>JAEEGL015542985.1_pt1 | contig 67535 bp, 64 predicted proteins | sample 9134231 | NCBI WGS metagenome assembly JAEEGL01 (sample SAMN16246548, study PRJNA631951) | gut metagenome | biome: gut microbiome; feature: rumen; material: fiber-attached | host: Bos | place: Iran: Karaj | collected 2018-10 | reverse complement strand
GTCCTTACATTGTTCAGGTACTTTTTTTATTAGGAGGAATAAAAATGATAAGTAAACCAAAAGGTACATATGATTTGTACGGAGAACAGGTTAAAAAATGGCAGTATGTTTCTAGAGTAGTAGATGAAGTAATGGAAAGATACAACTATGGATTTATAAGGACACCTATTTTTGAAAATAGCGAGTTATTCCATAGGGGTGTAGGTGATACTACAGATATTGTAACTAAAGAGACATATGATTTTGTTGATCGTGGAGAAAGAAATATGACTTTAAGACCAGAGGGTACTGCTGGTGTTGTAAGAAGTTATATTGAAAATAAAATGTATGGGGATCCAATTCAACCAGTGAAGCTTTATTATAATGGTACAATGTATCGTTATGAAAGGCCACAAGCTGGTAGAGATAGAGAGTTAACACAATTTGGTGTAGAAGTATTAGGTAGTAGTGATCCTGCTATGGATGCTGAAGTAATTAGTGTTGCAGTTAATATTTTTAAATTATTAGGATTAAAAGGAGTTAAAGTAAAAATTAATTCTTTAGGTGATGTTGAATCAAGAAATAATTATCGTAAAGTTTTAATTGATTATTTTAAACCACATATTAATGAATTGTGTGAAGATTGTCGTGAAAGACTTGAAAAAAATCCTTTAAGAATTTTGGATTGTAAGGTAGATGCAGATAATGAATTGCTAAAAAATGCACCTGTAATGTTGGATTATTTAAATGAAGAATCTAAAAATAGATTTGAAGATGTACAAAACTATTTAGATGTTTTAGATATTGAATATGAAGTAGATCCTAGAATCGTTAGAGGATTAGATTATTATTGCCATACAGTATTTGAAATAGAAGCTACTGTAAAAGATTTTGGCTCTAATAATGTTATTGCTGCTGGTGGTAGATATGATACTTTAGTTAGTAATTTAGGTGGACCAGAAACTCCAGGAATTGGTTTTGCTTGTGGTATTGGAAGATTGGTTTTAGCTTTAGATAAAGAAGAAATTCAATTACCAATTAATAATCAGTTAGATGCCTTTGTATTATATGTCGATGAGACTGAAAAAGAATATGCAATGGCTTTGACACAAGATTTAAGAATGAATGGCTTTAGAGTTGAAACGGAACTTACTGGTCGTAGTTTAAAGGGTCAATTTAAACAAGCTGATAGATTAGGTGCTAAATTCTTAATTATTTTAAATAACGAAGATTTAGTTGGTGGCGAAATACAAGTTAAAGATAATGCTACTAAAGAAACAACAATGGTTAAAGAAGCAGAAATTGATGATTATTTAGATATGAATTTGAGATAGGGGAGATTAAAGATGGACGTTAAAGATTTATTTAAAAAAGATTATAAAGGAAAAAAAGTTACTATTTGTGGTTGGATAAGAAACCATCGTAAACAAAAAGAATTTGGTTTTATTGATTTTAGTGATGGAACTTGTTTTGAACATTTGCAAATAGTTTATGATAATAGTTTAAAGAACTTTGATGATATACAAAAACTATTAGTTGGTTGTGCATTAGAAGTTACTGGTGAGATTGTTCCTAGTGAAGGTAAACAAGATTTTGAACTTAAGGCTGAAGATATCAAGCTTTTAGGCGATTGTCCAGCTGAATATCCTATACAACCAAAAAGACATACGAGAGAATTCTTAAGAGAACAAGCTTATTTAAGACCTCGTACAAATCTTTTCCAAGCTGTATTTAAAATAAGAAGTGTAGCTGCTCAAGCTATTCATGAATATTTTCAAAGTAATAACTATGTATACGTACATACACCACTTTTAACAACTGCTGATTGTGAAGGATCAAATCAAATGTTTAAAGTTACTACTTTAGATATGGATAAGATTAAAGGTAAAATAGATTGGTCTAAAGATTTATTTAATAAAATGGCTTATATTACAGGTAGTGGTCAATTACATGGTGAAACTTTTGCTTTAGCATTTAAGAAGATATATACTTTTGGACCAACATTTAGAACAGAAAACTCTAATACTAAAACACACGCTAATGAGTTCTGGATGATTGAACCAGAGATCGCATTCTGCGATTTAAATGGTTTAATGGATATCGAAGAAGATATGATTAAAAGTATAGTTAAATATGTTTTAGATAAATGTGAAGCAGAAATTGATTTCTGTGATAGTTTTGTGGAAAAGGGATTAAAAGAAAAATTAACTAAGTTAATTAATTCTGATTTTACAAGAATTACGCATGAAGAAGCGATTGATATTCTTAAAAAAGCTGATGTTAAATGGGAATTTGAACCAGATTATGGCGAAGACATTGCGAAAGAACATGAAAGATATATTACAGAATATTATAATGGACCTGTATTTATTTATAACTGGCCAAAAGACATTAAAGCTTGGTATATGAAATTGAATCCAGATGGTAAGACAGTTGCTGCTGTAGATTTAGAAGTACCTTTGGCTGGTGAATTAATTGGTGGATCACAACGTGAAGATGATTATAATACAATTATGGAACTTGCTAAGAAGCATGGAGTAGATACTGATGTAGTTGATTGGTATATTAACTTAAGAAAGTATGGCGGATGTTTCCATTCAGGATTTGGAATGGGATTTGAAAGATTAATTATGTATCTAACTGGTGTAGATAATATAAGAGACGTTATTCCTTATCCAAGAACTCCTGGTAATTGCGATTATTAATATGTAAATAGACAATATAATTTTGAATTATATTGTTTTTTTATTATATAATTATAATAGAGGTGTTGGTATGTATTTAATGGATATACCCTTTGTTAATGACATTCTACATTTTTCAATTGTATTTTTAGTTTTTTTTGCTTTATTTGTTCTTATAATTTATGTTATATTTTCTATTATTTTATCCTCTTTACATGATACTTTTTACGGAAAAAGGACTATTTTAGCTTGGCTTCCTATTACTAATTGTTATATTTTAGGCAAAGTTGCTTTTAATAAAGCGGTTGGTTGGATAATGGTTGTTGGCTTTCTTATTGAAGGCAGAACCAATACATATATTGATGGTGAACTTGTTTCTACGAATGCTGTATTTGGAAGTTTTCAAAAATATTATGATATTTTATATTTTGCGGTTTCCTTAGGTATGTTTATTTATGCTATTGTTAAAAGCAATAAGCTAAAACAAAGTGCAAAAACTCAAGTGGCTAATAGTCCAGTTCAACAGATTATACCTGATAATTTTGTAAATCAACAAATGAATGTTCAATCTAATCAACCTGTTCAGATTAATCCAGCTATTCAACGTGTTCAGACTCCTCAACAACAAGTTCAACCTAATCAATCAGTGATCCCTGAACAAATGCAACAAACAAGTAGCGTTCTACCGACGAGTTCGACATCGCAAAATCAACAAGTTGTTTCTCAAGTAGGAGAAATAAATAATGCTACGAACGATGCAAAAGCTGGTGAGTTTATGTTTATGCAATTAGAACCAGGAGGACCATTAGTTAAAGTCCCTGTTGGGGCTTCTCCTGTTAATGTTATGAATCAAATACAAAAAGAGGCTCAACCAGAGGTGATTAATCAACCTGAAGTGATTAATCAACCAGAAGTTCCTAATGTTACTATTGATGATTTGATTAATCGTAATAATTCTAATTAAATACACTTAAATAAGTGTATTTTTGTTTAATAAATGGTGTATTAAGGGTACAAAATTATATAAAAATGAATTATAATAGTTATGATTTGAATTTTAATGAGGTGATTTAATGAGTAAATTTACAAAAGAAATGGTTGACGACTATGCAGATAAGTTACTTATTGGTTTAACACCAGAAGAGAATAAAATGGTTTTAGATGAATTTGATGCGATTGATGCTAATATTGATCTAATTAATAAAATCCCTGGGATAAGTGAAGTAGAACCAATGACACATTGTCTTGATGAATATTATGCAGTCTTAAGAGAAGATGAAGCTATTGAAAGTGTTCCAGTAGAAGAATTACTTGCTAATAGTGATGATACAGAAGATAGAGAAATAGTTGTGCCTCGTGTTGTAGGAGGTGAGAACTAATGAGTTATATGGATAAGAGTATTGAAGAATTACACGAATTACTTAAGAGTGGTAAGGTAACTAGCGATGAATTAGTTAAAGAAGCTTTAAAAAAGAGTCATGAAGTTCAAGATAAATGCAATGCCTTTGTTACAATTTTAGATGATGTTAAGGGTGGAGAAGTTACTGATAATTTATTATCTGGGATACCTTATGGTGTTAAAGATAATTATAGTACTAAAGGTATCTTAAGTACTGGATCATCTAATACTTTGAAGGATTATGTTCCTTTCTTTACTGCTACTAGTATTATTAATTTGGAAAAAGCTGGAGCTGTAATGGTTAATAAGACAGCACTAGATGAGTTTGGTATGGGTGGTACTGGTACTACTGGACATACTGGAGTTCAAAGAAATCCTTGGGATACTTCTAGAATATGCGCTGGATCTTCATCTGGTTCTGCGGCAGCTGTAGCTTCTGGTGTATACCCTTATGCTACTGGTTCTGATACTGGAGACTCTATTAGAAAACCTGCAGCGTATTGTGGTATTGTTGGATATAAACCTACATATGGAATGATTAGTAGATATGGCTTATTTCCTTTTGCTTCAAGTTTAGATACCTTGGGTGTTTTAACGAGAAATGTTAGAGATGCTGCTATTGTAGTAGATAACATGAAAGGATTAGATCCTAATGATATGACTAGTTGGGATTCTAGCAAGATACATCTATTGGATTCGTTGGATGGAAAAGTTAAAGGAAAAAAACTTTGTTATGTAAAAGAAATATGTAATATAGATAATTATCCTAATGCAACTCAAGAGTTGAAAGAGCATTTAGAAAACTTTAAGAAAACATTAGATCTTTGTAAAAAATTAGGAATGAAGGTTGATGAAGTATCTGTAGATAGAAAATTACTCAATGCTTCTTATAGTGTTTATAGAGTTATTCATAGTGCTGAAGCATCTAGTAATATGAGTAATCTTACTGGTATTATATTTGGACCTCGTGGTAAAGGTGATAATTTTATAGATATGATGAAAGATCATCGTACTAAAGGGTTTAGTCCATTAATTAAAAGACGTTTTATTATTGGTTCTTATGTATTACAAAAAGAGAATCAAGAAAGATATTTTAAAAATGCTCAAAGGGTTAGAAGATTAATTGTAGATACATGGAAAGATTTATATAAAAAATATGATGCTGTTTTATGTCCTGTTAGTATTGGACCTGCTAAGAAATTTGAAGATATAGATAAAGAGTTAGATATTAATACAATGTCTTTAGATGAACATTTACAGGTTGGTAATTTTGGTGGTTTCCCATCTATTACTATTCCAAATGGATTTGTTTCTCAATTACCTGTAGGTATTAATATTACTGGCAATTGTTATGATGATGAAAATGTACTTAATATTGCTTATGCATTAGAAAGTGCAATGGATTATAAAAATCAAATTGCAAAGGAGGTAAAACATGACTAAGTATTTAGCTAAAATCGGCTTGGAAATGCACTGTGAGATGAGTGAAACAAATTCCAAGGTATTTAGTAGAGGACGTAATAGTTATTCAGAAATACCCAATAGTAATGTTGTTCCTTTAGATATGGCTTTTCCTGGTACTTTACCAGTAGTTAATAAAGAAGCTGTAAGACTAGCTTTAATGGCTAGTATGATTACTAATTGCAAGCAACCAGAAATATTACAATTTGAAAGAAAAAATTATTATTATCCTGATTTACCTAAAGGTTTTCAAATTACTCAAGAAACAAAACCTAATCCTGTAGGAATATATGGTAAAGTTGAATATGAATTAAATGGTGAATTAAAAACTTGTCGTGTTAATAATATCCATTTAGAAGAAGATGCGGCATCTTTAGATCACTTCTATACTACTTCTAATATTGATTATAATAGGGCTGGTGTTCCTTTGTTAGAATTAGTTACGGAACCAGATTTACATAGTTCTGATGAAGCAGTTGCTTTCTTGGAACATATGAGAAGTGTTTATCAATATGCTGGGATATCTGAAGCTGATAGTAAAAAAGGTCAAATAAGATGCGATGTTAACGTATCTATTATGGATGCTTCTTTAGATGAAAACGATCCTAAAAACTGGGGTACTAAAGTTGAAATGAAAAATGTTAACTCTTTTGGTGGAGTTAGGGGTGCTATTGATTACGAAATTAAAAGACAAATAGAAGCTAAAGAAAATGGTACTTATGATACAGAAATCATTCAGCAAACTAGAAGATGGGATGAAGAATCTGGAACTACTATTGGTATGAGAAGTAAAGTTGATGCTATTGATTATAAATATTTTGTAGAACCTAATATACCTAAGATTAAGTTAGATAAAAAATGGTTAGATGAAATTAGAAAATCAATTCCTGAGCTAGCAATGGATCGTAAGAAAAAATATATTGAAAAATATGGTCTAAGTTCTTACGATGCTGGTGTTTTAGTAAAAGAAAAAGATATTTCAGATTATTTTGAAGAATGTGTTAAATTAGGGATTGATCCTAAGGTAGCAAGTAACTGGGTAACTGTAAATATTGTTGGAGAATTAAATAAAGAGGGAATTTTAATAAAAGAATTCTATTTAACTCCAGAGATGCTAAAACAAATTATTGATGGTATTAATAGTGGTATTTTATCTTCTAAACAAGCTAAAGAAGTATTTAGTAAAGCTTTGGAAGAAAAGAAAGAACCAAAAAATTATATATCTAAGGATAATGCTCAGATTAGTGATGAAGGAGAATTAACTGCTTTAATTGTTAAAATACTTGATGAAAATCCATCACAAATAGAATTATATAAGGGTGGACGTGACAATCTATTTGATTACTTTGTTGGTCAAGTAATGAAGAACACTAGAGGTAAGGCAAATCCTGTCATGACTAAAGAAATTTTACATAAAGAATTAGATAAGAGATAATCTTATCTTTTTTTATGGTATAATAATTATTAGAGTAGGTGATATACATGGCAGAGGAATTTAAAGTTGATTTAAAAATTCAAAGATTGAGAGAAGAGGCGGCTGCAGCAAATAGAAGCTTTATGGAAGAACACATAAAAAGAATGGGTATTCTACCTGTTAGTGATAAATATAGCCCTGTAATGGCTGCTCCTATGGAAGAAGTAGAAGCAAATCCTGAAAAGTTTATTATGGCTGAGTGTTTACCAGCTTGTAGGGAATTGTGGAAGAAAAATATTTATACATTTATGGTAAGTGATGCTCAAAACAGCGAAGCTTGGATTGAATTGTTTGCTGATGCTCTAAGTGAAGAAAATAAAGCTTATCTTATTTCTTTAGAAGAACAAGGTGTTCATGTGTTCTGCTATCATGATGGTACTATTAGTTTTGGTGTCGGATGTTTTGGTGAGAAGGCTAAAGCAAAATTATTAGAGATAGCTGAAGGATTTAAAATGCAAGATGTTGCTCAAGATTTTGCATACTCTGATTTAGAAACTGCTTTATTTGACGTTGGATGTACGAAAAAAGTTAAAGATCCTGACTATGTCATGATTAAAATGCCTACTAATGGTGATATTGATGCTGCTATGGAATTCTATGATTGGCTTGCAAGAGGCGGAGAAAGTTTAGAGTATAAAGACGTGTTTGATCCTAGCAAAGTTAAACAACCAATAGAAGAAAATTTTAAAGGTACAAGTTTTATTTATGTACCTGAAGAAGAGAGAGTTTATTTAAATAAATATCATTATCAAAAACACTTAAATTACTTGCAATATTTAGAGAGTTTAGAACAATCTCAAGGATTTGGTTTATAGAAGATTTTTATCTTCTTTTTTTATGATTTTTATTTTATAATCTTGATAATTATGTTATGATATTATATGAGAAGATAGAAGAGGTGGTTGCCATGTTTGGTAAAATCAAATTTATAGCTGATAATACAGCCCATGTTGAAGCAGTTGCTTCTGCTGAAGAGATGGGAGATTTAATGAATGTTCACGTTGTATTTGAAGCACCTGATCAATTAATATTAGGAGAAGTAGAAGAAGTTAATGATGAAACTATTAAGATAAGATTCTTAGGAGAGTTTCACGACGGAAAATATGTAAGTGGTGTTATTAGAAAACCTGTTTTAAATAGTGTTATTAGAACTATTAAACCTGAAGAATTAAGTGCTATTGTTGGTACTTATGATGAAACTACATTTAAAGTAGGAGCATCTTCTATTTATAAAGGTTATGAGGTTTGTGCTGATATTAATAATCTATTTGCTAACCATATGGCAGTATTTGGTAATACTGGTTCAGGTAAATCATGTGGTGTAGCTAGAATAGTTCAAAATATTTTCTCTAATCCAAAACTTATTTCTTACAATGCTAATATTTTTATTTTTGATGCTTATGGTGAATATAAAACAGCTTTCTGCAATTTAAGTTCTTTAAATCCAAATTATAGTTATAAATTTATTACAAGTAATGTTCAAGAAGAAACTGATCATGAATTACATATACCTTTTCATTTATTAAATTTAGATGATTTAACTATAATGTTACAATGTGATAAACATAGTCAAATTCCTATTTTGGAAAGAGCATTAAAGTTAACTAGAATTTTTAGTAAAGATGATGAAATAGCTGAAAAATATAAAAATCACTTAATTGCTAAAGCATTGATAGCTATTTTATATAGTAATCAAATTACTGCTAATAAAAAGAATGAAATATTTAAAGTATTAGAAGTTTGTCATACTAGTGATTTTAATTTTGATAGTACTATTCAAGGTTTAGGATATACAAGAAGTTTATCTGAATGTTTTGAAATTGATAGTAATGGTAATTTCGGTGAATCTGTTTTAATTACTGATTATATTTTAAAACATGTTGATGAAGATTTAGAAATGACTGAAGAACCTGCTAATGCATTCTATAGCATGAAAGATTTCTCTAATGCTTTAGAGTTCACATTAATTAGTGAAGGTTTCCAAGATAACCAACAATTATATGATGACTCTATGTTATTAAAGGTTAGATTAAATGCTATTATGAATAGTAGAATAAATGATATTTATAAAGTTGATAATTATATATCTACAGAAAGTTATATTGCTTCTTTAGTAGCTGTTGGAAATAAAAAAGCTCAAGTTATCAATATTAACTTAGAAGATATTGATGATACTCAAGCTAAGATAATAGTTAAGATAATGGCAAGAATATTCTTTGATTTCTGTAAAACAAGAAAGAAAAGAGCGCAAATTCCTTTCCATCTATTCTTGGAAGAAGCACATAGATATGTACAAAAAGATGCTGATGTATTCTTGATTGGTTATAATATTTTTGATCGTATCGCTAAGGAAGGTCGTAAATATGGTGTATTATTAAATATTATTTCACAAAGACCTGTTGAAATAAGTGAAACAGTTATTGCTCAATGTAGTAACTTCTTAATATTTAAAATGACACACCCTAAAGATATTGAATATATTAGAACAATGTTACCGAATATTTCAGCTGATGTTATTGAAAAACAAAAAGTATTACAACCTGGTAACTGTGTAGGTTTCGGTGGTGCATTTAAATTACCAATGGTAATTAAGATGGAAATGCCTAATCCTGCACCTAATAGTAATTCTTGTGACGTTAATAATTGTTGGAAGGTTCAAGGTAATAATATAGCTACAGCAGAAAGTACAACTGCTGGAGGTGGACAACCTACTCAAGTAGGTCCGATGGCTGGATTGGCACCAAAACCAACTATAGCTGTTAATATTCCTACAAGTGGTTCTACTAATACAGTAAATCCTGCATTAGCTGGCTTAGGAGATAATGCTGCTAACAATGCAAATTTAACATAATAGACAAGTAAATGACAAATGGTATTTCACTATTTGTCTTTTTATGTTATAATTAAATTGCCTAAGATAGTAGCAATATTCACTTACCAATAAAAACCGAGTAAGTGATTATAAGGGAATCTAATTGTCTAATGGTGTTGAAGACCTTGCCTTTTAAAGGAGACGTATGTCACCAAGTAGGGATCCTAAAATTAGTCATGTGATGCCCACCTGTGTAGAGCAGGTTTTTATATCACAAGTGAGTATGTCTTAGGTTTTTTTATGTTTTGTGTTATAATTTAAATGGTGGATGCTTATGGATGAAAGAATTCTAAGAGTTATTCCTAAAGAGCAATATGAAAAAATCAAGAATTTAAATATATTAATTGTTGGTCTTGGTGGAGTAGGTGGTAGTGCTTATGAAGCTTTGCTCAGAATGGGAATCAAGAATTTTGTTGTTATTGATAATGATGTGTTTGATATTTCAAACTTAAATCGTCAAGTTTTATCTAATGTCAATAATATAGGCAATTATAAGGCAATAGAAGCTGATTTAAAAGCCAAAAGTATCAATCCTGATATTTTAGTTGAATGTAGAGTATCGTTTCTAGAAGAGGCTAATTTTAATGATATAGATATTAAGAAGTTTGATTATGTATTAGATTGTTGTGATACAGTTAATACTAAATTATTACTAATTAAAGAATGTTTAAAGAATAATATAAAAATAATTAGTTCAATGGGTACTGGAAATAGAACAGATCCTACTAAGTTAGAAATTACTAATATTTGGAAAACTAGTGGTGATCCATTAGCTAAGAAAATGAGAAAATTATTGAAAGATAATAAAATTAATAAAAAAGTTATGGTAGTTAGTAGTAAAGAAGTGCCTGTTAAGGTATCTAATCCAGTTGGTTCTACTAGTTTAGTACCTAATGTGGCTGGTTATTTTATGGCAAGTTATGTTATTAATGATGTTTTAAAGAAAGGTGATTAGGATGGACGAAGAAGAAAAAGAATTAGAAGAAACTGAAGAACAGGAAGTTCAAGATGAAAAGTTAAGTAATATAGATGAAGTAATGAAGAAAAGTACTCTTACTAATCCTGATTTGACTTTTTGTGAAAAAACAACATATTTAGATTTTTTGTTGTCTAATGCTCAAACTGAAGAAGAACAAGAAGAAATTAAACAAGTAGTAGATAATTATTTAGAGATTTCTAAAGAAACTCATGATGAAGAAGAATAATTTATATTCTTTTTTCTTTTTTTTTGTAGGAAAGTATATTATAATGATTATATGATAGGAGTGTTCTTTTATGGATAAAATTTTAAAAGAAAGAGATATTGACGATTTAGAAAAACACGTTAATAGTTTTAAACTTGATGTAGATAATGCTCTTGAAGCTTGTACGACTGTTATTAAATCTTTTTCTAATATGGCTGTTGTTGAAAGTTTTTTTGCTTCTGGTAAGTATGGCCAATCTGAAAAAGAAGAAATGGAAAAAATATATAATGCCATTCAAAAGTATTCTGATGTTATTAATGCTGATGATGGGTTAATAGCTCAAACTAAATCTTACATAGAAACACAAAGATCTTTGGTTCAAAGCGGTTCTAGTGGTGGATCTACTTCTGGTTACTATGGTGGAAATTAATTGAAAGGTAGTTGAAGAATATGGATAGTTCAATTTTAGATTTAAAAGAAGCTTTGAGGTTACTTGTTGATGATGCTCGTGGAACTGGTGGGGTAATTGATGGTAATTGTGATGGTACTATTGAAGCAGCTGATCAACATGCACGTCATATTAACATGATATTTAATAATGTTAATTCTTCTTTAGAAGAGGGTTGGAAGACAACTTCTAATTTGCTTTATAAATTATATAATTTAATTACGGATAAATTTGGCGAAATGTATAATGATATTAGTAAATTTACCGATGAAACATATCAAGCTGAGCTTTCTGCTAGAAAAGCAGTTGATACTGCTAATGAAGCAGCTAATGAAATATTAAATGAATTAGGTCTTGTTGATACAACATCTACAAGTACTGATGGGGCTCTTTATATAACTGAAAAGACTGGAAGTCATGTTGAAACACGAGTTGATGAAAATGGAAATGAATATACTGAAATTGTTCCTGAATATTCAACTTACAAAAAAGAATAGACATTGTTAAGTGTCTATTTTTTATTTATTAAGAAATCGGCTAGTAGGTGAGGATCTTTATCATTCATAACTATATTATAAATAAGATTAACTACTGGCATTTTAATTTTACGTTTTCTTACTAGTTTATATATACTTTGAAGAGTGTAGTAACCTTCAACTGTATTTTCTTTTAAATGTTTTTCTTTTTCTTTTGGTGATATTCCTTCACCGATTAATTTACCGAAAGTAAAGTTACGTGATTTAGTTGATGTACATGTAAGTAGTAGGTCACCAACGCCAGCGTATGAAAGGATTGTACGAGGTCTTCCTCCAACAGATTTTATTAGCCATTTAATATCATGAATTGATTCAGTAATTAAAAAGCATTGAGTACTTTCTGGATATCCCATTCCATCTAGCATTCCAGCTGCTAAAGCGATAACATTTTTGATTGAACCACATATTTGAACACCGATTATGTCACTTGATTCTCTTAATTTAACTGTATCACTTTGTAGAGCTTTTTTGACTATTTGACGTGATTTTTTACTTCTTGATGCAAGTGTTAGTGCTACTGGATTACCTTTGATCATATCAATAGCAAATGAACCACCAGATATGATACAAATCTTTCTTGTTCTTAGTTTTTCTCTTGCAATATTACTTAAGAATTCACAACTATTATTTTCAATACCTTTAGATGCTATGCAGATTACTTGTTCTTTGTTTAAATATGGTTTTATTGCATCACATATACTACCTACAAAGTGTGCTGTACTCATGATAAAGATTATATCACGATCTTTTACAGCTTCTTCATAGCTGGTTGTTAGTTTGATATTTTTAGGACATTCAATACCAGGGATGATATCTTTAATACAACCATCTTTTTGGTATGCTTTCATTTTTTCTTCAGATTCAGTCCACATTATTATGTCTTTATTGTTTTTACTTAACATGGTTGCCATGGCAACACCATAGGCACCTGTTCCGATTAGAGATATTTTCATTATTTTTCACCTTTCATTTCTTTATGTAATTTATTTAGATTTTCTTCATATTTATTATTCTTTGGTTTGTAATACTTTTTATTTTTAATATTATCTGGTAAATATTGTTGTTTAACCCATGAATTAGGATAATCGTGGGGATACTTATAAAGGGGTGAGTTTGTCTTGATGTGATTTGGTAGATTACCAGTATTACCATTTTCGATGTCTTCTAGTGCGGCATCTAAAGCAATATGAGCACTGTTACTCTTAGGACTTAAAGCCATTTCGGTAACAATTGTTCCTAGAGGAATTCTTGCTTCTGGTAGACCTGTTAATTCAGCAGCATTAATAGCAGCCATTAGTTTTGGTCCAATAGAAGGATTAGCTAAGCCGATATCTTCATAAGCAATAACTGATAATCTTCTGTATATACTATCAAGATCTCCTTCTTCAATTAATCTTGCTAGATAGTGTAGGGAAGCATCTACGTCACTTCCTCTTATCGATTTTTGAAGCCCAGATAAAACATCATAGTGGCCATCTTCATTAGCATCACTAAAGAAGATAGCTTTTGGGTTAATATTGTTTATTTCTTCTAAAGTAACTTTTTTATTAGAAGAACCATAGTAAGCTACTTCTAAGAGATTGATTGCATTTCTTAAATCACCAGATGATAATCTAGCTATTGTATTCTTAGCTTCTTCATCTATTTTAATACCTTTTAAATACTTACATGCTCTATCTATTCCTACTTTAACATCATCGATAGTAAGTTCTTTTAATTCAAATATCTGGCATCTACTTCTAATAGCTGGATTTATTTTATGATAAGGATTTGATGTAGTCATACCGATAAGAATTATTAAACCATTTTCGATGTAGGGTAGTAAGAGATCTTGTTTATCTTTATTCAAACGATGAATTTCATCCATGATAATAATCATTTCACCATTCATTTTGGCTTCTTCAATAACGATATCAAAATCTTGTTTATTATTGATAGTAGCATTTAACATACGATATTCTTTTTTTGTTTGATTACAGATTGCACTGGCAATAGATGTTTTACCAATTCCTGGTTTACCATAAAGAATCATACTTACTAGGTGATCGTTTTCAACTAGATTTCTAATTATTTTTCCTTTGCCAACCAAATGCTGTTGACCAATTATATCATCTAGATTTTGGGGTCTTAATTTATCTGCTAGAATTTCCATATTGATCACCATACTTATTATAACAAACGTAAAGATTACTTAACAAGGAATAGTTTATTAAATGTTATTAAGACATTTACTTTTTAGGAAAAATAATCTATAATTTTAGTATATGGTGATTATATGATAGAGGAGTATGTACCTAGTGAATATGTAAGTAAATATTTAGGTTATTTAGAATACGAACGTAAGTTAAGTGATAATACTTTGGCTAGTTATAGTAATGATTTAAAAGACTTAGATATTTATTTTAATGGTAATCTTCTAAATAATAAATATGATGACATGAGTACATATTTTAATAATATTAATAATATAGGTTCTCGTTCATTAGCTCATCATATAACAGTTGTTAATTCTTTTTATGAGTTTTTAGTTAGGGAAAAGGTTATAGAGAATAATCCTTGTTTAAATATTATTCTTCCTAAATTACCGCAAAAATTACCTAATTATTTAACTGAAGAAGAGATTAATAAACTATTAGATATCAATCTAGTTACACCTTTTGATTATCGTAATAAAGCTATGTTAGAGTTGTTGTATGCTACGGGCTTACGAATTAGTGAATTAGTTAATTTGAAAATTACTGATATCGATTTACATAATTGCTTTGTAAGAGTATTTGGTAAAGGAAAAAAAGAAAGAATAGTTCCTATAGGTGATGTAGCAATTAAATATCTAACGATTTATGTAGATAGATATAGAGATGTAATATTAAAAGATAAAATATCTGATTATTTATTTATAAGTAATAGTTTAAAAAATATTAGTAGACAAGGATTCTTTAAATTCTTAAAGAAGGAATGCCAAAGATGTGGAATTGAAAAAAATGTTTCACCTCACGTCTTAAGACATTCTTTTGCAACACATATGCTTGCTCATGGTGCTGACTTAAGAGTTATACAGGAATTACTTGGACATGAAGATATTTCAACGACGCAGATATATGCACATTTAGTAAATGAAAAATTAAAGAAAGATTATGAATATCATCCACGTAATAGAAAGTGATAGGAGAGGGAAGAGTTATGAATAACGGAATACAAGGTTATAATGTTCAAGAGGAACAACCAAAGGAAAGTAATGGATCATTTAAAACAATTGCAATTATAGTATTAGTAGTTGCATTAATAGTTGCATTTATATTTTGGTTTAGAGGATTTTATAAAAATAATATGGTAAATTATAAAGCCAAAGTAGGGGAGTCACTTGATAGTTATTATGTATCAGGCGATACAAAAGATTTAAAACCTATTATGGATTACTTTATTGAATACGAAAATAATATTAAGATAAAAGAAGATATTCAAAGTTATAGTTATGATGAAATAAGTAAATGGGTAAATTATCTAGATGAAAAATATGTTTGTACAGTAGATAATTTAAATTCATGTGAACTACAATTAAATGAATATAATGAAGTATTAGCAAAGATCGAAAGATTATATACATTTAAAGAAGTACAAGGTTATAAAGTAATAACTAATAGAGCTCATTCATCTATTATTGATGATTTAAAGAAAAAAATATCTTATAATGAAGAAATTATTTCTTCTGTTAACGCTAAAGCCCCTATGAATGAAGATGAGATTAGAAAAGATAAATGTAATAAAACAAATGACTGCTCTAATTGTAGAGGTAATAATGGAATTAATAATGTATGTACTTGTGTGTATATTAATAACGGTGTTCGTGAAGAAGTATTATGTAAGGACAAAGTTGATTCTACTAAAAAGAATTAATAATTAAAGAGAAGAGTAGATGCTCTTCTCTTATATTCTATCATTAGGTTAACATAATATATATTATACGAAGTTATAAACAAGGTTGAAAAGCCCCCTACTTTGGGGATTTTTTTGATTTTTGAAGAGTGCTAAATTTATGCTTTATTCTCTATTATTTTATTAATTATAGATTTTAGTTTTTAAAAATTTAAATTAAATATATTATAATTTTAATTTATTATATATCATTTATCATATATTATTTATTATTTATATTTATATTTATATTTATACATTGTTTTTGAAATCGGCATCGAGAAACAAAAAGATGATCACCTAATCACCTCGTGGAATGTACTTTTTAGACAAAATAAGCAATGAAATATCAAAGGATGGTTAATGTATCGTCTGGATGCTTTTTTAGTGCTTTGAAGGTGGCAACGAGATATATTAAGGTGATATATTTATCAGCTCGATTCCAATATAGAAATTACTATTTTTTAAAAAAAGTCCCCTACCTAAATTTATATTTTTGGGTAGGGTGTTTTTAATTTTTTTAATTTTATTTTTAGATTTTTTAATTTTTAAAATCGGCATCGAGATATGGAAAGATGGATAAGTTATAATACTTCATGGAATATTTGGATTTGAGAAGCTTTTTATATTATTTATTATATTGTCGATTCTTTGTTCGTCTCCCCTACTTCGCATAATAATAGGGTGGTTAGACGCAAAAAAAAGAAAGATTATTTTTTAAATCTTTCTTGATTCTATTTCTGCTATTTTTTCTAGGACTTCAGCTGCGTTAGCTTCTGTCATTGTAGTATAACCAAGCTCTTTTAATGCTTGAATCTTTGTGGTATTTAATTGTTGTGTACGAGATAATTTTTCTTCATTTTTTTGTTCAATTTCACGTACGAAACGACGATGTGATTCAGCAAGTCTTGATCTAGATGCTCCACCATTGTTGTATAGATTCAAGGCTGAATATAAGATTCCTTCAAAGATGAATTGTTTATCTTCTTGGAACTTGAAGTCGTCAGGATTAGTAAAACCAGTTGTTTTACTCATATATCCAAAAATATATTTGATTTCTGGAACATTATCTAATGATTGTAATAAGTGATATAAGTATAGAATTGCATAATAATTTTCTTTATTTGATTCATCACTTAATTTTTCCTTTAATAGATATGTAATATCACTTAGAAGGATTTGAGATTCTTTATTTAAACCTTTTAAATCAAAACCGTTTTCTAATTCAGATGAGCTTTTAACTCCTTGATTTAATCTTCCTTCAACATTCATTAAATAATCTGTATTTATTTTGATATTTTCTAAATCTTCTGCCTCTGTTATATCTAATAATTTAAATAATAATAGTTTCTTTTCTTTTGGCCATTTATTAATATCATTTAACTCTAAATAATTATAAACCATTTGTCTAGATACACCTAGATATTTTGCTAGTCTAACTTTAGAGATTCCTAATTCTTGAAATAATTCATTTAAGTTGTTCATTTTTACCAATTCCCTTCAGTATATTTAAATTATATTACTAGACAAATAGAGTGTCAAGTAAATATCAATCAAAAGTTAAAATATTAGTTCTTTTTAGAAGCGGGTACTGCTCTTTCTTTGCCCCACTCTTTAATAGCTGTAATTCTCTCTGGATTTGTTTTCATTAATGAAACTACTTCTTGAAGACTATTTTTGATTAAATCTTCTGATAATCTTACTTCTTGATTTGCTATTAATTTATAAGCAATTCCTCTTATAGTAGCTTCAATATCTGCTGAACTGAATCCATCAGTTATTGATACTAATTCTGTTATTAAATCTTCTGCTAGTTCTACTTTTAAATATTTTTTAAAGTAGATAGTTAATAATTCTTTTCTTTCTTTTTCGTTAGGTAAATCGACGAAGAAGATTTCATCAAAACGACCTTTTCTGATCAATTCTGGTGGTAGTTGTGATACATCGTTAGCACTTGCTATTACAAATACTGGTTTTGTACATTCTTGTAACCAGAATAAGAATTGACCAATCATTCTTGAGGTTACAGCAGATGAATTTGATTCTTTTAAACCTTTTTCGATTTCATCGATCCATAGAACACAAGGTGAAACATATTCTGCTGTGTCTAAAGCTTCTTTTAATTGTCTTTCTGATTGTCCTACATATTCACCTTGAACTGTCGCCAAATCTAGGCGATATAGTGGTATATTGAAGATGTTTGAGGCTGCTTTAGAACATAAACTTTTACCACAACCTGGAACACCTGTTAATAGGATCCCTTTTGGAGAAGTTATTCCCCTACGCTCTAATTCTTCTTTTAGAGAAGGATCCATAAGAGCTTTCTTTTCATTTAACCAATCTATTAAATTGTCTAGACCAGCTATTTCTAAATCTTCTGGGACATCAATAGCTTCTAAGCCGGCAATTTCATTAAATAATCTTTGTTTTGAATATTTTAATTCTTTTAAATCTTCTTTTAGAATTTTACCATTTATGATTAGAGAAGCGATTATATTTTTTACTTCCATTTCACTTAATCCTTGTAGATATTGAGCAGCTTTTTTGTAATCTTCATCTGTCCACTCTACTTCGATTTGATTTTTGTATGGTTTAATTGTGTTTATGATTATTTGTTCTAATTCTTCTTCATTTGGATAAGCTAAATCTACACTTATTCCTAAACGTGAAATATTTTGCCATACAAATTCGTTAGTGATAATTATAATTGTGCCTGATTTTGTTTCGATTTGTTCAATTAAGTTTTCTAGGTATCTAGATACAGTATTACTATCGTTTATATCTGCTACATCACTTAAGACAAAGTTTAAATTTTCTTCATGTCTTATACGATCTGAGATGTAATCTAAGGCACTCATTATTGTTTTTTCTTCACTAATAATAGTATTTGTTTTTAGATCAACAATTCCATCACTCATTTTATATGTATTAAAATTCATGTTATTTTCATTAGCTATTTCTTTTAGCATGTTTAGGACACGGCCTTTTTCTAATGATCTAATCATGATTAAAGGAATTCTTGCTTTTAAATATCTTTTTAAATACTCTTTAGTTTCATTGTAATTCATTATTATCACTCCATTTTATTCTATTATTTCTTATAATCATCTGGTATATACCGATGTTATCAAGTCTTACGGCTTGGTTTTCTAGTATTTCATATGTTTTATCTGTCTCTATTTTTAATCTATCTATTAGTTTATTTTGCTTGTCTAATGGTAGTTGTTTTATTTTAACTAATTTATAGATGAATTCGATATTCTTTCTAAACTCTATCATACACATATCTAATTCATTTTGATCTTTATAAATAATTTCTAGACTATTAACGATGGCGTTGATACTTTTAGTTAACTTGGTAGTAAATAATTCTTCTAATTTAGGTGTAAGTAGATCTTCTAAGTTGGGATTATATTCGGCGTTTTGTAATTCTTTTAGAATATTATAATCGTTTTTGTTAGCTAATTGTTCAAGATTATTTAACCATTCCTCATAACTCATTTAGTTTTGCTCCTGTTGATTTCTAATGGTGGCTCTAATGACCATGATGGAAGCTGGTTAATTATTTTTGCTTCTGGTTGTTTAATATTTAATTTTACTGGTGTTTTTTCTTTTATTTTTGGTTCTTCCTTAATAGGAATAATCTTTTCGCTTTTCTCGTCCATAGTTATTCTCCTATATTTATATTTCTTTCTTCGTTAGATTTTATGTAATTTGTAGTTTTTAAATTATCTAAATATGTTTGTAATAAATTATATTGTTCATTGTTTGCTTTTAATACGTTATTTAAATCTAAGCTTTCTGCTAAAATTCTTTCTAGTATTGATTTATTTTCATCTTTTATTTTGGCTTTCATTCTATTTCTTAAATTACTTCTTTTTGCTAGTTTAATAAAGAAGAAGATATTAATTAGGAATAATAGTATTATTAAGATAGTACTTACTATACGATTATTTATTGTAATGAATAAACCAATTATACCTAGTATGTTAGCAATGATTAGTATTACTAAAAGATCTTTATCAGTTTCATCAAATAGTTTTTCTACGTATAGATTTAAATCGTTTAGAACATCTATGCTATTTTTACCATCTTTAGTCGTTGTTGTGAAGTCGTTTATCTTTATTTGGTATTCGTCATCGATTATCTTCTTATTGTTTGATTCTAAGGCTTTTTTGATATGATTTTTGCATAATGCTATAGCTATCTTTTGTGTTTCATTACTTATATTGTATGAATCTCTATATATTACGATATTTGATAATAAAGATAAGATATTAATTTCTTCACTATATATCTCTTCTTGTTTTTTATAGATTTGATTTGCTTTATCGACGTCACCATTACATTCGATAATTAGATTGTTTTTAAAATTATCTTTTTCAAAGACTTTTTCTTGTGATTCAAAGTCATAAATTAGATCATCTATAATATTGTCGATGTTCTTTTGTGTTTCATCTTTATTATTAATAGATATTAATTTATTTAAGAAGCCTTTATATGAACTTGATAAATAATAGTTATCTTTTATTTTAAAGATATCTGGTGAATATTTTTCTAAGTAAGGATAGATGAAATTACTTGTTTCGAATTCATTTAAGAACATTTCCCATTTATTAACTTCTTCTTCTTGGATATTCTGTTCGCTGTTTAGTTCTTCTATCCATTTATTTATTTTATTTAAAACTATTTCTTTTTCGTTATCGCCAAAGCATCCAGTAGCTACTAAATCTAAGACAGTAATAAAGTCCTTATTTAAGTGCATAGGGTTTTGAATACTTAAATATTTTTCTAACCATCTTATTGATGTATCTATACGATCTAGTTTTAAGTTTATTAAACTGAAGAATAAACTTGTTTTTTCTTGATTTTTTCTTAAGGCGTTATTTATTTCATTTTCAGCAGCTTCTCTTTTATCTTGAAGCCAGTAAGTTAATGCTGCAATAGCATTTGCTAACCAATAATTTGGATTGTTTAATAATATGTCTTCTCTAAGTTTTATGATGCTATCTAAACTTATATTAGAGTTAGATATAGCATCTAATAGTGAAGTTGTTTGACGGCGAAGATTATCATAATAACCAAATTTCTTTTCAATTTGAGCATTGTTATACATAATATTTTGACGAGCGTTAGTTATTATTGTTGTTTCTCTTATTTCGTTTACTAAATTTTTAACTTCGTTATTTAAACCAGTTACTTTGTTTTCGATGTCGTGTACGTGGTCATTAACATTATTAACGTTTGATATTACACCACCAAGTTCTTTAGCAACACTTCCTAAGTTTTCTTCTATTGTATTTAAGTTCGCAGCACTTATAGTTAAAGCTTCCATACTATCACCTTACCTATTTTATTATATCATAATTAATTGTTTACTAAAATGATAAAATATGTTAAATTAATTATGGTTTATGTGAGGTGAAAAAGATGGCTAGCAAGAAAGAAAAAAGAATTTCTGAAGAGGAATTAGAAATCAAAGAAATTGAAAAGAAACCTAAAAAAAATTATTATGAAAGAAGAAAAATAATTTTTAAAGTTGTTGGTTGGGTGATGGCTATATCTATGTTGGCTGGATCCTTATTTGCCATATTTGGCTTATTAGCAAATTATCGTGGATAAAAAAATAGATCTTAGTGATCTATTTTATTTTGTTTTTTTATCTTTTAAAGAATCTCTGATTTCTTCAAGTAGTAGTACTTCAGCACTTTTTGCTGGTACTTCTTCAGCAGCTGTTTTTTCTTCTTTTTTACCTATCTTCATTAGTTTATTAACTGACTTTAACATGATAAATAAAACTAATGCCATAATTAAGAAGTTAATTACTGCAGTAAGGAAATCACCATATTTAATTACTTGGCCACCATAGATTTTTAAAGTTCCGCCAACTTCAGCTCCACCTAGTCCATTGATTAATGGATTAATAAAATCTTCTGTGAAAGCTGTCACTAGACTAGCAAAAGCTGAACCTATGATAACACCGATTGCCATGTCCATTACGTTTCCACGCATAACGAATTCTTTAAATTCTTTGAAGAAGCCCTTTCCTTTTTCTTTCATATTTATCCTCCTTTATTATTTTACGTAATCAATATCGTTTCTTTTTATTTCTTCAAACGATTCATCTAAATGTGTATATGCATCATAGAATGCATATCTAATCTCGGTATCAATTTCGTCGTTTTTTATTATACCATTAAATTCATCTAGTTCAACCTTTAAATTAGTTATATAACGTTCTTCTATCATATATTCAACTACAGATGAAAGTAGTTTTTTATTAGCAAATAAGAATTCATATGCTAATAAAGGATTGCCCATAGCAGCATATGCTACTGCTTCTATCATTTCATATGGAGATAATTCTAGACGATCTATTCTCTTTCGATACATTACGAATTCTTCATCCATAATTATAAAGTTTTTATTTCTTAAACCAAATGAAGCCATACAATATTTAACCATGATTTGTCCTAAATCATCAGTTTGCATTATCATGGCTTTTTTTCTGGCATTATTTGCACTTGATATATAAATATATTTGTTTTTTGCAGGTGTTTTATCTTCAAATACACTTTTATCATTAAATAAAACGTATTTGATAGCTAATACTGCATTTGTATACCCCTGAGATGCTTTTGTAGCGTAGAATATGTCATCAAAATCATCGATTCGACATGTTTTCAAATCTCTCATATACTTCACCTATTTTAATTATAGCATTTTTTTTGCATATAGAAAAGATAGTCTTATTGACTATCTTTATTCATTAATTCATTTAGTGCTTTATCTAGTTGTTCTTCCATTTCTGGGTCAATATCCATTGATTTAAATGTTATAACGTATGCTCCTAATTGTTTAATTATTTCAGGATTTGTTACAGGATCTAGGAATATTTCTCCATTTTCATCTGCTTCTTCTACGAAAGCAATATCATCGAAGTCGAATTCTTCTTTATCATCTAAATATCTTATTAATAAATGAAATTTACTATTGAAGTCTTCAATTGTATGAATTATGAAGTATTTATTGTTATCATCTAATGTAATTAAATCATTTTCTTTAATACTTCCTATCATAAACTCATTCCTCCAATTTCTTCTTTCATTTCTTCTGGTTCAACATGTGCTAAACCAATTAATATTGTATCTACTAAATCTTCTTTTCTCTTATCTTTGATTACTAATTTAGTATCTCTATCTGCTTTAATTTCATCTGTTGCGTGTTCAGGGTCAGATGCTAATTCTTCAGCAGCTTTATAATCACGTTTTGCTTCAGCGTATTTAGCTATGATACCACCTAGAATTGATTCGAAATCTGCTCCTTCATCTAGTAAGCCTTCAATGTCTTCTACTGATGGTGGCTCTTCTGGAAGTGGTTCAGTTTCTGGTGTATCTACAGTTTCTTCTTCTGTTGCTTCGTCTCTTCTATCTGGATGTGGGTATGTTGTTTTTTTGAATACTTTTTTCCATTTTGCATATAGTAATACAGCTACAGCTCCAAGTGCGGCAAGTACTGCCATTATTATTTTTCCTAATACTGCACTCTTTTGTCCGGCGCTTAATGGTCCAATTGAACCAAGTCTGCCAATCCAACGGCCTACTATTGGGAAGAAATTCCAAGGTAGTAATCCAGGAGCGAATATTTGTAATAATATTACTACAGCTGCTATTGCTAATAATACTAGGAATACTCTTTTTATTAACTCTTTTATTTTTTTAGATTTTTCATCTGTGAATGATTTATCAAAAATACTTAGTTTTTCACCAAATTTCTTGAATGCAGCTATAACACCTTTATGTTCTAGGCCATCTTCACTAGCTGTTACTTTTCTTCTACCACTAAATGGTTTTTTATCGGACAATTTAGTTATTTCTTTTATTCCGTTTTCTTTGCAATATGGATAATAGAATTTATTGTAGTAACCATCTTTTGCTGGTGTACCCATACTTAAATTGCCGTCTTTATCGATTGCTAATCTTTCGTGTGGATATGGCTTTCTTATTTCTTCTGTTACAGGATTCTTTGTTGGTGCTAAGCTTGGCATGTATGTTTTATAGTGATTCAATAAATAATTTTCATAATCTTCAATTGTTTCTGAAGGACCTTTTTCTCTTGGCATTGGTACAGCTATAATTGGTACAATTTTTCCTAGTGGATCTATTTCTGCAACTTTAGCTTTTATTTGTGGTAATTTACCATCTTCGTAGACGAAGCCAATACCTTCTTTTACTGTTCCTGCTGCCATTTTTGTAGGTAGATCATCAATTGTTAATAGAGCAATTAATTCGTCTATCTTAGCTTTTAAAGTGTCTTCCATTCCTGGTCTATCTTTTTCTGCTGTAAGAATACTAATTAATTTATCGTTATTTGCTGCTCTATCAGCTTTTTTATATGTTTTTATATATTCTGAATATATAGTTTCGTAATATGTGTGTCCTATTCCAGTTCTTTCGTGTGGATATGGATCTCTTTTTTCATATAATGGTTTTTCTGTTGTTATATAATCTTTATCTAAACCATATGTTTTATAGAATCTTGTTAAATAGTTTTCATATTCAGGAACTGTCATTTTGTCCTTGTCATATGCTATTGGTGTAGGAACCATATCATCCGATTCGTTGATTGTTTTACATTTACTTATTAATGATTTAAAAACATCTAAATCACTATTTAATACTCTTACTTTATAATATTTTAGTTCGCCATCATCATTCATACTTAGAACCATTGTAGTAGTATTTTCTTTATCTGTACTAGCTTCTTCTTTGGCAATTATAGTTTGAATGTCTCCTAAGCAACTTGATTGATCAGGATCTGTATCTTTAAGAAGTATTTTTTGCCTTTGAATTATCTTTTTGAATTCTTCTTGGTTCAATGGTTCTGGAAGATCCGTACCACCAAATTTTACTTCTTCAGTTTTTGATATTTTTTCTTGAAGTTCCTTTGATAATAATGGTTGTTCAAATTTTAATTCTGGTATTTTTGATGATGAAATTGTTAATTTATCTGTTTCAGCTATAATTGATATTCCGTAATCAACGGCGTTTTCTTGATAACTTAGAATTTCTGCTAAATGATTTTGAATTGTTATATTTAAAGCATCTATTCTTTTAAATTCATATAAATTTGTTATTTTTCTTTTATCTAATTTACCATCTTTGCAATCTTTTTCTATTTTTTTAATGAATTCTGAATTTTCGCTCATAGTACGTTTAAAAGCGCTTACGTCTTCTATTAATTGTTTCCAATTAAATACTTTATGAACTTGGTGAATTATATCTATGAAAGCTGGATTGAATTTTGCTTCTGCTTCAGCTATTGCTTCATCTCTTGCTGTTGATTTTGTTGGATCATCTAGGTACTCACTATCTGGTTCTGTACCCAATCCATCTATGCTTGACAATTCAAATTTTGTTAAATTTTCGAACTGCTTTTTTAAGATAGCTTCTTTATATTTTGCAAATTCTGCTTTATAGATTTCTCTTTCTTTTTTTAGATTAGTTAGTTTGTTTCTTGTAACGACAAATTCTTGTAAGTTTTCTGGTTCTTTTACTAATGTATCTAATTCACTTTCAGTTAAAACAAATTTTGGTTCTGTATCACCAATTCCTTTTGCTATGATGTTTCTTTCTAACATCGCATCTAAGATTTCAACTAGATCTATATCTCTATCGATTCCTAGGGCTTTTATTTCATCAGTAACTGTAGTTGGTATAGGTGTACTATATCCTTTATCTTTTAAATACTTTATAAATTTGTCGTATAACTTAGATTTGTCGTCATCTAATCTTGTTAATGTTTTCATCAAAATCATCTCTTTTTCTATGTATTCTTTTTATATTATATCATATTATTTACTTTTTTATTATCCCTTTTATCCAATTATAATCTTTATTAGGTAAGATTTTTGCTAGTGTTTTTTCGGCATCTTTTGTAAAACATAATGTTTTATCTGGTATTTTTACTAAGCATTCATCTTTATCTACTTTGTAGTATTCGACATCTCTTGTTTTAACAACGATATATACAACATTGAAATAGATAAGATTTAAGAATACGTGGAAGTAACCATTGGCTACCCATACTAAGTAACATGCACCTTCTGGGCTTTGTACTGGTTCAGCATCATATGGGATTCCTAATGCTAGTTTTAATTCTCTAAATCTTTCAATACATTCTTGGTTATTATTTAAATAGTTTATATATTCATCATCAGTATTTGCTGATATTACTTCTATTGATAGATAATCTAATACATATTTGTTTAGGATCAATTCTGATACTAAAATACATAACGTAAATATTGTTGTTTGACTTGGGAAGATAGTTATTAAAGAAGTAAATAATACGATGAATATTATTGATATCATTATATTACTTTGAACGGTTTCTTTAACTAATTTATTATTGGAAGCATCAATAGTAGTAGAATCTTTCATACGATGCATATATATTTCAAAATCATCTATATATTCTTCAATATCGATTTTTTTATGGCTATCGTATTTTTTCTCTTTGATTAGTTTATCAAAGATTGGCAATGCTTCCTTACGATAAATGAATTCATCAATGTCTGTTTTAAGTATTACATGATTACTTATTTTATCTAATCTATAATATCTAATATATCCTAGTTTAAGGCAATTTAGATGTGGTTTTACATTTAATGAAGCATTAACGATACATAATTCATCGTCTTCATCATCGTACCAAACATAATTTTTATTACCGTCTGTATCTATGGCAATATTTATTTCGTCTTCTTTTAAGCCATATTTATCAAGTATTTCATTTAATTCTTTATGATAAACTCCGTTTTCTCCTGTAATAATTTCGTCTAAAGCTTTTTCATATTCTGAAATGGAATGATAACCTATTTTTCTTATTGCTTTTTCATAAGAATTTAATTCAATATGATTTACTTTTTTATATAAGTAGATTCCAGCATTCATTATGATGATAACGAACGTTCCTACGATTATTGATGCTATTGTTGCTTTAGCTAATAATATTATTAATGCTGCACAAAAAAATGGAAATAAGTTATATAGAATTTCGCTAGAGTTTAATTTTGTATTTGTTAAACCCATTTTAGATATTTGACGATAATAGTCATCTCTATATTTCCTTATTCTTAGCTCATATTCTCGTACAAATCTTTCTTTATTTATTTTTTTCATAGCAACACCCTCTACTCTATTATTATTATAATATAATTACAAAAGAAAAAAAAGAGAAATTAATTCTCTTTTTTAGCTTCTACTACCTTTGTATTACTTATTAAATCATGTAAACCACGTTCATCATCTCTAAAGATGATTGTACCAATTATTATTAGCTCTACTACTATTGTTAAGTAGTTAGTGTAACTGTTAATTTTGAGAGCTAGATTTTCTTTGCAAGCAATAAATCCTATTGTAGATGTTATTTTAAAAATAACGTTATATAGAATTATTGATCTTATGAATAATAGTCCTGCTGATAGATTTTTTCCTTTCGCGGGCTCTATTTTTATTTTCATTAGTGATTTTCCTAGAGTTTTACCACCAGTAACGAATTGTATTATTCCAAAATAAATTATTGTTAAAGCTATTTCAATAACATTTGTTATACGTGATGAATAGTTTAATTTATATGATATATGATTTAATTTAGTTTGATCTAGTATTTCTGAGCCAGTATTTTCTATTAACTCTAAAAATTCATTACTTGCTTCTCTATTTAATTCCATATCTTTATTAAACATTGGCAAAGTAAAGATTAAATTGGCTATGATTCCTATTAATATTATGTCTATTATATAAGCAAATACTCTTTTTAATTTCATATTATCACCTTCGATAATATTATATCATAGTTTATCCGGTTTCTCTCTTTTTTTCCTCTGTATATTTTAGATAATCAAAGATACTTCCTGTTATGACAAATTTGTTCCAAAGCTCTTTAGATTTCATAATAGATGCCCCTTTCTAAGAATAAACCCTCTACCTTTTACTCTATATATATTATAATTCTTTTTTGTTTTCTTTTATATAGGTTTTGCGTACAAATGTATTTAAATTGATCAATATCCCATTCTATCGCGTCAAGATATTTTACACATAAAAAAATAGTAGATTTTTATCTACTATTTATGTCCATTTGCTTTAAATGTATATAGTACTTTTATATTTTGTTTTTGATTTTCTTTATTGTTTGTTAAGTATTTTATTTGATTACTTGTTAAGATGACTGCTCGACATTTTCCAGCATAGAAATCTTCGAACATTTCATCTTGTGTGTCATAAGTCAAATATTCTACATCATCTAATTTTAGATTTAGGACTCTTTTTTCATTTTTTGCATTACTACTTAATAAACAAACTTTTTTGTTGTTTATATTATAGATTGATTTGTTGTAGGCATTATCGAATGCTACTACATTGTATTCTTTATATTCATATTCTTTACTATTTAAATTGTTTAGGAAATCAAAGTTATATTGTAATAAATAAATTCCTAATCCCATGATTCCTACTAATACTAAAGTGAATAGTTTACCACTTATGTATTTATTATATGATACAGCAACTGTACCTAGGAATATGAATACACAAGCTATATAAATAACTGTTTTATTAGGTATTACTTCTACTCTTTTTAAACCGATTAATAATAGAATAAATGTTGCAATTATTAATAAGTTAAAGAAGATATAAGAATAATGATATATTTCATATAGTACTCTTAAAATAGGATTTTTTGGTACTCTTTTTTCTTTTACGGGTTCTTCTTGAATCTCTTCTGTTTCTTCAGTTATTGTTTCTTGTTTTTTAATTTTTGTTTCTTTTGTTTTATTCTTTTTAAATTTATTTTTTATACTTGCTATAAATAAAGCAAATTTTGATTCTTTTTTTACTTTATTTCCTGGAGTATTAAATAAGGCTTTTAAATCATTTATGTTTTTATGATTTGTAGTCATTATTTTTCTTTTATTCTTTTTAGTATCTTTTTTAGCAAATAATTTTTCAAATAATTTTGATTTTACTTTTTCCTTTGGAACTACTTTTCCTTTTTTAGGATCTTTTTCTTCTTTAGGAATAATTATATTTACTGTTTTTTCTAAATTAATATCTTCAATTTTTGTAATATCTACTTCTTTTGCTTCTAATTTTGGCTTTTCTATTTTTTGCTTTTCTATTTTTTTAGGAGCAGGTTCAACTTTTTTTACTTCAGTTTTCTTAGGTGGATTTTTCTTTACTGTTGTTTTTCTTGGTGGTGTTTTCTTTTTTTCTTCTTCATATAATTTATATTGAACTTTATTACTTGATACTAATTTTCTTTTAGTAATTTTTTTCTTTGGTAATACTAATGGTTCTTCTTTTGCATCTTTTTTGATATTTGTTTTTTTAGGAGCAACTTTTTTTGTTGTATGTTTTTTTGTTTCTAATGGCTTTTTGTTTAAAGGTTTTTTAGCTACTACTTTTTTAGCTGCAGTAGTCTTTTTTTTGATACTTTTTTTAAGCTTTTGTGTTTTAGATTTTTTCTTTGCCATTGTTATCACTCCGATTATTTTACATCATTGTAAGTATATATTATTTTAAATTTACCATAAGTATTACTATTGTATTTTTTTAAATTATATATATCTTCATTTGATAATATAATTGATTGTATTTCAGCGTTTTGAATTGCTTCTGTTAGATCGTTTATATTATTATATAACTTAATCTTATATTTGTTTGTATCTAGCTTTGGATTAGGCGAAGTTGATCCGATTGTTTTGTTTTCCAATTTGCTAATATTATTATATAAAACATTCTTTCTTAATACAATAATATTATATGTTGTATAGACATTTCCTTTTATATAATTATTAATAAAATTATATTCTATATTAGCACTATTTATGAGATATATAAATATAATATTTAGCATAAAACATGTATATATACCAATATTATATACGATATTCTTTTTTGATAGATAAGTTTTAATTATTATTGTAACTATTATTATTGAAGTTATTATAAAAAGGATTGTTTCGGTTTTTTTAAATATTCCTATGTAATTATAAGCTATTAATAATATAATTGCTAGTAAAATTAATAATGATATATTCATAGCACCTAATAAATACTTTTTTCTCATATTAATCCCTTCTTTTTTTAGTAATCGTATAATATATTAATTTCTTTTTTTTGGCAAATTTTACTCATAAAAAAAGAATACATAGTATTCTTATTTATCTTCTAACATTTTTAATAAATCGATCTTAAACATATCTTTTGAGGCATTTGCTTTAGAAATCATAATACCTTTATATGTAGTTAATTCAGATTTGTGTCCTTCTAGTAAAATATCTGAAGGAGTTATAGTATTTAACATTATTGTTTGTTCTTTAACATATACAGTATATATTAGTTTAACATCACCATGTACTTGAGTAAACATGTGATCGCTAGGTAATTTTAACTCATATGTTTCTGTTCCGGCTTTTTTGTTTTGGCTTGTCATTTTACCTACAAATTTTCCATTTCTTAAAGCTGGGTAATATTCGAAATTTAACTTTTTAAAAGCTAACATGTTATATTTCTTTAGGGCACGTTCAAGCTTTTTAAATTCGTTTTCGTTAATATAATCTAATACATATCCTTTCATAAAAATAACCCCCTAACCCTTTTGATGATTAAATTTTAGCATAATAGATATATGCCGTCAAATTTTTCCCCCCGTATTTCCAGGGTTCAATTTTCTATGGAGCTTTATAATATCACTAAAAAGCCCACAAATCAAGAAAAAATGTTGCTTTTCATTGAAAAATCCCCTATTTTAGGGGATTATACGGTTATTTTTGGTGCTTCGTCAGCACTTGAGAAGTCATAAGCCTTTTCGTTGTTATCTAGATATTCCATATATTTCAATATAATACTATTTTTAAATATTTCTCTATTTGCTGCTAATAATCTTATTTTTGCTAATAATTTGGCGTCATAAGTTAATACTTCTTTATATGATGGATCTGTTTGATTTACAGATATTTTTTCTCCATTTGTTTTTAATACTTTTAATATGTCTATATATAGTAATGAATATGCTAGATATGGTTTTAAGATACTTTGAATTGTTGGATTATCTCTATATTGATTAAAGATGCTTTCAAGTATCTTATTATCTCTTATAAATTCAATTGAACCTTTTGTTCTTATATTTACCATAATAAATTGGTTTAATTGCCATATTAGAGCTACTATTGGATTCCAAATGATATGTTCTTGATCTACGTTGTTCCAATTACTGTGAAGTGTATTTACTTCTCTTGAAAAATGAGCGCTTGTTTGGAATAATTCCGTTTGTTCTGGCGCTATTAATAAGCGTCGATAGGCACGCATTTTATCTAATTCACTCTTGTTTGCTAGATTTTCATCAAATATTGCTCTTGGAACACTTAATGTTGGCATGTTTTTTGATTCATAATCTTTTTTTCTTTTTTTATCGTTGGCTATTATTTCTTTCCAAGGTGTTTTTGCTATTAGATTATATAATGGATGATTATTATTTATTTCAACATCTTGTTCTTTTGTTTGTTTTAATAATTCATCTAAATCTATTCCTTGTTTTTTAAACCAATCTTGTTGTTGCTTGTTTAGATTGTTTTTGATTATTAATAATAAGTTATTTGATAATCTTGGATTGTTTTTATCTATGTTAAAGGCAAAATATTCATTTAATAAATCTATTAATGTTCTATCTTCTATAGGATAGATTCTTAATTTTGTAGGATTATATTCTGTATTATAAATGCCTATTGCTCTTTGGTTTAATATATCTATTTTATCGGCATCCATTGTACAATTCATTGCTATACAGAATATTTTTTTGATGTCTTCTGGTATCTTTTCTTTTTTAAAACGATCATCAATAGATTTAGCTATGTCATAATCTGGAAGGCTTTTAATTATCTCAGCAATTTTTTCTTCTGATATTAGAGTAAATCCTTTACTCTTGTTAATTGCATCTTTTATTTCTCTTACTACAGTTGCTAATATTTCCTTGCCAGTTTCGCTATTTGGATTTTGGTAATAAGAAATAAGCTTTTCTTCTAAGTATTGATGAGATTTTTCTAATGCGTTATTAATCATTTGAATTTGTTCTTCACGGTCTTCTTCGTTATATTCAACGTTAATGAAGGCGTTTTCTAATTGAGATTGGATACTTAAACGATTCTCTTCAATTATTTTGTTTATTACTCGATCAATGAATCTTAGATGTTTCTTATCATACATATATTTACTTTGATTTTTAGTTATTAAATCTGCTTTTTGGTATGATTCAATAATGAAATTAATTAAATCGAATTCGATGTTTTCGGGACTTTCAAAATCTGTGATACTTGTTTCGAATTCTTTTAGCTTTTCATTACTTAGTTGATGGAATCTTACAATTGTTGCAGTTATTGAATGTATTAGTAAGTCTTTGTAATCAGCCTTTCCTAGTGCAGATAGACGATATAAGTCCATTAGAGCATAGTAATAACCGGCAACAGCATGATCTACTTCTAAATCAATTTGTTCTCCATCTTCGTTTATTACTATTCTTTCGTTCATTGATTTATCATTTAGAGTGTTATAGTTGGCTGCTTGATAAAATCTACCTATATCATGCATTAATGCAGAGGTTAGAATCGCTTTAACCATCAATTCATTATTAATGTTTAATCTTTCTATATTACATGCTGCCGTATATGTTATTCTTGCTGTATGGCCATATTTTAGTTGCATATTATAGAAGCGATCTATCTTTCTAATTACTTCTTGAGTATCTCTTCTACTCTTTCTTAAAATAGCCATTATTGTTTCTAGATTTTCTTCGTCTAATTTACTTGTTTCAAAATAAGCTATTTTATTTATTTCTTCTTCAGTAAGAAGCGGTAGTGAATTCTCGCTATTTGTTCCAATTGTTATTTTTTTTCTAAATTCTGCGCTTTTTAAATAATTTTGTATTGTATTTATTCTTAGTTCAGCGCCTTTTAATTCTTCTTCTGTTAAGGTTTTATTTAATAATTCTTTTATACACTCTTTATAGTATCTTTTGAAAACTATTATTGATTCTCTTAATGAGGGATTTTTTTCAGCAAATGTTTCTAACCATTCTATAGCTTGGATATCTGAAGCGTTCATTACTTCATTATAGCGTTCTTTTAGCATTTTAATCCCTCCTTTTTTTTATCTTCTTGTTCTTTGCTTTATTTGTTTTAATATTTTATTTAAGTAATCACTGATGCTTTGTGAACTTAATATTTGTTCTTGTAGTGGTGTTTCTAAATGATGTTCTGCTTTTGTATATTCTTCATCTATTCGATAACCACTTTGTTTTACTTTTTCTATATAATCTTTATCATAAAGTAATAATCTTATTATTTTTGCCGCGTCTTTTGAAGCTTCATTTGCTATACTTTTTGCTCTACTTATTAAATCTTCTTCACTTAGTTCCTTAGTTAGCTTTCCGTTATTTGTATAGAAACGATTATCATCTAATCTTATTATTTCGCTTATTATTTCTGCTATATCTCTCTTTTCTAGTTGTTCTTTTGCTAATCTATTTGCTAGGTAAGCTATGTGACTTATTTTCCCTGCTACTGTATAACGATGTTCTCTTGTTACTTCTTCAAAGGATTTAACTTTGTTTTCAAACTCGGTATTAGTTATTCCTGATCGGAGACAGCTTTTTAGCCATAAGATAACAGACCCAATGTTTATTAGGTCTCTAGTTTTGGAATAATTAGCAGTTGGTTGCTTACCAAGATTCATGTTAGTAGCAATATTAACTGTTTCTTTTTCCAATGATGCAATTATTTCTTTGATTTTTTCTACTGTTAAAGCGTCCATTGGGTATCCCCCCTCTATATATTTAATTCTATTATTGTTTCTCCGTCGTTAAGTCCATCTATGTAGTATTTACTTACTTTTTTATTGTGTTTTAATAATTCATGTGTTTGTTTTTTTAATATTCCTTGCCCTTTACCATGAACTACTATTATTTTTTTATTTTTTAATTTTATGTTATCATTTATAAATTCATTTATTAATGCTACGCAAGTTGCTGCTGTTTCACCATGTATATCTAGATGAGGAAGATGATATGTGAATGGATCTCTAATAACTCTGTTCATATATTTTTCTTACTTCTTCTAGTGTTGGAATAGATGCTCTTGCTCCTAGTTTAGTAGTAGCTAAACCTCCTGCAATACATCCATATTTAACTGCTTTTTCTAAATCTTTTTCTTGAACTATTATGTAAGAGAAAGCCATAGCAAAGACATCTTTTGCTCCATGAGTATCTACTATTTGTACTTTTAAGCTTGGGCTAATCTTTATATCATTTTGTACTGAATATAAAGCTCCTTTATCTCCTAGAGTTATTATAAATTCAGCATTTAAATATCTCTTTTTTAGTTTTTGATAGCATTCTACTATTGTTTCCATCTTTTGTAGATCAATCTTTCTACCAGTTACTGATTCTGCAAATTCTATTGTACATATTACATATTTGGCTTTTCTACATAAATCCATAACTTCTTTTGTGATAATTGATGCTACTAAGACAGATGGTACATTTGGGAATCTTTCTAAGATGTTTTTAGATGCTATTGCATCATAACCATCAACTACAATGATATCTGGTGTGAAGTCATAATCTGTTTTTTTGATTCCAATATATTTATCAGAGATGTTATAGATTGTATGCATTCCTGTACTTTTATTTACTAATACAGTTGATAATGGTGTATCGTTATTAAATGATTGTTCTAAGAAACGCATATCCATATGTGCTGCTTCAAATTCTTCTTTGATTCGTGTTCCGTATACATCATTTCCTACTACTCCTGACATAGCAACACTTATTCCCCATTTGGATAATCCAATACCTATATTAGAAGCACATCCACCGCCACTTCCTATTTTATTAAAGAATTCTTGTGTAGATCCTTCCTTAGGCATTACGTCTACTAATAAATTGATATCGTATTTTACTCTTCCTAAACAAACTGCTCTTAGCATTATATATCACCCTTTATTCTTTTATAATTATAATATAATTTTTAATAGTTATCAATTAATTAATTCTTTTTATGGCCATTAAAAAAAGATAAACTTTGTTGTTTATCCTTCTATATTAAAATCTTTGGTTACACTAGGCATGTCTTTATCAAATTTAACTATCTTTTCGACTTTTTTATTTTGTTCCTTACACAACTCGGAATATTTGTCGTCCCATGATAAACGGTAAGCCTCATTTATATCGAATTTTAATTTATCTACCCATTCTTTTATTACATCGACATCTTCTTTTGTTTTTGATTTGCTTTCTATTTCTATACAAATACCAAATGGATATTCGTCTACTACTATTTCGACATCCTCGTTATTAAAAATGTTTCGATATCTTTCATATGTTTCTACTATTTCTAAATGTAAGACGTTTTCTAGTAATTGTTTTAGATTTTCATATTCTTCTGTTTTTATACTTACTTCGATTTCTTCTTCTTGATGTATTAATTCTTTGACGTTTGATTTTAACCTTCTTTTCCAAGTAATCATACATTTAGATATATTATCGCCAATGGTTGTTCTTACTCTAAATCTGCCATCTATTTCTTTACTATAAAAGTTATATTCACTCATTGGATGGTTATATTGGTCTGTACATTCATAAAATCTACCAAGGTAATTTAATTCTTTAAATCTTTTTAAATACTTAATTATTTTATCTTTACTTTTATTTGAATAATAATATCTTACTTCTGTTTCCATTATTTTCACTTCCTTGTACTAATTATAACAAAAAAAACAGATGTTTTTATCTGTTTTAAACTGTAAAGCTTCCTACTGTATCTTCTACTGTTTCTGTTTTTGGTGGAAGAATAGTATCTTCTGGGTGATTATAGCCAAAGAATTCTCTTAATTCTTCTACTAAAGCTTCTTTTGATGGGTCTTTTAATGTGTAATGACGGTTATATAGAATATCATCTTTCATTAAAAATGCTCTATGTAAGATTTCTAATTCTATTTTTCTTTCTGCTAAGAATTTTTCTTCTACTAATGTTATTGAAGTGCCTTTATATTCTTCTGGTATTTGTTGCATGTGATATCCATTTATGTCTCTTACTACTGTTTCTGTTGAATATTCTGGTGTTATTATAACTGATGAGACACTAGAGATTGCTTTTCTGCTAACACTCCATCCTCCATATCCCATAAAGTCAAATGAGATTCTATCTATTATTGTATCTAATTTTCTTATATACATTTGTGAGAGATCATCTAACTGAGATAATAATAATTGATACATTTGTTTTTTATATTTTGCATTTTTTGTTTCTTCATATTTTTCTTGTAAATTATGTAAGTTTCTTCTTTTTAATTTTGTATATTTTCTACTCATTTTTATATTTCTCCCCTCGTTTTAATAGGTTTTATTATATTTATTTTGATATTTTTGTCAAATTATATGAATTTGCTAAAATTATTTAATTATTTATTCTTATAATTTAATTTTTAAATAAAAAAACTAGAATAATCTAGTTTTTATAATAATTCTTTTTTGTTATATCTTATGTATGATCCGATTATGAATAATATTGTAATGACTATACTTATAATAACCATAATAGGATTTATTTTTACATCTATAATCACATTTCTAATATCTGCTAATGTATATATACTAAAATATTTTAGTCCTTCTACTTTTTTAGACAATTCAGATAGAATATTTATTACATAGAAGATAAAAACCATACCTAAACTTAATCCTATAGTTTTCTTTGTTTTATGCATATGAGTAGATATATATAAATTAATTGCAAATAAAGGAAGAGCTATAAGTATTGGTGTAATACTTAGTAAAATGAATTGTTTATGTTCAAAATCTCCTGTTATAGATAAAGCAACGTAGTTAAATACTCCTAATATTAATATTAAAGATACAATATATATAATACTTGCTATTATTTTGTTTGTTAGGATTTTAGATCTTTTGATAGGTAAAGCGCCTAAATATTCGATTGTGTGTTCACTTTCTTCTTTAAGAAGAATATTAGCTCCTAAAATAGATGAATAGAAGCCAGCAATTAATAAGACGAAAGTGAAACCTTCAGTTTTCATCCAACCATAAGCAGATGATATTGAACTTACGTCCATATTGAAAGCTTTTAAAACTTCTTCAGGGAATATTTTCATTAATTCATCCATACTCTTCATTGTTTCATCAGTAACAATATAAGGATAAATTAAATATACTACTAGAAACATTATTAATAATACTAATAACCAAATAATAAAACTTTTAAAATTTACTTTTAATTCTCTTTTTATCATGTTAATCACCTATTTGTAATAATTAATGAATAAATCTTCTAATGGAATTTCTTCTATTAAAAGATGTTCTATATTATATTTATTTAATGCTTTTAGTAATTCATTTGGGTTTAGATTATTAATCAACACTATTTCGTTTTCTGTTTCTTTTACTACTTTTAGATTTAATTCTTTTTTTATTTTATCTATATCTTTTGAAGTTATTTTTAGATATGTATAACTATCTTTTTTTATATTTTCTATTAAATCTTCCTTAATTATTTTTCCTTCTTTAATGATACCTACTCTATCACAAAGATTTGATACTTCACTTAAGACATGAGATGAATATAGAATTGTTGTTCCTTTGGCTTTTTCCTTTAATAATATTTCATGTAAGGTATTTTGCATGATTGGATCTAAGCCGCTTGTTGGTTCGTCTAAGATAACTATTTCTGGTTCTTGCATTAAAGCTAGAACAATACCTACTTTTTTTAGATTACCTAAAGATAAATCTTCTATATTCTTTTTTTCATCTATTTTTAGAAGTTTTACTAATTCTTTTCTTCTTTTATTTAGATCTCTATTGTAGAATGATTCATGATAATCTAATAAATCTTTTACTTTCATATCTTCATATAAGTGTATTTCACTTGGTAGATAACCTATTTTTTCTTTTAATTCAATATCTTCTTTATCTAGTTCTTTACCATTAATTATTATTTCACCTGAGGTTTTATTTATTAGACCCATTATTGTTCTAATTGTTGTTGATTTACCAGCACCATTAGGTCCAATAAAACCATATATTTCTCCTTTGTTAATGGTTAAAGTAACATCTTCAATTCCTCTTGATTTGCCATAATATTTTTTTAAATGTTTAAGTTCTATTACTTTTTCATTCATGTTATCACATCCATTTTGATTATATCATATTTGCATATTTTTTATTAGAACTGTTGGTTGAGTTTTAAAAAAAAGACTATATTTATAGTCTTTATTTTAAATCTTCTTCTTCAAAAGGATATGGACATAATTCACTAACAGTATATTTTTTCATTTCTCCTGTATTTGCGTAAAAGTATAAAGGAACATCTTTATCAAACAATTCGCTTATTACTTGTCTACAAGCAAAGCAGCTTGTACTTATTCTTTCACTGTCAGCACACATACAATGCATTTCTTTGAAGTCCCCTTTTTTGTATCCTTGACTTATTGCACTTAAAATTGCACTTCTTTCAGCACAAATTGATGAACCATAAGCAGCATTTTCAACATTTACTCCTGGAATTTCTTTACCATCTTTCATTATTAGTATTGTAGCCACTCTAAAATTTGAATAAGGGCTGTATGAATTATTTGCTAATTCTTTTAATTTTTCGACCATCTTTTTTTCTCCTTCTTAATAATTTGTATTCCATTCTTTAATAAATTGATCTATAAATTTATTAATGAATTGAATTCTTTCTTTTGCTATTTCTTTAGCGGTATCAGTATTCATGTTTTCTCCTAGTTTTACTAATTTATTATGAAAAAAATGAATTGTACTGATGTCTTTTATTTTTTCTTCATAACCATTAAAATCTTCAAATGATATTGTCTCATCATACATTACTTGATTATTAATAGCGCTATAACCAAACGCTCTTCCAATTCCTATTGCTCCGATAGCATCTAAGTTATCAGCATCTTGTAATATTAATGTATTTATGTCATCTACATTTTGACCATTCCAGTTATAGTCTTCGTGGTGTTCTATTGCATATAATATTTTGTTTATTTGTTCTTCTTTTAAATCTAGTTTGGCATTATTTATTATTTTCTTTACTTCGGGAATAGATTCTAATGGTGTTATATATTTACCTTTTTCTTGTTGCATTAAACGATGAATATCATGAAGAAATGAAGAAATTCCTATTATTAAAGGATCTCCTCCTTCAATATTTTGGATATACAAAGCTAAACGCATTGTTCTTTTAAAATGATTAATGTCATGACCACCTGTTTTATTATTTTCTAATAGTTTTAAAACAAATGGTTCTAATTTTTTAATATTATCTTCTAACATTGTTTTATCACCTTATTTATTTCTTCTTTTTTATTTTATCATTCTAATGATTTTATTTCATTATTTTTTTGCAAAAAAAAAGATTTACTAAGCCATCTTTTTTCTTAATCCTATTTTTTCTTCCCATGCTTCTTTATCTTTTTTGAAATATTCATAGTAAATTTTTATAGCGCCTATTAAACCAAATTCGTTAACGTTGGCATTATATAAGCCGTGTTCTTCATCTTCTCTAGCAAATGATTGGGCGCTTGTTACTATATTCCCATCTGTATCTATATAAATTGTTCCATCTATTTTATTTTTTTCTTCTTCTATGCACATATCAAAGTAATATAATGGTCCGTAAGTTATACCTAAATCTGATGATAATTGATATCTTACTCTTGACATTCCGTTTATTTCTTGTAATCTTTCTGGTGTTAAGTTTAATGCTCTTCCTTTTGATTCAATTAAACGTCCATATTTTACATCTTTATCTTCTATACTGCCGTAGTCTTTTGCACCAAATTCTCTTTTAAATATCTCTGCATTAGCTCTTCTTTTTTCTAATAGATTTAATCTATTTAATTCTATATTATGAAACATATCAAAAGATAATTTCAATTCTAATGGTGCTACATTTGATAGTTCCCTTAAAACTGCTAATACGTTTTCACTCATAATTGTACTATTAGTAATTAGTAATACTCTTCCTACTTCGATATGTCTTTCTTTAATCATTTGGATTATGACTCTAATTTGTCTTATTGCTATTAATGGTTCGCCACCAGTTATTAATAATTTATCTATTTTTTTAACATTGTTAAGAATATTGACTATTGTTTCTGGATCCATAAATTTTTTCTCACCATCTCCTCTTAAACAATGTTCGCATTCTAGATTACACATTCTAGTTACTTCTAAGTATAATTTATCTAGTTCCATAATATAAACCCCTTTTTGATGAATATATATTTTAGCAGAATACTATTAAAACGCAAATTTTACGCATAAAAAAAGATTAGTTTTTCTAATCTTTTAGTATTTCATGAATAGTTTTGATACTTTTGTAGCTATTTTGTATATAGGGCTTTCTAGCTTCTTACGAGCATTTTTCAGTTCTTTTCTTATTTCGATACCTTGAGGACAATGTTGTTCACATTTGCCGCATTCTATGCAGTTAGAAGCACTAGTTGAGTCTTTTCTTAATGCAGTACACATAAAATATTCTTTTAAACCTACAAATTTACTATCTGTATAATATTTATTATAAGCTGAGAATGTTCCTGGTATATCTACTTTTCTTGGACATGGCATACAATATCTGCAACCAGTGCATGGTACTTTCATCTTTTCATTTATAGCTTCGACTACTTTTTGTAGAAGTTCTTGATCTTCTTTAGTTAAATCATCGATATTTGCATTGTCTGTATATGAAGTATTATCTTTGACCATTTCTACAGAATTCATGCCTGATAAGACACAAAGGATTTCTTTTTGATTCCATAACCATCTGAAAGACCATTCAGCAGGTGTCATTTTTTTATTGTGGTTTTCAAATAATTTTTTAGCTTTATCTGGTAACTGGTTAACTAATCTCCCTCCTCTTAAAGGTTCCATGATGTTTACTGGAATACCTTTTTTGGCAGCATAATGTAATCCTGTTTTACCTGCTTGAGAGTTCTCATCTAAATAATTGTATTGAATTAAACATATATCCCATTCATAACTATCTATTATTTTACAGAACATATCGGAGTTACCGTGATATGAAAAACCTATTTGTTTTATTTGACCTTTTTTCTTTTTATCGGATATCCATTTTTCGATACCCATTTCTTTTAATCTTTCCCATGATTTTATATCAGTTAACATATGCATTAAATAATAATCGATATGGTCAGTTTTTAATCTTTTTAGTTCTTCATTAAATTTATCATCGATATCTTTTAATGTTTTAATCATATAATGAGGAAGTTTGGTTGCAATATATACTTTGTCTCTAATTTTATTCTTTTCTAAAACTTTTCCTAGAAGCTCTTCGCTACCTGGATATACGTATGCTGTATCGTAATAATTTATACCATTTTTATAAGCTTCTAAGATTTCTTTTTCGGCTTTTTCAAAATCTAGTTTGATTCCTTTATTAGTAAATCTCATACAACCATATCCAAGTATTGATACTTCATTTCCGTATTTGTCTTTACGATATTTCATATTATCACCTTTATAATTTTATTATAACAAAAAAGAGAAATATTTTTCTCTTATTTTCCTCTTTTAAAGAATTCACTATCTCTTGCTTTTTGCATTTTTAATGATATTTCTCTTGTTAAATCGTTTAAAGGTTCAGGGAAGTTAGCTTTTGTGATAAGCATTGCTTTAAATAAAGCAGGTGAAAATGTTAATATCCTTTTCATACGACTTAATTCTTCTAATTGATATTCCGGATCAATTCTTCTCATATATTCTTCAAAATCTTTTGTCATTGGATTTATATTATTTCTATACCATGGTTTTATATTAAATAGACCAATGCTATGTAGGATAACTGCATTTCTTTTTTCTTCTAATGCTTCTCTAGCTGTTAGCTGACGTTTTTTATAGAATAATTTCATTTCTATAGGATTCATCATAAATGGATACGGTGATAGATTATATCTTGATGGAATTGTTTGAATTTCATCTCTTAATACTAAATTAAAGATATCTTGATCTGGATAAAGTATTCTAAACTTGGCTTGAGGATTATATACTTTCATTTCATGTTCAAAATCTAAACTTGCCCATTTTTCTAAATTTAAATATATAACTCCTGAATTGTAATATTTATCTAATCCTAATCTTTCTTTATATTCTCTTATTCTTGCTCCGCCTTCTCTTGCTGCGCATACAGCATGATCGTCATATGCTTCTAAGCCATTTAAACTATTTTTTACTAATGTATCTGAATCTATATATAGGATGTTTTTTATATTTGGATATTTTTCTCTAATAATCTTAGGGAAGAATAATCTAGCGTTTGCTATTTGTGTCCCACGCCAGCTTGGTATTCCGTAATTATCTATAGGATAGTCTTCTAATTTATAAAAAGTAAATGTAACATTTGGAAATTTACTTAAAAAATATGAAACTCTGTTAGTTGTTTCTTCATCAAATCCTGCTGTAACTATATGAAAATGAATAGACTCTAAACCACCATTTTCAATTAGTGAATACATAGAAGTAAGCATTATATTTGCATACTTTTTATCTACTGTGTACATTATATGCATAAAATTTCCCTCTTTACGAGTGATTATTATAACTATTTTTGATAATAAAGCAAATTTTATATAAAATTTTGGCTGTTATTAACATTATGTTAAAATTGACTATATATATTGTTTATGGTATTCTTATATCGCTATTTGGGGGTTACTTAAATATGAAAAATTTAATGTTTTATAAACTAAGAAAATTTGGTGTTCATTGGTCAGCAGCTTTTTATGACATGAATAATGATCAAACAGTTGTAATTAATGATAATGTTCAATTACTTAGAGATTTTATTGCTGAAAGAATGGATTATATTTTAATTGGAGCTAATAACTATGCTTCAGATGATATTATTTTAGCTTCTTTAGTTAAACATGGAAATTTAGATGATTTAATAACTAATGAAGATATAACTAAATACTTACCTATTACTTTGGATATTACACAAGGTATCGTAAGAAATAGTTTAGTTGATTATAATAATATGGTATGTAATTTATGGGATCAAGATGGTAATGCTCTACCTTATGATTACGCACTTTCAGTTCAAGATATAAGTAAACAATTGGTTCAAGATTTAGAGATAATCAAAGGTTTTTATAAGACAGAAGATAGAAAACGATTCTTAGAATGGAAATATAATTTAATTCGAGAATTTGATTTACCTAAAAAAGCTTTTCGCTATTCTTATGGCGATATTATGAAAGAAATCTTAGGACTTAAAATACCTCCTGAAGGTACAAGAGTTAGTAGAAGAATATCTTTAGATACAAGATTAAAAAAAGCTATTGAGAATACCAAAGATTCTTATTTAAAAGATTTATTGGAACTTCTTGTTGGTTACTACTATGGTGGTTGTAAGAATGACAATTTAAAGCTTAAAATCGGTGAATGTCTTGTTAAATTTAATGAACAAGGTATATTAGGTACAATTGAACACGATTATATTGATACTAATATAAATACTGATACTACTTATCTTTATATAGATTTTAATAGTTTTGGACCTAATATTTTGATTAATAATGATTGGTTAAATCAGGTTGCTCTACATCCTGAAAAATATAAAGAAATAAAAGATAGAAGAATTGCTTTAAAGAAAGATAAGCAAATTGAACAATTATATTACAAATTTTTATTAAATTCTGGCTTAGATTATCTTAATCAGGTTGAAACTAGACGCGGTGTTAATGTGGGTTTGTCTTTAACGATAAGTGGAATAATGACAATGATGTTATTATATAGAAGATTAGTTCCTTATAACATTGAGTTTATTGAATGCAATACTGATGGTTTTATAATAAAATGTCCAAAACATTTTGTTGAATCTATTAAGCAAGAAGTTAAGCATTTAGAAGAAGAATTGGCTTTATCTTGCGATGTTGATGTTGTTAAAAGAATAGTTCATTTTAATACGATGAATTATGTTATGGAATTTGAAGATGGATCACAAAAACATTTAGGTGATTTTGGAGCTTTTCAAACTCATCCATTATATAATAGTGGCATTACAGCTGTTGAAGAAGCTTTAAGAAAATATTATTTAGACGGTATTCCGGTAAGTGTTACATTACGTAATTTGAGAAATGAAGGAAAATTAAAAGATTTCCAAATTGTTAAAAAGCAGAAAAAAAATGAAAAACAAAAATATGTTAAAACTGATGATGGATTTGCTTTATATGAAAGAAGTACAGTTAGATTATTTGCTGTTAGAGAAGACGCTTTGACTAAGCCATTTTATGTTATTAATCCTAAGGGACGCCATGAAGTATATAAAACTAAACGTGGTAAAAGCGTTAAAGATGGTTATTATTTCTTTCAACTAGCTGATACTCAATTACCTAATATGCATGATATAGATTTAGATTATTATATTAATGAGTGTTATAAAGTTATAGGCAAACATCCTCTTTATAAAAATGTTCAAATTATGAATGAGAAAAAAAGAAAAAATTGCTTTATGGATTTAGATGGTACATTAATCTTTGACATGAATAGAGATTTATCTTATAAGATTTTCTATGATTCTGTTAAAGATTTGATTCCTGCTGAAGATATTGATACGGCTTTTTGGTTGTTTGATGAACAAAGAGGATGCTATTTGGTCCAATTTGTAGATTATTGTAAAAAGTTTAAAGGCTATGGAACAGTTGATAATTTTGCTAAGTTCTTACAAGAAATGAATTTGTTCCCTGGTCAAAGTTATGAAGTATATAGACAATTTGTTATTAATTTCTTAAATAATGATAGAGATTATTCATCTAAATTAGAGGCTTTTAAAGATTCTAAAGGCTTATTAGATTATCTTCATGATGAAGGATTCAATATATATTTATATTCTAACTGGTTTAGAATTGTACAAGAAGCTAAGTTAGAAAGTCATGGCTTTGTTCCATATTTTAGTGCTTTATGTACAATTGATGATTATTGTGCTAAGAGTACTGTTAAAGGATGGCAAGATCTATTAAGAGATACAAATGTTGGATCTAATGACTTTAATATTATGATTGGTAATGGAACAAATGATTTGGTTCCTAAGACTTTACGTATTCCTAGTATTATAGTTAATCATACTAATAAACCTAATGCTAAGAATGTTTTGGCTAGTGGAATTATTATTAATAGTTTCCAAGAAGTTACTAATCCAAATTTCTATCAGGAAATAGAAGAATATAAAAAATTAACTTATAGAAGATAAAAAAAGAAGACTATTTAATATAGTCTTTTTTATTTGTTTTTAAAATATTCTTTTACTTTTTCCATTATGTCATAATTATTTAATTCATCTAATTTGATAAATGTTGGTTCATAATAGTTTGATTCACTCATTCGATCTAATTCTTCACCATTTAGTCTAAAATCTCCACTAATATATTCGCAGTTATAAAAATATTCGATTCGTTCATCTGTTTCTACTTGAAAAGCTAAATCTTCTACCTCTACTTCAAGGTTTAATTCTTCTTTTAATTCTCTTTTTAGCCCCTCAATAATATCTTCGCCTTCATTGATTCCTCCACCAGGAACAACATAATATTCTTTTGTACCTTGTTCGTTTATTTTTCTTCTAAATATAACAGCTAATCCTTTATCTGTTACAACAAGACCTCTAGCACTTACTCTTTTCATTTAATCCTCCTAAATAAGTATATATATTTATTATAGCATATAAAAAGATTAGATAATTCTAATCTTTAAAATTTAAATCCAGTTCCTTGGTCTACGTTTGGATCTGTTTGATTTAATCCAAATTCTTTTTCACATTTAGCAATAAATTCTGCATAAGTTTGAATACTGTAATCAGTTAATTCATTAATTTTATCTCTATCTATATCTGAATACTTATCATATACATTTACTACTTCGATGCCTGCTCTATTTGCTGCCAAGACACCTGTGTATGAATCTTCAAATATTAAGCATTGCTCTGGCTCCACATTAAAATATTGCATAACAGTTAGATATACTTCTGGATCAGGTTTTTTATTTTTTACTGATTCTTTAGTAGTTATTAAATCAAATACTTCTTTTATATTCATTTCTGCTAGCATTTTTTGATTTTCTTCATAATATATCTTTAATTGTTCTTCAGTTGTTACTGTTGCTAATACTACTGTATATCCTAAATTCTTTAAACCGATTATTAATCTTGCTACATCTGGTTTGAAACCAATAGCTTTTTTCAACACTTCATTAGATACATCTTTTCTTCTTTCAGATAATTGATGAGGATCTTTTATACTCATACCATACTTATTAATTAAATATTCACAATATGCGATATAGATATCACTGCTTGGATTAGTATTTAAGAAGTGATCTCTTTCTCTTTGAATAGTTTCCAGATCAACTTCTTTTCCTGAATAATTAAGAATTAATCGTTGATCTGTCATATTCCATACACCTATTGAATCAATAAGTGTTCCATCAAGATCAAAAATAATTACATTTTTGTCTTTCATTTTCAATTCATCTAAACTTTTCATCAAAACCCACCTTCATATAATTAGATAATTGTTTTTAGTATAACATAATTGTAATTATTTGTTATTATTTTTTCTTATTTTTATAATATCTTCTTCTTTTGGTTCACCAATCAATAAAGATGAATTGGGATTATGCTTAGTGAAGTACTCTTTTACTTTCCTTTCATCAAAATTCGCATAGCAATATTTACAAAAATGTTTGCAGGAATTATATACGCCGATGTCTACCATTTCTATACAGTTACATGGTATATTTTTTCTAGCATTCCATTTTTTATATTTTTTACCAGTAAGTTTTAAAGCTAACTCTTTAGACATACATTCGTCTTTGATGAAACCATATTCAGTAAGACTGTGTTCTTCAGCACATGTATGTACTAATATATTATGCTCTTTAGCACTTTTACTGAATGATTCCCCTATTTTTTTATAATCATTTTCCGTTAGGGCTCTATATTTTAATATTTTATAGTTGTTTCTTACATTTTTATAATTATCTATAAAAGATATTAATATCTTATATGTGTATCCATCTAATAAACTGCATAATTTAGCAAATGCTTTTAAATGGTAATCTATTGTATATTCATCATTTATTAGTATTGGATCATATCTTATGACAAGATTTTCTTTACCAATTTCTTTAGATAGTTGTTTTATTGCTTCAATTATTCCCTTTTTAGGTGGTAATCCTGGCTCTATATCTTTTTTATATGGTGTTAAAGTTACATGGAAATATACTTTCTTTTTTATATCTTTTAGTTTATCTAATATAGGTATTGGATTTTTTGTACAAAAGAATAATAAATCGACATCTTCCATCATTATTCTACTAACCATTTTTGGATTAAATGGATTCCTGACATCAACATATCCTTCTTTTAATCTATTCATTAACCAGTCTGAATAAAAAGCAACTATATCCGTTCTTCCACTTATATTTAATATCATTTAATCACCACCTATATATCCGATTATAGCATATTAAAAGAAGATAGAAATCTATCTTCTTTTAAAAAGACATATTAGTTGCTGAAGTAATCTTTTCTTTAAATTTTAATACTTCATCTGGTTTATCATAAACCTTTTTAGTCGTTGAATCTATTACGTATGATAATAAACCTTCGCCAAAATAAGAAGTTGGTATTATTTGTAGATAAAAATTTTCTGTTGCTTCATTATAGAATAACTTTGTTTCGACATTCAAATTTAAAATTGTTACTAATCTATTTGCATATGCTATAAAATCTACTTGGGAAAGATGGCTATTAGCTAGAAGATTATTGAATAGTATAAATTTACTATTAATAGATAATTCTTCTAATTCTTTTTTACTAGGCAACATTGAGTCATATGCGTTGTATTCTTTATTTATATATCTACTTACTCTTTCTTTAGCATTTCTAAATTTTTGTTGACTTTCTTCATCATATAATTCACATCTAATTCCACTCATCTTTGAAGAATACTTTAACGATGTTAAATCTCCTTGTAAAACTGAGCGAGTTGAATCAGCAAATATTACTAATCCATCAACCATAAAGCTAATATTTGCGTGCTGATCTTTAAAACTATCACCATTTAATTTTTGTTCTTTAATTTGAGTAATTCCTATTTCTCTTAATAAATCAGCTAGCATATACGAAAATTCATAGCAAACTACACTATTGTTTGTTTGATCTATGGTTTCTATTTTAGATACGGATTTATTATATTCTCTTGTTTTACCTACAAAATATTTAGGATTATATGATAATATTTGACATAGTTTCGTATATACATATATTGATTTTTCTAATTGATCAAATTCTTCTGGAATTGTGTTTATTATGGCGTTTTTTAATTTTGAATTAACATGTATTTGATGTGTGGTATCATTTGTACTTGCTAAATTCTCTTTCATTAGTCGATCGTTTTCTTGACACATGTTTTCTTCATAGGCTGTCCATTCTTTGTTGTTTAGATTTTCCATTAAACTTTTTATATATGATGGACACCAGTTCGTTTTTACTACACCGCTATCATTTAATAAGTGTTTAATACATAATAATAGATTTTCGCCTGGTTCTTTATATGGCTTTTTTAAAAACTTTTCTACTTCGGCGAATGATACTTCAAATTGACCAAATCTAAGTATTCCATTTTCCATATAATAGTATTTTAATGGCACTCCATTTCTTTTGGGTTTATAGAATATGATTCCGCTAATATCATCTGGATCTACTTTAAACCATGTTTTTAGCTCTGCTTTTAAGTATAATTCAAATATTCTCTTTTTTAATTCTTCATCTATATACTTACTTACTATTTCTTTTTCTTCTTGTGGTATTTTTTTATCTATCATGAATACACATATTGAATCAGCTAAGTCTGAATCATTATCTATTTTAAAATCTTCTCTTGGTTTTCTTCTTATTAATCTATCTCTTACTAGATTTCTATCATCTAGAGAACACATATTTAAAGGCTTTCTAATTCTTAATTTATCTGGTTGTGGCAAAGGAGCAAACTGTTTTGGTTCGAAGAAATCTATATTTCTAATTTGGTTGTTAATTTGTTCTATTTCTAATTCTGCCATAATATTTCTCCTATCTTTATCATTATTATATCATGAAAAAGACTAGATTTCTCTAGTCTTTTTTTCTTTAGTTTTATAATTTAATTGGCGTGTATGTTGCTGTTTCTTCGGGTACATTGTAACCATAATAATCGTCGGTTTGCTCTGGGAATACTTCATCTAAACTTTGGATTTGTTTTGTTTCAAAATCTACATATGTTTTCCTACCAGCAAATTGTACTGAGTATTTAATGTTATTTCCGAAGCTATTTATTTCTTCTAATATTTCTTCATTATTAGTAATTGAAATTTCTATATATAATGTAGGATTATCATATTTATTTATTGTTTCCATAACCTCTTCAAAATAACCTGTTGGGTTAGCTCTTTTGTATTCTTTGAGGTTCATTTTTAAAAGATTTAACTTTGTTTGACCATCTACTTTTTCTTCGTAGAACACTTGCAATTCACATTTATTGTATTTTTCGTTGTCTATTATATCTTTTATTTCAGCTGGTGCTATTTCTTTTGTATATCTTAATTCTGCTATTTCTCCTTCTGGTTTACCTACCTTCATAGATTCACTTACATAATGAAGTGTGATTGGTTCGAAATATTTTCTTGAATGCTGATTGAATATGTATCCTCCTAATTCGCTTCTTCTTGCATTTAGCAATGTTTGTTTTGCTATTTCGTCAGGATTTTCAGCGTTTTCTAATTTTTTCTCTAGCATTTTATCTATATATTGTCGAATTTTTACGGGGTCGGCTTTTTGAGGAATTACACTAATGGCTTTGATAAATTCATAATAATCTTCTTCGCTTAGATATTGTCTTATTGTTTCTTCAAAAAGAGTTGAGTTTCTATTAAAAATACATTCCAGTACTGGCTTAGGCCCAATTATTGCTATTAAGTATGATATATTATCTCTTTCTGCTTTATAAGAACTTAGTGGACTTCCAAAATATTCATGCGCTAAAATTTCTGCGGTTGGTTCTATTATGCATCTATATTTTTGCATATCTTGGCATAAATGAACAAATTCATGTGCTGCTGCTGCATCAAATATTTCTTTGCTTTTTTCTTTTAAAAATATTGCATTTGGTGCCTTTAAATCTCCTTTATATAATCCTATATAACCTTTATCTTTATATAATAATCTGTCTGATGGAGTAAATTGTTTGACTTTTAGATCTTTAAACCTTACTCTTAATTCATTTGAACGAGAATTATCTGCTATTCTTAATAGGTCTCCTAGAAATGGTATATTTTTGAAATAATACTTTTCGTTCGTTTTTAGATATGGTGAACTGTCAATAGATTCTATTACTTCACTCATTTGAATTGGCTTAATGTTTTTTTGGTTTATTCTTAGATAGTTGTATCCTAAAGTACCTGTAAACAATATTAAATTTGCCCAAACAATTACTTCTATAACAGTTAATACTTTATTTATCTTTAGAACTATTCTGGTTGCTTCTTTATAAAATTTTTCGTCTATTTTATATAAATATGCTGATTCACCGTTTCTTTGGAAAAATAGCATATAATTTTCTTTGCCGTCTTTGTAATAATGTTTATTATCCATTTCGTCTATATAGATGTCATAGCCATTTTCTTTATGAGAATATGTGTTTTCTCCCGAAAAAATGTATTTAAACAAATTATTAGCTTCTTCTTCTGTCAAAACATATTCTTGTTTATCATCTACATATTTTACCCAATATTTACTTCCTTCTAGATAATATTTATATTGATATCTCCCTGTTGTTATTTGCATAAAAATCATATTATCACCTTTTTTTTCTTAGTTTATATTATTTATACTATTTAAATATTCTATTACTTCCTCTGGATTATTCGCTACAAAATATTTGTTTGTTTCTTTTTGATTGATTATATTTTGATTTATTGCTTTATTAATGAAAGATAATAAATCATCATAATAGCCATTTGAATTATATAGAATAATTGGTTTATCTAGTTCTTTACAAATTTTGCAATAATTAGCTGTAAAGAATTCATATATTGAACCAAAACCTCCAGGAAGGATCATTATTACATCGCTATTTTTATATATTTTGTTTGTACTATCTATTATTGATGTTGTTGTTATTTCTTCATCACAATCTAATACATTAAAGCTTTCTTTATAAATCTCTGGGCATATACCAGTTATATATCTATGGTTTTCTTTAGCTATGTCATAAGACATTTTCATTAAGCCTTTGTTATATGCTCCAAAAACCAAATCATTGTCTTTTAATACCTTTTCGAGTAGATTTTTGCAATCTCTTTTATATTCTTCGGCAATTTCATCACTTGATGAACAACCTATAAATATTTTCATTACTATCACCATTTTAATTATAACAAAAAGACTAGATTTTTCTAGTCTTTATTATTAATATCCTTTGATTCCTTCTAAAGATTCATCATTATCAATATAGTCTTGAACTTTTATATGACGATATTTTTCTTTAGTATCTCTAATGTATAAGTCTTTAATTCCAGCATTTATAATCATTCTTTTACATAATGCACATGGATTTGAGTTTTCTACATATGAACCATCTGTATAGCTCTTTCCAACGAGGAACATTGATGCATCAATCATGTCTTTACGTGATGCTGATATGATTGCGTTTTGTTCTGCATGTACACTACGACATAATTCGTATCTTTCACCTCTAGGAACATTTAATTTTTCTCTTATACATGTCTTAATATCACAGCAGTTTTTTCTGCCTCTTGGAGCTCCAACGTATCCAGTTGAAATTATTTCATCATTTTTAACAATAATAGCGCCAAAATTTCTTCTTATACATGTTCCTCTTTCGATTACTGTTTCAGCAATATCTAAATAATAATTAATCTTATCAATTCTATTTTTTTCTTCTTTTTTTGTTCTCATATTTACCACTCTTTGTTTATTTTAACATTTATCTTTAGTTCAGTAAATACTTTCTTTTTATAGTATTCTATTTGCTTAAAACGTATATCATCCAATTGATATTATTTTCAGCAATAGTATTTTGAAATTTTTTTATTTTGAATTTCGTCTTACTAACTATTTCATCAAATTCTGCTTTTGAATAATATTTAAAATATCGTTCTATCCCTATATGATATTCATCTGGAAAATCTACCCATTCACTATCTACTGTTTTACATTTTCTATTAATAATATTTAAAATCAGTAATCCGTTTTCTTCTAATGCTTCATAGCTTTTGTTTAAGGCTTTTATGGCATCTTTTTTGGTAAAATGTACAAATACCCTCCAACAAAAAATTACTTTGTATTTTGTCTCAAAAGTATCTTCTAAGAGATTAAATTTAATTGGATTTAAGCCTTCTTTTTTTATAGCTTTTAAAAAATCATCAGCTATATCGCTTGCGATTATGTTATATCCTAAGCTTTGGATGTATTTGGCGTTTTCTCCATCTGCAGAACCCACTTCTAGAATTTTGCTGCCTTTGGGTATTTCTTTAAAAACCTCTTTTATAAATTTTTTTTGTTCTTTTTTTGATCTTTCCAAACTTTTTAGATATTTGTTTTTAATTTTTTTATTGTTATTTAAATAATTTTTTGCTGCTTTTTGATATGCTTCCAACGTTTTTCTGTTTTGTATACTCATGATTTCACTTCTGATCTATTATTATTTGTTTTTTATTTTTATCATTCATTGTCATTATATAATAAAAGACTAGATTTCTCTAGTCATTATATTTGTTTATTGGCTCTTTTTAATTCTCTTTTTCACGAGTAACTAATATTACTCCAAATAAACTTAAAATGCTAATAAATAGTAGTGATATGAAATAAATAACTTTATCGCTTGTTGGTGGATTTGTTCTTGATACTATATATTGAGCATATAAAACATAACCCTCTCTACCATCATATTCATCACCGGATTGTAGTGAAATTCCTGATCCATCTGGTTTTGTATTCCAACCAACGAAATCATAGCCGTCTTTTACTGGTTCTTCATCAGTTACTATGTATGGAACACCATATCTAATTACTACTGGTGTGATGTCTTCATTTTCTCCTTCTACTAAATCGTAGTCTAAACTATTTAAGCCACCAGCTTTTAAGTATAATCCATAGCCAGTATAATCTATATATTCATTAAATACTGTAGGATTTTCTGTATTCATATAACGTTCATTTTCTTCATCGTGATACCATCCGTCTATTCCTGTAATACCTGCAATACTTATGTTATCTAATGTTATTGAATTGTTTGTATTGTTTTCTGTATTATTAGTTCTTCTATATGCGAAGTCATCACCAGATATATCAGCTTTATTATCATATATTTTTGATTGATCATCTATAGTTACTTTTGAAAAAACGTCTTCGTTGTCTATGATAGATATTCCTCCACCATAACTAACTGATGTATTATTTGAAATAGTTGTGTTAGTGATTGTCATGTTTACCATAGGCTCTACTTCTGTTCCTTTTATTTGAATACCGCCTCCACCGTCAGGTATTTTTGCAGCATTATTAGTTATTGTTGAATTATTAATATCTATTTTACCTGCCAATACGCAGACTCCTGATCCTTCGTTATTAGTGACGGTCATATTATTTATTTCTACCGGAGAAGCACTTCTCATATAGAATGCGGCTCCTCTACAAGTTTTATCGTCATCCCATCCGTCAAATATACATTCGTTGTCATGAATATTAAGGTTGTTAGCTTTTGCTATTGTTCCTTGGAAATAGAATGCTCCACCATTTTTAAAGTGGTTTCCGTACGATTCAATATTTTCAATAGAAACAAATGTAGCATCTCCGCCATTATCAGATATTGCTGCACCTGTAGCTACAGTGTTGTTTTTAAACACTAGATTTTTAAATACTACTGGATGTTCTTCATCGTTTAACCATTTTTGTAACCAAATTGTTCCTAAGCTTTGACCTCTGGTTGCATATCCGTAATTTCCATCAAATTCAGTATTTTGAATAAGGACGCTATTACCTGATGTTGTAGAACTTAATGTAAGCGATGAACCGTCGTTACCACACTTATTTTTTGTAAATTTTGAATCTTCTATTAATGTATTTGTTTTAACTATGTAAATTGCTCCAGAGTTGTTCTGTGCTATGTTATCATCAAACACTGTATTATCTTTTACTTCGATTAAAGATGCACCTGTTATATAGATTGCTCCGCCTTGTGTAGATGTTGTAACGCCACAACCTGATGCATTATCTTTAAATGTACTTTCAGATATTTTTGTTTCACCACCAGTTACATACATTACTCCACCATTTTTAGATGAACAGATATGATTGAATTCAGATTCGTTTATTGTATTATTTCCTTTTCCATAAATAAGACATCCAGTTGATGTACATCTCATATTTTGGAATTTTGAATTATTTATTATTAAATTACCTGAGTTGTTTATTGCTACATGAGTTGCTACTATATCATTTTCATCAGATATTGTTGGGAATCTTACATATGCACTTCTTGTATCTTCAGTATAGTATCTATTTTCGATGTCCATTTTCCATCCTGGAGCACCGCCATCTATTACTAAACTATTTAATTCTAATGAACCTGTTTCACTTATTTTGAATAGATTTCCTAAGAAATTTGAATCGCGGTTTAGTGTGTGATTATTTCCATTAATTTTAATACTGCCATTTATAGTAATAGTTGAATTAAATGAGAAATCGTCTTTTATAGCAATTTCAGTGCTGCCATTATTTAATGCTGTTTGAAGTTCTTCTATAGTTGAAACTTCAACTTCTTCTGCTAATACTATTAAAGGAAATAGCATAATCATTAGAAATATAAAACAACAATATTTCTTCATATATTATCACCATATTCTTCTATTTTATGTTTTTATTTTATCATATGTTTATTAGAATGTATATATTTTGATTACTTTTAATAATAATAAAAAGACTCAGCTGAGTCTTTTTAGTTAGTTCTCTTTCTTGTAATTATGAAAGTTCCTATTAATCCTAAAACGCTTAGAATTAGTGTTGAAGTAAAGAATAAAACTTTATCTCCCGTTGGAGGATTAACATTTTTTATTATATACTGGGCATATAAAACATATCCTTCGCGTCCATCATAATGTTCTCCAGCAGTAAGTGAAATTCCTGTTCCATCTTCTTTAGTGTTCCAACCTATGAATTCATATCCATCTTTTACTGGTTCTTGATCGGTTACGATATAGTCTTGACCATAACGAATTTCTATTGGAAGTATTTCATTGTTACTTCCACCATTTAAATCATAATCCATTGAACTTATTCCTGCTGCTTTAAGATATATACCGTAGCCATTATAGCCAGTATAATCAGCAAATACTGTTGGATTTTCAGTATCTAAGAAACGATCTCCTTCATTATCGTGATACCAACCATCAATACCTGTTATTCCAGCAATACTTATATTATCTAAAGTAATTGTATTGTTAGTATTGTTTTCGGAATTGTTTTGACGATAATAAGCAAAGTCATCACCAGAATCTCCAGCTTTGTTATCATATATCTTAGATTTATCATCAATTGTAACTGATGAGAAGATGTTTTCATTATCTGATATACAAATTCCACCACCAGTAATTGTTGCTTCATTATCTTTTATTAAAGTATTTTCAATTACAACGACTGGATCATATCCTTCGTAATAACCTCTGACGAAAATTCCGCCGCCTCTTCCTTCAGTAGTTTTATTTCCAGTTATTTCTGAATTTGAAATATTTAATGTTCCACCTACAATATAAATTCCAGCTCCAGAACCACTTGTTGTATTGCCGTGAATTTCAGCATTTGTTACTGTTACATTTGCTCCGTTAACATATATACCAGATCCGTTAGTTCCAATGTTATCGTGAATATTAATTCCATCAATTATGTACTGTGTAGATTGAGTAAATACAAAACCACCTGAACCAATTTCGTTTTCAAATACTTCAATATTTTCGAATTTTGCGTAAGTGTTACTTGCATTATCAGCTAAAGCACCACCTGTCCTTGCTATATTTTGTTTAAAAATAAGATTTCTAAATACGAGTGGTGTGTCTGGTGTATTGTTCCATTTACTACCTATCCAAATTGTACCCATGCTTTGTCCTGTAGTTGCAAATCCGTGATTTTTTTCAAATACACTGTCTTCTACTAATAATGAATAATTAGTAGTGGTATTATTTTCAAGATTTAGGGCGCTACCATCATTTCCTACCATATTATGTTTAAAGTTACTTCCTTTGATCGATATATTAGCTTTTCCTAAGAATAAAGCGGCTCCATTATTTTGAGCATAGTTATCTTCAAATTTACTGTTAGTAATATCTATTAATGTCGCTCCGCTAATATATATTGCGCCACCATTTGTACTAGATACAACCCCATAACCAGCTACATTATCTTTAAATGTTGAATTTGTTATTATTGTTGTTCCAGTTGTAACATTAATAGCTCCACCATTTTTTGAACTTCCTATATGATTAAAAGTACTATTATTAATTGTATTGTTTCCAGTTCCACTAATGGCACATCCAACTACGGTACAAGCAATATTTTTTATTTCTGTATTATTTATAGTTAGATTACCTGCATTTGTGATTAATGAGGCAGTTGCTTCAATATCGTCAGTATTTTTAGTTGTTGGTACTCTAACGTAGCCTTTATTTTCTGGAGATGTATAATATCTATTCTCATAATCCATTGACCAACCTGGAGCTCCACCATCTATAATTACATCATTTATTTCTAAAATAGCTCCACTACTAATACCAAATAAACTTCCAGTATATCCTTCTGCTCTATTTATTTTTTTACTTCCTGTTATTTTAACGTTGCTACTTATAGTTATTTTGCTATCGAATATAATATCGTTTTTTAATATTATATCTGTGTTTCCATTTTCGATTGCATTTTTTAATTCTTCATAAGTAGATACTTCTATATTTTCTGCTAAGACTATTGCGGGAAAGAGTGTTATTATGAATAAAACATAGAAAATTTTTTTCATATACCATCACCGTACTTTTCTATTATATTATTATTTTAACATATTGTATTATTTCTTGTATATATTTTATTTTTATTGTTTATTTTAGTTTTAATAAATAAAAGTATTGAATTTTATCAATACTTTTATTTATTGTAATTTTTATAGTTACAAAATTATTTTTTTATAATGCGTTTGTTTTCTCATCGGTGTTTGTATTAATTAATAATGTCATTTCACTTAATTCTTCTTCTTTTTTAGATAATTTTGATTTTATTGACTGAAACCATCTTATATAATTTGATCCTGAAGCCATGTAATCTTTTAATTGACTTGGCTCGATTCCTTGTTTTGTTTGGAAGAAACTATCGCCATAAGCTTTAGCTAATTCTTCAGTTAACTCTGCATAACCTTCTTCTAATAACGTCATTAATGTTTTTGTACTTTGACTTCTTATAACGAAATAGCCTGGATCTGGTGAAATACATATTCTATTATTTATGATAACAAATTTACTAGGATCACAGTTTTCTCTACTAAAGAATTGAATATATGTTGGATCTATTAAATATATTTTTTCACCTTGTTTAGTTTTAAATGTAGCTGTAATTAAGCTATGACCACATACTCCTTCCATTATCTCATTTGTATTAACTGGATTTGATTCTATATTTAAACTTTTCAAATAGTAATAGATAATGCTTTGGGCTAAATCACATTTGTATGTGTACGCATAATCTTCTATTCTTTCGCCTTCATATTCTGCAATTCTTTTTCTAACTAAATATGATAAGTTTTTTAATAGTACTTCAACTTCTTTAGTATTTATAGGGTTACCATTTCTACATGAAGTTTCTATTTCTATAATTTTATCTGGGTCTTCTGGTTGTAAATTTATATTAAAGGGAATTATTTTATTCATTTTTATTTCCTCCATTTTTATTATACCATATAAAAAGACTAGTTATATCTAGTCTTTTTTAATCTTCTATCATAATTACTATATCTGATAATGTTCCTTGGAAGAATCTATCTGGATTACTTTCGTTATTAAATATACCTCCAAAAGAAATGTTATCAGTAAAGTATTGATCAAGTAACCAATCACTTTGTTTATATAATGTATGCGTAGGACTTTGATATCCTTCATAACTATATGATAGTGTTACAGTTCCATTTTTTCTTCTAAAGACGAACTCTATTGGAACATTGCTCGTTGCTATTTCTGGTAAAGTTTTTGATTGATCTGCATTGTTCCATTTATATGTTGGAGTCATAGTTGTTGTTTTGTTCATTCTTATATTGAAACCTGGCCACTTTGGATTCGTTTCATCTTTACAATTAATTATTGTAGCTTGGAATGTATTATTACTTGCTGTTTCCGTAACAGTGAATCTAATTTCAAAGTCTTTATCTATTGTTTCTTCAGTATATAGATTTATACCAGTATCAATAAATGTATCTTCTGTTCCGTCGAATACTGTATCTCCCTCTATTGAATATATTACTTTCATGTACTGAGCGTATAAAGTTACAATATCTCCTTCTGTTTCACTTAGATCTACTACAAATTCTTCATCTTCATATGATATTCCACTTCCGTCTGGTTCTGTATTCCAATTTACGAATCCGTGTTCAAATTTAGTATATTCACTAGGATTTAGTTGTTGTGGTACACCATTATATGCAAGGATTTGATTAGGCATTGTACCTTCACCGCCATTGGCATCGAAGTGAATGCTGTAGTGTACTAATGGGCCCCATTGAGCATATAGAGTAACTGTTTCTCCATTATTTGCTATATTCGTTACAGATTCTCTATTATTATAACTTGTTCCACTACCATCTGGTTCTGTATTCCAGCCAGCAAATGAGTATTCACTATTAACAAAACTATTTGGATTTAAGTTAATAGTTTGATTTATCTTTACTTGTTGCCCTAACATTGTTCCTGTTCCACCATTTCCATCATAATTAATTTTATATGATGGGGCTTCTTTTAATTCAATACTCATATCTGCCAATGTTCCTTGGAAGAAACGGTATGGTTGGCCTTTACTACTTGTTCCCGCGCCAAAAGTTGCATTATTATTAAAATATGATGTGAAATTAACAAAATTATTGATTTCTATAAATGGGCCATCATTATAACTGTAATAGATAATTCCATAGTCTTTTTTTATTACTACTTTTTCTCCTACATGATATCCTGTATTTTCATCTTTTACTTTATTTCCTTCGATATTAACGTTCATTACGTATTTATTAACGTTGTCTATTGTGAAGAAATGAATTCCTGGCCATGGATCTGCTTTTTCGTTCATATCTGTAAATATTGTTCCTCTATCGGTTGCATAGCCATTATTTGTATCTACTGTGAATGTTATAATGAAATCTTTATCAGCATTTTCTTTACTAAATAGTTTTATTTCACTATCGATATAGTTAGTTCCATCAAAGATTGTCTCACCTGGTTTAGAAAAGAATATTTTGTTCCATTTTGCATATAAAGTTATATTAGATTTTGGGACAAAATCTTCTGTTACTTTGTTAACGAAGGTTGGTTCTTTGTACCATCCTTGGAATTCATATACGTAAGTACAGTTTCTTTCTAAATAACTTCCAGTTCCTGCATCACAATCATTATATATTACTTCTGGGAATGTTCCAATTGAATTATTTTTAATTACACGAGTTGTTATTTGATGGTCATGGTTATTAGGTTCATATGTTACTTCATAAGATTCTGCATATAAAGGACCTATTGTTGTGTCTTCTGTTAGAGTGAAAGTATAGTTTATATTTGTATTATTATTTGACCACATTAGAAATGGGCTTCCTTGGTTGTCTGTACTACTTGCAGTTAATACTATTTCTTGCCCATAGTAATATAATCCTGTTGGAGTTTCTGTTTCTACATATTCGCTATTATTAATTGTTAAATAAAACTGTTTTCTAGGGTACTGATAAGTTATTACAGTATTATCATATGTTGTTAGGGTTACTGTTTGAGTTGGAGGTACATCAAAACCTTCCATAGGTGGTAAAACATCTGGCGTGACTGTTTCCCCAATTGTTATTTCATTATATGTAAGTGTTTCAATTGGGGTATAGGTTGTTCCGTCTAAATTCATTAATTCATGTACTACTGTATAACTTGTCTTTTTATTTATAGAAAATTCATTTATTTTTTCTTCAGTTTCTGTATTTGCATAGCCATAGATGCTTACTATAAAGAATAGAGGCATAGTAATAAATATTAAAAAGATTGTTTTTAATTTATTCATACTACATACCTCCTCTATTTTATTATTATATATTATATCATAATTTAGCTTATAATTTCTATTTCTTTCGTTTTCTCCAATAAAAAAGAGCTCTAGACTCTTTTTATTAATAATTATAGTTTATTTGTTTCGCCTTTTTCGGCTTGCTTACTTTCAAGATATTTTATATATCTTGCAATCATTGCATTTATATCTTCAATATGGTCATGAGATTTTGCTGCTATACCAAAATCATTTGTTGTTACTCTAATTTCTATCTTACCTTTGGAATTTGGGTATAACTCATCTCTTATAGAATAATCATCTGTCTCCTCATAGTTATAGGTATAATATAGCTGATCAGATGATTGATATGATTTTAATAATTCTAGGAATGATAGTTTAACATCTTCTGGTAATGTAGTTACTTTACCTTCTGTATCCTGTATTGTTTCTAAACCTGTAACCAATTCTATTAATTCTTGGCAAGCTTTTTGTTTTATAGCCTTTTTTTCTTGATTGTAGATTTCACCAAGTGCATTTATTAATTCATTTCTTTGTTTTTTTAAATCTTCTATTTGTGCTTTTAAATCACTTAATTCTTTTTTTGAAAATAATCTTGATGTGAAGCTTGATTCTATTTCTTCAACTCTATTTTCATGTTTTTTAATTGCATCATCAAGTTCTTTTAATTTCAAATTTATTTCTCTTTTTTCCATGTTCTACCCTCCATCTTAATAGTATCATTTTTTGCTTTTTGCTTCAATATTTTATTTTTTATTATTACAAAGCAATATAAAACAACATATTTATTACATATGTTGCTTATTTTCTTTTACCAACTATCCAATTTTGAGCGTTTTGTGTGTTATCTGTTAGGTATTTGCCATTATATCTTTCATCTTCTTTACCAAATGGGTAAAAATCTAATAATTCATTTATTAATTCATTATTAGTGTCGGTTAATTGCTTTATTTCATTAAAACATTTTTCTACTATTTCATCCATATAATTTGATTTACCTAAAAAGTATAGGTTACTTTTATATTGAGCTATTATTATTAATTTAATGCTTTTGGTTTTAAACAAATTAGCAAATTCATTAATTACTTCTTTAGTAATTCTAGTAACTGAATTTTGGTCATTATATAGTTTTTTCCATAATTCTAATAAATCATCAAATAGTAATTCGTTATTTTTTTCTTCATTATATTGATTGTTTGAATATTTAGATATTATTAGATCATCAATACTATGGTTCGATAAGAATAAATCAATTTCTTTTGGTAGTAGATTAACGCTATCTTCAAATTTTTGATTTATGCAAATAATATTCGCCTCAGGAAGTATTTCTTGATATTTATCTTTTACATAATTCAAGACGTCTTCGCTACTATCAATTACATATAAATCCCCTTTAAATTTTAATTCTTTTAAGGCATCTGCTATTTTATGTCTAAAACCAGGTGCTAATTCAACAACTATTTTTAATTCGTCTTTATATAAATTTTTTATTAGCTGGTAATATAGTTGCCCTATATACCATTCCCATTCATCATCGGCTATATTATAGTTTTTCTTCATAATTAATCCTAATATTAAAAAGCATTTTTTCGGATAAGAAAAAATGCCTTCTATTTATTATACTCTAGGTCCACCTTTAGTTTCGCCAGTTCCTAATATACTATTTAGCATTTCTTTAGTTTCTGGATCTAAAGAGCCTAATGTCCTTTGAACTTTTGCAGTGATAATATTAAGTTTTTCCTCTGCTAATGCTAATTCTGACCTTCTTTTTTCAACTTCAGATCTAGCTGATTCTATTTCTTGTAGTATTGATATTACCTGTTTTAATGGTGAAGAAGCTTTTTTAGTTGGTGTTGTCTTTGTTGAAGCCTTAGTTGATGTAGTTCTTGATGACTTGTTCTTTTTTTCACCTTTTTCTGGTTCATCTTTACCACTGATATAGACTGTTCCATATCCTGATGTAGTACTCATGTTAATTATTCCTCCATTCTCTGTTTTAATTATAACACATTATTTTATATATTTTTATCATTTTTTTTACCATTTATAAATATTGTGTGATTTTTATCTAATTCAATTAAGTTATTGTATGTTATTTTATCACTCACTAACGTTCCTTCTTCAGTGTGATGGAACATATATTCTTCATCTTCTATATATAATTTTGCAAATCTAATATTTAATTCTTTATATGGTACTATTACATAGTAGTATTCTTTATTTGTGAATGTTATGTATGATAAATATTCTTTATTTATTTTTAATTTGCAATTATATTCTTTTTGTTTACTATTTACTTTTCTAATATTTGTCTTTATTAAATTATTAATAATAATGTTAAGAGTTTTGTTAGATATTTTATTGTCTGTATATTGCTTAGTTATACATCCATAAAATAGATCGTATTCATATAGATAGTCTCTGTTCATATTTAAGACATATTGTTTTATTTTTATTTGTTCTAAGCTTTCTATTTGAGCTATTTCTGTAAACAATTGATCATAATTATTAACGAAATTGATTGCACTTGCTAATATTTTAGCGTTATATGGATTTTTTATTATGTTGTCTTTAAAAAAATTTTTTATTTTGGTTTTAATTGGACCAATTTTTTTATACTCTATTACTTCAGTATCATTCAACAATAAATCGACTCCATATAATATATTGTTTTTGTTTTTGTCTTTTCCTACTAGGTATTTTTGAAAGAAGTTAGAGAAATCATAGATATATGTTACATCTGAGTCCTTATCTAATACATTCAAAGCATAGTAATTAGGGATAAACTGTCTAGATAACACAATAAATAAATTAAAAAGATTATCAATTATATTTTTATATTTTAGATAGTATTTTTTATTGTCTAGACCTATTATATTACAAAATTCTTCTCTTAAATATTTATTGTATTTAGTATCAGTTTCTTTTTCTATTTCACTAAATTTATATTTAGTATTGTTTTTTAAACTATTATCAAATAATGATTGTAGTATTTTTTTACTTCCAAGTATTTCATAGCCAAAATAATTCGTTTTATAGTTATTTGTGTTTGAATATAATGGGTTTCTTCCTTTAACAAAAGAGAATGTGTCAAAATCGATAAGATTAGCATTTTGTGTAATGTTACCTGTTGACCACGAACCATGCAAATATCGTTTTAAAAACTTTTCTGCTTCTATTTTAGCAAATTTGTCTGTTATATCTATTAATTCTTCATATGTTAATTTGTCTTTATTAATAAACGAATTACTAACACGATATAGTTCGTTATCTTTATTTATTCTTATTTCGATTGCGTTTGGCAGAATAAATTTATTTTCTATTATCTTATTATTGGAGTCTAGATATTGACTGCTATATTCATATGTATCTGTTGTATCTAGAATAGCTAGAGTTTCAAAAGTTGGTATAGATAGTTCCTTAGATATTATATTACTAATAATTGCTTCTTTAATTGCTGATGGTAATGCGAATTTACCATTACTATATTTTTCATTTGGTGAAGTTGCTAAGGATGTTTTATCACCTTTAATATTGAAATGTTTACCATAGAAGTAAGCTCTTCCAGAACCTAGATTTCCGCTTAAGGAAATACCAAGTGGATCTTTTTGTTTATCTGAATAACCAATTCCTATTAATTCATTTGTTGAGTTGTTTTTATTTAGTGTTATAGAAAACAATTCACTGATTTTAGCAAATGCTTTATCTTCTTCATATTTTTCTTTAAATATTGATTCGTATAATTCTACATTTATATATACAGGAATATATTTTTCTTTTGAGGCATAAATATCTTGCTTAACAAAATTATCTTCTTTAAAGTATTTGGCTATATTTGGTTTTTCGTTTGTTCTTTTCACAGCATCACCTTATTAATTTGTTTTTTTCACTAAATTTAATACAGAATTCACAACCATAACAAACTGTTTCACATTGTTCTTTTTCCAATATTTTTTTAGGTATTACATCTCTAAAACCAACTGTGCCAAAATCTTTTATAAATTTTATATACTTGTTTGTATTATAGTTTTGCATTACTTTTTCTAATCCATCTTTAAAGAAATTGCCGATAAACATATTTTGATGGAGATTAAATACTTCACAAGGATAGCAATCACCATTACATTTCATAAATATTTTAGGGCTTACAAATGTTCCAATTTCTTGAGCAAATGTATTGTCGCATTTTGCCATCATATTATATACTGAGTCGGTAGCAACATTTAGCTTTTCAGTTGCTAAAGGATTGGAATTTACATAATAGGAATCTGTTAAAAATATTCTTTGTTTTGGGAATTCACCAAATTTGTTTAGATAAATGCCATATAATTCTTCTAATTTAGTTGTTTTTAAACCTTGTTCTCTCGTATGTATAATTCCAACATTTAATTCTTTAATACTATAATGTGTTGAAACGTAATTTATGATGTTACAAATGTATTCAAGTGGTACTGTTTGTTCTCCAATTGATATTTGGATAGATGGTATAAAGAATTGATTATCAAATAAGCCATTTTCTTCTAATTTTTTAAAATAGTATTCTGGATTAATTCCCCAAAAACCATTAGATATAATTTTTAAAACATCTATTTTGCCATGAGCATGATTTAACACCTTACACATTCTGGTAAATGCTAAAAATGGCTCGCCACCAGTAATTGCTATTGCTGGAATCCCCATTGCTTCTAGATCATCAACCATTTTGATTAATTCTTTATCTTCAAGCATTGTTCTTTCGGTTTCAATTCTATTAGCTGCCATACCACAATCTTTACAATTACAATTGCATCTATTTGTTATCTCGAATGTGAATTGTAGCGGTCTTATATCAAAACTATTAATTGGCTTCGCTTTTTGCCATTTTTTTATATCTTTATAAAAACTTTGTTTCTTTGATGCATATTTGCCTTCTGTTGGGGCTTTACTTTCATATAAAGGAATAAAACATTTAGTTATTTCTTCGTAGTCCATAATATCACTTCAAATCCTTTTTATACCATCTTTCACGTTCATCATTTTTATAGATTCTAAACCCTCTTTTTTGATAGAAGATGGTTGCAATATCATATATATCATATGTACATAATATCATATATTTATAGTTCATTTTTTTCGAAAATTTAATTAATTCATTGTATAGGTTTGTTCCTATTTTATGATTTCTATACTCTTTTTTGATGTAGAAACTATTAAGTTTAATTGTTTCATTATCTACTCTAAGTCCACCAATTGTTCCTATTATATTGTTATCATTATCAAATACTATAAAGAATTTTGAGTATTCCTTTTTATATTGTTCAAAAGATTTGTTTTCAAAATATTCTTCACATTCAACAAAGCCATATTCGTCAATAGCTATACTTTTTATAAAATCAATAATTTGTCTTCTTAGTTCATCAGTATAATTAACCATCTTAAAGCGATCATTAGATAGCTTTTTAATATGCCAATTACATATGTCGATTAACAAATCATTATTTTTAAAGCCGATATATTTCATTAGACTTTGAAAATTTGGATCTGCTTCTTTTAATTTAAAGTTCTTATTATATCTTTCATAGAATTCTTTATTCATTTGCCATACGGCAATTGAGAAATCTCTTTCTTTACTTGGTGGAATACTTGCTCTCGTTGTAAGATTTACATAAGGCATCATATATGGTACTCTTGTATACTCTCCGTTAGGTAGTTTTACAACTAGACCACTATTTTTAGTACCAATAATAAAATCTCTTAAATCTACCACATCAAATACTTTTTCATTTATAGAATTTGCTAATAAATATATTTCTTTTACTTTTATGTCTTTAGGTAGCATTTCTTTTATACTATTTAGAGTTCTGCCTGTTACTGAATCGTCATCAACTAAAGTATAAGTTCCTTTTTTTATTTTGCTTATTTGATCTTCGATAGGTTTGTGACCAATTCTTCCTATTAATTTAATGTATTTTTCTTGGTAGGAACTAATATTGAATAGTCTTGATATTTCTAAATTGTAATTTCCTCTAAAGTAACTATCTAGGTTAATAGTATTTTGTTTTTGTAAATATTCATAAGCATCTTTTAGTTGAAATTCCATATTTATGACTTTAATAAATATTTTATTATCATAGCAGTTACTTAATGCACGCATGAATTTATTTAAAAAATTTTCTTGTAACTCTTTAAGTAATTCTTTATTATCTTTTTTGATTAAGTTTTCTAATGGTAATAATGATTCATTTCTAATTAAGTAATTTCCAACGTCTTTGTATGATATTTCTTTTTTGATTTGTTTTTCTCTTAGATATCTAGAAGATAATGAAGCTGATTTATCAATATTATCAATAAAGAACATATTTTTGTTTTTAATTTTTTTAGTAGCTTCAAATACTTCATTATAACCATTTCTATTTAAACATACTCCAATCCCATGTTTTTGAAAGCAATACATAAATTCAACATTATCTCCGCCAAAAACATAAGCTACTTTGATTCTTTTATCGATATGTTTTTTAAGATATTTTTCTAATCTTTCTATTACATCAGTAAAATTAATTGGTGTTCTTACATAGATTGATTCCCATGGATCAATCATTAACCAATCACTATCTTTTAAATATTCTTGATCTTCATTTACTCTTTCGTATTGGTCAGAATTATAAAATGGTTTAGTTGAAATATAATTGTCGTGAGATAAAGATAGATAACCGCCTATAACATCATATCCAGCTTCAGTTAATACTTTTTTAGCTTCTTCCATCATTTTAATATGTCCTTCATGAATTGGATAAAAACCACCGGTTGAAAGCAATACTATTGGATTTTTAGTTTCACCAATATTACTTTGTAGTTTTTCGAAAGGCGTAGTAAGTAATTCAAGATTATAATAATCTATTTCATCTATAGTAAACGGATCAGGAACAAAACCTGCTCTTACTAGTAAATCTTCATCTTGATATTTACGATATATTTCTGAATAATATCTATCTCTGAGTACTTTCCAAGCGAAAGTTGTTCTAGGAGTTTTATGCTTTATATTTTTATATACTTCATCTATATCTTTATATTTAAATTTTTTATCGATATTTAGTTCTTCCCATAATAATTTGGTCATTGATAAAACTCCTTTCTTTT
>JAEEGL012205549.1_pt1 | contig 67541 bp, 48 predicted proteins | sample 9134231 | NCBI WGS metagenome assembly JAEEGL01 (sample SAMN16246548, study PRJNA631951) | gut metagenome | biome: gut microbiome; feature: rumen; material: fiber-attached | host: Bos | place: Iran: Karaj | collected 2018-10 | reverse complement strand
ATCTGCCCCTTTCCCTGTTCTGCCTTCAGGCTTGTCTGGGTATTATCACCCGGGCCTTTGTCCCCGACCCCGGTTCGCTCTCCATCTCCAGCCTTCCGCCGCACATCATTGACAGGCGGTTTTTTATGCTTATAAGACCTACATGAGAGCGTCCGCTGCCCTCTTCCCCGGAGCCCGTATCCCAGCCGGATGTATCAAACCCCACGCCGTTGTCCTCAACCACCACCTCGAAATGGTCGGGCTTTTGGACTGAGCGCAGGGTGACCAGACCTGTTCCGTTTTTATTTGCCCTTATCCCGTGGACTACGGCGTTTTCCACCAGGGGCTGGAGGGTGAGGACCGGGATGTTGAAATCCATGCATTCCAGCTCATATTCCACCTTCAGCTCATCTCCGAAACGGAGCTTCTGCAGGGCCAGATACTCTCTCACATGTTCAAGCTCATCCTCAAAAGGCACGGGATGGTCCATATTGAGTGAATCCATATTGCGGCGAAGATATTTCGCAAACTCGGTAACGCCCTCCTCCGCTTTTTCAGGATCCTCTCTGCACAGATACCGGATGGTGACCAGAGAATTAAAGAGGAAGTGGGGCTGGATCTGGGCCAGCATGATATCTTCCTTAAGCTGTGTATTCTCCTGTTTCTGGAGCCTGTACACCTCCTTCTGCTCCGAGATAATGTAAATAAGGGTGAACAAGGCGGCGATCACGGTGCTCAGGGCGATGAGGTGCAGCCCGAAAAATCTAGCCTGGATTATCATGGACACCGTCGGGACGGAGATATACACAAGAAAGGCTTTCTTCTGCCTGTCGGAAAGCTTATCCCTGTTAATGAGGAGGACTACCATGTTCAGGACCATGATAAGAGCCGTACAGACTATGAGCAAGGGAAAATAAGGCCCGCGGACGTAAGCGTTTTTCTCATCGACCGAGTATAAATTCCCGGAGAACTGATTCTGCACCATCAGAAACGCATAAAACGCCCACAGCATCAAAGAGAGCAGGAAAAACACGTTTTTAAACAGATGCATTTCCCCGCTCATCCGGAGGATAAAGGCTGTGATCAATACCGGCAGAGTGGAAGCCGACAAGCCCTGTCCGAAGAAAAGAATGCGGGAAAACACGCTCCACCCCTGACCGGTGTGATAATACGTCAGTTCTCTCAGCATGATGCACAGGGTATACAGATTCAGTATGATGAAAAACACAAGAAAAAAGCGCCTCATCTTTTTCGAAGCGTAATATCCCGTCAGAATGTGTATCAGGCCAATGTTTGCCAGAATAAAGCCTATAACCGAAAAAATGATGTTTACTATACGTATCTCTGCAGTCATGATCCAAGCGTTCCTATCACCGCATCAGTCTGTTTAATTAATAATATACAAAAGCAGGAAGCCGCACAAGCCGCCCTGCTTTTGTATGATGTCAATATAAGTCATCGCTCCTGTAAAGGGTGCGGCGGACGAAGAAGCAAAAACCGTGGTTGCAGAACTTGTCCGCCGCGCCTTTATCTGAAGCCGGGTCACTATTCAGCGATCCACCACTTCACGGGTTTTCTCCGGATCCTGAACTTGACTTTCTTGTATCCGGTGTATTCTCCGATACCTCTGACCATCACACTGGCCTTGGCAACGGAAGAATTCTTTGCACAGTTCAGGTTGTCACTGTAGCTTCCTTCAACTATCTCGTAATCAACGCCGAACCTGAGCACCTTGTTCTTGTAGACCGCCTTTGTGAACTGCGATTCATCATAGATACCGATCTCATCTCCGGTGTAGACCTGATCGGCGATGACGAATTTGGCCTTCTTGATGTCGATAGTCCCTGTCTCGGGTTCTTCCTTTTGCTTTATGGTGAAGGTGATCTTTTTGTCCAGCCTTCCCTTGAAGTTTCCGATACCCCTGACATTGACATACGCCTTGCTTCCGGGAGCTTTGTTTCCGGTATAGCTCAGCTGGTAGTCCACATTTCTCACAAGCCTCGATCCCCTGAAATAGATCTCCGCGTCGGGCATAGCCGCGGTTCCCATGCTGTCGATCTCTCCGAGATCCTCGGTATAAGTAATGCCGGGCGAATCGATGGCGAGCGGTTCTATGGTGTAGGCCGCGGTATTCGTATCAAGGAATCCGCCGCATCCGGTGATGGTCACCTTTGTCTTTCCCGCATTCACTCCGCCCAGGACGCTCACTTCGTAATCTGCGCCCTTCCTGAGTTCAACGGTCTGCCCCTTTGCGGCTCCGAGATAAGCGGCCTCGGCGTCTGATGCAACCTTGTACATGACCTTGAGATCCATATCTCCGTGATAACTGCCGTCATAGGTGACCTTGTTTCCGGAAAGGGTCATCCTTCCGGATTTCACGGAAGGTCCCTTGACCAGCACACTGAACATCCTGCTGCCCTTGTAATTTCCGGTGCCGAGGATCTTTACGGGATATACGCCTGCGCTCATCCTGCTGCCGCTCTTCACGTAATCGGGACCGAATGCCAGCTCGTAATCCGTCCCCCTGGTCAGTTCATTTCTGCCAACCTTTACCGTGACGGGTATGTCTTCAAGCTGCAGTTCTTTTCCGGTGTATATGAGCTTGGATACCTTTATCTTCGCCCTGGAAAGATCTGTGGAGCCCTCTCCGACGGTTATGACCTCCTCAAAGCCGTCGCAGTAGCTTCCCCTGCCGCTGACCTTCATGAGGAATGTTCCGGTCATCCCGGCGTCAATCCGGCATTTGACCATCTGAGTGCCTTCCCTGACCTCATTGCCGTTCTCCTTTACATCCACGGCAAAGAGACTGAGCTGGTAATCATTTTTGTTCCGGAGTTTCTTGCCCTTGTAATAGATCTTTACGTCCGGTTTTATAGCCTTCCCCGTGACGGCGTACTCGGTACAGATATCTGCCGTTACTTCGGGGGCCACGATATCCGTTCCTTCAGTACCCAGCGTCAGAGGCAGGATGTTAAAGTTCATGTAGATCGTCTGTTTATAATTTCCTATTCCTCTGATGACGATCGTAGGCTTCTTCCTGCTGAACTCCTGGGAATAATAGATGGATCCCCCTTCATCCAGCAGCAGGCCGTTATTTACGACACCGGTGGACACCTTCCTGTTGTTCTTGTACCAGACTGTGTAATCCACGCCCCTGTGAAGCACTCTGCCCTTGTCGGTGATAGTGACCTCGGGAGTGATCTTCTTCCCGGTGTAGTACTGATCCGGCACAGCGGCCACGCGCATCTCTGCGGACCCTGTCTCCACGCCCGCTGAGAATCCCCAGCCTGCGTACAGTACGACATCGTTTCGGACCACGTCCTTATCGAAATCCCAGGGGATCGTGCACAGCGGATCCCTGAACCAGCCTGAAAGTGAATAGTTGCCGTTGGTGACGCTGTATCTTTCCGGAGGCAGTACAGGCGCGCGGTCTTCGTACCTGACGTAAACCGAAGGAGCGCTGGTGGGCTTGATCACGCCCCCGTTGCCGTTGTAGGTTACGAGAAGCTTGGTATCCCAGCCGGCGTAGAGCACTGTGTCCGCATTGACCGTATCCTTTGCGAAATCCCACTTGTTCGTATCGGTGGTTGAGCGGTCCTTGTACCAGCCTCTGAAGGCAAAGCCTGTTCTTTCGGGTATCGCGGGCTCCAGAATGACCGAACCCGGCACTATATCGGTGTACGGGCTCACCTTTGTGGCTTCCGGAACCACGGTGTCAAAGGTAACGGTGTATCTCTGACCTCCCTCTTCCGTTGAGTACACGCTGACGCTGCAGAAATTGCTGGCGCTGCTCTGGAAAGCATCCTCCTGCGGCTTGTCGCTGTGGCGGTTGGTGACCACGCAGTAATAATAACTTGTACCCACCTTTGAGGTGTCGGGGACATAATTGCTGCTGACAGAATTCAGGATCGGCGTTGCTCCTTCCGGCGAAGGCTTTGAATTCATATACCACTGGTAGGTGAGATTGCCGCCGTCGGTCACTTTGGCCGTGACGCTGATGGCCTCGCAGCTTCCTCCCTGTCTTACATATCTGTCGTCAGGATGTCTTGTGATCTCGGGAACTTCTATCTCACTTGCAGCCTTCGTTATCCATACCGCATAGAGCACCACATTGTGGGCAGGCATGATGAAAGTACTGGTTTCTCCGGCCGGATATGTGGGATTGATGTCCTCAAGGTTCACCGCCCATCCTCTGAATACATAATCCTCTCTGACCGGCGGCGCAGTCGTGTTTACAATGACTTCCTCGCCCTTCAGATATGTCTTTTCGTCCAGAGGTGAATCATCTCCGCCGTTGGCGTAATACCTGAGGGTATAACGTCCCTCACCGGTCCACTCGGCGTAAAGGACGGTGTTTTCGATCACGGGCCTTGAATCGATCTTCCAGTAATCGATGGCGTAGGTATCCCTGTACCAGCCCATGAACGTGTAATACTGCTCCGTGAGCACCCCGGGATCGGTGATCTTCTGATCCAGCTCCACATCCTGGTCTTCAGGCTGCTGATCCAGAGCGTGTCCCATCAGATCGAACTGTACCAGGAAAATGATGTGGCCTTTGTTGTCAATGTCGTGGACGTCGTACGCCGGATCCACCACGGGATGATATATGGTTCCCGTATTTACGAAGGGTCCGTCCAGGATCAGATAGTTCTCATTGAGGAATCCCTTATTGTCAATGCTGTCTCTGATAGTACCTTTATTTATCAGACAGTTATCGCTGAGGGTTCCGCCCTTGACCGTTCCTTTTTCGTTTTCCACAAGGATATCCAGCGTGCCCTTTTCGTTGTTCAGGGTAAGGCCTTCATTGTGGAACACTGCCTTTTTACCGCCGGCTATCAGACCGTTGTTGGTCACGTCCGTGCTGGTGTCGAGTATCCCTTCCATGTACAGGTTTGCCCCTTCGTCATTCACAAATGTCCCGTCGTTTGTGAGAGTGCCGACAAAGACGCTGCCCTTGCTCACGGTCAGGCTTCCATAGTTTATTATTTCGTTTGCGTTCACGTTTCCTTCGTAGTCGAAATCCGCCTTTCCGCCGAAACGTATGATCAGTTCATCCGTCACCAGTTCGGGAGATCTCAGTTCTCCGCAGCAGTCCACTTTTCCGTAGCTTCCTCCGGTAACTTTGGCCTCCTCCGTTATTACTGCTCCGGTGATATTTCCTTTATTCACATTGTTTTCACCATAGATCAGACCGCCGTCCAGCCTGGCTCCCTCTGACACGGTGACGTCTTCGAGAACAGCTCCCGACGTACAGGTGACTCCGTCCTTGATGACAGCATTCTTAAGAACGCCGGACAAGGTGCTGGCAGCCAGCGTGCCTCCGTCGACTTCGCCGCCATCCATGACCGTGACGCCCTTAAGGGTTCCCTGTGAGGTCATGGACTTGAACACGTATCCGCCCACCACGACGGCGCCTTCCTCCAGCACGCAGTTGACCAGGGTTCCTTCATTGCTGATCTTCCCCCGGAGGACCATGCCGGTGACCACCGCGTCCTCGGCGATAAACACATTCTGAAGAGTTCCGCCGCCAAGGATATCTCCCACAAGGGTATTGTTTCTCACAAGAGTCCCCTTTTCGGCGCGGATATTTTCGACGGTACCCGTTCCCGCAAGCACAGCGCCATCGGACAGGGTGATGTTTGAGAGAATTCCGTTGTTGATGATCTGGGTATTCGTTGCTCCTTCAGCGTTCCTGTAGGTGCCGCCGTTGACTTTTGCGGTCTCGGAGAACGTTATCCTGGTCCCTTCGGCAAGAGTGAAGACCGAATTGATCTCCGTCTCTCTCTCCACGTCGGTGGTGTACACATAAACCACTTCTTCCGTCAGGGGAACGTCATCCTCGTCATAGAGGATCTTCCCTTCTCCGTCGCGTTTCACCACCCAGACATTGGCAGTTCCGGGCTCTGTAAGAGAGAATGCGGTTTCGATGAGGATCCTGTGACCCTCGTCATCTCTCTCATAATCACTGAACACATAGGTTCTGGTTACGATGCCTGTTTCATCCGTTTGCTCTTCATAATCATACCCGTACTGCGTTCCCATGGCGCCACGGACCACGTCCACCTCTTCCTGGGAAATATCCTTCAGGTAGCCGTTTTCAACTACGCCCAGAGTGTTCAGTTCATTCTCGAGATCCGCGACCTTTGCGGGCGTAAGCACGGACTTTTCCGAGGTCACTTTGACTTTGCCGTCGGCCACCTCCAGCACTATCCTGTCCAGAGGCTCCTCGCTCACCTTATACTCGATATTGTTCCTGTCCGCATCCACGGTCATCATGATGGGAGGTCCGGATACTACGGCATCCCCCACATTGTGATCCCCGTCTACCTCGGAGATCTTCTGGACGTCATAATTGCTGTCCTGCTTTACCTCCTCGGCGCGGCCATAAGCTTCATCTCCTATGATGAATCTCCTGTCCTCCTCGACCCTCCGGTACATCCAGTCCTTGACCTCATAATTTGTAAATATGCTGCAGCCAAGGTAATTCGCCGTCTCGCCTATATCAGCTCTGAGAGTATAGTACCCTATGTTCTCCACGGTCAGTTCGGGACAGGTTCCCGGCTGATAGAATGCATCGCTCTGACTTGCCAGCTTGTGATAGAAGATCACATCGCCGCCGGAGTGGTTATTGGTCACTTCCGGCGTAAATATCTCACCGTCCACCATAAAATCAGGGATGCTGACTGAAGGCACGGGCTTGATCTCCATGATATCCTTCTTCCCGACCTCTATCTGTACGCAGTTCGTGATCAAAGCGGGTATTCCGGGCTTCTCGCTGCAGAACGCGTACCCGAAGAAATAATATCTTCCGGCATCTCTTCCGATGGGGAATACGAAATCCCAGGTGCCGGAATCCCCGTTATTCAGAGCAATGGTCTTCACAAAGGACGGATCCTCCGCGCTCATGTCTGTGAGACCATGTTCGGATGTCCCTGCCATGTAGCTTTCAAGGGTGGTCCGTCTGTCTTCGGCAAGCTTATTTCTGAACCGCTCGTAATCATCCGCGCTGACAGCCTCAACCCACTTGAGGGTCACGGGAGTGGAAGTCTCTCTGAGGGTGAGTTTGGCTTTTTCCTTGAGACTCCTGATATCTTCCGAAAAACTGTCATAGTCGGAATAGATAAGCACGGCATAGTTATTGTCGAAAACCGGCTGTCCGGTAACCGAAAGATCACCGCTTTCCGCGTAGAACGTGAACTTCACATGGGGGCTGTCCCCGAAGTTTTCCGCCCTTGTGTACACTTCGTATTCATAGGTTCCGGGCTTCTCTCCCGCATTCACGAAGGGAGGTGAAGCGACCGTGTCAGTCTCGTCGTATACGGTCTTCTGTCCGGTGAGATCGGTATATGTCAATTTGTACCTGATCCTGGCATTTGCAGTAGTGGTAGTAAACACTATATTCCTGTCGGTATAGGTGACTCCCTTATCCGCTATCCCGCTTGCCGTTGTATCAAGCACCGGCTCCGCGGCCACCGGCAGCACTTTCACCATCATGTTCTTTGTGAAGACAGGTGCCGCTCCGGAGGTGGACAACACATCACACACGAAATAGTAGGTAATGGGTAACTGGGTCTCATTGGTCAGGGTTGAAGGGACCCTGAGCACAGAAGCCGCCCGGAGGTCCTTCGAGCCTCTGGTCCCGGACCACACGGTGGCTTCCGGTGAAGCGCCGTTCACCACTTCGTCGGGTGAAGTTCCGTAATGCCAGTTGAAATAGAAACGGCTCTTCAGCTCATCATCAGTCCATCCCGCACAACTGTCCGTGTACCAGTTTTCATCATATGCGGTTACCCTGAACTCGGCGGCATCAGGGTCATATTGTCCCGAGATAAGGACAATATTGTCCTTTGTGCCGTAGGTTTCATCCTTGGGATAAACACCGTAATCCGCGTTCAGATCGATCCTGATGACCTTCAGCAATACTTCCGCATAGTAGACAGGGCTGACGGAGTATCCGTCACAGGTTGCTTTCACAAAGATCTTTCCGCTGTCATTGAATTTGTATTGGGCTGCGCCCGTAAACGGGATCCAATTCCCGGCGGGGGGGGAGTTGAACCATTCAGATCGTCGTATCCGGCTGAACCTTCTTTGGCAAACTTGTAATACAGTGCCGGCACGGCTCCGGCATCCCCGGCTATCACCGATGAGAATTCCCCGGTGACAGGAGACGTATATGTCACCTGCGCTCCGTTCTCAATGAATGCCTTTCCTATCTTCATCGAAGGCGTTGTGACCTGCCCCAGGGACTGCACAGTGTAAGTGCCGGTCTTTGCCGCATCACCCACCGCCGCATCCACGTAAACATCGGGATCTTCATTTTCCAGAGTCACCGTCAGTTTGTATGACCCCACGGCTGCCCCTGTGACAGTGAAAGCTCCCGGCGCATCATACTGAGGATTAAATTTCGCAGGAAGAGGAGTTTCGCCGGTCTCTGTGTCGGTAAATTCGCGAGTGATGGAGAGAGGTCCCGATCCGCTGAGTGCAAGTTCGTCAAGAGTGTAGACTGTCGTTATCTCTGGATCCTTGCTCTTGAAGAACAGCCTGTCCATGAGGACATGGCTCTTATCCGGAGCATAGAGCACAGAACCTCCGGTGAGATCCTGCAATTCCACTCTGGTGAGCACATAGGTCCTGACCTCTTTGTAATTTCCATCCGTGCTGAATGCAGTAAGAGTGAATGTCGCCGAGTTTTCTGCATCTCCCAGGGACAGGGTCACGACCGCGGAATTATTTTCCGTATCCTTTTCTGCCGTGACATCGGAACCGTCCTTCTTTACCACCAGCTGATCGCAATCCGTATTTGTAACATTTACTGTCGTTTTTCCTATATAGGTTCCTTCCTCACAGTCGATGGTCAGACGGCTGTTCTTAAATTCCTCCACCGCAGCCTCTGCATCCGCCTCCGTGCCGGTATAGATGTACACGATCACGGTCTTTGAAGCCGACTGGTAGGAATTGGATACCGTGGCGGATACTATCTGGACTTTGTCCTGCTCGAGACTAAGGCTTCCTGCACCTGTCACCTTTGCATTTTCTGTTGCGACTCCTTTAGCAACTCCGTTCACGGCCCAGGAATAGCCCGTCACGTCCACATTTTCCTGATCGATCACGGCAGACAGTTCAGCGGTTGATGCATCAGCAGATGCGATATAGAATACCTCTTCCGCATCGGTACCTTTCTGTATCGCTACCGAGTACAGAGGCTGCCATACGGCAGTGAGAAGGACGTCTCCTTTTGATTTCTAGGCAGCATCACTCCCGGTCCTTGCTCCGTTCCTGTCATAATACAGGGTGCCGTCAGCGGACTCTGTCCTTCCGTAGTAGAATCCGGTAAAAACAGATCCGTTCTTATAGGGCACAGGGAAGCTTGCGGGAAGAGAATAAACGCTCCCTGCGGGTTCAAGCCTTATGGGTCCCGGCTCTGAAGAAATGCCTCCGTCCAGATCAAATCTGATCTTGTAGGAGTTGTCCAGAACGACATAATTTGAATTGTCCGTTACATGAACAGGCACGGCAAGAGAGTCAACCTCCACATATTTGCTGCTTCCCTCGGCCACCTTACTGTTTGCCGCATAGCACAGGTTGATCTGTCCATTGTCATCGTATGACAGCGGAGTACTACAAAGCGCTGTCAGAACTGCGCCTTCCGTGAGGACATTGTCAAGAACCACCACCTGCTCTGTGCCTGTGTTCGAAGGGGCGGTCTTCGCCTCAAGAGACGCCATATCAACCTTTGCCTTGGGCGCTCCCGAAGCGTAAACCGTCTTTGTGCCGTGGACTACGGACTCTTTCTTTGCCACCGTCGCAGCAGAGCCCGTGTCATCTATCACTTTCTGTACGGTTTCTCTGTTTCCGTCCCCGAATACCGTGTCGGTTACGGTTCCGCCGTGAAGACTTACATAAGCATTTCCCTCCACGTCCGCTTCGTATCCGCCGCCGTACACATTCCCCTTTACAAGGCCGTTATCGGTTATCGTTACACCGGTATCTCCCGTAAGGACGGCGCGTTCATTCTGTCCGGCCCCGTATACGTCCTTCAGAACGGTTCCGCCTTTGATCGTAATATCGGTATTTCCGGTGATCTTTGCATCCTGACCGGCGCCGTAAATATACTTTACGGTGCCGCCCTCCATCAGTATGGAAGTATCTCCGAGGTAGTCCACCTCCTTAAATCCGCCTACGATGGTCCACTCCGAGAGATTGCCCTCGGTGACTTCGGTAAGGGACACTTGACGCTTCAGTTCATCGGTAGTAAATACCTCTTCGTATTCCCCGGTTTTCGTATTGAGGAACTCCACATAGGTCTTGGACGCATCGCCAGCGTTTTCCCTGATCCTGAGGCTCGCTCCGTTGGAGTAGATGTATCTGAAAACCTTGTCAACCGTGGGGGCATTGGCCATGACAGGTCCTACTTCAGCACTGTTTATGCTTCCGCTGAAAGCATTTCCGACGCCTGTGGCCAGAACTTTTACATTCTTTCCTATGTCTTCATCGGTGATGGTGTACTCCCTGCCCATCCCGCGCACGCTTCCGCCTACATACCAGGTGTACATCACCGGCACGTCAGTTCCTTTTCCGGGATCATCTGCTGCCTGGAAATAGTTGGAATTTTTGCTGATCACCTCATTCTGGTTTTCCAGATGGGCAAATAACGTCTGTCCCTGTGTAACATCGCCTTCTATGACTGCGTGATACGCATTATGCTCTATGGCAGGCTCCTTTACGCCGGTGACCCCCGTTCCCCAGTTTGTTTTATCGCTGGTACTCACATCAGGCATTTCAAAAGTAAAGGTCCTGGAAAATGCGGTCTTGGCTTCCGCGCTTCTGTTCTTCGCCACCGTTGATCTGTAGATCAGCCTTTTCTCCGGGTTCGAACTCTGGTCGAAGTTGATCCTTCCGGGAGCGGAGAAATACCTCTTATCACCCTCTGCGGGTATGACGTTCGAGAAATCGATCTTTGACTGCTCCGTACCCGCATATCCGGAGATAATGATCTCCTCAAAGGCGTCCTTGTAAGGCCCGGCTCCCACTTTGGGGTCGGGATCCACAGTATTCTCCATCCGGAGGACGCCCTTCATATTGGTGGAATATGCAAAAGGATTGGTATTTGCATCCTTTGAGTTCGCCTTGTCCGATGACGCATAGAAATGAAGCGAAGGATAAAGCCCGTTTACATTATCATTCGAAGTGAAATCCACGCTGCTGATCTTGTAAGTCAGGGCATTCCAGTGGGCATAGAGAGTCGCTTCACCGCCGTCCTGCAGGTTCACGAAGCGTCGGGAGCTGTCTGTCCATCCGGATACGGATCCCTGTAAAAATCCGTCGGCGGATATGACCTTCTGGCCGCCGGATGCGCTGTTATACCAGCCGTCCAGAGAATAGCCTGCCAGAGTTGCTTTCACTTCACTTGCCCTGGTGCCTGTATAAACCGTATAGTACTGGTATTCGATATACCGGTTATCACCTGACTTCTTCACCGTTGTTGCAAATTCAGGCGTATTAAGCGCATCGGCGGGTTTGTTCAGATTGAGCCAGACCCTGGTGTAGGAATTCTTCGTGGATTCAAAGTTGGTCCTCAGATATGCCGCAGCTGCCCCATTGGCAACGGGTGATGCGCAATATGCGGTCTGGGCCAAGAACACTGAGCCGCCGGCGTAATTTATAGAGCCCCTGCTGCCGCCGTTTCCGCCTGATCCACCCGACTTGCCGCCTTCTTTTGTCCTTGAATGATTGGCTGTGGCTCCGCCAACGGAACCGCCTTTTCCGCCACCACCGCGGGGAGCGTCCCCGGAGGACTTGGACAATCCGCCGCTTCCGCCGCCGCCGCCGCCGCCTCCGCCGCTTCCGCCGGTTCCGATGGATGCGCCCTTGGCTCCTTCTCCGCCGGCTCCGCCGCCTCCGCCGCCGCCGGCATAGTGCTTCTTACATAAAGCGTTTTTCTTATACTCAGCGTCGCCGCCGCGGCTTCCCGCTGAAGTCCCGGCTCCGCCGCCGTTTCCGCCATATGCATACACACTCACCTTATCCAGTATATACAGATCGCCGACAGAAGCAGTCATTGCGCTGTTTTCGCCGCTTCCGCCGTCCTTTCCGTTTTTGGAATAACTGTCGGAACCGGTCTCTCCGTTGACAGATGCCCCTCCGGCTCCGCCTGATCCTCCGTTGGTCCCGTCAGATCCTATACCTGCTCCGCCGCCGCCGGCCCCGGTTCCGCCGTTTCCGCCGGTTCCGGAAATGAGATGATTTCCTCCTGAAGCTTTGCCGCCGTTTGATCCGTTGCCGGCTCCGCCGCCGTTTCCGCCTGTGGCTCTCAAAGTGCCGGATCCTCTGAGCATGAGCACCCTTCCGCTCGGCAGATTTATGGCCGCTCTTCCTCCTGTGTATGAACCGCCGCTGCTTCCTGTCACGGTAAGGGTCTTGCCGTTGCAAATAAAGATAACTGTGGGACTGCTGCTGTTACCGTTTATCGTCAGGTTTTCCACCGACTGATTACTGTTCACCACAAACAGATTTCCATCCAGAGTAGCCCCGGAGGAAATGGCATTGCCTGCATCCCTGTCCGTTGCTGAAGGAGTAAATGCATAAGTGTATCTGGAAAATCCGTCGGTCATGAAGACATAGTCGTTTCCCTCTATCTCACCCTGCATCCTCTCACTGTTCCCGGCTGCGTCGGTATGGTATACCCCAAGGGTATCCCTGTCGGCGTTTTCGGGGATCGCCAGCCTCACTTTTACGCTGCCTTCAGGCTGTATCTCCTCTCCGTCCTTCACAAGGGAGATGTTCAGAGGTATGACGACAGTGAGCATGGGATCCGTGCTGCATTCGGATGCATTGTCCTGAATAATGGATTCCAGCTCTCCTGCGCCTATGCTGTTCTCATCATGGGAAATATGATCGAGCGACATCTCCTCGCCGCCCGTGGCGTCCACGACTCCGATGCCGGCCTCTTCTTCGGAGAGAAGATCATAGAGCATATCGCCGGATCCCGGATCGAGCAGGTTCGCCGATAATGAATCTTCCTCCACCGGGATCTGGACTACCTTAAGTTCAGCTCCGGAGGGTATTGCGTCTTCTCTGTCTGCCTCCACGCTGACAGAGACATCGAGGGTATCGTCAGTCAGGCTCAAAGGCCCTTCCGTGGTCTCCCCTTCTTCAGGAACTGCTGTCTCCCGTTCCTCTGCCTCCGCAGTACCAGCCTCCGTTTCGGACGCGCCCTTATCTGCGTCCTCAATACCGGTGGATTCCTCCCCGGCTTCGGATTCCAATGTGACGGGGTTGTCCTGATCCGATGCCGCGTAAACTGCCAGAGCCGATATATTCGGGCTCGCAGCCACCATGATCACCGACAGGAGAATGGAAATGTACCGTCTGATCATAATTCCCTCCTTTGCTCAATCTTTTTGTGTCAACATTACCGGTCTAAATAAAAATTTAATAATCTTAAAGATAAATTAAGATTATACTTAATCAGGAATTACACAGACATTACACAAACGTTACAAAAGCGGGTAAAAACGAAAAAAGTCACAGAATTTTCTCTGTGACTTTAAATATTTTGGTGTATTTATACAAATATCTGTCAGGATATCTTCTTTATGGATTCCCGCACCACAGGCTCCGGAGCGTAAGTGTAATCTTCCCCGGGCTTATTTTCATTTATCATCTCCATCAGGGTCTCCGCGGCCTTCCGCCCCAGTACGTCCTTGGGATGCGCAAAAGTGGTGAGAGGCACCGGCAGATCGCGGTTTATGGGGGCGTCATCCACTCCTGTGAGTGAGATATCATAAGGAACGCTCTTCCCCTTGTCTATCAGAAGCCTTTCCAGGGTTCCGCCAACCTCGTCATTGTAGCATTCCACAGCGGTACAGCCCTCAAGCCTCTCCGATATCTCTTCCCATCTGCTCTCCAGATGCTGCGCGGCGTAGGAGTCGAACCAGATGATCCGCTTGGTATCCACCTCGAGCCCTGCTTCCGTCAGTGCATCCTGATAACCCGCGAACCTCAGATGCCCCTGTATGTCGTCAAGCTTAAACAGCGCACCGATCTTCTTATGTCCTGCATCTATGAGGAATTTCGCGGCTTCCCGTCCTATGGCCCGGTCATCCGGAGTGATGAGGGGCATCTCTCCCTTAAGCTCGGGATAGATAGAGTCAAAGAACACGATGGGCACGCCCTGCTTCTGCAGTTCCCGGTACAGATCTATGTTCAGGCTCGGCAGCGCCCCGCAGGAGGTCTGGGTGATCAGTCCGTCTATATCGCCGGTCTTGACCAGCAGTGACAGGGCTTTCCTCTCGCGGCTGGGAGAATTGTTGGTAAATGACATCTGTATGGCGTAATCATTCTCCGAAAGGATATTTTCTATCCCTCTCATAAGGTGGGAGAAGATGTAACCGTCCACATAGGTGGAAATGACCGCTATTCTCCTGGTCCTCTCCCGGTTTCTGTCGGATGATGCGCTGAAATCCACCGTATTCATACTGTCTCCCTTACCCTGCATCTCTTCATCAAACTCCATAGGTTCCTCCTCATCATGATCCCGCGATCTCTTCAAGGCTCTTTTCAAGCCATGGGATGGCCTTTTCAAATTTCACGCCGTACCAGTGGTCGGGATCGTCCATGGTGGCTTCTATGGATCTCACCACATAGTCGGCGGCGATCTGCGCCGATTTCACCTCGCCGGCACCCCTGAGAAGCGCCCCCGTGAAGGCCGATGCATAGCAGTCTCCCGTTCCGTGGCTCTTCTTTTCTATCAGATCGGTGTAATAATACTCCGTATTTCCCGTCTTCGGATCGTGGACCGCGTTTCCTATAGCTCCGGGTCTGTCCAGGATACCCTTAAGGATAATGACGCCCTTTCCCAGTTCCGAAAGCTTCTCAAGGAGGAGCTCCGCGTATGCCCTGTCCTGACCTTCCTCCTTGTATTCCGTTCCCGTAAGGAAACAGGCCTCGGTGATATTGGGCAGTATGATATCCGCGCAGGCGCAAAGCTCCTTCATGCATTCCACATGCTTTTCATCAAAACCCGTGTACAGTTTTCCGCCGTCTGCCATGGCGGGGTCCACTATCCTGAGTCCCCCGGGCACAAGAGTTCTTTCCATGATGTCCTTTACAATGGCCACCTGACGCGGGCTGCCGAGATATCCCGTGTATATCGCATCGAAACGGATGCCCTCTTTTACCCAGTGGTCCGCTATCCCGGGCATGTCGTCGGTAAGATCCCTGAAGGTAAAGCCCGTAAACCCTCCCGTGTGGGTGGAAAGCACCGCGGACGGCAGGACACAGGTCTCCACCCCGCATGCTGACAGTATCGGCAGCGCGACAGTCAGCGAACACTGACCCACACAGGAAATATCCTGTATCGTGAGAACCCTCTTATAACTCATATTCCCTCCTTCTCCGGAAAGTTGATCATACCCTGAAGCCACACACTGCCCCGGAATCTGCGCCCCGGACGGGGCACGCCGTACAGATCTCTTTCGGCGATGCAAATGTCTATCAGTAAACCGTTTACCGCAAGCGACAATCTGTAAACCTTCTGTTCCGTCATGAGATTCACGGTCTTTCCCACAGTCAGGATGATCCCCATGATCTCATATTGATCACATTCAACCCCGTAAGGCATGAATGTGGTATCCACTATCGAAAGCACATCGCTGCCGTCTTCCAGCTTTGAAGATATGGACGAATAGAGCTCCATCTCTTCGTATGCAAGGTTCTCCATGGCCTTTTCATCCCCGTTCCGGGCGGCCATTAGCATTCTTCGGTGGTTGGATTCCACCTTCCTGTCAGCCCTTTCCAGCGAAGGAAGCTTAAACAACGGGAAGATGACGCTTCCCTGATAACCAAGCCCCGTAAGGGTGACTGAAGTGCCGCGGACCGGCAGAAAACCGGCGTTCCTTGCCCTGATATAAGGGATGATGTTTCTGAGGTAGAAGATCACACTGATCCCCATCCTGATATCCTCACAGACTCCGGAATAACACTCCCTGTCCGCGTGCCTCTCCACCGTTACGTCCTCATAGGTGGATACGCTCTTTCCGGTCACATAAGGATACATATAGTCTGCGGTAAAGCTCTCATTTTCATCAAAGCAGCCCACTACCGCAATGCCGAAACCGTCCCCTATATCCTTTTCAAACATGGCCATCATTTCCGGGCCGTTGGTGGTATATATCCTCCTGTCGGCGTTTTCCACGACGGCGTCTTTCAGCGCTTCTTCCTCCCTGCGGGTGAAATCCCTGGGGAAGCCTATGGATCTGAAAAACAAATGCATTATCTGCTGCCGTCGGGTCTGAATACGTCTTTATTTCCCACGTAGGGTCTTAAGCATTCCGGAATGGTCACGGAACCGTCCGCCTGAAGATGGTTTTCCAGAAATGCTATGAGCATACGGGGCGGCGCCACAACGGTGTTGTTCAGGGTGTGGGCCAGATATTTATTCTTGTCCTTTCCCTTTACCCTGATGTTGAGGCGGCGGGCCTGGGCATCCCCCAGATTGGAGCAGCTGCCCACTTCAAAATATTTCTTCTGCCTGGGACTCCAGGCTTCCACATCGTAACTCTTGACCTTAAGGTCGGCCAGATCGCCGGAACAGCACTCGATGGTGCGTACCGGTATCTCCATGTTCCTGAAGAGCTCTACGGTGTTCTTCCAGAGTCTGTCAAACCATTCCTTTGAATCCTCCGGCCTGCAGATCACGATCATTTCCTGCTTTTCGAACTGGTGTATCCTGTAGACTCCCCGCTCCTCTATGCCGTGAGCTCCCTTTTCCTTCCGGAAACAGGGTGAATAACTGGTAAGGGCCAGAGGAAGCTTATCTTCGTCTATCATCTGGTCGATGTACCTTCCGATCATCGAATGCTCCGAGGTCCCTATGAGATAGAGATCCTCGCCCTCGATCTTGTACATCATGGCGTCCATCTCGGCAAAGCTCATGACGCCTTCGACCACCGCGCGGTGTATCATAAAGGGCGGGATCACGTAAGTGAAGCCCTTATCCACCATGAAATCCCGGGCGTAGGCCAGGACTCCTGAGTGGAGCCTTGCTATATCCCCCGTAAGATAATAAAAACCGTTTCCGGCAACACGTCCGGCGGCCTCCATATCTATCCCGTTAAGCTTCTCCATTATGGCGGTGTGATAAGGGATCTCGAAGTCCGGGACCACCGGTTCTCCGAAGATCTCCACCTGTACGTTCTCGGAATCGTCTTTTCCTATGGGAACGGAAGGATCGATGATATTCGGGATCACCATCATGTCCTTTTTGATCTTTTCCCTGAGTTCCTGCTGTAGCGCGTCCAGCTCTGCCACCCTTTCCTGATTGGCGCGGACCTCTTCCTTCTTTGCCTCGGCCGCTTCCCTGTCTCCTTTGGACATGAGCGCCCCTATCTCGCGGGATATCTCATTTCTCTTTTTCTTCAGATCGTCAGCCTCCTGCTGGGCGGCCCTCACCTTTTTATCCAGGTCCACAACCTCGTCCACCAGAGGCAGTTTTTCGTCCTGAAATTTCTTTTTTATGTTTTCCTTTACCGTTTCAGGATTCTCTCTCAAAAACTTGATGTCTAACACTGTCTTCTCCTCTCGCTATCCGTGTCCTGCCGACCCGGATCTTCATCGCCTGTTCTATAAATCACACTCACACGGTCTGTTCCACGGAATCGATGTAGATAGTTCTGATCCTGGACATGTCCCTTATCTCATCCTCTATGGGGTTTCCCTCGGAGTCCGACACCATGCGGAGCATGGGCCTGTCGGGGTTCCCGGAGTTCTGATGGAGCACCACGGCGGTCTCGCCGGTATTCAGCTTCACATATGTACCCACGGGATAGACCGCGGTAAACTGAAGGAACACCTCCACGATCCTGGGATCGAACTTCCTCACGCTGTTTATCTTCATGTAATCGATGGCTTCGTATATCTTTTCATGCCTGCAGCACAGGCCGCAGAGCAGCTCGTCAAAGGCATCGCACACCTGGACTATCCTGCACTCAAAGGGAATGTCGTCTGCGCCGGTGGGGAATCCGGATCCGTCCTGCCTCTCATGGTGGTTCAGTATGATCTGCTTCGTCCTCTCCGAAAGCCAGTCCTCATTTTTCAGGGCCTGATAGGCTACGACCGGGTGCTTTTTGTACTCATTTTTCTCGAGAGTGCTCATGTCGTCCAGATATCTTTCCTGGTAGTTCACGTCCACATATCTCAGGCCCAGATCATGCAGGAGGGCGCCTACGCCGATATCATGTATCTGTTCCTTTGACAGCCCCATGCGCAGCCCGATGAGGGTGGACAGGGACAGGACATTCACGGAATGCTCGTATACATCCGTCTTTCTCTCTCTGATATCGTAGACGCGGTCCATCACGTCCTCTTCGTTGGTTATATCGGATATGATCATGTCCGCCTGGGCGGCCAGCTCTTTCAGTTCCGTATTATGGCTGTAGGTGTGCTTTTCGATTATGTCCCTTATCTGGTTCGTGATCTGGGTCTGGATCTCCAGCCTCAGTATCGCCTGCTCCTGCATCCCGTGACCTTCTTCTCTCTGAAGCTTCACGGTCCGGACATTACGTCTCTTTAGGAGATCGATCAGACTGCCCTTCAGTCTTGTACCCGCGGAAATGAGCAGGGTATAGTCGGACAGTATCACGTCCTGGGCCAGTACATCTCCCTCTTTTAACTTGTCAACACTGCATTCGTGCACACTCATTTTGTCTCTGCCCCGTTTTTAAATCCTTCGGAGGATTGTTTCACGGCCTCATCTAACGCCGCTTTCTCCTCCTCCCCAAGATCTGCACTGCATTGTCCTTCTCTGATGCTCTTTGTGTAAGTGTAACTGCCTGAAGTTGAGTGCACCACATTTATGAGCACCCCGTCGTTATGACCATCCAGGAGCGCTATCACGCTTGACAGCTTTCCCCCCATCTCCTTGAATGCGTCATATTTTACCAGGGCCGTCTTCTGAATGACCCTTTCATGCTTAAGATACAGATCTCCTATCTTGCGGTCATGCTCCGACAGTTCATCCCGGAAGGCTTTATTGTCATTCATGACCTTTTCTATCTCATCCTCCAGGGATGACCCTTCGCGGCCGGTGGTGAACTTGGCGAGCTTTCTTTCAAGCTTCTTCACCCGGCCTGCGGTGACCAGAAGAATGATAATAAGGACCAGGATGATGACAAGACACCCTGCCACCGCCGCAAAAAGCCAATACTGATCTATGCTGTTCAGGATCGTAAGATACTCGTTCATGTCTTTGAAAGAAGCTTTTTCGCTATCCTCTCCAGATCATCGGCTGAATAAAACTCTATCTCCAGCCTTCCCGCGCCGTCTGTCTCTCCCGTGATCTTCACCTTCGTGCCGGTTGCGACCTTGAGCTTCTCTTCATAGTCCTCATAGATCAGCTTGAGAGCCTTGTCTTCTTTTTCTTTTTTCTTCTTTTCCTTTGCGGGCTTATTTACATTCTTTATGAGGTTCTCCGTCCCCCTGACGGTCATATTCTCTTTCAGAACCCGCTTTGCCAGGGTTCTCTGCTCGTCCTTGTTCTCCACTGCCACGAGAGCCCTCGCATGTCCCGAGGACATCTCCCCGCTTATGACCATGGACTGAACCTCGGGATCCAGCTGGAGGAGTCTGAGGGAATTGGCTATGACTGGACGGCTCTTTCCTACCTTTTCCGCCACCTCTTCCTGCTTCAGCCCCTTGTCTATCAATTCTTTGTAGGCCTGGGCCTCTTCTATGGGATTCAGGTCCTCTCTCTGAACGTTCTCGAGAAGCGCGACCACAAGCCTCTGCTGATCCGTATAATCCCTGACGATGGCGGGGATCTCCTTGAGTCCGGCCTTCTTGGCGGCTCTCCATCTGCGTTCTCCCGCTACTATCTCATATCTGCCCTCGCCTTTCTTTTCGACTATGATGGGCTGAATGATGCCGTTTTCCTTTATGGACTCGGAAAGCTGCTCCAGCTTTTCTTCATCAAAGAATTTCCTGGGCTGCTCCCGGTTGGGCTCAACCGCAGTCATCCTCAGCTTCAATACGGATTCATCGCTTTTCTCTCCCGAAAGAGATATCGCTCCCGCTTTCTGCGTCCCTTCATCGGCGTTCTCCGGGAAGAACGCTTCCAAACCCTGTCCCAGTCCTCGTTTTGCCATTATTTTCTCTCCTGTTTTGGAAAAACCCCTTAATCGTCCGCTTCTTCGTCCAGTTCCTCCGCAAGCGCCCTGTAAGCCCTTGCGCCGGTGCTCCTTGGATCGTATCTCTCTATGGGCATCCCGTAACTGGGAGCCTCCGCAAGCCTTATGTTTCTGGGGATCAGGGTGTCAAATATCCTGCGGTTCACCCTGCTCCTCACATTTTCTATCACATCATTGGAGAGATTGGTCCTGGAATCGTACATGGTGAAGACCAGCCCCTCCAGATCAAGCCTGGGGTTGGCCCTCTGCTTTACGAGATTCACGGTATATATAAGCTGACTCAGTCCCTCCAGAGCGTAATACTCGCACTGCACCGGCACCAACACGGTATCCGCCGCAGTCATGGCGTTCACCGTAAGTACCGAAAGAGAAGGCGGACAGTCTATCATAACGTAGTCATACCTGTCCTTCACATAATCAAGGGCGTTCCTGAGTATCCGGTTCTTTTCCTCCGGTCTGTCGTCCGTGAGGTTCAGTTCTATCTCCGCCCCCGCCAGGTTCACGTTTGCCGGGATGATATCCAGTTTGTCCTCTTCATCCCTTATTATCACTTCGTCTACGGCAACCTTCTGCAGCATAAGGTCATAAGTGGTGAACCTGATCTCATTCTTGTCCACTCCGAAGCCGCTGGTGGTATTCCCCTGAGGGTCGATATCCACTACCAGGACCTTTTTGCCTATAGCCGCCAAAGCCGCCGAAAGATTGATGGCAGTGGTGGTCTTGCCAACGCCGCCCTTCTGATTCGCTATAGCTATAGCCTTTCCCATTTCTCCGGTTTCCTCCCTCTTAACGCATAATCCAAGGTATTATACACTCTATCATCGGAAAAGAACAAGTAAAAACTTTAAAATTAATCAGCGGCGTTCCTGCGGGCTGTTTTGGGGGTTCCGGCCACGTACCGTCCCCTGTTTTCAAGGTCCAGAGTCTCCCCTGCCCGCTCAAGTTCCGGATCCTCAGGCGTAAAAAGGAACAGATCTCCCTCCGAAGGAGATGCCATTCTCTTATTGTACTCCTCCCTGACGCCGGGAACGCCCCTCGCGAAATAGAAATTGTTGAGGGTGAGTCTGTTTTCCGCCGCCCACTCCGCTGTCTCCATAACCCGGGACTCACTTGAGGTCACTGCGTCAGACACAAATAAATGCGCGCTCTCCCTTGCCAGCGAATCCCAGTACTCCCCCTTTAATTCGGTTTCATAAGTCTGCTCCCTTGAAAATGCGCTTCTCTTTTCGGAATACCAGCCTTCAAGGTCGAATATCTGAAGCGCGATGCAGAGGGTCAGGATCACTGCCTGCAGCGCTGCATTCAGCTTCGCCCGCCTGATGCGGATCTTCAAAAGACCGTATATCCCCGCAGTCTCCAGCAGATATACGCACACCCATATCATCCTCCCGGTAGACCTGAAGATGTTCCAGAGGTGCCGGGTCTTTGAATGTATCGGGATCGTAAATAAAACCCTCTCCCCCGCCGTGACCACAGGCGAAAGAGAAAATATGAACATGGCCGCAAATATCATCACGGACAGGATCGTCATGACCGTCCATGCAGCGCGCGTTCCGTCCTCTTTCCCCGGTTTTTTCCCGGGATCGTCATCAAGGGAAGAGGCTCTGTAAACCAATCTTAATCCATGGATAATAAGAACAATGGCTAACAGCAGCAATACCCCGGCCCCCAGATAGGAAAAACCCTCATTCTGTCCGGGAAAGGCAGAGGACAGTTCTTTCATAAGAGACGAAGTGCCTGCAGGATTTATGAACCCATTCAGATTGAAGCTGTAATCCCCCAGGCCGTCCCCTTCAGCCGACACCCCGGCGGAAAAGCCGCCGAAAAGCCATACCGCCGCAAGTGCACAGCCCAGATATGTGACAGGGAACAGCAGGGGTCTTGCGCTTTTTCGGCTCACCGCTGCCACAAGGGCAGAGGCCGCGCAAAAGATCCCTGTCATCGGCAGATAATACAGGTGTACCGCTCCCGCCAGGTATCCCAGTATCCCCCAGCAGATGATATCTTTCAGGTTCTTCCCCCCGGAAACGGCGCTTCCGAGGAACAGCCATATCCCCATCAGTATCATCCAATGGGAAGCAAGGGCCGTATGGTGGAACATTCTGTCCGTGAGGACCGGGGACAGGGTAAATAACAGTCCTCCCAGAACGGAGACGATCAGATCTCCCGCGGCCCGGCCTTCCCTTCCGTCACAGATCCGGCAAAGTCTGTAGGTTATCAGTGTTCCGAACAGGCTCTGCAGGCAAAAGCAGAACGCTCCGTAAAGCCCGAAGTACTGAAAGTCACCGGGAAGGACCGGGGACAAGACTTTAAAGATCAACGCCGCAGCCGGTATGGAATCCGTGAAGATGACCGATGTTCTCAGAGGATATGCCAGGTTGTCCAGCATCCCGGGAGGAAACAGCCACCCCGAATTTCTGTAGTACCTCCATCCGAGATAGTGCTGGGCAGGATCTATTCCTCCACCGGTGTTGTTCATAAGCCAGGGAGTATAGGCGGGATCCAGTATCCTCATTCCATATACGGAACAGAAACAGCAGGCGCCGATCATGACCGCCGCCACAACCATGATCACCTTTCTGATATTTGTCTTATTATTTCCTGCATGTTTCACGATATTGTCTCCGCTACCTGTTGTGTGTTTTTGATCCGGTCTCTTCTATCTGTTGTGCTCTTGTGGATAATGTTAACTTTGTGATTTAAATGTTTCACGTGAAACATTTTCTTATTGGCCCATGAGCCGGGCTCCCGGCTGGGATCCTCTAACTGCCGCCTCACGGGCCAGGGCCATTATCCTTTCCTTCGCTGCTTTGATCCGTTTCTCTTTTTCGCAATCTATATGATCTAAGTATCTCTGGGAGGTGCATCGCCCGAGGCATACCGGCAGAAGCGGACAGCCGGAACAATCGTCTATTATCCTGTCGCTGTCCCAGATAGTTCCGTGCCTGTCGATCCTTCCCGACAGATCCCTGATATTTCCTTTCTGATGTTCCTTTTGACCTATGAGATGTTCGCAAACGTACAGTTCCCCTTTGGTCCCGACCACATAATAATCCGGATGCCTGCCTTCGCATCCGTATGCTCTCCTGATCCCGCCGGCTCTCCCGCTCCTTATCCTGTCGGAAACCGTCCTGAAATCGTCGAACCCGATGCTGTTGTCCTTTCGGATACAGTCCGTATTCTGAGGCGCCACATTTATCGGAACAATCTTTGCACCGATATGAAATTCATCCCTCAGCTGTTTCAGCAGAGGAAGGGCGTCCTCTTTCGTTTCTTCGGATACATTTATGTGTATGACGGTTTTGAGGATGTCTTCCGAATTCTTAATATTCTTTAAGGTCTCGTAAAAGTCTGCTTCGCTGCAGCCTTTGAGTCTCGCGTAGTTCGGAGCCGTTCCGTCAAGGGGTATCACCACCTCGTCAGTGACTCCCAGTTCTTTAAGCTCCTTTGCATTCTGCCGGTCCAGGAAACGTCCGTTGGTATACAGCTTCGCAGCGAAATCCGTACCTTCTCGCTTCAGAGCACCGGAAATGAATCTGATGATATCCATATTGAGCAAAGGTTCTCCGCCGAACCACTTGATCCTGAGGGGCTTGGAAAAAGGATGCTCCTTATATCTCCGGTTTATAAAATCCACGACCTCTTCCGCCGTCTCCCGGGTCATGTGTTCCGTTCCGGACAGATGCTCCTTTTCAAAACAATAGGAACACCTGTAATTGCACGCCAGGGTCACAAAGACAGATATGAACATGAAGTCAGATCTTTCGAAGTGGCGCCTCACATCCGCCTTCAGCCGCCTGATCTCGTCCACCCCATCCGGAACAATGAAACCTTCCTCCGCAAAGATCACCGGCACATCACCGAGATCTATGTCTTTCTTTTCGTAAATGTCGTCGAGATCCACCCTGTCCACGTACCGGTAACGGAGAGTGTAGGTGTTGTACAGCAGGACCAGGTCGTCTGATTCCTCCGCTATTATGTTGAACCGGCTGTATTTATACGATCCCACAATGGTTTTTCTTTGTCTCCCTTTACTTCCCGGCAACTGTCCTTTTGATGTTTTCGTTTATATATCTTTTCACGGTCTCACAATCCACGCCCTTATTTTCGATGAGCCTTTCCATGGTGCATTTCCCGAGACACATGGGGAGGTAAGCGCACTCCCCGCATCGGTCATAAAGAGGATTCTCAAGAAAGAGCCTGTCAAGCTGCTGTTCCGTGATCCCTTCATATATATTTCCGACGGAATATGCCGGATCCGTTATTTTCTCCACACACCTGAAGAGATTACCATATATGTCGACAGCGTAATGCCAGCACGCATTGGCCTTGCAGACCAGCCTCCTTTTGGGGATCTTTGAAATATCCCCGAAGAGCTTCAGATAACCCTTTTCCCGGATGAAGTCCGCCAGCTCCCTGTGCTCTTCCGTATATTCCCTGTAAGAGGCAAGGTATTCCTCCGGATTTTGGGACAGGTCAAATATATGCGATATCCTGACATGGACTTTCAACTTCATGTCATATAGATAAGCGATCAGTTCCTTAAGGGATTCAAGATTATCCTTCAGGTTCAGACGGATAAAAACCTTCATCCTGTCCTGAGCATATCTTATATTATCAATGACCCTGAGGAAATCATCTTCCGAACATCCCTTGATCCTCGCATATTCGGAAGCGGTACCGTCAAGAGTGATCTGCACGGTCTTTATATGATACAGATCAGCCATCTCATCCACAAGATCAGGAGTCAATAATCTTCCGTTGGTGGTGATATGTCCGCGGAGATCGATCTTTTTTGCTTGTACATATTCTGCAAGGCTTTGAGTGATCCGGCGGATCGGTTCCGTGAAAAGCAGGGGCTCCCCTCCGAACCACTGCAGCACAAGGCTTTTTAGTCCCGGGTTTTCTTTGCACTTCCCGATGATGAAGGCGCAAACAGCCTCCATGGTCCCGGGGTCCATATTTTCATTCGATATATGAGAGCCTTCGAAACAGTAATAACACCTGTAGTTGCAGGCTTTGGTGGTAGCTATTATGAAGTAGAGAGTATCTGACTTCCGGTTTATCTCATGGATCTCTTTCATCAGAGAGCCGTATTCATCTGCGGTTTCAGGGACAATGAACCCGTCATCCGCCAGGTCCTCAGGCACGTCGCCCAGATCGATCCCCCGCTTATCCTTGATATCATCAAGATCGGGGCCGTCGATCCACCGCCCTTTTCCCGAATATGAGTTAAACAGATATGTTCTGCCCTCATCTCCATGGACTGCTTCAATATTGTATTTGCTGAATTTGTACTTGTTATCGTAAATCACGATCGTATTAAAAAGTGTAACGAGTGCGACAACGCTGTAAGCGCTAAGTCCTTACAGGAAATGCGCCGATGCTGCGCATTTACAATTGCTGTTTTGGATGTTCACGAGTATATATAAGGTCTTCACTCAGCTATGATCGAACAGCAGTCGGTAAAGCAATCAAAACACTGGCAGTCCACGGGCAGATCGTCGTCAAACCGGCAGAATCCGTTACAGTAAGGACTTCCGTCAGTACAGATCCCGCAGTCGCCCTCACAATAGCTGCTGTCTCCGTCCCCTTCTTCACAATCAATATAGCAATCCGCAGGGGTCTGAGGTTTCACCGCAGCTCTCGGGTTTACCGCAGCTGAGCTTCCGCCTGCTCCGGAGCCGGGGGCTGCCGCGGTGAGCTTTTCTGAAGACAACAGGCTTGAAGATACCAGTTCCGGGCTTCCGTCATCTGTCTTCAGCGCATACCATATCTTTCCGTTGTCCGCTTTGGTCTTGCCGATGACAGTCACTTCCTCGTTTTTCCCGATCTGTTTCACTATTTCGTAATCCGTGGAAGGGCCTTTTCTGACGTTTGCCGTTTGCTTTCCATACATTATCGTGGGATCCATGGGCTCGATCCCAAAGCCCGGATCCACAGATGATCCTTCGGAAACGGATGATGACTCAGTCGCAGTCTCCGTCACACTTAAAGATCCGAAGGTGGAATTCTCTTCTTTATCTGTCTCCGTGACCGCCTCAGATCCGGATACTGTCTGTGTGCTTTCTTCTGGCGAAACAGAACCTGTCTCCTTTGCTGTCTCCTCAGGCACAGCTTCCGCACCGCAGGCAGACACCGTAAGCGCTGCCGTGATCCCCAAAGCTGTTATTATCTCTCTGTTCTTCATTCTTTCAAGCCTTTACTCATTGTAGTTACAATACCACGCGACAATATATCACATTCTTTCAACAATGGAAAGCGCATGATTTTTATTTTGTTAAACATTGAAAAATCCGAGGTGTGTGAATTGTTGAAAAAGATTATTATAGATGCTGTTTCACATATAAATGTGACAAGCACTTGTGGTAGGATGTTTCACGTGAAACAATTTATAGTGTGCTTGTGGATAATGTTAAATTTGTGATTTGGAATGTTTCACGTGAAACAAAGATCGATCGTCCGGTCATTCTTTCCCGCGGCCGGAATGAAGAACAGGACGGGCGATATGTACGTTAAAGAACTCAATAAGAGGTCCCATAAAGAAGGCTGTGATTATGGTGCCGATGCCTGCGATCTCAGGGATCCGGAGGACCCCTGCCCCCGATAATAAGAACAGGATAACGCCCAACAGAACGCAAACCAGATCGGTGGCAATGCGCACATATTGAAACTTCCCCTTTTTCCAGGTATTGGAAATGATCAGGGCAATGGCGTCATAAGTGGAGACTCCCAGGTCGGCGGTCATATAAAAGGCAGAGCCGAAGCAAATGATGACAATGCCGGTGATGAGGCAGATAAATCTGACAACAATGGAGGGATCCACAATGACCGTCTGAAGAAACTCATAAGTAAACTGAGTGATATACCCCAGAAGGAAAAGATTGATAAAGGTGGCGATACCGATGTAATGCCGGTCAAATACCAGCGCAAATAAAAGAAGGACGGCGTTGGTGATCACATACAGAGTCCCGAAGCCGATGGGGATCACGGAATCCAGCCCTGCCATGAATGACTGGAAGGGATCCACCCCAAGCGCGGCGATCTTGAATATGCCCACACTGATGGCGCAGATGATCACCCCGAATAATGACATTCCCGTTCGTTTCAACAGATCGTTCCTGACTACTCTCATATTACCCTCCCGAAAAAAAGTCAGGGCCGGTTTTCCAGACCATCCACAGATCCTGTCCGACCCTGACACATATTATAGCACAGACCGTCTCCGGTCAGATCAGAGACTCAACACATTTATCCACGAGCTCCATCTTTGCCGTAGGCTCAAACCTGGCAACCACGTTTCCGCTCCTGTCAACCACAAATTTGGTGAAGTTCCATTTGATCTCGGGATTATTTTTGTAATCCTTATCGATCTTAGAGAGCATCGCGCTCATGGCGAGAGCTTTAGGTCCCTTTCCGAATCCTTCAAAGCCTTTCTGCTCCTTCAGATATTTGAAAAGCGGGATAGCGTTCTCGCCGTTCACATAGGATTTCTTCATCTGGGGAAACTGCGTGTTGTATTTCAGCGTGCAGAATTCATGGATCTCCTCATCAGTCCCGGGTGTCTGTCCGGCAAACTGATTGCAGGGAACGTCTATGACCTCGAATCCCTTGTCGTGGTACTTCTCATACATCTCCTCAATATCCTTGTAGTGGGGAGTAAAGCCGCATCCGGTGGCGGTATTCACCACAAGCAAAACCTTTCCTTCGTAATCCTTCATGGGGATCTCTTCCCCGTTTGCCGCAGTAACACTTAAATCATAAATACTCATGATATGCCTCCTTAAATCTACAAAACGATTTTATGTTGTGTCCCATTATATTGTGTGCAATGTGTTTTGTCAACACTTTTTTGTTATATTTTTGGAAATGATAAAATAAGACCTAAAATGTACCCAGTAAATTGGACTAAAATGAAATCGAAAAAAATAAAGGAACACAGTTCGATCCGGAAATCGCGGATGTGTTCCTTAAGCTGATAAAAGAGGGCAAGACGGATCTCGATTGATCCGTCATAATGCTTTCCCTGTCATTTATGAACTATGGAGCTTGATATCCTCTCAGCCTCATCCCAGCTGTGGAGCCTGCGGATGATCTCGAGGGAAAACTCAACAGCGCAGCCGGCGCCCCTTGAGGTGATAATATTTCCGTCGGATATGCAGGCATTGGTGAAGACCTCCGCTCCTTCAAGCTTTTCTTCAAGTCCAGGATAGCAGCAGGCTTTCTTTCCCTTCAGATGACCTCTCTGTCCGAGAAGAGTAGGAGCGGCGCAGATGGCGGAGACATATTTTCCGGATTCCACAAAATAATCGAGAAGTTCCATAAGCGGCTCAAAAGCGCGAAGATTCTCGGTGCCGGGCATTCCGCCGGGAAAGATCAGCATATCGGTTTTTTCTATGGTCTGCTGGTCGAGATCATCGAATACTTTATCTGCCCTGACGCCGATCCCGTGGGAGCCCGTGACCATGTGATCTTTTGTTACGGAGACGGTTTTGACGCCGATCCCGGCGCGTCTGAGCAGATCGACCGGTGTAAGCGCCTCAACCTCTTCAAATCCCTCTGCAAGAAACAATAAACATTCAGCCATTTGGATCTACCTCCTTTTCGTAACCGGGATATCTAACCGGAAATGGGAACTCTTTCGGGCGTTCCCGCCTTTCTGGGATAATAAACGGGAGTTTCCGCCACCTTATTCACCACCACGAGCGATCTGCCGATGTCCGTATCCGGCAAAAGGTACTTTACGGTATGAACAGGATACTTTCCTCCCAGCAAAGTAAACGCCCTGCGGGCGGAATTTATCTCCTCCTCTATCTCCATACCCTTATAATACACGGCCTGACCGCCGATCTTAAGGTAGGGAAGAGTGTATTCCGCAAGAACGGGCAGCGCTGCGACGGCCCTTGACACACAGAGATCGAAACTTTCTCTCCTTCCCGTCGACCTGCCGAAATCTTCGGCTCTCGAATGTATCACCTGTGCATCCCTGAGCATCAATTCATCTATGACGCGCTGCACGAAACGCACTCTTTTTTCGAGAGAATCCACCAGGACTATCCTGATATCGGGATACATTATCTTAAGCGGGATACCCGGAAAACCCCCGCCCGTACCCATATCCAGCACACTGGTACTCCCGTCCATGGGTACCTCCAGGTAACTGTCTGCCTTGATAAGGCAGAGGGAATCGATAAAATGCCGGTTAATGACATCCTCATCATCCGTGATGCGGGTCAGGTTCATGACCTCGTTCCACTCCATGAGCAGCTCTTCAAAATGATCGAACTGTGCGATCTGATCGTCGCTCAAGTTTAAATGGAGCTGCATCGCGCGATATATGAATTTTTCCCTGTTCCTTGATTCCGTGTTCTTAACCTCGCATCTGTACTGTAATATCCGGCAGGACAGCTCTTTTATTCCTGCCAGTCTTTCGGATATTATCTCCTTCAAAGGGACCGGACTTCAGTCTGTCCTGCCATAGGCCCTGAGATATACCAGCAATACCGAGATATCTGCCGGGGATACTCCCGGGATCCTCATAGCCTGCCCCACGGATCCGGGTCTCATCTTCTTAAGGTTCTGCCGGGCTTCAATCCGGAGATGTGTCACCCTGTCATAGTCGATATCGTCGGGGATAAGCCTTTTCTCCGTCTTCTTGAAGGCTTCGACCTCTCTTTTCTCACGCTCGATATAACCGCGGTACTTGATCTCGATCTCCACCTGCTCACTCACGTCGGAGGGCAGATCCTCTCTGTCTTTGTCTATCTCCCCCAATATATCATAATTGATCTCGGGGCGCGAAAGAATTTCGGAAAGGGAGGCACCCGTTTTGAGAGGAGAGGAATCATGATCCGAAAGGAACCCGTTCACGGCGGAGGTGGCGCCAACCTTTGTATCATCCAGTCTACGTATCTCACACAGGATCCGGTCCCTTTTCTCCATGGTCCTCTCATACTTTTCACGTGAAACAAGTCCCGCGTCGTACCCGATCTCACGGAGCCTCAGGTCTGCGTTGTCCTGTCTTAATAAAAGCCTGTATTCGGCGCGGCTGGTCATCATGCGGTACGGTTCGAAATTCTCCTTTGTGACCAGATCGTCGATGAGAACGCCGATATAGCCCTGGTCTCTACGGATGACGACGGGTTCCCTGTCCTGAAGAAAACGGGCAGCGTTTATCCCGGCAATAAGCCCCTGGGCTGCGGCCTCTTCATATCCGGATGACCCGTTGAACTGACCTGCGCTGTAAAGACCCGATATGCCCTTCACCGCAAGAGAGAGGGAAAGCTGTCCCGGGCACAGGCAGTCATATTCGATAGCGTAAGCATTTCTGACGATCTTCGCGTTTTCCAGGCCCGGTACCGTATGATACATGAGGAGCTGTACGTCTTCAGGCATGGAACTGGACATTCCGTCCACATATATCTCGTCCGTATAATTTCCTTCGGGCTCGAGAAAGACCTGATGTCTCTCCTTATCCGGAAATTTCACAACCTTATCTTCGATGGAGGGACAGTATCTGGGCCCGGTTCCTTCGATGATACCTGCATAGATCGGGGATCTGTCCAGATTTGCCCTGATCACCTCGTGGGTCTTTTCATTGGTATAGGTGAGATAACAGGATCGCTGCTCAACCCTGACAGAAGCGGGGTCCGTGTCAAAAGAAAACGGAACGATCCTCTCATCCCCCTTCTGCTCTATGCACTTTGAAAGATCGACTGTCTTTCCGTCCATCCTGGCGGGAGTGCCCGTCTTAAAACGGCGAAGCCGTATCCCGGCTTTCTCCAGAGATGAAGAAAAATGAACTGAAGCCATAAGTCCGTTGGGTCCCGTGGGAGTAATGGCTTCTCCGCAAAGACATCTGGCGTTAAGGTAAACCCCGGAGCATATGACGCAGGCTCTGCATCTGTAGGTGATCCCGTTATAGGTGCGGACTCCGCAGACCTTTCCGTCATCCACCAGTAGTTCTGCGACCTCCCCCTGTTTGATCGTAAGCCTCTCCTGAGACTCGAGTATACGCCGCATCTCCCGGGAATATTCGGATTTGTCGGCCTGGGCCCTCAGGGAATGGACGGCAGGCCCCTTTGAAGTACCAAGCATCCGGGACTGAATAAAGGTCTTGTCGATGACATGCCCCATTTCACCGCCGAGAGCATCGAGCTCACGGACCAGATGTCCCTTTGAGGATCCCCCAATGTTGGGATTACAGGGCATAAGCGCGATGGAATCCACGCTGACGGTGAACACGACAGTATCAAAACCCAGCCTTGCGCAGGCGAGGGCAGCCTCACAACCGGCGTGTCCGGCTCCGATGACGCATATATCCGTATTTATTTCCGCTGCATTACCGTTCATACCGGGCATCACTTCCCCATGCAAAAGCTTCTGAATATCTCGTCTATTATATCATCTCCCACTTCTTCTCCCAGAAATTCGCTGAGAGCGCCGTATGCATCATAGAGGTGGGAGACATACAGATCCTCCGTCACTCCCTCACCACAGGAAGCAATAGCGTTTTCAAGACCCGAGATCGCCCTGTTTATAAGGGTTTCCTGTCTTGAAGTCAGTATCATGAGACCGGCCTGCTTTCCCTCCGGATCCGGGTCCATATCAAGCACACTGCGGATCATGGATCTAAGCTCCGTAAGACCCTGTCCCGTGACGGAGGAAAATGAAACCCTGTGGGCAAAAGGCGCGCTGTCAATATCAAAGGCGGCAGGAAGATCGGCCTTTGTGATGACAGTGACCGTTTTTTTGTCACCGAGAGTACCGTATATCTTCATGTTCTCTTCATTTTGGGCAACCGAACCGTCAACAAGAAAAAGAACCAGATCAGCATTGTTAAGTATGGCGTAGCTCTTTTCAACTCCCAGCTTTTCGATGGGATCCTCGGAATCCCTGAGACCAGCCGTATCCGCAAGGTTTAAGACTATATCCCCATCCAGGGTGATCCTCGCTCTCACCGCATCTCTTGTGGTACCGGGAATGTCGGTCACTATGGAAGTCTCCTCCCCGGCGAGGAAATTCATAAGGGAAGATTTGCCGGAATTCGGAAGCCCGGCGATCACGGTATCCACCCCTGATTCAAGGAGCTTTCCCACCTTTGAGGATGAGCTAACCTTCTTCAGTTCAAGAAGTACCGGCTCAGTTTCTGACAGAAGATCGTCAGGAGAGTAGGATATCTCATCGGGATCGTCCAGAGCGGCTTCTATGTGAGCCGTGGAAAAACGTATCTTTTCCCTTATCTCCCTTATCCTTTCACCCTGTACGCCCAGAAGGCCGGATGCGGAAACCGAAACACCCCTGTCACTCACGGCGGACACAAGGGACATCACGGATTCCGCCTGTGACAGATCTATCCTTCCGTTCAGGAAGGCTCTTTTGGTAAATTCGCCCCTCTCGGCCTGCCTCACATTACCGGAAAGGATGAGGGAAAGGATAAGCCCCGTCACCCTGATCCCGCCATGACACTGTATCTCCACACAGTCCTCGGCAGTGTAAGAGTGCGGTGCCCTGAAGACACAGCACATGGCTTCGTCCAGAATACTGCCGTCTTCATTTATCACCTGACCAAGATGCATCCGGTTAGATCTGAAAACTGAAGGGGAAAGACCCGAAGCTGTTTTGAATATCCGGTCGGCGGCTTCTATGGAATCAGGGCCGCTTATCCTGATAACAGATATACCGGACTCGGTGAGTCCGGTACATATGGCTGCTATTGTATCAAATTCCCGGTTCATTGATCCTTAATGACCTGCTTATGCCGTCAGGAACATTCTTTCCTGCAAAATGAACACCATTTTTTCCGTTGTTGAAACCCTTCAGTTGTAATGCCTGCTGCTGCCCGTGGCCTGATTGGGAACGATGACCACGTGCCTGTAGGGATCCTCTCCTTCGGAATGGGTAGTCACATATCTGTTGTTCTGAAGAGAATAATGGATGATCCTGCGCTCATAGGCGTTCATGGGCTCCAGTTCCACATTTCTCCTGGACTTACGGGCCTTGGAAGCCATATTCCTGGCAAGAGTCTCGAGAGTTTCTTTTCTCCTGCGCCTGTAATCCTCCGTATCAAGCTTGACCCTGATATAACGTTCGGAACCCTTATTCATCACAAGTGAAAGAAGGTACTGAAGAGCGTCAAGAGTCTTCCCTCTCTTTCCGATGAGAAGTCCCATGCCTGTCCCGACGATCTCAAAAGAAACCGTGTCATCCACGGGATTGAAGGCAGTCTTCACATCAGCTTCGATCTCCATCTCCCTGAGTATGTCCTTCAGAAATTCAACACCGGCGTCAGCGGAGATATCCGTTTCGGACATGGGGACCAGCTCAACCTCCGGCTCTTTTTCCACTTCCTTTTCTTCTGCCCGTTCTTTGGGGGCTGAGAACTTCTTCTTCTCGCGCACGGGTCTTTCGTCGCGTTCCTCCTCAGGTATCTCCTCATAATCACTCTGCTTTTTTCTGGCCCTGATGAGAGCATCCTTTGACCCTATCCCAAGAAAACCCGAAACAGGCTGTCTGATCACCACATAATCAAGCTCGTCGCTGGTGACCAGAAGAGAACTGCAAGCATCCGTTATGGCTTCGTCAACTGTCTTTCCGGTAAATTCCCTGTACTCCTCCATGTTTGATCCTTTCTCAAAAAACTATGGGAAAACCCTTTTATTTTTTGCGGTTATTGTATTCGCTTACCATATTTACCTTGGCAAACAGGCTGTTGGGATCGACGTTCTCGGGAATGACGGTTTTTCCTTCGTCACTTCCTGATCCCGCATCCTTACCCTTGCCGTCGGACTTTTTGCCGTTATATAAAGCTTTTGTGCTTATGGAGGAGTATTTCCTGAGCTGTTCGGCCTTTACTCCCTCCTTTTCGATCTTTTTCTTTGCCTTCTCTTCATTTGCGGAGATGACCGCCTCTATGTCCATCTTGTCTATGTGCTTATTGATGAGGACCTGCTGCACGGACCTGATCACGGCGCCTGTTATCCAGTAAACGCCCATTCCTGCAGGAAGAGTGAAGCAGAACCATGCCGACATCAGGGGCATGATGCTGTTCATCATCTTCATCTGCTGCATCATCTGATCGGACTGCTCATTTCCGGAACCTTTACCGTCCCTGCCGGAACCGCTGTTCTGCTGAGGCATGAGCTTGACGTTGATGAACTGGGTCAGAGCAGAGAGAAGGGGGATCATAAGAGCCCCTATGACCAGCCCGTATGAATGCGACTTCCAGGCGGACATAAATATGTTCCTGGGCGCTTCACCTATATCCAGACCGAAGAAACTGTTGAAATTTACGAGAGCGCTGTGGGTGCTCTCTATCAGACTGCTGAGATCCGGATATTTGACGGTGAGAGAGGACCAGTCGGCGGAAGACGCCCTGTTGAGCACGTCGATATACGTATTTGAGATGTATTCATGATCTCCGGCGGCGAAAGCTTCATTTGTGAACTGCTTTGCGTAACGGTTTGCGGAAGACAGGGTCTGCATGAATTCCGCGCTGCCGGGCACGGCAATAAGCTTGTCCACCAGTTCCACAAACACATCCTTCATCTTCGAAACGTAGGCAGGCATATTGTAGATGACCTGGTAAAGAGCGAAGAGGATAGGCATCTGTATCAGGAGCTGCACGCAGGAACCGGAAGGAGAAACGCCGTATTTTGCGTAAACGGCCTTTGTCTCCTGATTCATCATGAGCATTGAATCGTTATCTTTCTTTCCCTTGTATCTGCTCTGGATCTCCTGGAGCTCCGGATTCATACGGGCGGAAAGCTTGGCGAACTTCTGCTGTTTGATGGTCAGAGGCAGAAGGGCCATATAGATGACGATGGTAAAGATTATGATGGAAATACCGATTATGGATAAACTGGTGTTATGAAGTCCCAGGGAATAAAGCACATTGAATATGCCGTTCATGAGCATACCCAGAATATCCGCTATCGGATGACCTATCAAAGGAGTACCGGATTTTGTTAAAAGCATTATTATCCTCACGCATTACCGCATTTCACGGCACAGGATCATAGCCCCCGTGAGAGAAAGGATTACACCTTAAAATTCTCCACAAAGCCAGAGCAGATCCCTTGATCACACCATGTTTTTCAAGAGCTTCCACAGCATACTGAGAACAGGTAGGCGTGTAGGGACATCTGGCATACTTATACGAAGACAGATATCTCTGGTAGAGCCTGATCATTTTGATCAAAAACGTTTTCATAACAGGGAAAGCTTCCCGGCGAGACGCCTGAAGGACGATCCGAGCTCATAATATCCTGCATCAGAAGCTGCCGCCCCTGCTGTAACCACCATATCGTAACCTGCTTTCTCGAATTCCGTAAGCCTGAATATCTCCCTTATCAGACGACAGTATCTGTGCCTCACGACACTGTTCCCGACCTTTTTCGATATCACCGGACCCACTCTGTTGTAAGGAAGCCCGTTATCTATGACGAAAAGAGTCATATATCCGTCACGGGCTCTTCTGCCCTTGCTGTAAGCCCGTTTGAAATCAGCGCTTTTCTTTATCGTCCTGCAGGTCCTCTTCAAACTCAGGACGGATTTGAAACCGTAAGGCGTGCTCTGCCTTTTGCTCTCCTTCTGGATAAAACCTTGCGTCCTGAAGCAGTCTTCATGCGGGCCCTGAAACCATGAACCTTTGCGCGCTGCCTTTTCTTGGGCTGATATGTCATTTTCATAGCAATAAAACCTCCATCTGAATCAATATAACCGTAAAATCAAGGACTTTACGGACAAACAGCACAGTAGTTGTCTATTTTATTAGGAAAACTGCTTTACGTCAAGTACTATGGGAAAAATCTTTTTTGACACTGACCCGATTTTATATTAGAATATCACTCTGTATGAGGTTATTACGGAAAGTGGAGGAATATGTGCCTCTTCACATGTTTCCGCAATTTTACGGAGCGTTGATCGGAGTCAAATGGATCTTTTTGAAAACTGGGAAGAAATAAAATATTCGTTAATGGAAAAGTACGAAGTCACCAATGTTTCGTACCAGACATGGATCAAGAATCTTAAGATAGGCAGCGTCTCGGACGAGCTCGTGACGATCTATGTCCCGTCCGGGAACAGTTTTTCCCTGTCCTACCTCACAAAGAATTATACGGATATAATGTCCGCCGCCATAAGCGAGGCCACCGATTCCATGTACAGAGTGGAATTCGTGGCGGAACCCGAGGAAAAACCTGCTGAAGTAAAGGATTCATTCACGGAACAGGCCATGGAAAGGGCCAATCTCAATCCCAAATACACCTTCGATACTTTCGTGGTGGGCTCAAACAATAATTTTGCCCAATCCGCCAGCGTTGCCGTGGCCGAAAATCCAGGTACCATGTATAATCCCCTTTACATTTACGGAGGTTCGGGTCTCGGCAAAACACACCTGATCCATTCCATAGGTCACTTCATACTGCAGAGAAATCCGAATACACGGGTGATGTATGTGGATTCGGAGACCTTTACGAATGAAGTGGTGGCTTCCCTGAGATCGGGCATAGTCCAGAACATAGATAAGATACGTGAAAAATACAGGAGTGTGGATATCCTCCTCATAGATGATATTCAGTTTATAATAGGAAAAGATCAGACTCAGGAAATGTTTTTCCACACTTTCAACGCTCTTCACAGTGCCGGAAAACAGGTGGTCATTTCTTCGGACAGACCTCCGAAGGAACTGGAAACTCTCGACGAGAGATTCCGTTCAAGGTTCGAGATGGGGCTGATAGCCGACATCCAGCCGCCGGATTATGAGACCAGAATGGCTATCCTTGTGAAGAACCTGGAAAGGCTCGGGATAGAACATAATGAAGAAACCGATGACGTACTGAAATACATCGCCGAAAACATAAAGACAAATATCCGTGAACTGGAGGGCGCCTTAAACAAGATCGTAGCTTTCAAGCGGCTCAAGAATTCTCCTTTCACGGTCGAAACTGCGCAGGAAGCCCTGAAGGACATTATCATAAGCGATGCTCCGAAACAGGTTACGCCTGAATTCATCATAGACATAGTCTGCAATTATTATGATGTGGAAAAGGACGAGCTGCTGTCAAAGAAGAGGGATCAGAGGATCCGCCGTCCCAGACAGGTAGCCATGTACCTCATCAGGAGAATGACGGATACCACTCTTCAGGGCATTGGAAAACTGTTCAATAAGGACCATTCCACGGTTATCCACTCAATCGACACGATAGATGAGAGCATATCCGGTGATAATGTGAATTATGAACTCAAGAATCAGATGGATATCCTGAGAAACAAGATAAACCTTGAAAAATGAACAGAGATAGGCACAGGAGTTTTTTCAGCAACAGACATAATGAGAAGGGTTTTCCACATTTTCCCGTCCGTTATTATTATTAAACTATTATTTTTAATTTTTTATATTTTTATTTTTTTGTCTGATCTGTCCGGATCGACAGCATCGAGCTGAGTAAAGGAGGAATGCGATGAAGATAGTAAGTGACGTAAAAGAGTTTCAGAGAGCCATATCTGTATGTTCTAGAGCGATCAATTCGAAATCAACTCTGAATATGCATGACTGTGTGCTGATAGACGCCAGGAACGGAAGGATATCAATGACAGCCAGCGATTCGGACTTTGTCATAGAGACAGAGATAGAAGGGACCATTGAAGAGAGCGGAAGGATAGTGCTTGAGGCCGATTATCTGGACAAGGTCATCAAATCTCTGAGTAGTGAAAAGGACGAAAAGGGAGTGACGGACGTAAGGATAGAGACAAAGGAGAATTACCGCACCATAATAACCAGCGGTTCCGCCAAAAATACTACCCTGCCCGGTAGAGACGGGGCTGAGTTTTCGGTGCTTCCCGCCATAGACCGCACGGATTCACTGACTATCAGTGAATTTTCCCTCAGACAGATCATCAATCAGACCATCTTTTCCATCAACAGCAACGAGTCGAACGTGCTCATGTCCTCGGAATGTTTTGAGATAGACGGAAATGTATTGAAAGTGGCAAGTCTTGACGGGAAGAGGATCTCCATCAGGAAGATCGTGCTCAGGGATACTTACGGCAACAGAAAGCTTATCATTCCCGGAAAAGTCCTGAACGAGATCAGCCGCATCCTTCACGACGATACGGAAAAGGATGTGGTGATCAGTATTTCCGAGAACAGGATAGTGTTTGATTTTGAAAAGACTACTGTGGTGTCCCAGCTTGTGGACGGCACTTACTTTGACGTGGACCAGATGATCGTCACGGACTACGAGACGAAGATTTTGGTAAAGAGAGAAGCTCTCATCGCAGGACTCGAAAGAGCGAGGATATTTGTAAGGGACGGAGATTCAAAACCCGTGATACTCACTATAAAAGACGGGACGATGAATATCAGGGTCACGTCGGCGGTAGGCTCGACGGATGACAATATAGACATAGAAAAGTCAGGCAAGGACATAGTGATCGGTTTCAACGCGAAATTCCTGATAGAAGCATTGAGAGCGGTGGACGACGAGACTGTGTCGATAGATTTTGTAAATTCGAAAGCCCCCTGCTATCTGAGAAATGACGACGACACATACGTATATATGGTGCTTCCCATCAATTTTGTAAATGTCGACTGACAGGAAGATCACAATTTCAGACGATTCCATCAAACTGGGACAGGCCCTAAAAAAATCAGACCTTGTCCAGAGCGGCGCCGAGGCGAAGCTTGTGATACAGGAGGGTCTTGTCGCGGTGAACGGGGAAGTGTGCAGAGAGAGGGGACATAAGATCAAAGGAGGAGATAAGATCTCGTTTGAAGGTATTACGGTGACAGTAGAGAGCCATGATCCTTGAGAGTCTGGATATATCCGGATTCAGAAATTATGAATCCCAGCATATCGATCTTTCGGGAGGTACGGATATTTTCTTCGGAAAAAACGCCCAGGGAAAGACAAATATTCTGGAAGCCATTTGTGTGTGCGCCCTGACGAAATCCCATAAAAGCTCAAAGGACAGGGAGATGGTGCACTTCGGTCAGGAGGAAGCCCATATAAGGGGCATCGTAAGACAAAAGGGCATACCGGTGAGGCTCGATGTCCACATGAGAGCCGGCGGAAAGAAATCACTTGCGATAGACGGGCAGAGGCAGAAAAGAGCTGCCGACTACATAGGAAATCTGAGAGTGGTCTTCTTTTCTCCCGAGGATCTCGGGATCATAAAAAACGGGCCTTCCGAAAGAAGAAGGTTCATGGATATTCAGCTTTGTCAGACAGACAGGACTTATCTGAACGATCTGAGCGCCTACAACAAACTGATCGCCCAGAGGACAAAGCTTCTGGAAAAGATCAGAGAGACTCCGGGCTACAGAACGACTCTTGATATCATCGATGAGCAGACCATTGATTACGGGAGCAGAGTGATAAGGCGCAGGGCTGAGTTTCTGAATGAGATCAGCATAAAGGCCAGTTCCCTTCACATGGATCTCACATCAGGCAGGGAACTGCTCATCATGAAGTATGAACCTGATGTAGAAGTTACGGATTATGCCGAAAAGATGCGCTCAAACAGGGAAAGGGACATTTATTCCGGAAGGACCAACGCAGGTCCCCACAGGGATGATATTGCGGTCATTTCGAACGAGCAGAACCTGAGGAAATTCGGCTCCCAGGGACAGATCAGGACTGCAGCCCTGTCTCTCAAGCTTGCGGAGACTGAGATGGTGAAGGATAAAGGAGGGGAACCTCCCGTTCTCCTGCTGGATGACGTGCTTTCCGAGCTGGACAGTGAGAGACAGAGACAGCTTTTAAGTTCCATAGGAGATATGCAGACCCTGATAACCTGTACGGACATACAGAACATAAAGGGACATCTGGAATATAAAAGGTCTTTCAGAGTGGAAGAAGGAACAGTGACAATAGATACGGCTTAGATCCATCAGGGGTTACCGGCACCGGAACAGTGAAAAACGTGATCCCGTTCACAAAAAGGGATCGCAGATACCACAAAGGAAGAAAAAATGGCTGAAGAAAAGATAACGCAGGATACACAGGAAGAGATCGAAAGGGGAATGGCCGCGCAGGGCGAGTACGGCGCAGACCAGATACAGATACTTGAGGGTCTGGAAGCGGTCAGAAAAAGGCCCGGAATGTACATAGGTTCCACATCCTTAAGAGGACTTCATCATCTCGTGTATGAGATAGTGGACAACTCCGTGGATGAAGCCATTGCCGGATTCTGTACTTCCATAGTCGTAAATCTGAATAAGGACGGGAGCTGTACGGTCATGGATAACGGCCGCGGCATCCCCGTGGGCATCAATCACAAGGCAGGTATCCCCGCAGTTGAGGTAGTATTCACCATACTGCACGCCGGCGGAAAGTTCGGCGGCGGCGGATACAAGGTATCCGGAGGACTCCACGGAGTGGGTGCATCGGTGGTCAACGCCCTGTCCGACTGGCTGGAGGTGGAGATACGCCACGAGGGAAAGCTTTACGAGCAGAGATATGAGCGCGGAAAGACCATGTATCCCCTCAGGGAAGCCGGGACCTGCGAGGAAGGTGCCTCGGGGACCAAGGTCACATTTTATCCCGACGCCACAATATTTGATTCCATAGAGTTTGACTTTGATACGCTGAAGACCAGGCTCAGGGAGACGGCATTCCTCACCAGAGGACTTAAGATAGAGCTTAACGATCTGAGAGGAGACGAGGTTCAGAGCCGCACCTTCCATTACGAGGGCGGCATAAAGGAGTTCGTCGAATATTTAAACAAAAACAAACAGATGCTCTACCCTGAGATCATGTATTTCGAAGGGCAGAGGAACGGCGTTCTGGTGGAAGTGGCCATGCAGCATAACGACACCTACACCGAAAACGTGTATTCATTTGTCAATAATATCAATACTCCCGAGGGCGGGACCCATCTGGAGGGCTTCAAAAACGCGGTCACAAAGACCTTCAACGATTACGGGCGGGAGCAGAAGCTGCTCCGGGATTCTGAACCAAATCTCTCCGGAGACGATATAAGGGAAGGCTTGACGGCCATAGTGTCCATAAAGATCGAAGATCCTCAGTTTGAGGGACAGACCAAGCAGAAGCTCGGGAACGCGGACGCCAGAGGAGCAGTGCAGTCCATTGTCAACGAGCAGCTCACTTATTTCCTTGAGCAGAATCCTTCTGTGGGCAAGGCTATAATCGAAAAATCGGTTCTGGCACAGCGCGCCAGGGAAGCGGCCAGGAAGGCAAGAGATCTCACCCGCAGGAAAACAGATCTCGAAAATACCGCCCTCCCCGGAAAACTGGCCGACTGTTCCGACAGGGATCCCAAAAACTGCGAGATATATATCGTCGAGGGAGATTCCGCAGGCGGATCCGCAAAGACCGCCCGGGACAGGGCTACCCAGGCCATCCTGCCTTTACGCGGAAAGATCCTGAACGTTGAGAAGGCCAGGCTTGACAAGATCTACGGAAATGAAGAGATAAAGGCCATGATCACGGCCTTCGGAACAGGGATACATGAGGACTTCGATATCTCGAAGCTCAGGTACGACAAGATAATAATAATGACCGATGCCGACGTGGACGGCGCCCATATAGCTACTCTGATGCTGACCTTTATCTACAGGTTCATGCCGGAGCTTATCCGCCAGGGGCATGTGTATCTGGCAAAGCCTCCGCTCTATAAGCTGGATAAGTCCGGAAAGTCATGGTACGCCTATTCGGATGAGGAACTGGCAGGGATCATCAATGAGGTGGGCCGCGACCAGAACAACAAGATCCAGCGCTACAAGGGTCTGGGAGAGATGGATGCGGATCAGCTCTGGGATACCACCATGGATCCCGAGCACAGGGTATTGCTCCGCGTGAACATAAATGAAGACGACGAATCGGAGGTTGATATAACCTTTGACACGCTGATGGGAGACCGGGTCGAGCCGAGGCGGAACTTTATCATAGAGAACGCGAAGTTCGTAAAGAATCTGGACGTGTAAAGTTCGGATCAGGGTTTGAAGTTTATTATGATCAGAGAGGCTTATGAGTGAGGTAAAACTGTAAGCATTCACATTCAGGCATAGACGTGCGAAAGGAAGAAAATGGCTGAGAATGAAGAGAAGAACGGCATAACCTTTGACAGGATCGAGGATGTAGACCTCAAGAAGAAGATGGAGGAGAACTACATCGACTACGCAATGAGCGTCATCGCGTCCCGTGCCATACCGGACGTGAGGGACGGTTTGAAGCCTGTGCAGCGCAGGATCCTGTTCTCCATGACGGAACTGAACAACACGCCTGACAAACCTCACAGGAAGTGCGCCAGGATCGTCGGTGACACCATGGGTAAATATCATCCCCATGGCGATTCCTCGATCTACGGGGCTTTGGTAAATATGGCTCAGGACTGGAACACCAGGTATCCTCTGGTGGACGGACACGGGAATTTCGGTTCAGTCGACGGGGACGGCGCGGCTGCAATGCGATATACCGAGGCCAGGCTTTCGAAGATCAGCATGGAGATGCTTGCTGATATCAATAAGGACACGGTGGACTTCATCCCCAACTTCGACGAAACCGAAAAGGAACCGGTGGTCCTGCCGTCCAGATACCCGAACCTCCTGGTGAACGGCACCAACGGCATAGCTGTGGGAATGGCTACGAATATCCCGCCTCACAACCTTAGGGAGGTGGTAAGCGCGGTGGATCTGATGATCAGGAACCGCACGGAGGAAGGCCGTGAAACGGAGCCCGAGGAGATCATGAAGCTGGTGCCCGCTCCGGACTTCCCCACCGGAGGTATAATAATGGGAACCGCCGGAGCACAGGAAGCCTACAGGACAGGCAGGGGAAAGGTCACGGTCCGCGCAGTGACGGATATGGAGACCATGCCTAACGGAAAGACCCGTATCCTTGTGACGGAGCTTCCTTACATGGTGAATAAGGCCAATCTCATAAGGAAGATCGCGGACCTTGTGAAGGACAAGAAGATAGACGGCATCACGGACCTTCGGGACGAGACCAGCCGCGAGGGCATGAGGGTGGTCATCGAGTGCCGCCGCGACGCGAATCCGAACATCATCCTGAACAAGCTCTGGAAACATACGGAGATGCAGAGCACCTTCGGCATCATTATGCTCGCCCTTGTAAATAACGAGCCGAAGATACTGACTCTGAAGGATACCCTTACCGAATACATTCGTCACCAGGAAGATGTGGTGACCAGAAGGACGAAGTTCGACCTTAACAAGGCGGAGGAGCGGGATCACATACTGCAGGGACTTCTCATCGCTCTTGACAATATCGACGAGGTCATCAGGATCATCAGGAGTTCAAAAACTCCCGCCGAAGCCAGACAGAGACTGGAGGAGAGGTTCGGTCTCTCCGAGAAACAGTCGAACGCCATCGTGGAGATGAGACTCCGCGCCCTGACCGGACTTGAAAGGGAGAAGCTGGAAGCGGAGCATGAGGAGCTCCTGAAAAAGATAGCCTATTTCAGGGAGATCCTTGCGGACAATAATAAACTCCTGAACGTGATAAAGGACGAGATCAATGTCCTGGCCGAAACCTTCGGGGATGAGAGGAGAAGCCGCATAGGGTACTACGAGGGAGAGATAGAGACAGAGGATCTGGTCCCCAATGAAAACGCTGTGATAGCCATGACCTCCCTGGGGTATGTAAAGAGGATGGAGAGCAGCGAGTTCTCCGCCCAGCACCGCGGGGGCCGGGGCGTAAAGGGGATGACCACCATCGAAGACGACTATATCGAAGATCTCCTCATGACCGGCACTCACAGCTATATCATGTTCTGTACGGACAAGGGTAGGGCATACAGGCTCAAGACTTATCAGATACCCGAGGCGGGAAGGGCCGCCAGGGGAACGGCTGTGGTGAACCTTCTGAATCTCCAGCCGGACGAAAAGATCACAGCCATGATACCCATCACGGAGTATTCCGAGACCAGGAACATCTTCATGGTGACAAAGAAGGGAGTGGTGAAGAAGACTCCCATGTCCCAGTTCTCAAGGATAATGAAGAACGGCCTCAGGATGATAAATCTGGACGAGGATGATGAACTGATAGAGGTCAAGAGCACCGATGAGACAGAGGACATCTTCATCGTGACAAAGAACGGCATGTGTATGCGGTTCAATGAAAAGGAAGTGCGCCCCATGGGCAGGACCGCGCGCGGCGTAAGGGGCATCAGGCTTAAAGAAGGCGATGAAGTCATAGGAGTGCAGATCACCTCCCAGGGGTCGTCGCTTCTCATAGTCAGCGAAAACGGCATGGGCAAGAGAAGCGCTCTCGACCAGTTCACACCACACCACAGGGGCGGTCAGGGGATAATGTGTTACAGGATCACCGAAAAGACCGGGTCCGTGGTGGGAGTAAAGGCAGTGGATGATGAGCATGAGATCATGATAATCACCACCGCCGGGATAATCATCCAGATCAGGATGGGCGATATAAGGGTGCTGTCCAGGGGGGCGTCAGGCGTAAAGCTCATCAGGCTGGACAAGGATGTCCGCGTCGCAAAGATAGCCAAGGTCAGAGAGGAAATAGAGGAAGAAGAAAATGCGGGAGATCAGGCTTCCCCTGAAGGCGAGGGCGAAGGACAGGGTTCCGATGGATCTTCCCCGTCGGCGGATCCCAACGGAGGAGTAAATTGAAATGAGGTGCTCTCAATGTAACGCAGAGCTCCTGGATACCGATACTTTCTGTCCTGTCTGCGGAGCGAAACAGGTAAAGGAGGGGAGATGCCCCCACTGCAACGCAATGCTCAGACCCGGGGCCAGATTCTGCCAGAGCTGCGGAAAATCGGTCAATGAAACGGTTTTCACCGCGGATCAGGATGACCCTGAGGATGAGGAGCCCGAGGACGACGTCCCTCCCATCAGGGAACTGGAGACAAAAGAGATCCCCTTTGAAGAGGTGGAAAAGAACATAATCGCAGAGGCCGCCCATTCCGTAAAATCCCGGGACAGGCAGGAGCATGTGTCTGCCACCAATATCTTCAGGGAGAAGGATGAGGCGCCCCGGCCCCAAAGGGGCGGCAGGCAGCCGCAGCCCGGGAGACCGCCGGAACAGCCTCATCGCAGAAGTGAAGTCCGGATAAGGGAGATGCGGGAGAGGGACGACTACGATTATGACGACGAGGAAGAGGATGCGACGGACAAAGGCATAATGATAGCCATGATACTTGTGGGAGCCGCCATAGTAGCGGCGATCCTGATGGTGGTCATAATGCAGTTCATGAAATCGGGAAAGAAAAACGGCGCTATGGAATCATCGGCGGGAGAGACGGCAGGAACCGTCATGCTCCCGACAATGGGAGCCGAAGGGCCAAAGGAGGAGATCCTGTCTCCTGTTCTCGGAACGGTCTACGTCACCTCCACGAAAGCCAATGTGAGGTCGTCGCCCACAAAGGAAGAAGACAACATTATCGGTACCACCGGCACGGGGGATACCTATGATTTCCTCGGTTATTCGGAAAACAGGGACTGGGTCAGGATAATATATTCCCGGGACGGGCAGCAGGAGGAAGGATATATTTCTTCAAGCTTGGTACAGGTTCAGGAAACGACAGGAGAGTAGAAGGTGGAATCTCGCAAGTTTATATTGACAGGAGGCGGTTCGGCAGGACATGTGACTGCGAATCTGGCGCTTCTCCCTTACATCCGGGACGAGGGGCTTGAGCCCATCTATATCGGATCCATATCGGGAATAGAAAAGCGGCTTATGGAGGAGCAGGGGATACCCTACTACGGAGTGTCCACAGGCAAATTCAGACGGTACTTCGATCCCAAGAATTTCTCGGATCCTTTCAGGGTCTTTATGGGAATGAGGCAGGCCCGGAAGCTGATCAAAAAGATAAAACCGGTAGGTCTGTTTTCGAAGGGCGGTTTTGTGGCGGTCCCCGTGGTCAGGGCGGCTGCGAGCCTTAAGGTCCCATGTGTGATCCACGAGGGAGATATGACCCTGGGACTGGCAAACAAGCTGTGCGTCCCCGTCGCGGAGAAAGTCTGCTGCAATTTTCCCGAGACCATGTCCTTATTGCCGCCTGCAAAGGCAGTGCTGACGGGGATGCCCATCAGGCGGGAGCTTTTCCAGGGCAGCAAGAGGAGAGGCCTTGAACTGTGCGGTTTTGACGGCCAGAAGCCGGTCCTTATGGTGATCGGGGGATCCCAGGGGTCCGTAGCCGTAAATGAAGCCGTGAGGGGCGTGCTTCCCGAACTCCTGCCCGGATACGATGTGGCCCACGTGGCAGGTGAAGGAAAGATAGACAATCTCCTCCTGACAAAGCCGGGATACAAGCAGTTTGAATATCTTACGGATGAGCTTCCGGATCTCTTCGCCGCCGCGGACGTGGTGATCTCAAGAGCCGGAGCCAACGCCATAGGGGAGCTGCTGGCTCTCAGAAAGCCGAATATCCTTATCCCCCTGACCCTTGCCCAGAGCAGGGGGGATCAGATACTGAACGCAAAATCCTTCGAAAAAGCCGGATACTCCATAGTTGTGGACGAGGACGATCTGACTCACAGATATCTGCTGGAGAAGATAGCGGAGTTGTGGAGGGATCGTAAAAAATATGAGGCCAGGATGGCCGAGAGTCCGGTGGTCGATTCCCAGGCAAAGGTCATGGAAGTGATCAGAGAAGCGATAAAAGGGAGATAAAAGGATCGAGCCGGCGGATAAACCGCCGGCTCAATCCTTAAGAGGGAAAGTTATCTATAAAAATGAAGGTATCCTTGTCTAATGCGTGACCCAACTGCCACGAGTACAGTCTAACAAGGAAATATGTATATAATATGACACAACTATTAATTATTTATTAAATTTGGGACCGGCAAGCAGACGTTGATAAAAAATATCAATTATGTTATGATCGACAGAACGACGGGCGCGGAGCGATCCGCGGCTTCTTATGTGACACCGGGCGGGATCTCATTTTTGGTCCGGTAAGTGCAAAAAAGGAGGGCTACATGGGCGGTATTATCACATTTGACTATTCCAAGGCGATAGGTTTTCTGGGAGAACACGAGGTCTCAAACATGAAGAGGACCGCGGAGAGCGCCAGAGAAACCCTTATTTCCAGAGACGGGGCAGGCAGCGATTTCCTGGGATGGATAGATCTTCCCGTGGATTACGACAAGGAAGAATTTGCCCGGATACAGAAAGCCGCAAAAAAGATACAGGACAATTCCGAAGTCCTGATCGTCATCGGCATCGGCGGATCCTATCTCGGAGCGAGAGCTGCCATTGAGGCTCTCAGAAACAACTTTTACAATATGCAGTCAAAGGAAGACCGCAAGACTCCCGAGATCTACTTTGTGGGAAACAGCATGAGCCCCACATATATCGCCGATCTCATGGATCTCGTCGGGGACAGGGATTTTTCGATAAATATGATCTCAAAGTCCGGGACTACAACGGAACCCGGCATTTCCTACAGGTTTTTCAGGAAAAAGCTCATAGAGAAATACGGAAAAGAAGGCGCAAAGGACAGGATCTTCTGCACTACCGACAGGGAGAAGGGCGCGCTCAGGACCATGTCCGATGATGAAGGCTACGAGACCTTCGTGATCCCGGATGATGTGGGCGGCAGATATTCCGTCCTCACCGCCTGCGGCCTGCTTCCCATAGCAGTGAGCGGGGCTGATATAGAGGCTCTTATGAAGGGCGCGGCCGAGGAGAGAGAGGCAGTCCTCAAGACTCCTTACGAGGAGAATCCTTCCATGCTCTACGCTTCCGTAAGGAACATACTTCACAGAAAGGGAAAGGCAGTCGAGATACTGGCGAATTACGAGCCCGGACTGCACTTTGTCTCCGAATGGTGGAAGCAGCTCTACGGCGAATCCGAAGGCAAGGATCAGAGAGGGATCTATCCCGCATCCGTGGACCTCACCACAGACCTTCACTCAATGGGGCAGTTTATCCAGGACGGTTCCAGGGTCATGTTCGAAACGGTGATAAATGTTGAAAAGAGCCGCAGGAGCCTGATAATCCCCGAGGCTGATTCGGATCTGGACGGCCTCAAGTATCTGGCGGGAAAGGAAGTGGATTTTGCCAATAAATCCGCAATGAACGGCACCATCCTGGCCCATACCGACGGTTCCGTGCCTAACCTCATGGTGAAGATACCGGACATGGATGAAAAGAGCATAGGGGCTCTCTTCTATTTCTTTGAATACGCCTGCGGCGTATCCGGATATATCCTGGGTGTGAATCCCTTCAACCAGCCGGGAGTCGAGAGCTACAAGAAGAACATGTTTGCCCTCCTGGGGAAGCCGGGCTATGAGGAAATGACGGAGACTCTCAAGGCGAGGTTATGAGATCCGGACCGCAGGCGGTTTTGCAGTATCCGGAGGATGATCATAAAGAACAGAAAGGAAAAGGATCTTATTCGTGAATGCAGCTAAGTATATGAGGCAGTACTTCCTGCCTCAGGACATAACGTACGACTGGGTTAAAAAGGACCATTATGACAAGGCTCCCATATGGTGTTCCGTGGATCTGAGAGACGGGAACCAGGCTCTGATAGAGCCCATGAGTCTGGATGAGAAGATCGAGTTCTTCCAGCTCCTTCTCAGGATCGGATTTAAGGAGATCGAAGTGGGGTTTCCCGCCGCTTCGGAAACGGAATACGCATTTATGCGGGCGCTCATCGAGAGGGACATGATCCCGGATGACGTCACCGTGCAGGTGCTGACCCAGGCCAGAGAGCATATCATCAGGCGCACCTTTGAAGCCGTAAAGGGAGCGCCGAGAGCTGTGGTCCATCTCTACAATTCAACATCCGTTGCACAGAGGGAGCAGGTCTTCAAAAAAGACAAGGATGAGATCCTGAAGCTGGCGGTGGATGGGGCAAAGCTGCTGAAAGAGCTTTCGGATGAGACTGACGGGGATTTCCTGTTCGAATACAGCCCCGAAAGTTTTCACGGGACGGAGACGGAATACGCCATAGAGGTGTGCAACGCGGTGCTGGATGTGTGGAAGCCCGACAGGGAACACAAGTCCATCATCAATCTGCCCGCAACGGTGGAGACGGCCATGCCCCATGTGTTTGCATCTCAGATAGAATATGCGGACAGACATCTGGTAAACAGAGACGGGGTAGTGCTCAGCATTCATCCCCATAATGACAGGGGTTGCGGCGTGGCGGACGCCGAGCTTGCGGTCCTTGCCGGAGCGGACAGGGTGGAAGGCACTCTCTTCGGAAACGGGGAGAGAACGGGAAACGTGGATATCGTCACTCTTGCCATGAACCTCTATTCCTACGGCGTGGATCCGGGACTCGATTTCACAGACATGCCCGGCATCCGTGAGGTATATGAGAGACTTACCGGCATGCGGGTCTACGAGAGACAGCCCTACGCCGGGGATCTGGTGTTCACCGCGTTTTCCGGTTCGCACCAGGATGCGATCTCAAAGGGAATGGCGTACAGGAAGGATACCGGATCGGATGTATGGACCGTGCCTTATCTGCCTATAGATCCGGTGGATATCGGACGCACCTACGATTCGGACGTCATCAGGATAAACAGCCAGTCCGGAAAGGGCGGCGTGGCCTATATCCTCAAGGAGAATTTCAGCATTTCCCTTCCGGAAAAGATGCGGGAGCAGGTGGGATACGCCGTGAAGCACGTATCCGATGTGGAACACAAGGAGCTGTCGCCGCGCCTTGTGTACGATATTTTCCAGAAGGAATATGTGGAGCCGCTTCCCTATTTCTGTATCCCGGAATGTCATTTCCGTCAGGAGAACGGGATCATGGCGGAGACCACCATACAGTCCAGAGGCCGCACGGCAGTTGTGGACGCGGCCGGAAACGGGCGACTGGACGCGGTCAGCAATACGATAAAGCAGTATTTTGAGATAGATTACGAGCTCTCCGTATATGAGGAGCACGCTCTTTCCAGGGGATCTTCGTCGAAGGCCATGGCCTACGTGGGGATTACAAGTCACGGATACATGTACTGGGGCGCCGGCATGGACGAGGATATAATCAAAGCCTCGATCCACGCGCTGACGGTGGCTGTGAACAAGCTCCCCTCCATATCCGGAAATAAAAACGTTTCCGTAAATGACAGGCTGGAATCCATAATGTCCTATATCCAGTCCAATTACAGGACCGTGACCCTTGGGAGCGTGGCAAGGGAATTCCACCTTTCCGAGCCGTATATCTCCAAGTACATCAAGGACAAATCAGGACGGACCTTTGTGTCCCAGGTGGCATCGATCAGGATGAAGAAAGCCAGGACACTTTTAAAGACAACAGATCTTAGGGTGGATGAGATCGCATATCAGACAGGGTACCAGAACGTCGAGCATTTCAACAGGACGTTTAAAAAGGCGTTTGGCATGACACCTCTGCAGTACCGGGTGTCCAGCCGCAATTCAACCGAATAAGGAAGGAGAAGACATGACTGAACTCGAACTTAAGAAAACCGCAGTAAAGGTCAGGCGCGGCATTATCGAGGGGGTATACGGCGCTCAGGCCGGGCATCCGGGAGGATCCCTTTCAGCAGCCGATATCCTGACGTATCTTTATTTCGCCGAGATGAAGAACCTTGATCCCAAGGACCCCAAAAAGAAGGACAGGGACAGATTCGTGCTTTCGAAAGGACATGCGGCGCCGGGACTTTACGCCGCCCTTGCCAACAGGGGTTATTTCCCGGTGGAGGATCTTAAGACCCTTCGTCATCTGGGGTCCTACCTTCAGGGACATCCCAACATGAACGAAGTGCCCGGAGTGGACATGTCTACGGGCTCTCTGGGACAGGGCATCTCCGCAGCAGTGGGAATGGCTGTAGCGGGAAAGATGGACAATGCTTCCTACCGGGTCTATACAATGACCGGAGACGGAGAGCTTCAGGAAGGCCAGCTCTGGGAGGCTGCAATGTTCGCGGGTGCGCACGAGCTGGACAACCTCTGCGTCATAGTGGACAACAATAACTACCAGATAGACGGAGCCATCTCCGAGGTGTGCTCGCCCTATCCCATCGACAAGAAGTTTGAAGCATTCAATTTCCACGTGATCAATATCGACGGCCACGACTTTTCACAGATGGAGAAGGCGTTCAACGAAGCCCGTGAGACCAAGGGAAAGCCCACCGCCATCATTGCAAAGACTACAAAGGGCAAGGACATTTCCTATATGGAAGGTCAGGCAGGCTGGCATGGAAAGGCTCCCAACAAGGAGCAGTATGATATCGCCATGCAGGATCTGGACAAGGTGGAGCAGGCAATAGGCTGACAAGAAGGAAGATACCCGCGCACCTGCCTCAGGTGGAGGCAAGGGCAGAAATGGAGGATCATAATGGATATAGTGAAAAAGGCAACCAGAGAAGGTTACGGCGACGCCCTTGTGAAATGGGCGGACGAATTCCCGGACATGGTGGTGCTGGACGCAGACCTTGCGGGCTCCACAAAGACCGGACAGTTTAAGAAGGCGCATCCCGAGAGATTCGTGGATTGCGGCGTGGCAGAGGCGGATATGACGGGCATAGCCGCAGGACTTGCGACTACCGGCAAGATCCCCGTCATCAGCTCCTTTGCGGTATTTGCCACCGGAAGAAACTACGATCAGATCAGGAATTCGGTGGCTTATCCCAGGCTCAATGTAAAGATCGGCGGAACACACGCCGGTGTGACGGTGGGCGAGGACGGCGCATCCCACCAGGCCCTTGAGGATATTGCCCTCATGAGAGCGCTTCCCGGGATGACCGTCATCTCTCCTGCGGATTATGCGGAATCCATAGTGGCGGTAAAGGCCGCGCTTGAACACAACGGCCCTGTGTATATGAGGTTCGGAAGAGCAGCGGTTCCCGTGGTCACGGACAAGCTTCCCGGATACAAATTCGAACTGGGGAAGGGCTCCATCATAAAGGAAGGCAAGGATGTGTCCATATTTGCCACGGGCATCCTGGTGGCTGCGGCCATCGATGCGGCTGAAATGCTGAAGGACGCCGGGATCGATGCAGAGATAATCAATATCGCGACCATCAAGCCTCTGGACCGTGAACTTGTGGTGAACAGCGCCCGCAAGACCGGAATGGTGGTGACGGCCGAAGAGCACAGCATTATAGGCGGTCTGGGCAGCGCGGTATGCGAGGCTCTTTCCGAAGACGCGCCCACAAAGGTGTACCGCATAGGCGTGAGAGACGAGTTCGGCGAGTCCGGAAGCGCCGGCGACCTGATCAAAAAATACGGCTTTGACGGTCAGGGTGTTTATGAGACTGTCAGGAAATTCCTTGGGAAATAAGCGGATACGAAGGCAGATGATGGATAAAAAAAGATTTCCCGGAAAACCGCCGCTCCTTGCCCCTTCCATTTTGGCCGCCGATTTTCTGAAATTGGGCGTCCAGCTGGGAGAACTCAAGGATAATGGCGTGAGGTATGTGCATTTCGATGTGATGGACGGCCACTTTGTGCCGTCCATCTCCTTTGGTATGCCGGTTCTGGCCTCGGTGAGAAAGGATCCGGAGCTGTTCATTGACGCTCATTTGATGATCACGGATCCCGGCAGATATATCAAAGCCTTCGCCGATTCAGGGGCGGATCTTATCACCATTCACATGGAAGCTTCGGGAGACGTGGGGAAGGATATAGAGAGCATCCACGATCTGGGGTGTCTCGCGGGATTGTCCGTAAAACCCGGGACTCCCGTTTCCGACGTAACTCCCTATATAAGGGACCTTGATCTGCTGCTCATCATGACCGTGGAACCGGGGTTTGGGGGACAGGCGTATCTTCCGGAATCCGATGAAAGGATAAGGGAAGCCGTCAGGCTCAGGGATGAGGCAGGGTCCCGCTGCCTGATAGAGGTTGACGGCGGGATTAAGGCGCAGAATGTCAAACGTGTGCTGGATGCGGGGGCTGAGGTCATCGTGGCCGGCACGGCGGTGTTCGGTGGGGATATAGCAGGAAATATCAGGGATTTTGACAGAGTTTTCAATCCGGTATCGACCTGACAGGGGGAGAAACCGGTTTAAAGGGCGTTCGTCAAAAAAATGGGGAAAACAGGAGAGGGGGCGTAATGCAACGTGCTGAAGGCAGCGGTATGCCTTGAGGACGCTGAGAACTGCAGAAAAGTATCAAAGATAATAGAAACCATATACAATACCGAATATACCGGTCCTTTTAGAAGGCTCGCCATACATATGTATACTACGTCGGTCTCATTTCTCAAAGCGCATGAGAACTACGATCTGGTGATACTTGAAGCGTACCTGGAGGGGGGAGCAGGATTCTCTATCGGCAAGCATCTGTGGCAGCAATACAAGAATACCAGGATCATTATGATCCGGGAAAATGAAGATCCTGTCCGAATCATCAATCAGACACATTGTTTTGGAATAATAGACAGAGAGAAGGCATCAGGGCTTGCAGAACTGCTGGAAGCTTATTTTTTGTACAGAAAAAAGTGGGCCGGGATACATTTCGTTCCCTTCAGGACCGAGGACAGAACGGATGAGCTGGTGGCCTGCGCCGAGGTGCTGTATCTGAGCACGATGCCCGGGAGGAGAAACAGGGTAGAGCTGCACATGGTAAAGGATAATAATATCCTCACTGCGGTGGGCAGCATGGGCCGGGTGTCAGCTCCCTTCCAGGAGATCGGTTTTATTTGTGTTTCACAGAGTTTTTCCGTAAATCCGGATTATGTGACCAGGATCGAAAGGGAATACATCACCCTGAAAAACGGGGTATGCCTGCCTGTTCCGAGGAGGCGCGCTTCCAAGGTGAGGAGAATGCTGATGGAATACAGGAAACAAAAGAGGTATAATGAGATCTGAAAAATGAACTCTAAAGTACTGAAAACACTGGAATATGATAAGGTGATAGACAGGCTCTGCAAACATGCGGATTCCGATCCCGGAAAGGCACTGTGCAGGGAGCTTTTGCCCATGGATGAAAGGCTCCCGGTGGAGAGAGCCCAAAAAGAGACCGCAGACGCCGTGAACCGCATCTTTAACCAGGGGAACGTGTCCTTTGCGGGATGCGTGGATCTGAAAGAGATCACGGCAAGGCTCAGAGCGGAGGCCTCCCTGTCTTCGGCCGAACTTCTGACAGTGAGTGAAATGCTGGAGAGGGCCATGACTCTGAGAGAATGGTCCAGGAATGCGGGGGAGGATTCCCTGACTCCGTATTTTGAAGGTCTGTGGCCCCTTAAAGAGATCCGTCTCGATATAAGACGCTGCATAGATCCCGACGGAGGCATCAGGGATGAGGCATCGGACACTCTCCGTTCGATCCGGAGGGAGCTTAAGGCGGCTTATGAAAAGGTGAGGAACGCCCTGAACAGGTTTATCACGGGCAGGGAGCGGGAATATCTGATGGAGCCGGTCATCACCCAGAGGGGGATGAGGTACTGTGTTCCCGTCAAGAGCGAATACAAATCAAGGGTTCCGGGAATGGTCCATGACCAGAGCGCATCCGGATCCACTTTTTTCATAGAACCTGCGTCGGTAGTAGATATCAATAATGAGATAAGCGTCCTCAAGATAAAGGAGCAGGACGAGGAGGAGAGGATACTCATGGACCTCTCCTACAGGCTTTCGGATCACACCGCGGAACTGGCCGCCGATCAGGAACTCATGGCAAAGCTTGATCTGAGTTTCGCAAAGGCCAGACTTGCTCTCGAAGAAAACGCGATGAGACCCGTGATCACCGGGGAAAGGGTGATAAGGCTGAAAAGGGCCAGACATCCTCTCCTTGATCCCCAGACAGCGGTCCCCATAGATGTTACCTTGGGAGACGAGTGGGATATGCTCATCATCACCGGGCCCAATACCGGAGGAAAAACGGTTTCCCTGAAGACCGTGGGAGTTCTGACCCTTATGGCGCAGGCGGGAATGCATATTCCCGCGTCCGGAGGATCGGAACTGTTTGTGTTTAAGGAGGTATATGCGGACATAGGCGACGAGCAGAGCATAGATCAGAACCTTTCCACTTTTTCGGGACACATGAGGAATATCGTGGAGATACTGAAAACTTCGGACATCGACAGCCTTTGCCTGTTCGACGAGCCCGGAGCCGGCACGGATCCTGAAGAGGGGGCGGCCCTGGCCATGGCGCTTCTGGACAATTTTCACCTGAGGCGCGTCAGGACCATGGCGACCACGCATTTCTCGGAACTCAAGCTCTACGCGCTGAAGACTAAAGGGATAATGAACGCCTCTTGTGAATTCGACGAGACTACGCTCAGTCCGACCTACAGGCTGCTCACCGGCGTTCCCGGAAAGAGCAACGCCTTTGCCATCTCCGGGAGGCTGGGACTTCCCGACTACATATTGAGGGAAGCCGTAAAGAAGATGGACGACGACGAAAAGAGCTTTGAAACAGTGGTGTCGGAACTTGAAAGCGTCCGGAAGGAGCTGGAGAAGGAAAGAGAGGAGATCGCAAGAGAGCGGGCCGAGCTGGAAAAAGAGAAGGGTGAAAAGAAGAAACGGGGAAAGGCGGAAGAGAAGGAAACAGTAATAAAAGAGCCTTCCCATAAGCTTATGAAACCGGAGGAAGCCATTCCGGGGACCCAGGTGAAGGCAGTGCCCTCAAACATGAGGGGCGTGGTGGTCACGTCTCCCGACAAAAGAGGACGGCTCACCATCAGATGCGGTCTCATTGACGTTGAGGTGGAGCTTAAGGATCTCGTTCCCGACAGACCTGACAGGAAGCAAAAGAGGGGAAGGGTATCCTCCATCAGAAGGGACAAGGCTCTCAACACCTCTTCCGAGATCAATCTCACAGGCATGAATTCGGACGACGCTATAGCAGCGCTGTCGAAGTATATCGACGACTGCGTCCTTGCGAACATGAGTCCCGTAAGGGTGATACACGGCAAGGGAAATGGTATACTGAGAAAAGCGGTCAGGGAACACCTGAAAAAAAACAAAAGCGTGAAGAGCTTCTCCGAGGCCGGTTACGGCGAAGGGGATGCGGGAGTGACTGTAGTGCGGATCTGAGGCTAATCCCTTCGGATCAGCTATCCGGAGACGTTACGAACTACGCCGCAGCCCGGCTGCTTCACGCACAGAGGGAGAAAAGATGGGAAAGCAGAGGATACTTGTGGTAGATGATGATGAAAATATCGCGGAACTCATCTCTCTCTACCTTACAAAGGAATGCTTTGAAGTAAAGACATCGGGAGACGGGGAGTCCGCCCTCGCGGAGCTTAAGAGATTTTCCCCGGAACTGATGATACTGGATGTGATGCTTCCGGGCATAGACGGTTATGAGGTCCTGAGAAGGGTGAGAAAGGATTCCGTCATCCCGATCATCATGCTGTCCGCAAAGGGAGAGATCTTCGACAAGGTGCTGGGACTCGAACTGGGCGCGGACGATTATATGGAAAAGCCTTTCGATTCAAAGGAGCTTGTGGCCAGAGTCAAGGCGCTGCTGAGACGTTCGGGGATGAACCGCCGGGAGTCGGAGGATGACGACGTTAAGAGCGTATCCTATCAGGATCTTGAGATCAATATGACGAACTATTCCGTGGTGTATATGGGCAAAAACGTGGATATGCCTCCAAAGGAGATAGAACTCCTGTATTTTCTCGCGTCGAACCCCAACCGCGTCTACTCCAGAGAGCAGCTTCTGGACAGCATCTGGGGATATGAATTCGGCGGAGACACCAGGACCGTGGACGTCCATATAAAGAGGATCAGGGAAAAGATAGGCGAAGGAAAGGGTCAATGGCGGATCTCAACCATATGGGGGGTTGGATATAAATTTGAGACACAGTGACAAAGGCAAGCAAGGAGGAGGACAATCTATGGGAAAAACACTGGCAGAGATCCGGGCATTGATCAAAGAGCAGGATATCCGGTTTGTGGATTTTAAACTGACGGATATTACGGGCAGGTGGAGACATCTGACCATACCCGCGGAAAGGCTCACGGAAAGCACCATGGAGCTGGGGATCGGCTTCGATGGCTCAAACTACGGTTACGCGCCTATTGAAAACAGCGATATGGTCTTTGTGCCCGTTCTCGATTCGGCGGTGGTGGACAATTATACGGAGGTTCCCACTCTGTCCATGATAGGCGACGTCCGGATCATTGACCTGCCCGAGAACAGGCCTTTTGATCAGTATCCCAGAAATGTCGCCATCCGCGCACTCGAATACATGAAGGAACTGGGGATCGCGGATGAGATGAGGATAGGGCCCGAATACGAATTCTACATCTTCGATGAGGTGGGTTATGAGATCCAGGGAGGAACGGTCAGTTCCAGGATCGCGGCCCGGCAGGCTCCCTGGGTCACGGAGATGGACGATAATAATAACGGGTTTCAGGTCCCTCATGGAAAGGGATACCACACCACGCTTCCCCAGGATATCTACAACACATTGAGAAGCGAGATGTGTCTCGCCATGGCGGACTGGGGCATCGATGTGAAATACCACCATCATGAGGTGGGCGGCTGCGGACAGATGGAGATAGAGGTGGAACTCGGAGACATGCTGAAGCTGGCCGATGACACCATGTCCGCAAAATATGTGATCAAGAATGAAGCAATGGAGCACGGCTGCACGGCCACTTTTATGCCCAAGCCCCTTGCCGGCGAGGCGGGAAGCGGTATGCATGTGCACATGCATCTCTTTAAGGACGGAAAACCCGTATTCTACGATCCCGACAAGTACGCCCAGCTGAGCGATACGGCGCACTGGTTCATGGGCGGGCTCCTCACCCACGCGGCTGCAATATGCGCCATCACAAATCCCTCCACGAATTCATACAAGAGGCTTGTGCCCGGCTTTGAAGCGCCGGTGACCATAGGATACGCCATGGCCAACCGGAGCGCGGTCATAAGGATCCCCGCTTACGCAAAGACTCCGGAGACCAAGAGGTTTGAACTCAGGAACCCCGACGCGACCTGCAATCCGTATTACGCATATTCAGCCATACTCATGGCCGGGCTCGACGGGATCCAAAAGAAGATAGATCCCCACGAGAAAGGCTGGGGGCCTTATGATTTCAACCTTTATGACCTTTCCGATGAGGAAAAGGCGAAGATTTCCGGACTTCCGAAGAATCTGGGCGAAGCCATCGATGCCCTTGAAAAGGATAATGAATTCCTGACTAAGGGAGGCGTTTTCCCGGAGAGGCTTCTCAAGCAGATGATCAGGGCCGAGCGCCGGGATCTGGATCATATCTCACAGATCCCGCATCCTGCGGAATTTGCCATGTATTACGATCTTTGATCCGTTGAGGAGATCAATCCGGTGTGACGGCGGGCGGGGGCATCTCCCCCTGCCCGGCCGGATGACCGGACGGCATTACGGGATCCTGACTGAAAAGGAGAGATCGGGTCTCAGATATTTGCAAGTATCTCGTAAGCGTCGTCTACGGATGTCCGGGTGAGGTCCAGGAGTTTTTCGTGGTTTTCCCTGACAAAGTCTGAGATATGATCATCGGTTATCGAGAGCTCCGCTTCTTTGGCCAGATCCGACAATTCCTGAGCGCCGATGACAAGTGAGGACGATTTCAGCCCGTGGGCATGGATCTTGTAGTCCTTCCAGTTTTCACCGGCGTAGGCGTTCTGTAATTTGGTTTCGAAGTCGTCCTCGATATACGCTTTGACTGCTTCGGCGTAGAACCCTTTGTCTCCGCCGCAGGATCTGAGTCCCTTCTCTGTGTCTATCAGATGAGTTTCCGCGAAACCTTTCTTTGTTTTATTTTGGACCGCCTTACCGGCTTCTTTCAGATCTTCTTTCCGGACTGTGCCGTCAGACCCTTCCTTCTCCGGGGCTGTGCCGGGTTTCTTTCCTCCGGTTTCAAGGGGGTGTACCTTGTCGCGGGGCAGATACTTTAACAGAAGCTGTTCCAGATAAGCGGGGTTCACGGGTTTACTCAGATAATCGGTAAAGCCGTTATCCGTGTACATTTTCTGGGCGCCCGATATGGCGTTGGCGGTGAGGGCGATCACGGGCGTATGGCTGTTTCCGCACTCTTTGTCGGAGCGTATCCTGGACAGGGTCTCAATGCCGTCCATCTCGGGCATCATATGATCCAGAAATACGATATCGTACTCGGAAGCCCGCATTTTTTCTATCGCTTCAAAACCGCTGGCTGCCGTATCGATATCTATCTTTGAATTCTTGAGCAGTCCCTTGAACACAGTGAGATTGAGTGCCACGTCGTCCACTACCAGAACGCGGGCGTCGGGAGCCTCAAAGCCCTCGCTGTATATTTCCACTGCTTTGTGATGATTCGCGCGGTTTTTGTCAAAGTCACCTATGGGAGAGGGGTCGATGACCTTCTGATCCAGTTCGAAACGGAAATCGGATCCCTGACCGTATACACTCTCTATCTCAAGCGTGCTGCCCATAAGCTCCACGTATTTACGGGTAATGGCCAGACCCAGTCCCGTGCCTTCGATCCCGCGGTTTTGTTCCTGGTCAAGCCTCTGGAAGGAATCCCAGATATGAGCCATATCCTCCTCCCGGATCCCTATCCCGGTGTCTTTGACAGAGAAGAAGAGCCTGACCGTCGTTTCGTCCGAAGAGAGTCTTTGCACCGTGAAGGTCACAGTTCCGGATAAGGTGTATTTAACCGCATTTGTCAGCAGGTTGGTGAGGACCTCCCTGATCCTTATGTCATCCCCGTAGAGTTTCGCCGGGATGCCGCTGTCTATCCTGTGTATGATCTCCAGATTCTTTTCCTTTGCCCGGAAAGCGATCATTTTGATCATATCATCGATGAGGGGTTCTGTTTCGTACTCGACTGGAGTGATCTCCAGCTTCCCGGATTCGATCTTGGAAAAGTCCAGGATCTCATTGATCAGTGCCAGGAGCGTCTGTCCGCTCCCTTTGATGTTTGCGGCGTATTCCTTTATATTGCTTTCATTGCTCTCCCTGAGGATCATCTCGTCAAAGCCCAGTATGGCGTTGATGGGGGTGCGGATTTCGTGGGACATATTGGCGAGGAAGATGCTTTTGGACTTATTTGCGGAATCCGCGATCTCGATCTGGTTCTTTAGGGACGTGGCCATTGACTGCAGCGAACGGGACAGGATCCCGATCTCATCCCTGCTGTCCGTGTTCATCTCGTCGCTGTAGTCTCCGTCGGCGTAATGCTCGGCCACTTTCGTCATGTGCTTCAGCGGCGCGGTGACTGTCCTGACCCAGGCAAGGCAGATGATGATGGCCAACAGAAGTATCAGCAGAGATATCATTAAAAGCTGATGGGACAGGGTGCTGGTGGGCGTATTGATCTCATTTACGGGAGCGTTGAGGCCCAGGATCATGCCGTTGCGCAGCTTTTTCATGAGGATCTTCCGTTTGACTCCGTCAATCCCCTTGAGCGTCCGGACTTCATCAACCGAGTTGTTGAGAACGCTGTCGATGAAGGGCATAAGGTTGTCGGTGAGTTCTTTGGCTCTCACCCCTTCCGGATAATCAAAGTGAAATACTATGTCGCCCTGAGGGGAGACCAGAAAAGCCCGGCCGCTTTCGTACAGATTAATATCTTTCACAAGATCGCGCAAAAGGCTCAGATCTATATCCATCCCGATTATGCCCACGGTGCTGCTGTCATGGTAGTAGGGAATGATGTAGGAGATCATGTCGATCCCAAGATTCTGATTGAAGTAAGGGTCCATCCAGAGCGGCTTGCCGGTCTCCACCGGGATGTAATACCAGCCCACGTGTTCAACATCGTCCTTGTCATAAAGGCTCATATCGGTGGGTTCGGCGGAGGTCCAGGCACCGTCGCCGATATCGTAGGTATACCAGAAGCCCTCGGTGGGACTGAAAACCTCGGGATTGTACCTGAGATACACTGACATGGCGCCGGGAGTCTTTTCGGCTATACTCTTCCCGAGTTCGGAGATATCGTAGTTGAAGTGTTTCCTCTCTTCCTCATCCGTAAGAAAATTCCTGTAGGTCTCGGCGCGTTTTTCTGCGTAGTTATAGATGGTGCCCACGGACTGTTCCACGGAGTTCAGCATTGCGTCCATATCCCGCGCGCTCTGTTCCACGGTGAGGTTCATGATGCGGTCCGAATCTTCGTCCAGTATCCGGTTCGTGCGCAGAATGGCGGTAAACCCCATGGCCACCGTGACAACCACCATCAGAAAGGTTATGATCAGTATGATCCTGGTCTGTATCGATCTCATTTGAATAATATGCCCTGATAATCCCAAAAGTGTTAATAAATGCAAGAAAAATATATCAGAAAAATCAGCATTTGTATAGGATACGGGGGATATCATTTCCGAAAAAAATTTGACACGGGACTGAAACGGGATTTATTCTCATCTGTATGAGGAGAACCTTGTACGTTAAGTTCATATTGGCCTACGCGATATTCGGGGTCTTCGCGTTCATGTTCACCGCTGTGTTTACGGAAAATCTCATGGAACGCCAGGTTTACTCGGAGAAGGCGGAGAATCTGGCCCGTGAAGCCACTTTGATAGCAAACGATTACGCGTCGGGGCTTTACTCCAACGAAACCTCCCTTGCTACGGTGAAGAGGCAGCTGGACGCAGTGGAAAGCTATCTGGAAGCAGTCATCTGGATAGTAAATCCCTCGGGACTGGTGGTCCTTGATTCTTCGGCGCCTGTGGATGTTGAGAATCCACGGTATGTCACGGGGTTTGATCCCTCTGTCACCACTGTATCAGGCACGGGCTATTGTGTGGGAAGATTTTTCGGCAGTTTTAAGGAAGACAGATTGTCTGTGCTCTCGCCCATAACCAGCGGATATGCGGTAAGGGGCTACGTGATCATCCATTACCCCGTATCCGGTCTTACGGAGAGCGTTCGTTCCTATATGGACATAGCTTACATACAGTTTTTGATGATATTCCTGCTGTCCCTCATAATCCTGATATTTTTCACCGAGATCGTGTACGTGCCCCTGACCTGTATCACAAAAGCCACGGAAAAATACGCTTCCGGCGATATGCATTACGAACTGTCGGTGGACAGCGACGACGAAATGGGTTATCTCGCGGCCTCTCTTTCATATATGGCCGGAGAGATAGCCAGAACAGAGGATGATCAGAAGAAATTCATCGCCAATGTATCCCATGATTTCAGATCCCCGCTGACATCCATAAAGGGCTACCTGGAGGCCATGATAGACGGCACCATACCTCCGGAGATGCATGAGAAGTACCTGAAGATAGTGCTCTCGGAGACCGACAGACTGAAGGGTCTCACAAACAGCCTGCTGGAACTCAACAACCTTGAGACCGGCGGAATGTTGATGAATACCACGGAGTTTGATATAAATGCAGTGATCAGGAGCGTGGCTGAAACCTTTGGAGGAAGATGCCGGGAAAAGGGCATGATCCTGGATCTGGTGCTCACCGGGGAGAGCCTGACAGTAAGAGCGGATCGGGAAAAGATCCAGCAGGTCCTGTACAACCTCACCGACAACGCGATCAAATTCAGCGAACAGGGAGGAGTGATCAGGATCGAGACGGTGATCAGAGGCAGGAAGGTCTACACAAGCGTAAAGGATTCCGGCATAGGGATCCCGGCAAAGGATATCAACCAGATATGGGAGAGATTTTACAAGACCGACCTGTCCCGCGGCAAAGACAAGAAAGGCACAGGCCTCGGCCTGTCCATAACCAGAGAGATAATAAAGGCTCATGGCGAGAACATCAATGTTATATCCACAGAGGGAGTGGGGACCGAGTTCGTATTTTCCCTGCCTCTCGGAAGCGAAGAATAGGGAACGGAAACGCCTTTGCGCGGAGGGTATTCCGATAAAACCCCGAAAGGCTCGGAAGGGAAGTATTCATGACGGATGAGAAAGAAAAGAAAACCGGGGCAGCAGGCTCGGGAATAAATGAGAACAACGAGAGCGTCATAAGGGAGACCATAAAACAGCGTCCCGTAGACAGGAGAAAAGTATTCAGGAACATGCTCATGACGGTACTCCTGGCGGTGCTGTTCGGCGCAGTGGCATCCGTCACTTTCTATCTGCTGGAACCGGTCATCAACAGGGATAATTCACCGGAGCAGGAAGGGGCTGCGACCCAGGTCACTTTGCCTGAGGCGGATTATGAGATCACCCCGGACAAGATGTACGAGGATGATAAACAACTGGAGGATGCCGCGTCAGGGAGCAGCGAAGGCTCATCCGACGTGGAGGTCGCGGTGGAGGAAGCCATGAGGAAGATCACCCTCGGCATAGATGAGTACAGACAGCTGAACTCCGCCATAAGGGGATACGCCAACCAGCTGAACAAAAGCGTGGTCACAGTCACGGCCGTCAGGAGCGGGACGGACTGGCTGAACAATACCGTGGAAAGTGAGAATGAGGCTGAAGGCGTGATCGTAGCCGTGACGGATACGGATATAGTGGCGGCTGTAAACGGCGTCTCTCTTTCCGATTCCGAGAATGTCAATGTGACCTTCTGTGACGGAAAGACGGTGGAGGCGGAATTGCTGGACAGCGACAGTTATACGGGGATCTCGGTGGTGTCTGTCGGAAAGAGCCGGCTCACGGAGGAAACTCTGGGAGAAATAAGGGCTGCGGTCTTATTATCCAATGAGAATGCAAATGTGGAAGGGCGTCCGGTCATAGCCTTCGGCAGTCTGACAGGAACCCCCGGCGCCACGGATTACGGCATCGTATCTTCTGCCGACAGAGTCCTGGACATCCCGGACTCCCAGTACAGGTTCCTGATGACGGACATGAATGGAAACATTTCATCAAACGGAGTGCTCTTCGACTTTAACGGCAACGTATTGGGGTTCATAACAAATGACGAGAACGCCGATACCGACCCCGGGGTCATCACTGCCATATCATCTGCAAGCGTAAAGAGTCTGATCAACAGGATGACAAATCGCGAACCCGGAGCGGTACTGGGCATACACGCCATAGATGTGCCGGAGCAGGCGGTCGAGGAGGACGGCGTACCCGAGGGAATCGCAGTCACACAGGTGGAAGTGGGCTCTCCGGCCATGGAGGCGGGCATCAGAAGCGGTGATATCATAGTCTCTGCAAGGGGAACCGGCGTGAGCAGGTATTCGGAGTTCCTGTCCATCCTGGAAAGCGCTAAACCGGGAGACACGCTGACATTTACGGCCATGCGTCCGGGAAATGAAGGTTATGAAAGTACGAGATTTGAGGCGGTTCTCGGCAGTACGGGGCAGGAGTAAGAACCGTTGTCTTCGGGCAGGGGGCTTCTGCTCTGTCCGATCAAGATGACGAGCCAATTATCATCAGACAGAGGAGGAAACCGGAAATGAAATACATAAGAGATCTCAGAGAGGGAGAGCGGCTGTCCTGTGTGTATCTGTGCAAACACAGGATCAGCGCCACCACAAAAAACGGAAAGTCCTATGAGACTATCCTGCTCCAGGACAAGACCGGTCAGATAGAGGGAAAGATATGGGAGCCGCAGAGTCCTGCCATAGAAGACACAGAGGATCTGGATTACGCGGAGATCACTGCCGAGGTCACGATCTTCAATAACCAGCCTCAGCTCAATGTGAAAAGGGTCCGCAGGGTCCATGAGGGAGAGTTTGATCCGGCCGATTACGTTCCGGTATCCGAAAGACCTTTGGACGAAATGTATAATGAGATCAATATGCTTGCGGATTCGGTTGAAAACTATCATCTGAAAGCCCTTTTAAAGGCGTTCTTTGCGGAGGATCGGGAATTCATTGAAAAATTCAGGAGATCCTCGGCTGCAAGAAGCGTCCATCAGGCCTTTGTCGGAGGACTGATGGAGCATACCATAAATGTCGCCAGGATATGTGATTATCTCAGCAAGCGGTACAGAAAGATCAACAGGGATCTGCTGATAACGGCTGCCCTGCTTCACGATATAGGGAAGACAGAGGAGCTTTCACCCTTTCCCCGGAATGATTATACCGAAACCGGAAACCTGATGGGGCACATTGTGAAGGGGGCAATGATGATAGACAGAAAGGCGGATTCGATCCCGGATTTCCCGGAACTGCTGAGGATGGAGCTTACTCACTGCATCCTCGCTCATCACGGGGAATTGGAATTCGGGTCGCCTAAGGTGCCTGCCCTGATAGAGGCGGTAGCATTGAACTTTGCCGACAATACCGACGCAAAACTCACCATTTTTTCGGAACTGCTGGATAATTCTCCCGCGGGAACCGACTGGCTCGGATTCAGCAAGCTTTTGAACGGCAATCTGCGAAGGACAAAGGTGTGAATGAGAGCGGTGACTCAGGCAGCACGCGATCGCCGGTTGCCGTCATCCGGAAACTACGCCGCTGTCCCGGCGGGACCAAAGACAGGGAACATAAGGAAAAGGACCGATGAAAAAAAATGACGAGGCAGAAGTTCCGGTCACGGATCTGACAGAAGAAGGGTTTGGGATAGGGCATACCGCAGAGGGGTATGCCCTGTTTGTGAAGGGAGCTCTTCCCGGGGACCGCGTCGTGGCCCATGTTACAAAGGTCATGAAAAATTACGGTTACGCCATAGTGACGGATTACCTTGAAAGATCCCCCGACAGGACTGCACCCCTGTGCTCCGCATGCGGAAAATGCGGAGGCTGCACTCTTCAGGAACTATCATACGAGGCGCAGCTTGAATACAAGAGGAAGCGGGTGGCTGATGCCCTTGAGAGAACCGGCGGGATCAGGGGACTGTCCGTTCCTCTTCCTGTCCACGGCTCCCCCGTCAGATACAGAAATAAGGCGGAGATACCTGTCTGCAAAAGCAGGAACGGAGAACCGGCCGCAGGTTATTACGCCGTTCATTCGCACAGGATAGTGCCCTGCGGGGATTGTATCCTTTCCCCGGAGGAGGTAAACCGCATACGGGACGAAGTCATTATTTTCATGAAAGAGAACGGGATAAGCGCCTATGACGACCCCTCATCCGAAGGCCCGGGCAGGCGTAACGGCCATTCAGGTCAAAGGAGCGATAGGGGGAAGGGTTTTGTAAGGCATATCGTCGTAAGGCGTTCGGAATCCACGGGAGAAATCCTCCTGTGTATGGTGGTCAACGGTAATAAACCCGGAAAACTCGCCGGCATGAGGCTTGAGGGGGTGGACACGCTGTGCGTGAATTACAATACGGCAGACACGAATGTCATATTCGGCAGCAGGACCGAGGTGATCTACGGCCGGGGTTATATCACGGAGCATATCGGGGATCTGAAGTACAGAGTCTACGCGGCCTCCTTCTTTCAGGTGAATACGAGGATCACGGAGAAGCTTTACGAAGCGGTGAAGGAGTATGTGTCCGGAATTGTTCCGTCACAGCATGAGGACAGTGTGCCCGGGAAAGGGGAAATGTCAGAGAGACGGCTCCCCACGGTGTGGGATCTCTATTGCGGAGCCGGGACAATAGGACTCTATGTGGCCAAGGCAGCTTCAAGGGTTGCGGGGATAGAAATATCTCCTGTCTCAGTAAAGTCTGCCGCTGAGAATGCCCGTGAAAACGGGATCACGAACGCAGAGTTTCTGCAGGGAGCGGCAGAGGACAGGGCAAAGGAACTTATGGAGATCACCGGCCGTCCCGATGTGATCATTCTGGACCCGCCCAGAAAGGGATGCGACCGTCGGCTCCTGGACACAGTGCTTGACGTGAGCCCCTCTTTCCTCATTTACGTTTCCTGCAATCCCTCCACTCTGGCCCGTGATCTTGCGGTACTGCGCACGGACTACGAAATAAGAGACATCCGGCTCTATGATATGTTCCCAAACACAGGGCACGTTGAGACTGTAGCACTTTTGTCCAAACTTTCTGAAGCCAAACATCATATCGAAGTTAAGGTGGATATGGACGAGCTGGATCTGACCAGTGCTGAGACTAAGGCAACTTATAAGGAAATACAGGACTGGGTGCAGGAGATGTACGGATTTCATGTGACGAATCTGAATATTGCGCAGGTAAAGCAGAAGTATGGGCTTATTGAGAGAGAGAATTATAATAAGCCCAAATCCCCGAACAGTCGCCAGCCCGGATGCCCGGAAGAGAAGGTTAAGGCGATAGAGGATGCCATGAGGCATTTTCAGATGATATAAACGAATTATTTTCAGTTATAACGGAAAGCATGGTTGTGGAGGAAAAATGAGACTGTCTATCAGAAAATGGAGAATCGATGATTAAAGCGATCTTGCAATTAATCTGAATAATCCAATGGTTATGAATAATCTCAGGGATGGATTGCCTTATCCGTACACAGAAGATGACGCTGAGGAGTTTATACGTGCAATGCTATCGGCGGACGAGGAAAGTACGTTTGCATTTGCGATAACACTTGATGATAAAGAGATCGGGAGCATCGGAGTATTCCGGTGGAAGCATTATTAAGGGCTTCCTTTTGGGAACAATTGATGACAATAACAACCTCCATTTTGATTATAGACATATTAATACAGAAGGCGAATCGAAATCCGGTGAGTGTCATTCTGAGCCGCGTTTTGAAAACGGAAAGCTCAGGTTTTATGAAAAGTGGAAATGGACTAGTGGTT
>JAEEGL014886321.1_pt1 | contig 67553 bp, 51 predicted proteins | sample 9134231 | NCBI WGS metagenome assembly JAEEGL01 (sample SAMN16246548, study PRJNA631951) | gut metagenome | biome: gut microbiome; feature: rumen; material: fiber-attached | host: Bos | place: Iran: Karaj | collected 2018-10 | reverse complement strand
GAATTACTCACGATGGTGGATGCTCCTAATTGGCTTATTTCAGCATCAGAAATACTTGAAAAGAAAAAACAACCATCCATTAACAAACTTAAAGAAATCATTTCTTCCCTTCTTTCCAAATTGGATGGAAGAATTTTCGTTCTTATTGACGATATGGATCGGTTAAATGAGCATGAAATATATGAAACATTAAAATTAATCCGTAATACAGCTGATTTCGCTAATGTTGTTTATGTTGTTTCATATGATAAAGGGTATGTCTGTGAGCAATTGACTGATTTTGGAATCAAATCATCAAATTTGTATATTGAAAAGATATTTCCCGTAGAAATAAAGCTTCAAAGCCCAGAACCACACTTCCAATCAAGATGTCTTGTTGCATCTTTTCTGTTGATGACAAAAGACGATGAATTAAAAGAAACTGCAGCGAGCGTGATTAAATATTATGATAATCTAATAAGTGGTATTCTTACTACATATCGACAAGTAAAGCGGTTTGCCAGACAGCTTGCATTAAACATTGAAGCAATAAAGGAGAATAAACTATATTATGAAATAAACTTTGAAGACTTTTTCTTACTCGAACTTCTTTACTATCATAACGTGGAACTGTATAATACGTTAAGGAACAATCCGACGAAGATTTTAGTTGCAAAAAAAGATTTGAAATACAATATAAACATTTTTACGCTTCGCGCAGGATTTGATGGGTCTCCTGTTAATTCTGCAGAAATATTCCCCTACAAAGGAATTCCTGTGGATGAACAAAGTGCTGTAATACTTAAACAAATATTTAATAAACATACCAAATATAGAAAAGTCACACAATTGGCATATACAGAATCATACCATAAATACTTTTCATTTGGGATAAGCTTTGACCAAATATCACAAACGGAGTTTTATGGCTTCGTTAACGGGACAAAAGACATTGACCCACAAGTTGAAGAATGGTGTTTGAATCACAAGCACAATTCCCTTTATAGGTTATTAATATCTTATGTTCTAAATGATGATGTTTTTGTATGCAAAAGATATATAACTGTAGTTTTGTCATTTGTCGCACATTATCCTTCAAGTAAAATGGAGGTTGAAAGATTTCTTTCTGTGACGTTAAGGGCAAAAAAATATGATGAAAAAAAAATACAGGAATTACAACAATTCACAATTTCGGAACTAAAAAGATTCATTTATGGATTTGCTCATATTCAAGAATATGTACTTTTTTCTAAAGGACTCGCACGAATATTTCGTGATGAATATGAAGAATCTCAACGTACCGGAAATGAAGGATATTCACTTGTGGGCAGCTGCGACAATGCCAAATCTTTGATAATAGAGAATGTTGAGACTTTCCTGTCAAAAAATCCAAATTCAGCAGATAATCTGTTTGATGACACTTGTGCAATTAACGCATTGGTGAAGGCTTCTGCTATTTCTTTGGACACAGACGGTGCGGAAGACTACCATATGTCTGTGCTTTTTGACACTTTGCTCAGATACTTCTCTGTCCATAAAGGGCATAATAAACATAGAGCCGAAATGTATTTTGAAGTTAACATTTCGGATTCTCCGTCGGAAGAAGAATTGGAAGATAGACAATTGGAAAGCAATAGACTGCTGGATCAAATGTTCACGAAACGGGAGAATTATATAAAAATATTAAAAGAATGTTTTGATGCCGGAACTGACAAAGTCATGTCATAAGCTTTTCTTTTAGTAAAACCATGAGCATGATTTCGGGAAACCATGCTCATGATTGGTGTATAATTATGCTCATGTTTTTCTGAAATCATGAGCATGTTTAAAAAAAATCAAAACGGTAGGTCATCGTAGTCTTGCTTGTCTTTAATCTCGTCCGTATTCACTCCCTTTTGCATCTCCAATATTCTTTTATAAATGTGTGCCTTCAGATTCCGTACTTTATCATTTTGTGTTGGACACTCGTTTAGATATGCATAGGCCTTAAGCAGGTCTGCAAATTCATCCTTCAAACCATAGAATAAACCCAAATCGTGCCTTTTGTATTCTCCATAGTCTCGAAAGTATAACAACCCTAAATTATATAGCGCATATTGCAGAACCATATTGCAATAGCCATCCTTTTCTTTCTGGTTCTCGTTTTCATCTTCTATCTGCTTGTAACATTCATCAATTGTTTTTTTGTATAGCACCTCTGCTTTGTCAATCAATGGTGCTCCACTAAAAACGACGGAATGATATGTCACAGCATCATTGTATAATCCAACGAGATGTCCAGACATTGCTGCCTGATGAGTGTAGTTAAGAAAACGAGAGTTTTCACCTTCTGCGTAGTACCATAATGACAGGTTCAGCATGGCATTTGCAACACCATGGTTTGCGGCTATCGTGAAGTAATCAATGGCTTTTTCGATATCTTTATTAAGCAGTTTTACTGCAATATTGTTATATGCTTCGTATACTCCATTGTTTGCGGCATTCAACAGTTTGTCTTCTATCGTTCCTTCTATAGGATTATCACATTGTTTCAAAACATCCCATATTGTCTCCAAATAGACCTGACCATGAATACCCATCGGTTCTGGGTCTTTCAACTCTTCAAGGCCATCTTCTGAACTAAATGCATTTTCGATATACTTATTATTACCTATTTTGGGGGAGCGATACCCGGGTGCAACAGAATAGTGAATGTCACGATAGTGCTCCACAATATCTTCGCAATGGGGACAGAATGATACTTTGCCGCAGAGCGGTAAACTGTCATAGCCGAACCATAAGAGTTTCGAAGACTCTAATCCGCATTTTGGACAAGGGAGATGCTTTCCAATGTCAAAACCAGTCATCACTGGGTCAGGTTCTAATGATTCCAATGTGGATAACAAATCTTGTTTTCCCTCAAGGAAATGAGTGTACCCGATATTTGTACCTGTGAAAATAATCTGATGAATCTTTTCTTGAGCATCAAAAGAAAACAGCACAAGCAATGCACCGCAATAACGCTTGTCCTTATCGTATAATCCAATCTGTAAGGCGGCAGTCTGGAAGTATTTAGCCCTTATGATTTTGTATTTATGTGTCATTCCATTCTCGGATTGTTGGATCAACCATCCGTTCCAATATCCTTCAATATCTGACTTGCCTTTGATTTTTTCAAACGTTTTTTTATTATTTCTTTCATCGTATACTGTTTGGAGTACATTGTCATCCACTAAGGACAAGAATATAGAGAGGTTTTTGTCAAGAAGACCTCTTGCTAACAACCAAGATGCATTTTTATGTAATGATTCCTCTATGCCATCTTCGAAATCCACCTTGTCAACATTCAGTTCCTTATATTCTTTTTCAAGATTATACTCCGTCTTTATATACTTCTTTGCATCTCTTTTGCGACGCTCTTTTGGGTCAAAAGCCCGTATCAACACATAAAATATGCCGGCGATAGGATATATTGGTAGCGGTAAAATTATTTTCCAAAGAGGTTTCTTCTCTATTAAATCACTCCAAGGCCTAGGGTCATGTTGTCTATGGTATATGACAATAGACATTATTGCAATTGCTACAACGAAATAAACAATAAAGATAATACTAAGAGTACTCATTGTTTCAATGTATTATAATGTTTATAATTAAGGTCTATGTATTGGCTCTGGCGCGTACTCTTCCATTTCTTCTTTGCAGCAGTCGCAGAATTCCAGGTCTTTGTCTCTAAACTCGTAACCTTTGGCAACATAGGTAGAAGAACTCATCCTCTCGCATTTATCGTTCCAATGATAAATACCGTTGGATTCGTCCACAATCCATTCGGCACATTCAAACCAGTATTGTTTTTTGTGATTGTTGGTTAGAACACATGCAGTAATACCTACGGCTATCAAAGCAATCCCCCATATTGCTGTTACTGAATGTTTTGGATGTTTTGACTTGAAGACACGATACAGTAGCAATCTGTCAATGACAAATATTGCTGAAATGATGTATGCAATGAACAGGAGGGAAAACCCACTAGCAATAGAGTACAAATTACATATAATGTTCCAATGGCATATATAAGACAGTCCCAACAGTACAAAGAATACTGGAGTTCCAATAAGAACTATTGGTATTGCAAAATTAGAGATGAATTCATAGAAATCTCCCATTATACGCATAAGGAAGGATCCCTTTTGCATTATTTCATTCTCTTGGTTGTTCATTAAATTACAATTGAAATAATAGACAATACTAATCCAAATAATACCCAAGTCATAATTTTCAACTCAGAATATCCATCAGAACCGAATCTGCACATATTATCAAGTGACCATTGGGAATGTGTTCCGCTTATTGCTTCTGCAATCAACATTGGAGCAAATATTGCACTTGGAATGGCAATGATTGCTGCCCAATACCATGCCAATCCCATAGATATAATGGCTATGATATATGCCACAATTGATATTATTAATGCAATCCCTGTTCTTGGACGATTGACTTCTGCAATAGAGGCCGCACTGCCCAAGGACAGACCAATGGTACATAGGATAATCGCGACAATCGCAAGTGCTATTTTCATATCTCAGCCGCCCTTGTTCGTGTCGGGCGCAACTTTTTCGCCATCCAGCCCATGATGGCGGGTATACAAAAGAAGCGTGGGCCCGTATGTCTCACATCGTACTTGAAGGTCCTAGGAAAACCCGAATAATCAAATGTAAAACCGCCCACGCGTGAACACGCGAAGACGTAATACAACCTTGATTACTCTGCTTGAAAATTTCCTAGGTTCTCAAGTACAAGGAAGCATAACGCTTCTAATCATTAACTTTCGGCCTTGAGATTTCACCCTCAAAACCGACTGCAAAAATACAAACTTTTCCCGATACGGCAAAATATTTTATTAGTGGGTAGTGGACAGTGGGTAGTCGTCAACAGTAATTTTTATTCAGCGGTTAGTCCTCCGGGCAATTCTCCCAACGCTGGCGGGCAGCTTCCAGGCCTTTGTGCAGCTGGCGTTGCAGCAGTTCTTTGGAGGGCAGCTCGGTCATGTACTGCGCCACCTTGATGCCAGACTTGTCGAGTTGCAGCAGCTCTATCTGCTCGTCGCCGCCTTCGGTGCAGAGCAACAGGCCGAGGGGCTGTTCCTCGCCAGGCTCCATCTCGTGGGCTTCTAGCCAACGCAGATATAACTCCATCTGACCCTTATACTGAGCCTTGAATTTGCCAAGTTTCAAGTCGATGGCTATCAGACGGTGCAACCTGCGATGGTAGAAAAGCAGGTCGAGGTAGAAATCCTCGCCGTCGATAATCATACGCTTCTGCCGTTCGACGAAAGTGAATCCATTGCCCAGTTCCAATATAAACTGCTCCAAGTGCGCCACAAGGCTGTCCTCAAGGCTCTTCTCGCTGTACATCCCTTTCAGTCCTGTAAATTCCAAGAAATAAGGGCTCTTGAAGACCAAGTCGGGAGTGAGGACATTGCTCTCCCGCAGTTCCGTCAGCTCCTGCTTGATCAATTCGTCGGGCTTCGTCGCAATGGCCGTGCGCTCGTATAGCATACCGTCAATCTTCGCCTCAAGGGTGCGCTTGCTCCACCGCTCGTTAGCCGCCATTGTCAAATAGAATTCTCTGGCGAGAGGATCTTTTACTGACATAATAGTCAGGAAATGAGTCCATGACAATTGTGTCACCACTGGTGTCACAATCTTAAGATCTGGAAAAAGAGTAGCGAACTGCATCATTCTCCGAATAGTTCTAATCTCAAACCCGCTACCATATTCTAATTGCAATTGTGTCGAAACTGCCGATACAATTTGCTTTCCATAGGCAGCCCTCTTGTTTCCAAGTATTTCACGATTGATGCGTTCTCCAATATGCCAATACATCAGCGTCAATTCCGCGTTGACATTTACCGCGACCCGATTGCGTGCCTGATTGATAATCTGTTTAATGTCATCAATCAGCAATGTATGAACCGGCAATATTTCTGTAGTTCTATCCATGTCTTTGTGGCTATTTTTTACGCTGCAAAGATACGAATTAATTCCAAATCAACCAAATCTTATTACGAGAATGTATTTCTCAATCGAAAGATGCGGTTGCAATTGCCACCATGAGAACACTAGCGCATTGACACATTCACGAATTATCACACTCCCACATTTACGCATTCACACGTTCTATTGATATCCTGCAGCACAAGTCCGGCGAGCATAAAGCCGAAGATGGCGGTGATGTGGGCTATGGTGCCATTGATCTGGACTTTGCCAAAGGCGTTTGGTTCGTCTTCGGGTTGTTGCCCACGATTTTCCATAGGTAGTTCGTCGCTGTAGACACACAGGAACTTGCGCTTGGGGTACTGCTGCATCTTCTTGAACTTCTTGCGCAGCACTCGCGCCAGTGGGTCGCCTTGGATTTTCCAAAACTCCGTCACCTTGACGCGTGTGGGGTCCATCTTCAATGCAGCACCCATCGAAGAGTAGAATTTTGAATGTGTCAGTGTGCCAGTGGCCATCAGGATGAGTTGCGCCTTGTCTTTCAGCGAGTCGATGGCGTCGATGATGTAGTCGTAGCAGCCAAGGTCGAACTCTTCGGCGGTCTCTTGCGAGAAGATTTTCTGCAGTGCCGTGATTTCGGCCGCGGGGTTGATTGTGAGCAGCCGTTCCCTGAGGGCCTCCACCTTCACCTGTCCGATGGTCTTGGTCGTGGCCATCAGCTGGCGGTTGAGGTTGGTGACGCACACGCGGTCGCTGTCAACGATGGTGAGGTGCCTGATGCCGCTTCGCACCAAGCTCTCGGCGCACCACGACCCCACGCCGCCGACACCGAAGATGATGACACGTTTTTGTCCGATGCGCTCCATCGTCTCCTCGCCCAGCAATAGTTCCGAGCGTCCGAATATGGCCTTGTCGATAGTCATTTGCTTCATCCATAACGCGGAAAGCATCAGGATATTGTATGAGAAAATTTTTGTCATGTGGCATTTCTTTTGTATCTTTGCATCCGAAAACAAAGACTGAAATGAATCACATAGCCGATGTGCAGGTGATTGAAAAATTTGCTGACCGATAAAAATATACCATGGATACATACCGTTTCAGAAAACAGATACACCGTCTTCCGGGCAAAGTCATTCGCGCCATACCCCTTCCGCAACCCGAGGTGACGGAAGGCCACCAGTCGCGCCGTCAGATAGGCGAGATATGCCACAAATACGGATACAGGCATGTTCTGCTCGTCACAGACAGGACTTTGAATGGCCTTGGTTTTGACAAGGCTGTTGTTGAATCGCTGGAGGAGGCAAATGTCGGCTATACACTGTTCTGCGACATACACTCCGAGCCCACCATCGCTGTCATTGAGGCTGGGCGGCGGAAAGCGTTGGAATGCAACGCCGAGTGTATCATCGCCCTCGGTGGCGGCTCGGTTATGGACACCTGCAAGATGATTGCCGCAGGCGTTAAGATGCACCACCTGCCCGTCAAGGCTATGCTGCTGAAGTTCTTGCCGGTACGTGGCGAGACGCTGCCGCTTATCATGGTGCCCTCTACCGCTGGTACCGGTGCGGAGGTTACTGTTGGTGCCATCGTGCTCAACGAGCACGGTGTGAAGAACGCCACCGTGCTGATAGGCCTTGACGTGAGCCATGTGGTGCTCGACAGCGAGCTGACCCTCCGTGCACCGCGCGAAGTGACGGCGGCCTGCGGCATGGATGCCCTCAGCCATTGCATCGAGGGCGCTGTCAGCGATGTGGATGTCGACGATGAGGACATGCGTCTATCCATGGAGGGTGTGCGTCTGATATTCCAGAAACTGCCGGTTGTCATCAACGAGCCGGAGAATATCGAGGCGCGTCTGGCAATGTGCCGTGCGGCTATGTACGGCGGCAATGCCATCAACACGCAGTTGGCAGGCTATGTGCATGCTTTCGCCCACAGCATCGGCGCCAAGTATCACCTGCCACACGGACAGGCCATCTCGTTGATGCTTATGCCTGTGCTCGAGTACCAGAAAGAGATTTGCAAGACGAGATATGCCCAGCTGGCACGCTATTGCGGGATTGCGTCCGATGCAACCTCCGACGACAATGCCGCCGACCTCTTCCTTGCCGCCGTCCGTCAGCTGATGGCGCAATGCGGTATGGCCAAGCTGGTGTCGCCGGTGCGCCTCTGCGACCACGGGGAACTTATCCCGATGATTGCCGCCGACTCCATCAACTATTCGGCGCCTATTACCCTAAGCAACGACCAGATAAAGCAAATATTGGACAGCGTCACCAATACTGATTCGACAGAGACTTCTGGTTTCACCGAAGAGGTAATACGTGATATTGTGGCGGCACAGCGCAGGTTTTTCCGCACCGGTGCCACCCTCCCTGTGAAGTGGCGCATAAAACAACTCAAGAGGCTGAAAGCCGCCGTCATCGCTCATGAGGCGGAGTTCGAGGCGGCATTGGCCGAAGACCTCGGCCGCAGCCGTGTGGAAGCCTATCTCTGCGACATCGGCCCTATCGTTACTGAAATCAACGAGATGCTTTGCGGCTTGCGCCGCTGGGCGCGCCCGGAATGCCACTTCAGCGGCTTCATGTGCTTCCCTAGTATGGTCACCAAGGTATACAAGATGCCCTATGGTGTGTCTCTGGTCATCAGCCCTTTCAACTTCCCCATCCTGCTCACCATCGGTGTGGTGGCTGCGGCTATGGCCGGTGGCAACACGGTGGTCATCAAGTCAAGCTCCAAGTCGGCAGCCAGCACCGAGGCGCTCAAGCGCTTCTTCGCCGAAGTCTTCCCGCCGGAGTATGTCACCATCATAGACGGTGGGCACGACGTGGCCGATATGTGTCTGGCACAGCGTTTTGACAAGATCTTCTATACCGGCTCACCGGCTGTCGGCAAGCATGTGCTCACAGAAGCCGCCCGCAACCTTACTCCTGTGGCTCTTGAACTCGGAGGTGAGACGGGCAACTGGTGTGTCGTGCGCAAAGATGCCGACCTACGTGATGCCGCCCGCAAGATTGCCTTCTTCAAACTATGCAACGCTGGCCAGATATGCATCAACATCAACCAGATTGCCGTAGCCGAAGAGGTGGCCGAGTCGTTCTTGGCGGAGTTGAAACAGGCCTTCGTGAAGCAGATTGGCGAACATGCCGAACAGAATCCCGAATACCCCAAGCTCATAACTGCTGCCGCTTACGGCAAGTGTGCTGCGCTTGCTGACGAGTATCGCGACCGCATTCTGTTCGGAGGTGTCGGCGACAATGAGAGCCGCCGCTATGCACCCACCATCATCTATCCCGTTGACATCAACGAACACATCGTGCAGCATGAGCTCTTCTGTCCTCTGCTTCCCGTCGTGCCCTTTAAGGATGCCGAGGTCGATGCGCTGATGGAGACCATCGCCGAACGCGAGCATCCGTTGGCAATGTATCTCTTTACAAAAAATATGCGGTGGGCCAACCGAGTAATGCGCACCCAGCAGTACGGTGGCGGATGCATCAACGAGGTGTGCATCCATATGATGGTGAAGGGGGTTCCTTTCAACGGCACCGGCCATTCGGGTATGGGTGCCTACCATGGTGAGTGGGGCTTCCGTGAGTTCACCCATCCGCAGACGGTCCTCAGAGGCAGCACACGTTTCAACCTGCCGTTGCGTGAACATCCATACGGCGGTGATGCCGGAGAGACCAAACTGAAGATTCTGCGTGTCTTTGAGCGGTAATACAACATGAAGATAAAAGCGTATTATTTCAGTCCAACGGGTGCTACACGTAAGGTGACGCAGCAGGTGGGGGAGAGGCTGGCTCAGGAACTCGGCGCCTCAGTGGAATACCATTCCTATACTCTGCCGCATGAACGTGAGATGCTGCCTGTGTTCGAGGACGATGACATCGTCCTCTGGGCGACACCTGTCTATGCAGGCCGCATCCCCAACAAGACGCTTGACTATGTCCGAGCCGCCCTTACTAATACATCAACACATTCTCACAATAACTCAATAGCATTGGTTACCTTCGGCAACCGCGCCTACGACAACGCATTGGCCGAACTGGTAGGCTTGATGCAGGAGGGAGGGCACAATCCTATGGGCGCCGCCGCAGTGGTGACGCGTCACGCATTCAGCGACACCCTCGGCTCTGGCCGCCCCAATGCCGACGACTTCGACGCCATCGATGAATTCGTCACCAAGTTGGCAAAGAAACTATCGTCTTTCACATCTCACCGTTCTCCTCTAATGGTTCCAGGCGAGGCTCATCCTGAGAAATATTACACCCCATTGAAGACCAACAGCGCACCTGCCGGTTTCCTCAAGGCGAAGCCTTCGTGCGATAGGGACCGTTGCACACGCTGCGGAGGATGTTTGACGGTATGTCCTATGGGCAGCATTGGCGTGGATGGCGGCTTTCCTGTCTTCGACGGCATATGTATCAAGTGTCAGGCCTGTCGTCGCACATGCACGACCGGCGCCATCGCCTTCTCCGACCCCGAATACCTCTCTCATGTCGCCATGATTGAGCGTACCTTTGGCGACCCCAAACAAACGGAATACTTTGTGTAAATGCTAATTGTCAAGGGCAATAAACAGACAAAACAAGTGTACGGGAAATGAAGAAAGAGAAAGATAAAGACTCGAAGATGGGTATAGGTGGCTTGCTGCGGCGGTTGCTGCCGTTCGTGCTGCCCTATAGATGGTTGCTGGTGGTGACGTTGGTGTTGACCTTCGCTGGGTCGCTTATGGCACAGGTCAACGCTGTGGTGCTCGACAGGGCCGTCGATGCTATCAACGACTTGCTACACCTTGACGGCGGCTTCCAGTGGAGCGCGGCGGCAAAGATACTGATTACAATAAGTGTCATCTTGCTTGGCAAGGAGGTACTGTCGGCCGTTATAATCTTCGGGCAACGTATTTTCGGCGAGAAGATACGCATCAACGTGAGCCGAGACCTCTCGCTGCGTGTGGTTGACCGCATCCTTCAGTTCCGCATGGCCTTCTTCAGCCAGGACGGCAATGAACCCGGCAAGCTGCAGACGCGTATTGACCGCGGCATCATGAGTCTCAGCAATACGGTTAAGAATTTCTTCATAGACATACTGCCGCTCTTCACCAGCGCTGTGCTGGCTCTGGTGCTGATGTATGCCGCCAACGTCTACGTGGGTCTTGTGGCAACTGCCATCATCCCTGTTTACTTCTGGATTACCGCCGTGCAAGGCCGCCGCATGAAAGGCTGGCGTCACCGTGTCTTCGGCACCCATCAGCAGCTTAGCCACGGAATACTGAACATCATCGAGAGCATGGGCGTCATCAAGTCGTTCAACCGCGAACGGCTGGAGGCTGCGAAACAAGCCACCCTGCAGGAACAGAGCACCGACCAGCAGATGCAGACGCGCCGCATCTCGTTCCTCTATGAGGGGCTCAAGACTTTCGTGGAGCAGATAGGTACGGTGCTGATTATTATCTTGACAGCCTATCTGGTGCTGACCGACTACCCGGGGATGTCCATAGGTAAAATCATGTACCATGTGATGCTCTTCTCGAATGTCAGCGCCCCCATACGCCAGCTGCACCGCATCTATGACGACCTCAACGACGCGCTTGTGTATGCCGAAGGCTTCTTCGGTCTGTTGGACGCCGACGACGAGGTGGAGGAGAGCGGTAAATGGAAGGGGGAAAACGGAAAGCGGATGCAGGGTCGGTTCGAGTTGCGCAACGTGGAATTTACCTACCCAGGAGGCACCCATGCCATTCGCGACCTTTCGATGATCATAGAGCCGGGCAAAACCACCGCCCTTGTGGGGTTGAGTGGTGCAGGAAAGAGTACCATTGTCAACCTGCTTGACAAGTTCTACACTCCAGAGTCTGGCAGCATCACCCTCGATGGTGTACCTCTCTGCGAATGGGACACTGAGGTGTTGCGCGATAATATCGGTCTTGTGCTGCAGAAGAACCACATCTTCAGCGGTACCATAGAGGAGAATATCCGCTACGGACGTCCCGACGCCACCCATGACGAGGTTCTCGAGGCTGCCCGCAAAGCTTATATATACGACCAGGTTATGGCCTTGCCGGAAGGCTTCGGGAGTAACGCCACACAGCTGAGCGGCGGACAGCAGCAGCGCATAGCCATTGCCCGCATGTTCCTCAAGGATCCGCCCATCATTTTCCTCGACGAGCCCACCGCCAGTCTTGACGCTATCGCCACCGAGCAGATTAAGAACTCCATCGACGCCATCAAGAAAGGGCGCACGGTGATAGTGATAAGCCATAACATCGGCCAGATCATAGACAGCGACTGCATCTATGTGCTCGACACCGGCCATTGTGTGCAGAACGGCACACCCGACGAAGTGTACCAACAAGGAGGTCTATACAAGGAGATTTTTGATGCCTCCGCCCGCAGCATGAATGTCGACAAGATAGCGAATACCATCAATTAGTAAATGAAAAACTGCGAAATGACACCCATTGACACAACAAATATGTGCTCACACCTGCAAAGGAAACTGTTCGACGAAGAGGGCGAGTACCATCGCCTATGGATGGCCCAGCAGGATGACCCGGAGCTGACCGCCGTGGTACGCTCGCGCCAACTGCATATTTACCGTAATGGCAAAAAAGTGTTGGTGCTGGCCGGCAAGTCGGCACCCAAGATTGTCCGCGAGGACCGCATCTGCGAGATGTTAAAACAGGTGGAGACCACAGAACTCATCCGCACGTCGCAGAGTTGGGATGGTGCAGAGTTGCCCGACTACCCGCAGGGACGGCCCGAGTTGGTAGCCATGAAATATGTGTTCCCCGCGGGCAAGAAACTCGGATGGCACCATCATGATGTGATGAACTGTGGCGTGCTGGTGCAGGGCGAGCTGACCATTGTCGCCCAAGATGGGACGGAGAAGGTCGTACACGAAGGTGAGGCCGTCGTCGAGATGGTCGGCACCGTCCACCACGGCGAGAATCGCGGCACCAAGCCCGCCATCCTATATATGTTCTATCTTTCGCAGAAAGACACCCCGCTGTCTGTACAACATTCATTCTCGTCCCTTTGTTAGTTGCTGATGGATACCGAATTGAAAAATAAAACACGATATATGAACAATCACTTCAATATACGCCCAGCAAGACACGATGAGGCTGCTCTTGTGCTTGATTTTATCAAGAGGCTGGCAGAATACGAGAAATGTTCCGCCGAGGTGGTGGCTGACGAAGCTACCGTCTACCACTCCCTGTTTGTGGAGCATTCAGCTGAAGTGGTCTTTGCCGAAGAGGGTGGTACGGTGATAGGTTTTGCCTTGTTCTTCCACAACTTCTCCACATTCGTGGGGCGCAAAGGGCTGTACCTTGAAGACCTTTTCATCCTGCCGGAAAAACGTGGACGTGGTTATGGGAAAGCGCTGCTGAAATACTTGGCGAAGCTTGCTGTGGAGCGCCACTGTGGCCGCATGGAGTGGATATGCCTCGACTGGAACAAGGCTGCCTTGAAGGTGTACCGTTCTATCGGCGCCATCCCGATGGACGAGTGGACGGTGCAGCGATTGGACGAGGCGGCATTACGTAAATTTGCAGAACAAGAATAGTAAACCGATGACGCTTTTCAGACAACTAAGACCCAACGAGATCGTGCTGCTGAACGATTTCCTCTATGAAGCCATCTTCATTCCGGTGGGCGTGGCTGCGCCTCCAAGGAATATCATTGAGAAGGAAGAACTACAGGTATATGTGCGGGATTTTGGCAGGTGGCCGGACGATCGCTGTATGGTTGCCGAATGCGACGGGAAAGTGGTAGGAGCCGTGTGGACAAGAATCATGGACGACTATGGTCATATTGCCAACGACACACCTTCGTTAGCAATGTCGATCTATAGGGAATATCGCAATAGGGGCATTGGTACCAAATTGCTAAAAAGTATGTTGCAGCTCCTTCGAGAGGAAGGATACAAACAGGTTTCCCTGTCGGTACAGAAAGAAAACTACGCAGTCAAGATGTACCGTAAGGTTGGGTTTGAGGTGGTTGGGACGACCGACGAGGAATTTATAATGGTGTGTAATATAAATAGTTTGTAGATAATGGCTGAAATAAACGACAAATCATAAATATTATGGACAGACGCACATTTATCAAGAAATCGGCCATGGCGGCAGCAGCCGGGGCAATGATAGCCTCACCGCTGGGTTCCATCGTCGCACAAGACTCACGTAATAACGCATTAACACCATCACGCAACATGAAAGTCCTCCTTATCAACGGCAGCCCGCGACAGAATGGCAACACCAGCCTCGCCCTCACAGAGGCTGCCAAGCAGTTGGAAAAGCACGGTATCGCCACAGAGCTGCTACAAATTGGTAACCAAGCCATGCACGGCTGTATTGCCTGCAACCACTGCCATGCGACGGGCCGTTGTGTATTCGAGGACGACCTCTGCAACCGTGCAATCGCCCTCATGTCGGAGTGCGACGCCATTATCGTCGGCTCGCCCACCTACTACGGCCAACCCAACGGCACAGTGCTCAGCCTTGTGCAACGCATGAGTTATGCAGCATCGAAGGTGTTGCAGAACAAACCCGCTGCCGCTGTGGCCGTCTGCCGCCGGGGTGGCGCTTCGGCGGTGTACCAGACGCTGCTTATGCCCTTCCAGATGCAGAATATGCCCATCGTCACCTCGCAATACTGGAACATCGTCTATGGTCGCACCGAAGGCGAGGCCGCCCTTGATACCGAAGGACTGCAAACTATGCGCACTATGGCCGACAATATGGCTTTTCTACTGCAGCGTATCCACGCCGACGGCAATCCAACGTATCCTCAGCGTGAACCCCATCAGACAACATCATTCATCAAATGAGATACTATATTGTTGACGCATTCACCGACCAGCCGTTCGGCGGCAATCCGGCGGGAGTTGTCCTGCTGGGCGGAGAATCCTTTCCCGACGAGCGCTTGATGACGCAGGTGGCGGCGGAGTTGCGCTACTCGGAGACGGCGTTTGTGCGCCAACTGTCAGCGGCGGAATACCACCTTCGCTACTTCACCCCCGCTGCCGAGGTGGAACTATGCGGACACGCCACCGTGGCCGCTTTCAGCTTGCTGTACAAGCTTGGGATGGCTCAAGGGCGGTGTCTGTGCCACGCATTGGCTGGCGACCTCGAGGTGGAAGCCGGAGAGCGTGTGTTGATGCAGATGGCCAAGCCCCGCATCGTAGACACTATAGCCGACATTGCTCCCATCTACCAAGCCTTGGGGCTCGACGATTACTGTCCCCAGTTGCCTGTACAGGTGTCCTATGCTGGTCTCAACGACATTATGATACAGGTGTCAGATGTGGCGATCATCAACGCCCTGCAGCCTGATATGGAGGCCATCGCTGCCATCTCCAAAGCGTGCAATACTTGCAGTTTCCACGTCTTCGCATTGGCCAATGACGGCTACACAGCCCATGTCCGCGATTTCGCCCCACTTTATAATATCCCCGAGGAGTCGGCCACCGGCACCGCCAACGCCGCGCTGACGCACTATCTTGCTGTCAATGGCGTCATCTCTGGGCAGGGAGACTTCTCCTTCTTGCAGGGCGAAGCCATGGGGCGCCCCTCGGTGGTGGCTACACGCATTGCCCCCGACGGCGCTGTCTACGTAGGTGGCACCGCAGCCGTCGTCGCAGAAGGTAACCTGTTGCTTTAATAACCAATAACTATTATAATGAAACGAATACTTATGATGACAATGCTTGCGGCCCTACTCTGCGGCTGCGGAAACAAATCAATCAAGACTATCGGTGCGGATGAGTTCGCCAAGGTTATGACACAGAAGGATGTGCGTCTCATCGATGTACGCACTCCCAAGGAGTACGCCGAAGGGCACCTCACAGGTGCCGAGAACATCGATGTCAAAGCCGCCGACTTCGCTGAGCGCATCAAGGGCATCAATGGCACCGTGGCCGTCTACTGTCGCGGTGGCAAACGCAGTATGACGGCAGCGGTACAGTTTGCCGCCAATGGCTGCATGGTATACAACCTCGACGGAGGCATCCTCGCATGGCAGAAGAACGGAAAGCCGACAACCGCAGTGGAGACTGATATCTTCACCACAAAAAGCGGCAAACAGGTCAATATTCATGCACTGATGCATTCCAGCATACGCATCGAGTACGACGGACGCGAGATAGAGATTGACCCATGTGCGAATCTGCGTGGCCGCACGGTGGATTACGCCACGATGGCCAAGGCCGACATTATCCTCGTCACCCACGAGCATTTCGACCATTATGATACCGCCGCTCTCCGTATGCTCACCAAAGAAAACACACAGCTGATTATGAACCGCCGCTGTGTGGAGATGTACGGCGATGGCACCGCGATGGTCAACGGCGACATGCTACAACTCTCCGATGATATTACTATCGAGGCAGTACCGGCCTACAACACCACTGAGGGACATCTGCAGTTCCACCCCAAGGGACGCGACAATGGCTATATTCTCACCCTTGACGGTATGCGTATCTACATTGCCGGCGACACCGAGGACATCCCCGAAATGGCAGAAATAACAGACATCGACATTGCCTTCCTACCCTGCAACCAGCCCTATACTATGACGCCGGAGCAATTGGTAAGAGCCGCAAAAGCGATCAATCCGAAAGTTCTATTCCCCTACCACTATGGCGAGACAAACGTGAGCGGCATCCATTCGCAACTGCCGGGTATCGACGTCCGTATCCGCCATTACGAATAGAAATCTCCTGCTCGGCCTGCGGCCTCACGAAATCTTGTAAATCTTATAAATTATTGCTGTCGCGGGTCTTTATCTGTTAAAAGATGGATAGATGTTACATCGCTTTTGCGCCGCTGCAGGGGTATACCGACGCGGTTTACCGTCAGGCACATTGGGAGAGTGTCGGTGGGGTGGATGAGTATTACACGCCATTTGTAAGGATTGAAAAAGGGGAGGTGCGAAAGAAGGATTTGCGCGACACCGACCCAGAAACCAACCATGGCGTGCCGACGGTGCCACAAGTGATAGCCAAAGATGGCGACGAGTTCGCCCGTCTCTGCGATGCACTACAGGGGCAGGGGTGGCGACGTATCGACCTCAATATGGGCTGTCCGTTCCCGATGCAGACGCGGGCCGGTCGCGGAAGCGGACTGCTGCAATATCCCGACAAAGTAGAAGAGATACTAACGGAAATGCAACGGCGACCAGAGGTGACCTTCTCCGTCAAAATGCGCCTGGGTCAGGAAAGCGAAGAGGAAGGACTGGCGGTGATGCCGATAATCAACGAGATGCCGTTGCTGCATGTCACATTGCATCCACGACTCGGCAGACAACAATACAAAGGCAGTCCCGACCTTGCGGCCTTCTTTCGGTTTATAGAGCTGTGTAGGCATCCGATGGTGTACAACGGCGACGTTTCAGAAATTGAAAATGGAAAAATTAAAATTGAAAGTTGCTCTGACGCAGTCGATTGTTCTAAAATAAAGGGTGTGATGATTGGGCGGGGACTTCTGGCAAGGCCTTGGATGCTAAACGACAAGAAGCCACAGGCAGTCCTTAAATCCATGCACGAAAGAATCTACCGTCACGCTACGGAGCATCTATGCGGCGACAGCCAGATACTCTCGAGGCTTCACGCCTTCTGGGAGTACGTAGACATTCCCTACAAGCAGAAGAAAGCCATCATGAAAGCCACCTCTTTACCTCGCTACCGCGAGGCATTAGTAGCGCTCCTTTAGTTCTTTTCTGTATTTTTCGACAATTTTGCGGACCAGCTCCACACCATCGCCTTGCGGCAGAGGGCTGAAAGTGCCTATCCGCTCGCGCCACCAACGGCCCTCATACTTACAGATGCGGTCGTGATAGGCTTTCTCGTCGAAGGGCACACCTGCCTCGATGGCGGCATTGACCTCTTTGAAGAATTCGCGCCAACGGTAGGCGTAATAGGTCGCCGTGAGGCCCGCCCACGCGCGACTTCCATATTCGTTCAGGAGCATATCCTCCTCGCCCCAGGTGGTGATAAGGTTGCGGGCATTGCTCTCGTAGTAGTCTTTCTCGGCCTCGGTGGTACCGATGGCGCGGGCGTCGCGAATCCAGCGACCCAGCAGGAAGGCGCTTTCGGTGGCCAGCAGCGGGTCGGTATCGTCGAGTATGGCCGTCATCCGCCGTTCCACCTGATGCATCTTTTTGTAGTCTTTTTCTTTGTAGGCCTTCACGTAGTCCGCATAGAGGTCACCGAAATAGTTGCCCAGCAGCTGACGAGTGATATTGACGAGATCAAAGTGTCGTGCACGAGAGTTGCCGTTGGCAGCCAGCAGGTGGTCGACCACTCGCAGCAGGTCGAGGTTGTTGTAATTGTATGTCGGCGCAATGTAGTATTGGCGAAACTCTTTGATGTCGCCCATGGTGGGGCGCTGGTTGATGCGCACCGTCTGCCCAGGCGAGGAAACCTTGTTGTAGACGCTGTCGGCCAGCAGCTTCCATGCCGCCCGCATGGCAGGGTCTACCTTACCTGCCCGTTGGTCGGCGAGGCGTTCCACCCAGGCGGAGACATCCTTGGTCAACGGGTTGTCCCAAGCTTTCTCGAAGACATATTCATACATGAAGGGATTGCAATCGAAGCCCTCCAGCGTGGAGCCGATGCCCACGAAATTGCTGCCACCTTTCTCAAAGGCCCTTTCAATACGCACGTTGACAGTATCGAGGTTGCCTGCCAGCATCGAGTTGCCGCCGAAATTGCCGAGGTAGCACCAGATGTAGGGCACGCCATAATAGGAGTTGGTGCGCTCCCAAATCGGCTGGCGCTCACAGTAGTAGTCGAGCAGCAGGTGCCTGCTCTTGTCAAAGGAGGTGATATATGCCTCGATGCGGTTGTCAACCTCCCAATACTGGCGTTCGTTCCAGAAGAGCCACGTCATCTCGAGCCACCGCGCCTCGGGGTCGGCTGCCGCCAGCGACTCATACACCTGACGGCTCACACGCGCCAGATAGTCGGGCTCCCAGCTGGGCGGGATCATCTCGTTGAAGATGTCTATGCCGTAAATATGGTCAGTGCCGAACATCTCTATCTCCTTGGCGATAAATTTCTTCTGTATCTCGGCATACAGCGGGCTCTCAGGGTCGAGGAACTTGCACCAGCAGCTGCTGTCGAACCCTGCCCAATCGCCCAACGACGCCAGTGGAGCATCGGGGTAGATGCGTTTGATGCAGGGTGGCACATGGCCAGCGAAACCAGGCAGCACAGGCTTCATGTTCAGCTCGCGCTCGCGAGCCACTATCTTCTGCTGCAGCGCTTTCTGGTTCTCGAGCCACGAGACAGGCAGCGGACCGCCCCAGCGGTCGATGTTCTGCATGCGGTGCCACGGTAGATGCGCCGGACCGGTGAAGTAGCTGCGTATCTCCTCGTCGGTCAATCCCAGCTCACTCCACACCTCGTACCACACCGCCTCCTGTCCCGTGATGGCCAACGGCAGGTTGATGCCCTGCAGTGCCATCCAGTCGATAAAATGTTCCCACTGATCCCAGCCCCACCACGGCATGGTGTAGCCATAGGTGCAATAGTTCAGGAAGAAACGCTCCTTGACACGGGCCTTCAGGCTGACCTTCTTGGACACCTGGGGCATGGTGGCGGGCACCTCAAGAGGCTCCTCTTTAAACCACGAATATTGTGCCAGGCAGTAGTACTTCAGGTAGTGGTTCAAGCCCACAGCCATGCTGTTGGCGTTGTTGCCACGGATGACAAGCTTACGACCCTTGCTTTCCAACTCGAAACGGTCGACACCGTCTGTAGAGAGCCTCTCAAACACAATATTCTTCGAATACTCCGGCACCACACGCTTCACCAGCTTATGCATGGCGACAATATCGGGTTCATACTCTTTTTGTGCAAAAGCGATACAAAAGACCGCGCAAAAGACCATCAGCGAATATAATTTCTTCATAGACTCTGATTATTGTTTTCCAATTGTAACAGGTATTGTTTTCGGTCGAGGCCATAGGCGTAGCCTGTAAGTGAGCCGTCACTGCCGATGACACGGTGGCAAGGGGCCATGATGGCAACGGGATTATGCCCTACAGCGCCTCCGACGGCTTGGGCGGAACGGCAGCCGATGCGGCGGGACAACTCGCCGTAGGTGATTGTTTTTCCGTATGGTATGGTGAGGAGCTCACGCCAGACACACTGCTGGAAGTCGGTGCCAGCGAGTTTTATCGGAGGCAGGAAGTCGGGCTGCCGGCCGGAGAAGTAAATATCGAGCCAGCGTCGAGTTTTCTCAAGGTTTTCTGCAGCCACGACAGAATTCCCAGACACCCGGGACCCAAAGCAGAGGCCCGTGAGGGCTTCGCCGTCGAACGTCAGCGTAATGGGGCCGATGGGAGACTGGTACAGCATAATTTACAAACAAGGAGGTTTGGTCGGTTCCACATGCAATGTGATGTGAGTCCGTTCGCCGAAGCGTGCCTTCAACGCCTGCTCAATCTCACAGGTGCGGGCATGAGCCTCCGAGAGTGGCAGAGTGCCGTCCATGCGTATGTGCAGCTCGATGGCGTAGCGGCTGCCTATGCGGCGTGTGCGGAGGTGGTGCGGGTCGCGCACGTCAGGGAAGGAAGTGACGACAGCCAGTATCTCACGTTCCACCTCTTCGGGAAGCGAGGCCTCCATCAGCTCGTCGAAGCCGCCTTTGAGCAGCTTCCACGCCACGCCGAGTATGAAGAACGACACTATCAATCCCGCCAGCGGGTCGAGCACCGTCCAGCGGTCTCCCAGCACTATGGCTCCGCCGATGCCCAGCAGGGTGCCTAACGAGGAGAGGGCGTCGCTGCGGTGGTGCCACGCATTGGCCTCGACGGCTGGGGAATTCAGCTTGCGGCCGCGCCGCACAGTGTAGTGGTAGACAAGCTCTTTGAGCACCACCGACACCAGTGCCGCCCATAGTGCCAGCATTCCTGGTGCCTGAAGTGTGCCGCCGTGGTACCAGTAGAGCAGCGACGTCGCCGCGCGGTAGCCGATGCCAACGGCCACCACAGCCAGCGCGACACCCACGATAGTGGTGGCGAGGGTCTCGTACTTGCCGTGGCCATAGTCGTGGCTGTCGTCTTCGGGTTTAGCGCCGATGCGCACGAACACGAGCACGATGACGTCGGTCAGCAGGTCGGATAGCGAATGCACAGCGTCGGCCGTCATGGCGGCACTGTGCCCCACAATGCCCGCCACGAACTTGAACACCGTAAGCAGCACGTTCACTGCGCTGCCCACCAGCGTCACTTTGTATATCTCCTTCTCGCGGTTCATCAAAGTATCTGTGCCGTATGGGCCTTGGTGTTGACTTTGCCAATGGCGTCGACGATTGTGCCCTTCTCGTCGATGACGTATGTGGTGCGGAGTGTACCCATTGTCACCTTGCCGTAGTTCCTCACTTCATTTGATTGATTCTTCGGTGTTCGGTTCCCCATTCTGGGGTTCTTCTTCTCGCCCCAGGCCTCATAAGCTTTCAGTATCGTCATGTCGGTGTCGGCGATGAGGTGGAAAGGCAGCTGGTACTTCTCGATGAACCGCTGGTGCGAGGCGGCGCTGTCTTTGCTTACGCCCAGCACGTTGTAGCCTAAGGCGAGGAAGCGCTCGTAGTTGTCCCTCAGGTCGCAGGCCTCGGCTGTGCAGCCCGGCGTGCTGTCCTTTGGGTAGAAGTAAAGCACCAGCTTCTTACCGGCATAGTCGGCCAAGCTTACGCGCTCGCCTGTCTCAATAGTGCCCTCGAAATGCGGGGCCTTGGTTCCAATCTGTAGCATAGCATTATCCTTTTTTCGAGTGCAAAGATACGATTTTTTTGCCATCATGCAAAAAAAAGAAAATTTGTTAAGGACGGCCTGTATCCGAAGCCTCTCCGTATTTGGTCAGACTGTTCTACGGTTGTTCACCGGTTGTTCGACGGTTTAAACCGTTAAAGAGACGGTGAACAACCGTAGAACAGTCGGAGGGGGTACGTACCGGAATCGGGGAAAGGCGAGCCACCACGATGTCCCGCTATCGCGAGGCCGTGGCGGCTTTGCATTGGGCTGATGCTGCTAACGTGATTTGCGGCGGCGCTCCGGCTTACCTTTGCCCTTGGATTTATGGTGTTTTTCCTTGCCGTTATTGGATTTGGGATCGTAGGGCTCCTCTTCATCGACAAGGTCGAAGTCAATCTGTTTCTTGAGGAGGTCCACTTTGCGGACGCGTATGTGCACGGGATAGCCGAGCTTGTAGCAGCGACCGTGGCGGCGGCCTATGACCTGGTAGTTGTCCTCGTCGAGCATGTAGTAGTCGTCTTTGAGGCTTCCGATGGGTATCATGCCCTCGCACTTGTTGCCCTCGATTTCTGCGTAGATGCCCCACTTGCTGACGCCACTGATGAGGGCGGGGAAGACCTGCCCGAGTTTGTCGGCCAGATATTCGGCCTGCTTGTACTTCACGCTGGTGCGCTCGGCGTCGGCGGCTTTCTTCTCCATGATGGAGCAATGCTTGCAGGCATCTTCGATGCGCTCCCTATCGGGAGCAGTGGGTAGTGTGTAGTGGGTAGTGTTCAGCATTTGTCCCCGTGTGCTATCCACTCCCCACTTCCCACTATCCACTTTTAAATAATAGTCGAGGAGGCGGTGCACCATGAGGTCGGGGTAGCGGCGGATGGGGGAGGTAAAATGGGTGTAGTATTGGAAAGCGAGACCATAGTGGCCGATGTTCTCGGTGCTGTAGTAGGCCTTGGACATGGTGCGGATGGCGATGGTGTCGACCATGTGCTCTTCGCCGCGGCCTGCGATGTTCTCGAAGAGGCGGTTGTAACTCTCGGCGAGGGCCTTGCGGCTCGAGGTTTTCATGCTGAAGCCGAGCTTGGCGACAAACTCGACGAAGGTGTTGAGTTTCTCGGGATTGGGCTCGTCGTGGACCCTATATACAAAGGTGCGGTTTTTGGGCTTGCCTATGTATTCGGCGACGCTGCGGTTGGCCAGCAGCATGAACTCCTCGATGAGCCAGTTGGCTTCCTTGCTCTCCTTGATGTAGACGCCTATGGGCTTGGCGTTCTCGTCGAGCTGGAATTTCACCTCCTGGGTCTCGAAGTTGATGGCTCCGCTCTTGTAGCGTGCTGCGCGTAGACGTGTGGCGATGGCGTGGAGTTTCAGGATAGCATCCCCGACGGGAGAACCGTCGGGCGCAGCGGCATCTTCTATTATCTCTTGTGCCTCCTCGTAGGCCATGCGGCGGTTGCTGCAGATTACCGTCTTACCCATCCAAGTGTCGAAGACTTTGCCTTTGGTATCCATTTCAATGACGACGCTGAAGCAGAGCTTGTCCTCGTCTTGACGGAGGGAACATACTTCATTGCAGAGTTTCTCGGGGAGCATGGGGATGGTTCGGTCGACGAGGTAGACGGAGGTGCCGCGCTCGTAGGCTTCGCGGTCTATGGCGCTGCCGGGCTTGACGTAGTAGGAGACGTCGGCGATGTGCACGCCTACCTCCACATGGCCGTTGGGAAGTTCGCGGAAGCTGAGGGCGTCGTCGAAGTCCTTGGCATCGGCAGGGTCGATGGTGAAGGTGGTGACATCGCGGAAATCGCGTCGTGACGCTATCTCTTTCTTTGTGGGTTTCTTAATTTTTTTGGTCTCCTCTTCTACTTCTTTGGGAAAATCAAGAGGGAAATCGTACTCGGCGAGAATGGATTGCATCTCCACGTTATTGTCGCCGGGGCGGCCGAGGCGCTTGATGACCTTGCCCACGGGGTTGTTCATGCGCTCTGGCCAGTCGGTCATCTCCACCAGCACCTTCTCGCCGTTCTCGGCACCGCCGAGGTCGTCGATATGGATGAAGATGTCGACGGGCATGAGGCGCGAGTCGCTGACCATAAAGGCGAAGCGCTCCTGCTTCTGTATCACGCCCACGAAGCGGGTCTTGGCACGCTTGATGATTTCCACCACTTGTCCTTCGGGCTTGTGCATCTTGCGCTGGGGGAACATAAGCACCTTGACGGTGTCGCCGTGGAGGGCGTGGTGGGTGTTGTTGGGGGCAATCTGGATGTCCTCGCGGCCCTCCTCCTCGGGTATCACGTAGGCCTTGCCGCCCTGCTTCATATCGATGGTGCCGGTGACGTAGTTCTGCGGCATCAGTTCATCGTCGATGCTCTTGGGGTTAATCTTGTACTTGCCCTTGTGGGAGTCCTCGACGAGGTGTTTCTGCTCGGCGAGTTCCTGCATGGTGCGTATCACCTCCTGCCTCTCGGCTTTGCTACCAGCACCTATGCGCGAGCTGATTTGCTTGTGGTTGAAAGCGTCGAAGGGATTGTTGGCAAAAATCTTGAGTATTTGCTTGGCACGGGAGTCGTTCGCTCCCTGATTGTCGCGTTCGAATTGTTCGTTCATAATATTTACATAACGCATAAGGGGCTACTTTATTGCATCAGAAAAATTTTGCCATCTTGGAAAATGTTTGTATTTTTGCTTTTTGCTTCAACGGCAAAACGATACTGGATAACTCATGTATAACACTCAAAATGTTAATGCTATGAGAAAAGGAACTATTACGATGCTACTGATGGCGATGGCTTTTGCCACTCTCCTCCTCACTTGTTGCAAGCGCGAGTCTGTCACGCCAGAGCCTGAGCCAGAGCCTCAACCCATCGAAGAACCCCAGCCCACCTCCTTCTGTGGCGGTGTGGGCAGCGAGGGTTGTAACGCTATATCGTGCACCGATTCCAGCATTGTGGGTTGGGCTGTCACATGCACCGTAGTGCGCGGTCCGGTAGATATTGTTAACCCCGACGGCCCCAAGGTGCGCTATGGTGATGAGAGCATGGCCATAGGCCCCGCTACCACCAACACCCAGCGTGCTGTGAGCCTCGGCGACGGCGGCACTGCTACCTTGACTTTCGAATACCCCATACGCAACGGCCAAGGTCCAGACTTTGCCGTGTTTGAGAATCCATTCAACAACACCTTCCTCGAGCTGGGCTTCGTGGAGGTGAGCACCGACGGCGAGCGCTATGTGCGCTTCCCATCCACCTCGCTCACACAGACCGAGACGCAGGTGGGTACAAATGGTTACCTCGACCCCACCTGCATCAACAACCTCGCCGGTAAATACAAGGTCGGCTATGGCACCCCCTTCGACCTTGAGGAGCTGCGCGACAGTACCGGCATAAATATCGACAATATTGTTTATGTGCGTATCGTGGATGTGGTGGGAACCATCGACCCGCAGTATGCGCGCTATGATGCCCGCGGCCACATGGTCAACGACCCGTACCCCACAGCTGACACCATATGGGCCAGCGGTGGCTTCGACCTCACGGGAGTGGCTGTGCTTCACGACCGCCGGGACCAATGAGTAAGATAGAGAAACGATGAATATTATCATAGCCGGCGACGGCGAGGTGGGCGTGCACCTGGCCAAGTCGCTTTCAGAACTGGACTACAACATCACCGTAGTAGACCCCCACGCCGAGCTCCTCAGCCGTCTGGAGAGTGAGACTGACCTGTTGACCATAGTCGGCGACGCTACCTCGCCGCAGGTGCTGCGCGACGCCGGTGTGGCGGAGTGCGACCTCTTCCTTGCTGTGCTGCATCACGAGAGCGTCAACCTCATGGCTTGCGTGCTGGCGAAGAAGCTCAAGGCCAAACGCACTGTGGCTCGCATCACCAATGCAGAGCTCCTCTCTCCCAAGCACCGTGAGATGATGCGCGACCTCGGTGTCGACGAGATGGTATGTCCTGAGCGCATCGCCGCCAAGGAGATTACTAACCTCCTCAACAACAGTGCCGCCACCGAGTTCTTCAGCTTCAGCGGTGGACTCCTCACCATGTATGTCATACGCCTCGAGGCCGACTCGCCGGTGGTGGACCATGCCGCCATAGACCTCGCGCAGACCTACCGCGACCTGCAGGTGAAGGTCGTAGCCCTGCTGCGTGGTGGCGAGACCATTATACCGCACGGTGACACCGTTTTCCGTGCTGGTGACCTCGCCTACATCATCGGGCGTGCCAATCAGATGGAAAGCATCAACCGTGTGGCCGGCAAGCAAGCTGTTAGCATCAAGCGTGTGATGATGGCCGGTGGTGGCCGCATAGGCCGCTATGCTGCCGACACCCTCCAGGACCGTCTGCGCATCACCCTCATTGAGCAAGACCGTCAACGTGCCGAAGAACTCAGCGCTGTGCTCGACAAGACCCTTATTATCCATGGCGACGCCACCAATATCGAACTCCTCAAGGAAGAGGGCCTGGAGCAGGCCGATGCCTTCATCGGCGTCACCGACAGCAGCGAGACCAATGTCCTCACCTGCCTGCATGCCAAGCGCCTCGGCGTCAAGCGCACCATAGCGCTGGTGGAGAACACCGGCTTCATCACCATCTCGCAGGACATAGGAATAGACACCATCATCAACAAGAAGCTTATCACCGCCAGCTATATAGCGCGCTTCATAGTCAAGGGCGACGCCATCAGCAGCAAGTGGCTCAGCGGCACCAATGCCGAGGTGCTGGAGCTCATCGTTGGCAAATGGTCTCCCGCCACGCGCAAGCCCATAGGTCAGCTCGACATCCCCGAGGGTGCCACCATAGGCGGCATCATCCGTGGCCGCGAGACCCTCCTCCCCAGCCGCGAGCTGCAGCTCAAGCAGGGCGACAAGGTGGTCGTCTTCTCCCTCCCAAAGGTTATGTCCAACATGGCGCGACTGTTTGACTAAAGGTGAACTTGAGGCAGTTCATATTGCGCGAGAGTTACCGCTTCACCGCGGCTCTTTGGCTTCTGGTGCCGCTTGTCGGCGCTGTGCCATTCCTGTTTTACGGCTTAGGGTTTACCGATGCGCTGTTCGAGTCAGTCAGTGGTTTCACCACCACCGGCAGCACCGTCATCAGTGCTCCTGAGGCTCTGCCGGCGTGGCTGCGCCTGTGGCGCTCGCTCACGCAGTGGCTCGGTGGCCTCGGGCTGGTACTCTTCATAGTGGCATTCTTCCCCTCGCTGCGCACTGGCTCGTCGCAGCTCTATGCCGCCGAGTTCTCGGGCACACAGCAGCGCAAGCTGCACCCCCACATGTCGGGCAATGTCGGCCGCATGTGGATTGTCTATACCCTCATGACCATAATCTGTGCCGCCGCACTCTTTGCTTGCGAGCCCGACGACCTCTTCGGCTGCGTATGCCTGGCGCTGAGCACCGTCTCCACTGGCGGCTTCATGCCCAGCGCCGGCGGTATGGCCGGCTACGGAGAAAACACCATGGCGGTGCTGACGCTCTTCATGTTCCTCAGCGGCGTCAATGTGGCCTTGCTCTACAATGTCTTTTTCTTCCATTGGCGCCGTCTGCGGCGCAGCAGCGAGTTCGTTGTCTATGCGCTGGTCTTCGCGTTGGCCTCCTCGGTGTGCACGGTGGCCTTTGCCGCCAGCGGCAGCCCGTGGCTGGATTCACTGCGTTTCTCGCTGTTCCATATAGCCTCTACCGTCTCCACCTGCGGTTTCTATACCGCCACGCCGCCCCAGTGGCCTTTTGTGGCTTCGGTGGTTACCTTCATGCTCATCCTCAGTGGCGCTATGGCGGGCTCCACGGGCGGCGGCCTCAAGCTGCGGCGCCTGATGACGCTCTCGCTCTACCTGCGCAACTACTTCTCGCGCATGTTGCACCCCAGCGTGGTGTACACCATAAAGATTGACCATAAGGTGGTTTCTGCCGACTATGTGAACATGATTTTCGGTTTCGTGTTCCTGTATATCCTGTTCATCATCGGCGGCGCCTTTGCGTTGACACTCACCGATATCGGCATCGCCGACGCCTTCTGTCTGGCGGCTGCCAACATCTCCAATCTCGGTCCCACGCCCATTGTGGGCACCCTGGGCGCCGGCCTCAACTACACGCTGCTGTCACCGGTGGCCAAGTGGGTGCTTATGGTCCTGATGCTCGCCGGCAGGCTTGAGATATTCGCCTTGCTGGCCATTGTCTCACCCTCATACTGGAATCGCCGATGAAAGCTCCCGACATAAAGGCCATGCTTCGTTTCATCGGCATCATGCTGGTGGCCGAAGGGGCTTTGATGGCCCTCTGTCTGGTGCCGGCGTTCCATTTTGCCGACGGCACCCAAGACCCCATCGGGCTGTGCAGTGTTTTCACACTTGCAGTGGGTACCATGCTGTGGGTCTCCTTCGGCAAATACCGCCGCATCGAAGACCGCCGCATGTCCTATCTGCTGGTGGTACTCATGTGGCTGGTGCTCACCCTCTTCGCCACCCTGCCGTTCCTCGTTACCGGCGCCACCGTTCCCATCCACCGTTCGCCTTTCACCGCCGCCTGGTTCGAGTCTATGAGCGGACTCACCTCCTGCGGCGCCACAGTCTTCCCCGAGGTGGCCTTGTTGCCCTCGTCGGTGCTCCTTTGGCGCAGCATGATGCAGTGGTTCGGCGGTTTCGGCATCGTGCTCTTGGTTCTGGCCATATCGCCCAAACTGGGCATCAACAAGTATTCGCTCTACACCGCCGAAGCCTCTGGCGCCGACAATACAGGCAAGACAGCCGTAAGTACTGGCGCCACAGTGCGTCGAACGCTGTCTATCTACCTGGCACTCACAGGCTTCTTTATCCTGATGCTAAACCTCGCCGGCATGCAGGTGTGGGATGCCGTCAACCTCACATTCACCAACATCTCCTCTGGAGGGTTCTCCGTGGCCAGCGACAGCATAGCCTCATGCACACCCCTGCAGCAGTATATCCTCGCCGTCGCAATGCTTCTTAGTGGCGTCAACTTCATGCTGCTGTACCTCTTCTTCACCTTCAGGTGGAGTCAGATAAAGCACAAGCTGGAGCAGTTCAGCTTCTATATGGGTGTCTTCATAGTCTCGGTGCTCTTTGTCGTGGGAGCCCTCCACTGGCACATGCAGCTCCCCTGGGAGGAGGCTCTGCGTATAGGCACTGTGCAGACAGCCAGTGCGCTGACCACCACGGGTTCCGTTGTGGCCGACACCACGGTGTGGTGGACACCTGTGTGCTTCCTGCTGCTGATGCTCAGCGTCTGCGGCGGTATGGCGGGTTCCACTTCCGGCGGCCTCAAGGCCATGCGCGTACTCATCCTCCTGCGCAACGCCCGTGGCATACTGCGTGGACGCCTGCACCCCAACGCTGTGGCGCCCCTGCGCCTCAACGGACGTCCGGTGAGTAGCCACATCGTCAATAACGTCATGGTCATCTTCATGGTCTACGGCTTCACCCTGTTGTTTGGCACGATGTGCCTTATGCTTTGCGGCATCGACGCCACGCAGTCCATAGGAGCCTCGGTGGGTTGCCTCACAGGCTTCGGCCCCGGGCTGGGAGCCTCCGGTGGCTTCGGCTCCTATGCCGCCTTCTCGCCTATGGCCTTGTGGTTCTGTTCGTTCCTGATGCTTCTCGGCCGCCTCGAGTGCATGACAGTCCTCGTCCTCTTCCTCCCGCGCTTCTGGCGCCGCTAACACCGCAGTCTCCCCGTATCCGCTCCGTACCCGCTCCGACTGTTCTACGGTTGTTTAACGGTTTTTGGTCGGAGGAAGGACGGAGAGGAGTCGGAGCGGTGGCGTAGCACCAGATGAGAGGGTAGGGTGTGACATTTAAAATTGGGAAATAGGGTGTAAAAAAATTTGCTATGTTTAGTTTTTTTTGTATATTTGCATTATAAAATGCAGTCTAATCCAAAAGCCTAACACCTGATGGAGAAGAGAATAGGGACGATAACGATATTGATACGCGACCGAGAAGCGGCTACGGCTGTCAATCGGTTGTTGTCGGAACATGCGGATATTATACTGTGTCGTCAGGGTCTGCCGTTGCATGACCGTCCGGTAGCCGTCATCTCATTGATTGTGGAGGGTAGTGTGGACAGTATCAACGCGTTGACGGGCAAGTTGGGGAGAGTGGAAGGCGTGGAATGCAAGGCTGTGGTGACAAAGAACAGTTAAATATCAAAAACATATAGAACATGAGAAACCAGAACTTTATAGACCGCGACAAGCTCTACGGGATGCTTGAGAACAACGCCCCGAGCGAGAGCCAGTTGAACGACATACTGAACAAGGCCCGCAAGCTGAAGGGCTTGAATCTGGAGGATGTGGCCAAGCTGCTGAGTGTCGAGGACGAGGCCGGTATACAGAAGATACTGGACACCGCCGAATACTGCAAAGACGAGATCTACGGTCGCCGTCTGGTGCTTTTCGCCCCTATATACACAGGCAATGCCTGCGTGAACAACTGCGTCTACTGCGGCTTCCGCAAGGACAACAAGGCGCTGAAACGCAAGGTGCTCACCCTCGACGAGATTGAGGCTGAGACCCTGCAGCTGCTGCGCATGGGCCACAAACGCGCCCTGCTTATCTGTGGCGAGAGCCCGAGGAACGACGCCAACTATATGGTTGAGGCCATCCGCCGCACATACGCCGCCAAGGACGAGAAAGGCAGCACCATACGCCGCATCAACGTTGAGCTGGCACCCATGAGCGTCGAGGACTACGCCAAACTGAAAGCCGAGAAGATAGGTACTTACGTGTGCTTCCAGGAGACCTACGACCCCATTGAGTATGCCAAGTTCCACCCCGCCGGCACCCCGAAGGCCGACTACCTGTGGCGCCTCACCTGCATGGACCGCGCCCAGGAGGGCGGCATCAACGACGTGGGTATCGGCGTGCTGTTCGGACTGGTGGACTACCGCTTTGAGATACTGGCCATGATGGAGCATGCGCGTCATCTGGAGGAGGACTACGGTTGCGGCCCACACACGGTGAGTTTCCCGCGTATCGAGCCCGCCGAGGGCACTCCCTTCAGCCTGCCGGAGAACATACCGCACCCGGTGAGCGACAAGGACTTCATGAAGATTATAGCCATCATCCGCATAGCTATGCCGTATACTGGCATTATCATCAGCACGCGTGAGCGTCCGGAGATGCGCGACAAGCTGGTCAAATACGGCGTGAGCCAGATCAGCGCTGCCAGCGAGACCAACCCTGGCGGCTACGACGAGGGCGCTGACAACACACAGGCCAACCCCTACGAGAAGACCGGCAACACGGGCGCACAGTTCACGCTGGGCGACCACCGTTCGCTTGACGAAGTCATCAGCATGATGATTGACGGCGGCTACATACCGAGCTTCTGCACGGGCTGCTACCGCAAAGGGCGCGTGGGTGCCGACTTTATGGACCTGGCCAAGCCGGGCCTCATCAAGGAGTACTGCAAGCCCAACGCCATGTTCACCTTCCGCGAGTACCTGGAGGACTATGCCAGTCCCGCTACCAAGGAGAAAGGCTTGCGCCTGCTGAAAGAACTGACGCAGACCTTCTCGAAGGAAGAACTCAAGAAGCGTGTGGAGGGCAACCTCTGCAAGATTGGCGACGGCGAGCGCGACCTCTACTTCTAAGGCGGAGATACGAAACGCAAATAGTAATTAAATAGAATAATAGATGAAACGAATTATCATGATGTGTGGCCTGTTGGCCTTTGTCGCAACAGCCAACTGGAGCTGCAACTGCCATCGTCCCGCCACTTCGAGCCCCTCAGCGGAGGCGAGCTACGACAACGGTTACAACAACGGCTTCGGCAACAACACTGATGCCGACGAGGAGGCCGCTGCTCGCGAGGCACGCTGCAATGCCCGCCGCATGAACAACCCCGACATGGCGCAGGCCAACAGTGATATTGACAATGATATTGCCGATGCCGAGCAGATGGCTCGGGCCACAGGCAATGCCGCTGCCGCAGAAGCTATTGCCGATGCCAAGGCAAAGGCCGCCGATGCTAAGAAGGCTCGTGCCAACGGGCAGTACTGCAAGGCCTATGACCTCTTCAACGAGGCCTATGGCTTGCTCGCCGACAGCTATGCCGACGATGCCGCCACCTATGCAGAGTCTTCCACTAATGAAACTGCGCAGAAAGCTGCCGCCGACGCTGACGTCTATGCCGATGCCGCCCACAAAGACGGTCTGGGATGCGCTATGGCTGCTTCGCGCAATGCCCGTTTGAATGCGGAGATAGCCCGTGATGCAGAGCAGAATGCCAGCAAGGCCAACACTGCTTACAATGACCGGAGCACTGCCGATTTTATGGCCAGCGATGCTCTGTCGATGGCCGAGGAGAGTGGCAGCAAGGCTGCGAAGACCGACGCCAAGGATGCTTCGGGCAAAGCCTACCGTGGCAACCTTGCTGCCAGCTATGCCGCCAGCGCCAAGAGTTTTGCCGGTAGTGCAAAAGCCTATGCCGACAAGAGCAAGAATGCCGAGGCTAAGGCTGCTGCCGATGAGGCTCAGAACTATGCCGCAGTGGCTGCCGAAGCTGCCCGTATGGGTGATGTTGCTGCCGCCTATCGTGCCGCACGTGCCGCCCAGCAGGCAGCTGCTCGTGCACGCCGCACTGTGACCGGCGACGACAGCAAGCCTGTTGTTGACAATACCAAACCGGCAGCCGGTGGGAGCGCCGCCGACCGTGCACAGCTCCAGAAGTATCTTGACCAGATTAACACCACTGTCCACTACGACTTCGGCAGCACTGAGCCCAAGTATGACAGCAAGACTGACATCGCCATCCGCGCCCTTTGTGCAGCCATGAAGGCTGACAAGCGTGTGAAGGTGCTCATCACAGGGCATACCGACAATGTGGGCACAGCCAAGGGCAATATGAGCTATGGTAAGAAACGTGCCGAGGCCATGAAGCAGGTGATGGTGGGCCTGGGCGCTCCGGCAAGTAGCATCGCCACCGCCAGCCGCGGTCAGGAGGAGCCCGTTGTCGACAACGATACCGACGAGCACCGCAACCAGAACCGCCGCGCCGTCATCACGCTGCGCTAACGGTTAGCGTGCAGTCTCCAAAAGAGATTGCAGCTCTTTGATTTTATCACGGAATTTAGCCGCTGCCAAGAAGTCTAACTCTTTGGCGGCGGCTTGCATTTTGCGCTGTGCGTCGCGTATTTCCTTGCGCAGTTGCTCCTTTGTCATTGCCGCATACGGCGACAGGTCAGCCTGTGGTTCTTCGGCTGCCAGCATTGGAGTCTCCTCATGCTCGTTGTAGGGGCGCACCGGCGCTTTGGTGGGCTCGCCGCTCTCCTCGGCGGCGCGCTCTATGACGCTGGTGGTGCCGAGGATGGCCTCGGTGCTCTTGACAATCTGGCGCGGCACGATGCCGTGCTCCATATTGTACTTTATCTGCTTGTCGCGGTGGCGGTTGGTGAGGTCTATGGCGCGCTGCATCGAGCCGGTGATGGTGTCGCCGTAGAGTATTGCTTTGCTGTGCACGTTGCGTGCCGCACGGCCTATAGTCTGTATCAGTGCGCGGTCGCTGCGCAGGAACCCTTCCTTGTCGGCATCGAGTATGGCCACCAGGCTCACCTCCGGCAGGTCGAGACCTTCGCGCAGAAGGTTTACTCCCACCAGCACGTCGAAGACGCCCATGCGGAGGTCACGCATAATCTCCACACGCTCCAGAGTGTCTACGTCGCTGTGTATATATTTGCTGCGGATGCCAAGGTTTATCAGGTAGCTCGTAAGCTCTTCGGCCATGCGCTTGGTTAGGGTGGTCACTAGTACGCGTTCGCCCTTGTCGACGGTGTTCTCTATCTCGTCTAACAGGTCGTCCACCTGGCTCACGGCAGGCCGCACCTCCACCACTGGGTCCAGCAGGCCAGTGGGGCGTATCACCTGCTCCACCACCACGCCATCGGCTTCGTTGAGTTCATAGTCCGCGGGTGTAGCGCTAATGTATATCGTCTGGCCGGTGAGGTTGTAGAACTCGTCGTAGGTCAGCGGCCTGTTGTCCAGTGCCGACGGCAGACGGAAACCGTACTCCACAAGGCTGGTCTTGCGGCTGCGGTCGCCACCGTACATGGCGCCTATCTGTGGCACCGTGACATGGCTCTCATCCACCACCAGCAGGAAGTCGTCCGGGAAGTAATCTATCAGGCAGAAGGGGCGGCTGCCCGGCGAACGGCCGTCGAAATAGCGGCTGTAGTTTTCGATACCTGAGCAGTAGCCCAGCTCCTGTATCATCTCCACGTCGTAGTTCACCCGCTCCTCCAAACGCTTGGCCTCGAGGTGCTTGCCGATGCTGTTCAGGTAGTCGCGCCGCTCGTACATGTCGCGCTGTATCTGCAGCAGAGCCCCTGCCATATTCTCCTTGCTGGTGAGGAAGTTGCTGGCTGGGTATATCACCACCTCGTTGAAGCGCTCCAGCCGCTGTCCGCTGATGGGGTCGAAACTCTCAAGGCTCTCTATCTCATCGTCCCAGAAACTGATGCGGTAGCAGAAGTCGGCAAACGAGGGGAAGACGTCCACGGTGTCGCCCTTGACGCGGAAGCGGCCGTTGGTGAACTCAATCTCGTTGCGCACATACTGCCCTTCGAGGAGCTGCATGAGCAACTGGTCGCGTCCCAGGCGGTCGCCCACCTTAAGGGTGACGGTGCCGCGCTTGAACTCCTCGGGGTTGCCAATGCCATAGATACAACTCACGCTGGAGACTACTATGACATCGCGGCGTCCACTGAGCAGTGCGCTGCTGGCGCGCAGGCGCAACTTGTCGAGCTCGTCGTTGATTTGCAGGTCCTTCTCAATGTAAGTGTTGGTGGCAGCAATGTAGGCCTCGGGCTGGTAGTAGTCGTAGTAGCTGACAAAGTACTCTACGGCATTGTTGGGGAAGAACTGGCGGAACTCGCCATAGAGCTGGGCCGCCAGCGTCTTGTTGTGGCTCAGCACCAGTGTGGGGCGTCCAAGCTGCTGTATGACGTTGGCAACAGTGAATGTCTTGCCCGAGCCCGTGACGCCCTGCAGCACCTGTGCCCGCTGGCCGGAACGCACGCCCTCCACCAGTTGGCGTATAGCCTCCGGCTGGTCGCCCATGGGCGCAAAGTCCGATTTCAGCTCAAATTCCACAGTCTTTAACCTTTAACCTGTAACCTGTAACCTTTACCATTACCTGCACTCCGTTGTGTGGTCCAGCAGCATCTGCTGGCTTTTCTGTATCATGCCGAAGGCATGGCGGCGCATGGCAGCGGCGCTGTCGGGCATTTGGCTGATGATGTCTTCGGTGGAGCCGAGGCGGTACAGGCTCTCGCGTTCCTCTTTGACGCGCCACAGGTAGAACAGGCCGCCTTCGCTGATTACGCCAACCTTGTCGTCGGCGCTGAAGTAGGCGTAGGGGCGACGGTAGCGCTGCAGGTCTACTCCAAGCGTGTGGTTGGCGGGCTGCGGCTCAATCATGCCCAGCACCGTGGCCGTGATGTCGAGCTGCAATGCCGGACGGTCGATGCGCTCGGGCTCGATGCGGCCTGGAGCATAAAAGAGCAACGGCACATGGTTGTAAGGCAGCGACATGTCGTAGGGACAGTTGCGCGCTGCACCGTGGTCGCCCACGAAGACGAACAGGGTGTTCTGGAACCACGGCTGCTCGGCGGCCTTACTCATGAAGCGTCCAATGCTCCAGTCGGCGTATTCCACCACCATGTCCTCAATGCTGGTGTTGTGCACCGCCTTGAAGTCGATGCCTTTCGGCACTATGTAGGGGCTGTGGTCGCTGCAGGTCATCACCGTGGTGAAGAATGGTTGGCCCTCTTCGGCGGCCTTGTTGCAGCGCGCCAGCGCATAGTCGAAGAGCACGTGGTCGGGTACACCCCAGGTGCCCACAACCTCGTCGGGGTCGTACTCGCTCTGACCGTAGACCTCGCTGAAGCCGTTGTTGTAGAGGAAGCCCCTCATGTTGTCGAAGTCGGCGTCGTGGGGCATGAAGTAAGCCGTCTGGTAACCCATGGCCTGCAGGGTCTGCGGCAGTCCGCACATGCGGAAGATGCTGGACCCCTTCATCATGTGGCGTGCCATGATGGCGGGGTGGCCGTATAGCGATGAGTAGATGCCGTTGTAGGTGTGCACTCCCGCCGACCATGCGTTGGTGTATATCCGGCCGCCGTCCATCAGGCTGTCGAGGCAGCGTGTCATGGTGAAGCTGTTGACGGTGAGACAAGTCTTCTCTGTGGCCATGCTTTCCATTATTATCAGCACCACGTTGGTGCCCTCGGGCAGCACCACGGCGCTCTGCGCCAGCAGGCTGTCTATGGGCATGGTCAGTTGTTCGTTGTACACGGCCTCGGCTTCCTCCTCGCTCACCAGCTGCACCGGCTGGTTGCGGCTCTTGTTCATCTCTTCAACGCTCTTCATGAAGGTGAAGGCCGGGTTGAGGCCTATCTGGTTGAGGAACGGCACGTCGCAGAACGACGCCGAGCCCACGCGTAGCGGGCTCTTGCGCGCCAGTCGGCCGCGCATGCCCACGAAGAGAGCGAATATCAGCAGCAAAGCCAGTGGTATGGTGACATACAGCGGTGCCGGCTCCACGGGGCCTTCGGCACGCAGCAGCGGCTTGTCGAGCACGCGGCGGAAGACGGCGCGCGTGGCAAACCACCACGACACGGCCACGGCCACGAACGCCAGCAATGCCAACACATACTCCAGCTCGCCGAATATCATGCTCACCACCATGCCGGGCGTGTCGCCCCAGGTGAGCGACACCACGTCGAGGCGCGAGTAGAAGTAGCAGAAATAGGGGATGTCGGCTGCGCAGGCGAAGAAGCAGGCAGTGAAGCACACGTTGATGAAGTAGTGCGCCACCTTGTACCACCACCGCGCACGCCAGCGTGTGAACTCGCCGATGAGCATCATTAGCAGCGGCAGCGCCAGTATGTAGCAGCACACCAGCGTGTCGAAGCGCCAGCCCGTGTAGAGGGCGTAGCCGAAGAGCCCTTTCATGTCGATGGGGTCGGCGGAGTTCGACAGGAACGCCCACGTCTCGACGAGACGGAAGACTGTGAAGTAGACGATACCTAACAGGTAGACAATCAGCAGGTAATTGAAGCGTGCGTATTTTTTCATAATCGGCAAAGGTACGAAAAAAAGGTCACACGGCGAAATAAAACATCACCCGGACGCCACCGTCTGCGTCCCCTCTCCGTAGCCCCTCCGACCCCTCTCCGACAAAAAACCGTTAAACAACCGGTGAACAGTCGGAGCGGGTACGGAGCGGATACGGAGCGGATACGGAGCGGATACGTAGAAACACGATATCGGATTTATTTCGTATATTTGCAAACAAAAGAGACGGTCTGTACTGTTGTATTGGTTTGATTGTCAGAGATGAATACGGAGTCTAAGCGCATAGATATCGACCTCACTCCTGAGGAGTGCATGGTGCCTACCAAGTTGCGGAGCGCCGTGGCTCGCCATTTGGGCATTGCCGAGTCGGAGCTGGGCGATGTGCGTGTCGTGCGCCGCACCCTCGACTGCCGCCGCCGGAACGTTGTCTATCATGCGACAGTAGAGACGTACCATGGTACGTCTCATGACGACGGTGCTATCAACAAGGAGACGTTTCATGAAACGTCTCTACGGCAGACGGTTGTGATCGTCGGCGCTGGTCCGGCGGGACTTTTTGCCGCACTGCGCTGCCTGCAGCTGGGCATGAAGCCTGTCATTGTCGAGCGTGGCAAGCCGGTGGAGGAGCGCAAGTACGACATTGCGCGTCTGGCGCGCGAGAAGGTTGTCAACCCCGACAGCAACTGGTGCTTCGGCGAGGGTGGCGCCGGGACCTACAGCGACGGCAAGCTTTACACTCGCTCCACCAAGCGCGGCGATGTCAGCAGCGTGCTGCGCACCTTTGTTGAGCACGGCGCCGACCCTGACATAATGCTTGAGGCTCACGCACATATCGGAACCGACCGCTTGAGCGGCATCATAGCCAACATGCGCCATACGATAGAGGAGGCTGGTGGCGAGTACCGCTTCAATACCAGGGTTACCGACTTGATTGTCAGGGATGGTCGCGTGCAGGGAGTTGTGACGGACAGCGGCGATATAACCGGTGACGCTGTGATATTGGCCACAGGGCATTCCGCGCGCGACATATACTATATGTTCCAGCGCCACGGCTGGCTGCTGGAGGCCAAGCCTTTCGCCCTCGGCGTGCGTGTGGAGCATCCGCAGGAGCTCATCAACGAGATACAGTACCATGGCAAGGGTTATTCCAAGTATCTGCCGCCTGCGGCCTACAGCCTGACAACGCAGGTGGGGTCGCACGGCGTCTTCTCGTTCTGCATGTGTCCGGGCGGCGTCATAGTGCCCGCCGCCACAGCCGACGGGCAGCAGGTGGTCAACGGCATGAGCAACTCGCGCCGCAACTCGCCCTTTGCCAACAGCGGCATTGCGGTGACGGTGGGCACTTCCGATGTGCAGGACAACGACGTGTTCGCGCTTCTGCGTTTCCAGCAGGAGGTGGAGCAGCGCATGTTCCATGCCGGTGGTGACGCCATCAACGCTCCGGCCCAGCGCCTCGTTGATTTCCTGCGCCGCAAGCCTTCGTCGCGGCTTAATAGGACGGGCTATATGGGCGATGTGGTCAGCGCTCCGCTGCACGAGCTGCTGCCGGGCTTCGTCGTCGACAGCCTGATACATGGCTTTAAGGATTTCGACCGCAAGATGCGTGGCTTCGTCACCGAGGATGCCACGCTGCTGGCTGTCGAGAGCCGCACCTCGTCGCCTGTACGTATCCCCAGAGACAAAGAAACCCTGCAGCATCCACAGCTGCAGGGTCTGTATCCTTGTGGCGAGGGCGCCGGTTACGCCGGCGGCATCGTCTCATCGGCCCTCGACGGCATCCGCTGCGTCGAGGCTATCCCTCGAAAGTAAAGCTTAGCATGAACGTGCGGCTCTTTAGGTTGTCGAAAGAGCGTATGTAGATATCGGGATCATCGACCTTGAGGTCGAACAGGCCGAAGGCCATCTTGAACTCTATGGCGAACTTGACGTAGCGCAGGAAGACATCGAAGCCCACGCCCATGGTGTAGCGCACGTCGTGGGGCTGCAGGCGTACGATGGACTGGTTGGTCTGGTTGCGGTTCTTGCGCAGCGAGGCGAAGTCGAAACCGTAGCTGGCGCCGGCGGTGAGGTAGGGGCGGAAGTTCTGCCAGCGCACGGAGCGGAACTTGAACTCGATGGGTATGTCGCCGTAGACGGACTCCACGTTGCGCGAGCGCTCGGCGAGGCGGTGAGTGGCCATATAGCCATTCTCCCATGAGTAGCCGATGGTGCGGGTGACGAGAGTGACGCCTGGCAGGAGGCGCAGGTTGAACCAGTTGCCGAGCCGCAGGTCGCCGATAACGGCTATATGGAAGCCTGGCGCATAGTATGACGTGACGCCCTGCAGAGTTTGCCGCAGGGTATCGTTCTCGCTGTAGGCGAGGTCGAACTTCGACTGGGTGTAGCCTACCTGTATACCGTAGTGCAACGTGCGGCGGTCGAACATGCCGAGGTTGCCGGTATAGTTCTGGGCGTAGGTGTTTAGGGACAAGCACGACAAGAGAAACACGAGGACTGCCAGAGGTGTGCCAATAGCTTTCATGTTGTCTTTGTCGTTGGGCTTGTTGTCGGAAAACTATTCTGTGATCTCTCCGCGCAACGACTGGCTGAGGCGTTGCCGTACATGCTCTTTGTCGTCGGGGTAATTGCCGAGGAGGCACATCAACTTGGTGATGGCTGCCTCGATGGTTATGTCGCCGGCACCTACCACACCTATGCGGTCGAGGTCGCAGGAGGCGGCGTACTGGCGCATTTTCACCGCACCGGCCTTGCACTGCGTCACGTTGAGTACTATGACGCCACGTTTGATGGCCTGCTCTATGGCGTTGATGAACCACTCATCAGTCGGAGCGTTGCCTGAGCCGTAGGTCTCTATTACCACGCCTTGCAGGTCTACGGTGTTGAGGACGGCGTTCACCACCTCGGGGCCGATGCCGGGGAAAAGCTTGAGTATGGCCACGCGGGTGTCGAACTTCTTGCGCACCTGCAATGGCATTGTGGGCATTGGCAGGAACAGGCGCTCCTTGAAGCTGATGTTGATGCCCACCTTGGCCAGCGACGGGTAGTTGTACGAAGCGAAGGCGTCGAAGTTCTCGGCATTCATCTTCGTGCTGCGGTTGCCGCGGTAGAGGTGGCTCTCAAAGAATATGCACACCTCGGGGATTACTGCCAGCCTCGTCGAGGCCACTTCCAGGGCGCAGATTATGTTCTCGCGGCCGTCGCTACGCAGCATGCCCAGTGGCAGCTGGCTGCCGGTGAGGACTATGGGTTTGGTGAGGTTCTTGAACATGAAGCTCAGCGCCGACGCAGTGTAGGCCATGGTGTCGGTGCCGTGGAGGACAACGAAACCGTCGTAGTCGTCGTAGTGGCTCTCTATCTTTTCTGCAATCTCGACCCACATCGAAGGCGTCATGTTCGATGAGTCGATGATGTTGTCAAGCGTCACAGAGTCGATGCCGTACTGGCAATGCTTCAGCTGCGGTACGGCGTCGTATATACGATCGAGGGCAAAGGGGTGCAGCGAACCGTTCTCGTCCTGCACCATGCCTATGGTGCCGCCGGTGTATACTATAAGCACTTTGTTTTTCATGTCATGAATAACGACCAGAGAGGCATTTTATTGTGCTGTTTGCACCGCTGGGCATTATTTTTTTGTTGCTGATAATAAGCACGGAACAAAATAAATTTGGCTACATTGCGAAAAAGTGTTACTTTTGCACGCTCAAAAATCAAGAGCCGATTGTCCCATGGTGTAATGGTAGCACATCAGATTTTGGTTCTGCTTGCCCAGGTTCGAGTCCTGGTGGGACAACAAAAGCCCCGCATTGATGCGGGGCTTTATTTGTTTATTGGTTGTAGCGATTGTACGCGTCTCTAACAATCCACCGGTATACTAATGAATACGCTATACGTATTGAGCTTGCGCCAATAGATATGTACTTAGGCCAATCGTCATCGCTGTAGGCCTTGCGTTTCTTCTTGGGTGTGGGCTCCACATATACAACATCGTTCTGCTTCAAGTAATAGAAGGGTGAATCGAGGGCATCCTTAGAAGTGAGGTTCAGTTCGCCGACGGTGACGTTCTCACCTTCAAAGCGTATCACTTTGATGTTGTCGCGCAGGCCGTCCATCGTCACGTCGCCGCATTGTGCTATGGCCTCGAAGATGGTGATGCGGTTGCCCTCCACCTGTATCATCTTCGGTGTTTTCACTTCGCCCACAACCGTCACGTGGAAGTTGGGCATCGACACTGTCACCGTGGGGTCTTTCACATAGCGCCCCTCAATCAGGCGCCCCTCGATGGAGCGTGCCAGCTCGTCAAGGGTCATACCCGCTGCCGGAATCTTGCCAATGACAGGGTATTGTATGGTGCCGTCTTGGTCCACCAGAAGCCCCTCTTTATTGGCCGCATTGACCGTTTTGCGTGAATTCGGCATGCGTACTGAGCGGTTGGTCTCCTCGTTGAAAGGGTATGTGCTCTGCGGCGTGCGGCTGTCCACGTGTATCTTCAGGCGGTCTCCGGGGAAGATGGTGGTGGTGTAGTTGTTGATTATCGGCATCTCCTCGTTGCGGGGCGCATCCTTCAAATATGCGTATTCTTGGCGTGCGGCGCACGAAACCGCCAACAGTGCCACCGCCGCAACCAGCGCCAGATACCATTTCTTACTTACCATTGTCCTTTCCATTGTTGTTTACTTCTTGCTCCAGGGCAGGGTGGGCAGCTCTACACTCTTGAAAGCCGAGAAGAGGCCCGAAGTGTTGGTCTTGTCCTTGCCGTAGATGTCGGCCACCACGTCCTTGTACTTGTCCATCAGCGGGCCGCGACGCAGCTTGAGTGTGGGCGAGAGGAGGTTGTTGGCTGACGTCCACTCCTCGGGCACTATGCGGAACTGCTTTATCTGCTCGTGCGGAGCCAGGCTCTTGTTGTACTCGTCCAGCACCTTGCGCATCTTGTCGTGCACTTGCGGCAGGGTCACTAGCTCCACGTTGTCGCGGTAGTGCAGCTTGTGCTTAAGCGCCCAATAGTGCAGTGTGTTGAAGTTGGGGCTTATGATGGCGGCCACCTGCTTTTCGTTCTCGCCAATGACCATCACTTGCTCGATGTACTCCGAGTCGCGCAACATGTTCTCTATCAGCTGCGGCGCCACATACTTGCCGGCTGACAGCTTGAAGATGTCCTTCTTGCGGTCGGTAATCTTCAGGAACTTGCCGCCTACCAGCTCTCCGATGTCGCCCGTGTGGAACCATCCATCCTCGTCAATCACCTCGGCCGTGTACTCGGGGTCTTTGTAGTAGCCTAGCATCACGTGAGGTCCGCGCGTCAGTATTTCGCCGTCGTCGCCGAATTTCACCTCCACACCGCTCAGTATCGGCCCCACAGTGCCAATCTTCACCTGGTGGTGGGCAGGGTCGTTCACCGCTATCACCGGGCTCGTCTCGCTCAGGCCGTAGCCCTCGTATATGTTGATGCCGGCAGCGGCAAACAGGCGCACCATGTTGGGCTGTATCGAGCTGCCGCCGGTGATCACCGTCAGCTTCTTGCCTCCGAACTTCTCGCGCCACTTGCTGTACACGGCCTTGTCCAGGAACCACTGTACCAGCTGGTAGAACAGGCTCACCTTCTTGAACAGCGTGTAGTCGTAGCGCTTGCCGTGACTGAAAGCCCAGTCGTATATACGTTTCTTGATGCCGCGGAAGTCCTTGCCGGCGGCATACAGCTTGTCGTACACCATCTCCAGCACGCGCGGCACAGCGCAGAAGCCGTCGCCCTGTATCTCCAGCATGTTCTGCTGTATGGTGCCCAGGCTCTCGGCATAGTAGATGCTCACGCCCTTGTACTGCCAGTGGTAGTTCAGCGAGCGCTCGTAGATGTGGTTCAGCGGCAGGAAACTCAGCGCCCGGCAATTGCTGTCCATAGGGTTCACCTGTGCGTGGGCGAGGAAATTGCTGCACAGGTTGCGATGGCTCAGCATCACACCCTTCGGCAGACCCGTGGTGCCGCTGGTGTAGATCATCGTCACCCAGTCTTCGGGCTTTATCTCCCGCTTGCGGCGCTCAATCTCTGGCATCCACTTCTCGCGGTTCGCTATGCCCGCCTTCAGTATCTCAAGCATGCGGCGTTCGCCCTCCACGCCCATCAGCGTGTACACCTCCGGCTTCATCTCCATCTGGTCAAGTGCCGGCTTCAGTCGGCCCAGCAGCATCTTGGTGCTCACAAACACCGCCGCCGCCTCGCTGTGCTTCAGTATGTGCAGGTAGCTTTCCGTGTTCAGCGTCGGATAGATGGGCACATGCACCATGCCGCTCATTGCCAGCGCCATGTCGATGAAGTTCCACTCCGGGCAGTTCGCGCTCATCGTGATGACGCGGTCGCCCTCTTTCAGCCCCATCTCGCACAGGCCGTAGGCCATGTAGTGGGCATATTTGTAGTAGTCGTGCGACGAGTATTTGATCCACTCTCCGTTGACCTTGCCGGCAAGGATGTCCTCTTTCGGGTATTGTTCCACCAGGTGGTCCAGCAGGTCGAATGTACGTGTGATTTCTACCATTGTCTTAGTGTTTGTTTTGTGCTATTCATTTGATGTTTGAATTTGCAAAAGTACACCTTTTTTCAGACATGGTGAAATTTTTTTTCATCTCCTCTCCCTCTTCTCTCCCTCTTCTCCCCGCCATTTCTCCGCTTGTTCTACCATTGTTCTACGCTATAAACCGTTAAACAACAGTTGAACAACCGTAGAACAGTCGGAGAGGCTACGGACCGGCAACATGGTGGCTGCGGCGTAAATTTCAATTTTCGACTTTCAATATTTAGATTTTTTTGTATCTTTGCACAACGAATATTAGTGTAAAAACAATGAAGAAGATTTGCTTAATGCTTGTCGCTGTGGCTTTTGCGGCGACTGTCAATGGTCAGGTGGTGCTCGGACTTCAGGGCGGCTACTATGGTGACAAGAGTGTCAACTCGTGGAACGACGACATGCACAAGTCGGCAACGTGGCTCGCAGGCGGCCAAGTGGGTTACATGATTACCCCCAAGCTCTACTTCGGCGTCATGGGCGGCTACCTCAGCACCTCGGCCGAGGGGCTGAAGACTTCGGTGGTGGCCGACTTCGACAACACCGGTATGACTCACACCTTCACCAACCTCGACACCGTGTCTGGACGCAACGGCTGGACTGTGCAGCCCACTCTCCGCTACGAGATATTCAAGTACGGCAACATGCACTTCCACTTCATGCTGCAGGGCTCTATCCGCAACATGGGCTACACCACCACTACCACCAGCTACAACACCTATAAGAACAGTCAGGAACTCATCGAAGCTGACCCGCTGACTGACAGCGTGCGCAACTTCTCGTGGAGCGTCAGCCTTAGACCCACCCTCACATACGAGTTCAGCGAGCACCTCAGCGCCGAGCTGAGCCTCGACTTCCTAAGCGTGGGCTATATCGTGGACCGCGAGTACCACGATGCCGACCAGCCGACGCACTACCACATGGTGGGCGGCGAGAAGAGGCAGGATGTGCTGACTACCACCACCATGTACGCTGGCCTCAACACCCTGATGGAGACCCTCCGCTGGGAGAGCCCCATGCTGCGTTTCGGATTCAACTATACGTTCTGATATGTACACCAAGGAACAAGGATTGTACGTCGCCCACTGCGACGAGGGGGCATTGTCTATTGTCGGCCGCATGGCCAACCGCCACGGCTTGATAGCAGGTGCCACGGGCACCGGCAAGACGGTGACACTGCAGGTGCTGGCCGAGACTTTCTGCCAGGCCGGTGTGCCCTGCTTCATGGCCGACATGAAGGGCGACCTTAGCGGCATCAGCCAGGCCGGACAGATGAGCGGCTTCATTGAGAAGCGCAAAGACGCTTTCGGTGTGCCTAACCCCGAGTTCCAGGCCTGCCCGGTGCGCTTCTACGATGTCTACGGCGAGCAGGGGCACCCCATTCGCGCCACAGTGAGCCAGATGGGACCGCAGCTGTTGAGTCGCCTGCTGGGTTTGAACGACACGCAGGACGGTGTGTTGAACATTGTGTTCCGCATCGCCGACGAGCGGGGACTGCTGATACTGGACATGAAGGACCTGCGCGCGATGCTTGACTATGTGGCCAAGCACGCCAAGGAATACACCACGCAGTACGGCAACATCTCGACGGCCACCGTGGGCGCCATACAGCGTGCGCTGTTGCAGTTGGAGAGCCAGGGAGCGGACCGCTTCTTCGGCGAGCCGAGTTTCGATATATTCGACCTGCTGCAAACTGAGAACGGCAAGGGCGTGATGAACGTGCTGGCTGCCGACAGGCTTATGCTGCAGCCCAAGCTTTACTCGACCTTCCTGTTGTGGCTCATGAGCGAGCTCTACAGCACGCTGCCAGAAGTGGGAGACCAGGATTTGCCGCGTCTGGTGTTCTTCTTTGACGAGGCACACATGCTCTTCGACGACACGCCCAAGGCGTTGGTGGACAAGATTGAGCAGGTGATACGCCTGATACGCTCCAAAGGCGTGGGCATATACTTTGTGACACAGAATCCGACCGACATACCGGACAACATACTCGGGCAGTTGGGCAACCGAGTGCAGCATGCATTGCGTGCCTATACTCCCAAGGACCAGAAGGCTGTGCGCGCCGCCGCTGAGACCTTCCGCGCCAATCCGAAGTTCAAGACCGACGAGGCCATCATGGAGCTGGAGACCGGCGAAGCGCTGGTGAGCCTGCTCGACGAGAAGGGCGCCCCCTGCATGGTGCAGCGCGCCAAGATACTGTTCCCGCTAAGCCAGATTGGGGCCATTACGCCCGAGCAGCGCACGGCTATCATACGTGCGAGCCGCATCTACGGAAAGTACGACAATATGGTGGACCGTGAGAGCGCCTTCGAGGTGCTGATAAAGGAGGCTGAGGAGATGGCCGTGGTGGAGGTGGAGGAGACCCCCGCTCCGCAGCCCAAGGCTGGCAAGTCGGCTCCCGTCGAGGCTGCTCCGAAGAAGAAGGCAGGTATCGGCGGCAAACTGCTGAAGGCGGCCCTCACCGCCGTCACTGCCACACTGGCAACTGCCGCAGGTACCGCCGTGAGCGATGCTGTGAGCGGCAAGAAGACCAAGAGCAAGACAACGATGGGGCAGAAGATTGTGAAGAACACCACGTCGAGCCTCACGCGTACGCTTACGCGAGATATATTGGGAAACCTGATTAAATAAAAAAAAGCCCCGACGATTGTCGGGGCTTTTCTTTTATTTGCTTCTAAGTGTTGCGCCAGTGTGGCTTTGCCATGTGGCGAGCAGCTTGCGGTAGTTGGCGTAGTCCTCTATGGGTACCACGCTCTTTTCTAGCTTCAGCTTGCGCTCCACCTTGAGTGTCTTGCCGCTCTGTTTCACACTCACCTGCATCGTGCCAATGCCGTCGAACGACAGCTTGTCGCTGACGCTGCCGCCAACGAGCTTGACGCCCTTGGGCAGGGTGTAGGTCTCGGTGCTGGTAAGGTCGCAGGCGCTTCCCTGCAGAGGAGTGGTGCGGTCGAGGGCGAGTCTGCGGGCGCTCATGGTGGGTTCGCCAGGGATGCCGGCGAAGCTGAGGCGGAAGAATCCGTCGGCAAGGGTGTCGAGCTCGGCATCAGCAGTGGTGGTGAAGTTGCCGGTGTTCACCTCGTCGTGTGCTTCGCCGTAGAGCTGTGCCGGTGCTTTGGAGCGGACATCGAAGCGGTACTCCAGCGTGTCGATGATGACGCCCACATGGTCGTGGTTGTCGCCGGTGACGGAGGCCTGATAGCCCTCGTGGCGGAGAATGGCGGCGAGCAGGGCGGCCTTGTCTGCGGCGGTGCCACAGCCGCTCTGCCATGTCTCGGCAGGCGAGGCGACAGCGTAGCCGAGGTGATTGGGGGCGATATCGTTTAGGTGGATGTTGTCAACTATATAGTTGCGGATCTTGGTTATGGTCTCTTTAGCGGTGCCGCGGTCGGTCATCTTGCCCACAATATCCTCGGCAGCGGCGAAGTCCTTGCCCTCATCGGTGATGGTGTATTGCGGCGTACCGTTGAAGAGGTGCAGTGTGGGGATTATGTCGGCGGGCATGTAAGGTTCACGCGGAGCCTGTGGCATATTACTGAAGGTGTAGTGGAGGCTGCGGTTCATGTTGTCAGTGTTGATGGACTCTCGGCGGGTCACATCGTCGCCCTCAGGCAGGTATTGGCTGCCGGTGATGTTGTAGTTGACGTTGATGTCATTGTTGTAGTTCACTATTACCTCGAGCTTGTCCACGGGGCAGTCGCGTTTCAGAGGGATGCTCTCATGGATGAAGTTGTTGCGGCGGTGGATGGTGTAGTCGACCACTATGGTGCAGCCCAACTCCATGCCGGTATGCACCATGGCGAGCTCGCGTATGTGGTTGAAACGGCCGCAGTCGGCGCACTCCGACGGCAGTTGGTAGACGAAGGCGTTCTGCGGCATGTTGACGCGGGCGCCGTCTTTCTGTATGGTGTACACCTCGTTGACGGTAAGCTCTTCTATGTCTGGATTGTAGACCACGAACGTCTCGCCCTTGTCGGCGTAGGCAATGAGGCTGCGGGTGCGCAGTATCTGCACCTCGTGGCGGTAGTGGAAGTCGCTGCTGCCGTCAGCGTTGAGGGTCCACTCGTAGCGCAGCAACTTGTATATGGCGTCGGATTGCTGTGCTGTTACTGTTGTGCCTATAAGGATTGCCATTGCGGCAAACAATATCTTCTTCATGGCTTTACTTGGTTAAGATTACTGGGGTTTGTGACACTTTAATCTGGTTCATGGCGCTGGCGCGGAAAGGCATCCAGTCGTCGGCGTCGTAGACACGTTTGCCGAAGAGTAGGCTCTCGCCGAAGGTGAGAGTGTTGCCATCCATCTGGAAGCCGCAGCCAAATGAGGCGGCGGGGTCGGCAATGCCGTCAACCATGGGGTAGTGAAACTGCTTGTACTCGTATGGCAGCGTGATGGTCTCCTGTATCTGGATGAGCTTAGAGCAGCGGTCGCTGAATGGTTGTGTCCGGTGCTCTTGACTGAAATCGAAGTATAGGTGGCTCATGGCGCGGCTATAGAAGTTGCGTGCTGTGAGCGGTATGAACACTATGGCCTCCTTGTCGACAATGGCGAAGTGGGGTATGCGATACTTGTAGGTAATGCTCACAGGCTGCTCCAGGTAACGGTCGGGGTCGGTATGCTGGATGTCGATTATCTCAGCTGTGGGGGCTATCTTGAGGAGTTCTGCCTCAAGGTTGCTGCGCCACTCGCTCTGGCGTGCGCTGAAGACGCTGCGCACCGAAGCATCGCTCTGGCCTTCAGCGGTGATGCTGATGGTGCCGGTGAGTGTACCGTCCTTGTCAATAGCGCTTGTGCCGTTGATACGTATGTAGTGATTCTCGGCGGGCGAGATGGGAGTCTCCATGAGGTCGCAGCCTTCAGCGGTGCCGATGAGGTAGCCTTGCTGCTGTTCGGCGCTGCTCCATAGCTCGCGCACGTTGGGCACCCAAGTGGGGTCGAGCATTGTGAACTGGCCGTTGCGGAGCTGCACGGCGCAGACGCTATGGTTGAACTGGTCGGCAGGTATGCGGTCGATGCGCTCACCGGCCATGGTCATCGCGGCGTAGGCCTTGAAGCCGGCGGCGCGCAAGAAGGTGACAAGCATCGATGCCTTGTCCTTGCACACGCCACAACGGTCGGTATATATCATGTCGGCATTGTGGAGCGTGAAGCCTTCGCCCTCGCCCATGGAGATGCCGGCATAGCGTATGTTGTCGGCCACCCAGTGGGTGAGGCGACTGATGCTATCCATCTCATCCTTGGCACCACGCAGGAGTTCATTGACTTTCTTCTGTACGGCTGGGGTGGGCTTAAAGCTACCATAGTCCTCGTTGACACCGTAGAACCATCGGCTTTTGGCCTGCCAGTCTGGGCTGGTGGAGAGCAGCAGCTTGCACTGCATGTCGTTGCCGGCAAGTGCGCGGGGCTCGCGCTTAAGCGGCGTGATGTCCTTGCCCTCGAAGGTGTATAGCGAACGCCCATCCTCATCGGCGGCTACGCGCGTCACCTCAAGTTCGCCATTGTACACTTTATATTGCAGTTTCTTGCTGTCGAGGAGGTTCACTTGATATACCTTTTGCTTGACAGGTTCGCTGCTCCAGAAGGGCACTATGTCGTAGAAGTGGCCTTTCATAGGCGGAACATAGCGCTCGTCGCTTTCCGGCAGCGCTGCGAATGTGCCGTTAAGGCTCGGCACTTCGTCCTGCAGCAGGGCGTAGGTGTATCCTTTCTTGTAGGTCCATATTTCAAGTTTGTCGCCCGGGTCCATGTGGCCTACCTCGACCATCTTCTGGCTGGCACCCCAGTATATGAGGCGTGCAGGCGCCACATAGTCGTATACCGGCACATTGCCCTCGCGCTCGGGCCACACCAGCGTGTCGCTGCCACCGTTGGTACGGTGCACCACTACGCCCGTGATGTCGCACCATGCCGACAGTGGGTCATAGTCCATCTTCACGGTGCTCCACTGTGTGCAGCCGGCGTAGGAGCCCATCTCTATGAGTCTGTGGGTCTGCACGTGGCTGAGGCCGGACTCCTCCATATAGACGCCCGTGGAGTCATACAGCGTCACGGTGTTGGCGCTGGGATATTTGTCCGGTAAAGCACGCTCCTGTGCCACCGCGGCAGCGCTCAAAAGCCCTACCAATGTGGCTAATACAAATACTTTCTTCATTATCTGTGTTGTTTTATTTCTTGTGCAAAGATACGTCTTTTTTTTGACATAACAAAAAAGAAGTGGTAATTTCCACTTCTTTTCTTGTTGTCCTACCTGGATTCGAACCAAGACAAGCTGATCCAGAGTCAGATGTGCTACCGTTACACCATAGGACAATTACCTTTTTTAGGGGGCTTTCCTCTCTCTGAAAGCGGGTGCAAAAGTACTAACTTTTTTTGAACTGACAAAATTTTTTTCGCTATCGGTATACTACTGTTGTCCTATCCTTTGTACATCAGTGTGTTATTTTCTTGAATTTTTTGTTGCGATGACATGCTTGACACCTGCAGTTGTCGCCGCGTGAGGCACATTTAAGGCTATTATTAGACTCTTGCGGCAATGTCTATTTTCTTGCCTTTGAGAATATTTTTTTTGCAGATAAAAAAATATATGTATCTTTGCATCTTGAAAATAATCATTAATCTAAATGCTAAAACAATGAAGAAATTATCGTGGATGCTTGCCGCCGTCCTCTTTTGCGGCACCTTGTTTGTCTCCTGCAACAAAGAGACTGATACCATTGAGACACCATCAAGCGCTGCTACGCAGGTTAACCCCGCCGACCTCGTTGGCACTTGGGGTGGCACATTTAATGGTTCCACGACCTATCAGAGTAACCAGCTGACGTACACTATCAACTGGACGGCCAATGTGGCGACCGCCTCTGCTGGCACTATGTCTGCTAGGATTACCTCAAACATCTATGAAGATTATACGGTTAACTATGTTATCACCGGAATAAGGCCGCGCCAGAACACCGATTACGTTATCCTTGATGTCAGAAGAGACGGTGCTATTTTTGATGATACATTTGAACTCATCTACAACAAGAGCGCCAACACACTGAAGGGCAGCATGAGGCTTCAGTATCAGGAGGACCTTACCATTGGCGGTGAGACTACGCTGAGCAAGCAATAACGGCATCTCTCCAAAAACATAGCGCCGGCAACCTCATGGGCTGTCGGCGCTGTTGTTTTATGCTAAGGAGGCATCAGAGGCTGTCTCCGGCTTCGCCGTCACCTTCCTTAGCGCTCTTTTCAAGCTCCAGTTTACCGAATCTGAGGGTAATGCCAGCCGAGATGTAGCGGCTGTTGGTCATCTTGTTTGTAGCGTCGCTCAGGTAGTATGGGTTGGTGTTCTCCGAGCCGGAGCCGTAGCGGCCGCCCCAGTTGAAGATGTCCTGCACGTTGATGAACACCGACAGTTTGCGCTTGAAGAAGTCACTGCGCACACCGAAGTCCAGTCCGTAGCGCGCTTTGCGCGTGCTCATCAGGCTCAGCGTAGGCGAGGTGTAGCGTGCGCCGAGGGTCACCTGGTACAGGTTGAAGACTTTGGCCCAGGCGTTTACGCGGGCGCTCCACGAGGTCTTGTGCTGCTGGTCGGTGAGGTGCTTGCCGCCTCGGTCGTACTCCATGCGGTAGCCGTAGTCGTAGACGTTGGCGTAGAGCCTCACGTTGAAGAAGCCCGTGGGGCGGTAGGTCATGTTCACGCTTGCACCGTAGCGCCAGCTGGTGCCCATGTTGTAGGGTATCGAGACGCTGACGGCCCTCATCCTCAGGTATTCGTCCCAGTCCACACGGTCCGTCAACGAGCTTATCTCGTTGGTGCTCAGGCGGCCGTAGGCCTCGATGCCCACGTTGCCGAAGCGCTCGAAGAACTTCTGCCATCCTGCCTCGACGCTGTGGGTGAAGGCATCCTTCAGCTTCGGGTTGCCGGTGCTGTAGCTCTCGTCGCCGTAGCGGCGGAAGCGGCTGGTCTGCTCCTCGCCGGGGGTCGACATGCGCATTGTGTAGTTGAGCTTGAAGTTGTGCATGTCCTCGGTGCGATAGCTCATGTGTATTGACGGGTGGATGTCGAACTGTATGGTGGTGGTGTCGTCGGCAAAAGGCATGTCGCTGATATACTGGTAGTGTTCGTGTTCCACACCAACGCCGAGTCCGGCGCTGAGGGTGAAGCCGCCCCAGCGGTGCGTCCAATCCACATCGGCGTCCAGTCCGGCGACGTTGCTTAAGAAGTGGTAGGTGCGCAGGGTGTCGACGAGGGTGCCAACAGTGTCGTTGTAGCGGTTGTAGGTGTTGTCCATGTGGCTTATGTCGCCGCGCAGGCCGTAGCTCATTTCGCCGTCCTTGCTGTAGGGGCGGTTGTAGCGGGCGTCGAGGCTGGCACCTCGGCTCTGTGTGTTGCTCAACAGGTAGCGGTGCTTGTCAAGGTCGGTGTAGGTGTCGTACATGCGGTTGTACCACTGCTCGCTGGAGTTGCGGTTCATGCGCGTGTTGAGGCTCATCCGCAGGTTGTGCCCCTCACGGTCGTACTTCTTGGTGAAGTCGGCTCCGGCATGGGCGAACATCGAGTTGCCCTTGCTGCGCGAGTTCAGCGTGTCGTTGTAGTAGAGGGTCTGCATGGGCACCGAGTCCAGCAGGTAGTAGGTCTGGCTGCGCAGACTGTTGTTGAGCGCCGGGTTGTAGTTGTAGAAGCCGCCTGCGTCAACGCTCAGCTCCGTCATCGAGTCAATCTCGTAGTTGAGGTTCATGAATATGTTGGCGCTGTGCGAGCGCGTGTTGGAGGTGTCGTTGGCCGACTCGACCATCGTGGTGTCGTAGGTGCCGTCGGCAATGGCGTTGTGGTCGCGCCGCATGTAGGCGTGCGTCTCCGTGGTGTTGTCGCGGCGGCTGTAGCGTCCGCTGGCGAAGAGGTTGAAGCTCAGTTTCTCCTTGGCCCACATGTAGCTCACCCACGGGCTCACGAAGGGCTGGTTGCTCCCGTTGACACCGAAGCTCACGAACTGGTTGCTCTTGATATGGGCCGAAGTGACGATGTTGATGACCGCCTCGGCATCGGTGGCATACTTGGCCGAGGGGTTGGTGATGGTCTCGATGCGGGCCAGGGCGTTGGCAGGCAGGGTCTGCAGGTAGGTCTTGAGGTTCTCTTCGGTCAGTTTCGACGGCTTGTCGTTGATCCAAATCTCCACGCTGGTAACACCGCGGAGGCTCACGTTGCCCTCCACGTCCACCTCCACGCCCGGCGCGTTCTGCAGGGCGTCCTCGGTGGTGCCGGTCTGTATGCTGGGGTCCTCGCTGACGTTGTAGACCATCTTCTCGCCGTCCATGGCGTAGAGGGGCTTCTCGGCGGTGATCTCCACGGCGTCGAGGGTCGTGGCGCCGGGCATTACGCGCAGGGTGCCGAGGGCTGTGTTGTTGCTCACCGTGAATGGCACCATGCGGTTGCGGTAGCCCAAGGCCGTGATGCGCAGCAGGTAGCTGCCTGCCGGTATGCCGCTTATCTCGAAGAGTCCGTCGAAGTTGGTGGCCGAGCCCTTTACGAAGCTGCTATCGGCTGAGTCAAGCACTGCCACGTTGACGAAGGCTAGGAACTCGCCGCTCGCCGAGTCGCGCAGTTCGCCCACCACCTTGAAGGTGTCGCCCTCCTTCACTTTCTTCTTCTGCCTCACCTGCTGGGCCTCTTGGCTGCCCGGCATTTGGTTCCAGTCGCCGGTCATCGGCGGGCGCCTACGAGTGCTGTTGCCGTGGCCGAGGCTGCCTCCCGGCGGGCGCCCGCCGGGGCCTCCGGGTTGCGCTTCGGCATAGCTGCCAACGATAGTCATCAAGGCCGCAAAGGCCACAGTTACAAGTATGTTACGTATCTTCATATTCGGTTTTGACGTGAATGAATAATTATTAGTACTATATATTTATGTAAACTTGCACCCGTATGCAAAAAAAATACCGCCTCTCCGTACCCTCTCCGTCACTGCTCCGACTGTTTACCGGTTGTTTACCGGTTGTTTACCGGATTATAACCGTAGAACAACCGGTAAACAAGCGGTGAAGATACGGAGGGGTGGCGTTGTGGTGGCGGCATGGATGCGGCATAGGGCGGCGCATGGCACTTTTTTTTATGCGTTTGGGAAAAAAGTCGTATCTTTGCAGTTTGTTTCAATGAGTGTAAAAAACTATGGGCTTGAAAGACAATATAATTGACGCTTGGTGGCGTTTGCGCAAGTGGTTCGACAGCGTGGACTGGCGCGGTGTGGCACGCAGCATCATCAACTGGATTGGACGCGTGTTGCACACGCTGCTCTTTAAGTGGCTTATGCCTAAACGCTACCGTAACCTGACGAAGAGGGAGATTTTTGAGATTATCTTCAAGAGCGACACGCCCGCCGGCAAGAAGTTCGACGTGTGGCTGCTGGTACTCATCATCCTCAACATCATACTGCTGATAGTGGACAGTCTCACGGGCACCACCACCACCATGACCAGTGGCGCTCACCTCACGTGGCAGTTTATCGTCTTCAAGGTGTTGGAGTGGGGCTTCACGCTGCTGTTCACTTTCGAGTACTACCTGCGCATCTACTGCCTTAAACACCCGAAGAAGTATGTCTTCTCTTTTTGGGGTGTGATTGACTTCATCAGCATTTTCCCCGCATATCTGAGTCTGCTCTTCCCGGCCACCCAGGCCCTCACCGTGCTGCGCCTGCTTAGGGTGATGCGTATATTCCGCATCTTCCAGATGAGCCGCTTCCAGAGCGAGGTGTTCCACCTGCTGGAGGCCTTGCGCGCCAGCGCCATCAAGATAGTGGTTTTCATGCTCTTCATGCTTGTGGCCGCCATTATATTGGGTACGCTTATGTTCAGTTTCGAGAGCGAGGTGAATCCGGCCTTCAAGAGTATCCTGTCGGGCATATACTGGGCTGTGGTGACCATCACCACGGTGGGTTATGGCGACATAGCGCCGGTGACTGTCGGTGGACGTTTCCTCTCGGTGCTGGTCATGCTGCTTGGTTACTCAATCATAGCTGTGCCTACGGGCATAGTGGTCGGCGAGGTGGTGCACGAGTACAAGAACCCCAGGCGCGGCAAGCGTCGTCTCACTGCCGCCCAGCTCGACTACGATGACGAAGAGGAGGCTATAAACAATTAGGGATTGGAATGGTGCGTGTTCTTATAGCTGACAGGACGCACGAGGTGCTGGAGCAGAGGCTGCGCGAGGCAGGCTTGGCGGTGAGCGTGGAGCCCGACCACGACTACGAGTCGCTGGTGCAGGCCGCGCAGGGCTGCGACGGTCTGGTGGTGCGCAGCAAGGTGATAATAGACAGGGCGTTCATCGACCGTGTGCCGTCGCTGCGCTGCATCGGCAGGGTGGGGGCTGGCATGGAGACCATCGACGTTGACTATGCCGAGCGCCGAGGTATCCGCTGCCTCAACTCGCCTGAGGGCAACCGCGACGCGGTGGGCGAGCATGCCGTGGGGTTGCTGCTGGCGATGCTTGACAACATTGCGCGCGCTGACGCTGAGGTGCGGCAGGGCCTATGGCGGCGCGAGGGCAACCGCGGCTATGAACTGGGAACGCTGACGGTGGGCATCATCGGCTACGGCAACATGGGTCAGTCGTTTGCCAAGCGCCTCAGCGGTTTCGGCTGCCGGATTGTGGTTTACGATAAGTACAAGGAGATTGGCAGCCTTGAGGAGGTGCTGCGCGAGGCCGACGTGGTGAGCTTCCATGTGCCGCTCACCGACGAGACGCGCCACTATCTTGATACTGCTTTCATTGAGAAGATGGCCAGGCCGTTCTTTGTGGTTAACACGGCCCGCGGGGCTGTGGTCGACACCGAGGCGCTGGTGCAGGGGTTGGAGAGCGGCAAGGTGCGCGGTGCGGCGCTCGATGTGCTCGAGTACGAGAACATGCAGGCCGACAGCCTGGGCGACGTGCCTGAGGCGTTGCGCTATCTGATGGAGAGCAAGCGGACGGTGCTCACGCCGCATGTGGCTGGATGGACCGTGGAGTCGAAATACAAGCTGGCGGCTGTGCTGGCGGACAAGATAATTGATGTGCTGAAATGATAGTTGTAGGGAACAGCATAGTGAGTGACGACATCGCCGACCAGCGCTTCGGGTGCGACCTGTGCGTGTGCAAGGGGGCTTGCTGTGTCGACGGCGACAGTGGCGCTCCGCTGCTGGAAGAGGAGGTGGAGAAGCTGGAGTCAGTGCTGCCGCAGGCCTTGCCGCTGATGACCGCCGAGGGAAGGGCGGCCGTGGAGGCACAGGGTGTGGCCGTCAGGGACAAGGATGGCGACCTCGGCACGCCGCTGATTGAAGGCGGTGCATGTGCCTATATCACCTACGGCGACGACGGCTGCGCGCTCTGCGCCCTGCAGGGGCTGTATAAGCCCGTGAGTTGCCATCTATACCCGATTAGGGTAGAGGACTACGGCGAGTTCCAGGCGGTGAACTACCACCAGTGGGACATCTGCCGTTGCGCCAAAGGCAAGGGAGAACTGCTGTACATTGGTCTCAAGGAGCCGCTGGTGAGGCGTTTCGGTGAGGCTTGGTACGAAGAACTGATAGAACAAATAAAGCTAAGAGAGACAAATGGATAAGAAGAAACATGCCAGGCTGGTGGTGCTGCTTGTGGCGGCGCTGATTGTTGTGGACCAGGTGGTCAAGATACTGGTGAAGACCAATATGCAGATTGGCGAGGACATTCCATTGATAGGCGAGTGGTGTCGCCTGCATTTCATAGAGAACGAGGGCTTTGCCTTCGGTATGAGCATGGGCGGAGCTACCGGCAAGGTGGTGCTCACGCTGTTGCGGCTGGTGGCGTCGGCGGCCATAGCGTGGCTGCTGGTGCGGCTGGTGAAAGGGGGCACACGCTCGTCACTGGTGGTGTCGCTGGCTTTGATATTCGCCGGAGCTGTGGGCAACTTGGTGGACAGCTGCTTCTACGGCCTGATTTTCAACGAGAGCTATTACTCTGTGGCTACGCTCTTCCCCGCCGAGGGTGGCTATGCGCCGCTGCTACAGGGCAAGGTGGTCGATATGTTTTATTTCCCTCTCTTTGAGTTCGATTGGCCGACATGGATGCCTTTTGTGGGAGGAAACCACTTTGAATTCTTCAATGCGATATTCAATGTGGCCGATTCTGCGATAACAATTGGCATAGTTTGGCTGATGGTTGATCAGTTTTTTATTGCCCCAAAGTACAAGAAATCAGAGGTAAACGAATAAGTGGCAGTAAAATAATAAAAAAATATTTTGCCAGTTTGTGAAAAGTTAGTATTTTTGCACCCCGAAAGAGAGATGGCGTCGTAGCTCAGTTGGTAGAGCGAAGGACTGAAAATCCTTGCGTCACTGGTTCAAATCCAGTCGATGCCACCACAAATAGAAAGGAGACTCAAGCGAGTCTCCTTTGCTTTTGCGGTCACATAACCACCACTTTGCGTACTGTGTTGTTACCCACCCTGACGAGGTAGACCCCGGGGTGTAGTCGGCTGGAACCCACCTCGCGACCCATGATGTCGAAAATATGTACAGGAAGGTGTTGTGGTTCAACAACGATGCAGCCGTTGTTTGTATATACTTTTACTATGTCATGTGCGTCTGTGTGGTCGATGGATACGGAGGGTGGCGGAGAGAGTGAGTGTATCTCGGCGATGTAGTTCACCAGCGAGTGCTGGAGGAAGTCCCAGTAGGTGGGCAACAAGTTGCTGTTGAGGGTTTTGTCGGAGGATATCTCAAGGGTGAGTTCGCGGCAGTCATAGTAGTAGTTTATGTAGTCCTGACGTCCGCCGGTGATGATGTACCAGTCGCCGCCCTGTGTATAGCCGCACCGGTAGGTGTCGTTGAAGTGGTCGGCATTGTATGTACGTGAGGTGTCGACGAATCGTTGGCACACCTCCTGCCACCAGGCGCTGAGAGGGTGCGGGTATTGCCGAGAGGTGTAGGAATCCCATGGGTAATTCAGCACTTCGGCGCCGCCATGGATATTTGCGCTGAGGCGGAAGTTGTGGCGGTCGAAATAGTCTATCATGTAGATGTTCTCCTGCTGGAGAGGCTTTTTGGTTGTAGCGAAGGGATTAGGGTAGTTTCGGTTGAGGTCTACGTTGTTGGCATTGTTGCGAGTGGCGTCCCTGATGTCGTTTTCGTTGCGGCGGTAGGTACCATCGGGGTTGGCCAGTGGGTTGATGCAGATGAGTGTGGTGTTCATCAGCTCAGTGTACTGTGTGTTGTCGCCGTAGCCGCGGAGCAGCGTGTCTATGAGACGGAGCATCATGACATAGCCCGTCACCTCATCGCCGTGGATGGTGGAGGAGTAGAAGAACTCCGGCAGCGTGTCGGCGCTGCGGTTGGCTGTAATCTCCATGCTGAGGATGAGGCGTCCGTTCACCGAGGTGCCAATGGTGTCGAGGCGGCATAGGGTAGGGTAGTCGGCGGCCCACTGCTGCATCATGCTGACATATGTGTTGTAGGTCGGGTAACGGTCCCAATTGACCATTTCTGCGGGTGTGCTGGCCATATTCACAGCCTTGCTGTCGTTGTTCTCTTTCACAGGCGGGAATGCGTCCTGGCGGGGCTTGAGCTGGGCCGCTGCGCTGCCGCAGAATATCAGTGCCGCAATGGCTATGATTGCTTTCTTTATGTTCATCCTTATTTCTTTCTTTTCGTGGTGCAAAAGTACTAAAAAAAATGACATATAGCTGTTGTGTTATTATTTTTTTGTATTTTTGCACCCGCTAAACGACAGATATATGCACAAGACACCGATACAGATACGCTTTAACGACATGGACCAAATGGGGCACGTCAACAACACCGTCATCATGGAGTATTTCGACCTCGGCAAGGAGGCCTTCTTCAGTGCGCACGGGCTGTCGCCCGTCAAAAGCGACTTCACGGTGATTATAGTGCACTACGAGGTTGACTTCATGTCGCAGATTGGCTTTCACGACACTGTGCATGTGGAGACGGAGATTGAACGTTTCGGCACCAAGAGTCTCACGCTGCTTCAGCGCGTCGTGAAAAGCGAGTGCGGCACGGTGTGTTGCACCTGCCGCACTGTTATGTCGGGCTATCGCCGCAGTACCCGCTCGTCGGCACCTATCCCCGACGAGGTGAAGGAGTGGCTGAGCCGCTGATTATTTGAACATGTTTTCTATCTGCTCTTTGTAGGCCGCTTCGACGTTGCGGCGTATCAGTTTCTGCGTCGGCGTGAGCATCTTGTTAGACTCGCTCCAGGTTTCGGTCACAAGGATGAATTTCTTGACGCGCTCGGTCTCGCCCAGCTCGGCATTGTACTTGTCCATGACCTTCTGGTAACGGGCGATGACCAGCTTGTCGGCAATCAGCTCTTCGCGTGAAGGCACTGTCCTCTTCTGCGCAGCGGCGGCTTTCTTGCCTTTCCTGTTCTTTTTGCCCTTCTTCTCTTTCGCTTCGGGGGTGTCTGTGACGGGGGCGGTGTGGCGCAGGTACCAGTCGCCAAGCATGTCGAAGTCGGGAGCCACCACGGCGGCGGCGAACTTCTGGTCGGCACCCACCACCATCATGTCGAGGATGAACGGTGACTGTTTCATCTTCTCTTCGATGACTTCGGGGTTGATGTACTTGCCCATCGAGGTCTTGAACATGCTTTTGGTGCGGCCGGTGATGAAGAGGTAGCCGTCGGGGTCAAAGAAGCCGGTGTCGCCAGTGTGGAACCATCCATCGGCGTCAATGGCCTGCGCCGTGAGTTCGGGCTGGTTGTAGTAGCCTTTCATCACGTTGCCACCGCGGCATTGTATCTCGTTGGTCTCCGGGTCGATGCGCACTTCGATGGCACGCATGGCGAAACCCACCGAGCCAATCTTGCGCCCTTTCTTGTTGCTGTTCGTCACTGCGATAAGCGGCGAGCACTCGGTGAGGCCATAGCCCTCGTAGAGGTCCAGACCCACGCACGAGAAGAAGCGCGTCAGGCGCGGCTGTATGGTGGCGCCACCGCTGACGAGCATATACAGCTCGCCACCCATGCTCTCGCGGATGCTCTTGTATACCAGCTTGTCGGCAAGTTTCTTTTGTAGTTTGTACCAGCTGCTGAGCTTACTCTCGTCGAGGTCGTACTTGAAGGCCAGGTCAATGGCCCAGTCGAATATCTTTTTGCTGATGCCGGTCATTTTCTCGCCTTTGCGGAAAATCTTGTCGTACACCTTCTCGATGAAGCGAGGCACGCAGGCCATCATGTTGGGGCTTATCTCCTTGCAGTTGTCGCCCACCTTGGCTATGCTCTCGGCATAGGCGATGGTAAAGCAGAGCCACTGGTAGAGGTAGCCCATCATGCGCTCGTAGATGTGGCACATGGGCAGCCAACTCAGGGCCTTCGTCCATGTCTTTCCCGGGCTCTCCTTAATTTCCTGCACGTTCATGATGAGGCCGCGGTGCGTCAGCATCGCCCCCTTGGGCACGCCGGTGGTGCCGCTGGTGTATATCATCGTGCAGACGTCGTCGATGGTCAGTGAGTCCTTGATGGCCTGCAGTTGCTGCTCAGCGTCGGGGTGCTCGGCCTTGTACTTGCGGCCAATCTCGTAGATGTCATCTATCGACTTCACACCCTCCACCGGCACTATCGTGCAGAGGTTCTCCAGCTGCGGCAGCTTCTCGCGGATGTTGCTTATCTTCTTGTACAGGGTGGCGTTTTCCACCACCAGCAGGCGCACCTGCGCGTCGTTCAATATATACTGGTAGTCCTCCTCGCTGATGGTGGGATAGATGGGCAGCAGCACGGCGCCAGTCTGTTGCACACCGAAGTCCACATAGTTCCATTCCGGGCGGCCTGCGGAGATGAGGCCGACATTCTCGCCCTTCTTCACGCCCAGGTGCATCAGCGCATAGCTTATAAGGTCCGATTTCTCGATGTACTCGTCAATGAAATGCTCTTTCCATTCGCCGTTTTCCTTGAATTTGAACACAGGACGCTCCGGGTGAAGTTCCTTTCTCCACTGTAGCAGGTCGAACAATCTGGTAGGCTCTTGCATAGTAATGTCGTTTTAAAATAATTTGCAAAGGTATGGTTATTTTGTGACATGACCAAATATTTTTCAAAATTTAACTTTATTCCATGCTTTTTTGCCACCCTTCCTCTTCGCTCCCTCTCCGTATCCGCTCCGACTGTTCTACGGTTGTTTAACGGTTTTTGGTCGGAGGGGGTACGGAGGGGAGTCGGAGGGGGTGCGGTTTATGTTTGTAAAATAATGTTTGCCGTTTCTGGGAAAAATCGTATCTTTGAAATCTCAAAAATGTGATTGCTGCGATGGCACTGACTGACAAACAACTGATTGCAGAATTGGCGGGTGGGAAATACCAGCCTGTTTACCTGCTGATGGGCGAGGAGGACTACTATATCGACAAGGTGTCGGACTGGATGGAGGAGCATATCGTCGACCCCGGTCTGCGCGATTTCGACCAGACGGTGGTCTACGGGCGCGATGTGGACATGAAGACTGTGGTGGGCCATTGCAAGCGCTATCCGATGATGTCGCCGGTGCACCTGGTGATGGTGAAGGAGGCGCAGGGCATAGACAAGCGTCAGTGGGAGGCTTTGGTGCCATACCTGCAGCAGCCGTCGCCGCAGACGGTGCTGGTGTTGTGCTACCGCCACGGGACGCTGGACAAGCGCACGGCGGTGTACAAGGCAATAGCTGCCGCCGGCGTGGTGTACGAGACGCCGAAGGTGTACGACAACCAGGTGCCTGCATGGATAAAGGCCGAGGTGTCGGCCAACGGGCGCACGATAAGCGACAAGGCGGCGATGATGTTGAGCGAGTTTCTGGGCACCGACCTCGGCAAGACGGCCAACGAGTTGTCGAAGCTGTATCCGCTTGTGGCGGAAGGCGGCACGATTGACGAGACTCTGGTAGAGCAGCAGGTGGGGGTGAGCAAGGACTACAACGTGTTCGAGCTGCAGAACGCCATAGGGCGTCGCGACCCGGTGATGTGCAACCGGATAGTCAACTATTTCGCAGCCAACCCCAAGAAGAACCCGATACAGCAGGTGCTGCCGCTGCTCTACGGCTATTTCCTGAAGGTGATGTTCTACCACCAGCTGGAGAACAAGAGTGACGCGGCCAAGGTGCTGGGCTGCGCGCCGGTGTTTGTCAAGGACTACGCGCTGGCGGCGAGCAACTACAGCCTCGGCAAGCTGGCGTCGTGCATAGGCTACCTCTACGATGCCGACCTGCGCAGCAAGGGCGTCCGCAACAGCGGCACGGTGACCGACGGCGAGATACTCAAGGAACTTGTGTTTAAAGTGATACACTGATGGATAAAAGACTTGTCTTATTGTTTCTGTTCTCATTTTTGTCTTTGGGCATATATGGACAGGGGACCATACGCGGCACGCTGTTCGACGATGCCAACGGCGAGGCCGTACCGTTTGCCAACGTGGTGCTCGACGGTACGAAGATGGGCTGTGCCACCGACCTGAGCGGATTCTTCCTTATCAACAAGATACCCAACGGCACCTACACGCTGCGCGTGCGCTATGTGGGCTACGAGGAGTACACGCAGGAGGTGACTGTCAACGGAACACGCCCGATAACGCTTACGATAAGACTGAAACCGTCGGCGCAGACGTTGAACGAGGTGGTCATCAGCGACAACAAGATTGAGGAGAAGCGCATGCAGACGCAGGTGAGTGTGGAGAAGGTGACGGCGGCGCAGATACAGCAGATGCCGTCGATAGGCGGACAGGCCGACATAGCGCAGTATATGCAGGTGCTGCCGGGTGTGAGTTCAACGGGTGACCAGGGTGGCCAGCTGTACATACGAGGCGGCTCGATGATACAGAACCTGTGCCTGTTAGACGGCATGATAGTGTACAATCCGTTCCACTCCATAGGCCTCTACTCCATATTTGAGACTGACGTGATACTGAACGCCGACATTTACACCGGTGGTTTCGGCGCCGAATACGGTGGAAGGCTGTCGTCGGTGATGGACATCACCACGCGCGACGGTAATAAGCGTCGCCACAGCGGCAAGATTGGGTTCAACACCTTCGGCGCGAGCCTGATACTGGAGGGACCGCTGAAGCGTGAGACGGCGCAAAGCAAGAGCACCATCACCTACCTGGTGACGGCGAAGAACTCGTACCTCTCATATACGAGCAAGAAACTGTATCCGTACGTCGAGGGCGGGCTGCCGTTCGACTTCCTGGACATCTACGGCAAGTTGTCCATCAACAGTGGTACGGGCAGCAAGGTGAACCTGTTCGGTTTTCGCTATGACGACAAGGTGACGGCCTACCAGGGGCTGGCGGACTACCACTGGCAGAACTACGGAGCGGGCTCGAACTTCACCCTCGTCACAGGCTCGTCGGCGATACTCGATGGCGCGGTGGCTTACTCAAACTACTATATCACTCTGGAGGACGGTACGGCTGACAAGAAGTACAGTGAGATAGGTGGCTTCAATATGAACCTTCAGATCACGAACTTCATAGGCGGCAACAAGCTGAAATACGGATTGAGTATGGAGAGTTACCACACGAACTATCGCTTTGTCAACCAGTATGGCTACTCCACCGAGCAGGAGAAGCCTTCTGCAAACCTCTCGATCTTCGCCACCTATAAGCTGAACACGGGTGGGCTGCTGTTTGACCCGGGTTTCCGGCTGGTGTACTACGCCACACTCGGTCATGTGAGTCCCGAGCCTCGTTTGGCGGCCAAGTATAACATCAGCGACAACCTGCGCGTGAAGTTCGCGGGCGGCTTCTACAGCCAGATATTCTTGGATGCGCGGTCGGACAACGACATTGTGAATCTCTTCACGGGATTTCTTACCGGCTCGGCAGACCTGAGCATCACCAAGAGATTCCACGGCAGTGAGGTGAACACATACACGCAGAAGGCTAAGCATGCCGTGCTGGGAGTGGAGTACAACCTTGGCGAGCACATCACCCTTAATGCGGAGGGCTACTTCAAGTATTTCGACCAGCTCATCAACGCCAACCGCAACAAGATGTACGACCCCAACGATCCGGTCTATCGCAGCGGTCCATATGCAAAACCGGAGTATCTGATGACCGATTTCATCATAGAGAAGGGCTATGCCACGGGCTTCGACGTTAGCGTGCAGGCTGATCTGGAGCGGCTCTACCTGTGGGCCACTTACTCGCTGGGCTATGTGCAACGTCAGGACGAGGTGCAGAAGTACAACCCCCACTATGACCGTCGCCACACTGTGAACATCCTCGGCACCTATGCCTTGGGTGCATCGCGCGAGTGGGAGTTGAGCACACGCTGGAGCTTCGGCAGCGGTTTCCCCTTCACCCAGACGCAGGGTGTATTTGAGAGCCTGGTGTTCGGCAATGGTATTGTGAGCGACTACACGCAGGAAAATGGCCACTACGGCATGCATTACGCCGACCTATATGGTGGACGGCTGCCAAACTATCACCGTTTAGACCTCGGCGTAAAGCGCAAGATATCCATTGGTAAGCGTGGCCTGCTTGAGTTGAGCCTCAGCGCCACCAATGTGTACAGTCGACAGAACATATTCTATTACAACCGCGCCACACACAAGCGTGTCAACCAGCTGCCCTTCCTGGCCAGCTTCGGTGCGGTCTTCTCATTCTGACACTCCGTAGCCGAACAGGGCAAAGTCGCCCTTAAGCGGGTCGTCGGGGAATGCCTCACGCATAGTATCGGTGAGCCTCAACGCAGCATTCATCGAGGCGCAGCGGCTCTGCAGCAGCCCCAACTTCATGGCTTCGCTTACCACGTGCGTGTCGAGGGGCATGATAAGCGTACACTTGTCAATGATGCCCTTCCACAGCCCCAGGTCAACCGGCGAGCCGTCGCGCACCATCCAGCGCAGGAACATACACACACGCTTGCATGCCGACGTGGTGTTCTTGGGTACAACCACGCTAACACCGTGTTCGGCGAACCACCGGCAGATGCTTTCCACCGCCTGCAGGGCCGTGCCGGATACATAGGTGCCCATGCTGCCGTGTTGCAACAGCATATCCCTGTAGGCGTCGAAGAGGCGCCGCATGGTGTCGTTGTTGTAGAGGCGGTAGAAACACTGCTTGTCGCCTATGGCGAAACGCTCTGCATAGGCGCCCGTGCGTAGCCACCGGTCCATATCGCCCTCGGCGTAGTCGAGCAGCTGTCCTATCTTCGGCATAAACTGTGCGCGGCTGCCGTAGCTCAGTACCGACGCCACGAAGGCCGTGGCCTCCTGGTTGCGCTCGCCGTCCACCTGGTGCATCCACCACGACGGGTCGCCAACTATGAAGTCCGGTGTCTCATAGAGCTCCGCCAGCTGTATCAATCTGTTACGTGTGTCACTGTTCATCGTTCCAGTATTCTGAATTGTTTATGCCCAGCGCTTTTGGGTTGAACTTGGGCTCCACGCCCTGCTTCTTCTGCCGTTCGTAGTCCTTGAGTGCGCGTAGCGCCTGCGACGAGAGCAGCAGGATGGCCACCACGTTGATCCATGCCATAGCGCCCACGCCGATGTCGCCGATGGTCCATGCTATGCCGCTGCCAGCCATGGCGCCGAGGAAGACAGCCGCTATGGTGCCGCCGCGGAGCAGCCACACCACCACCTTCTCGCCGTGGTCGTCGCCGAAGTGCATGTCGGCCTCCTCCAGCTCGGCCAGCCGTTCGGGGTGTTTCTTGTAGATGCGGCGGCGCCAGCGGTTGAAGAGGTAGACAAGGTTGGTCTCGGCATAGTAATAGTAGGCCATGATGGTGGTGAAGGCGAAGAAGAAGAGTGCTATGGATATGACCATGTCGCTGGTTTTGGAACCTATCACGGTGCCGAGGGCGCCGGTGGTGTAGAACACGCCCGGCTCGCCTTCCGGCGCCAGGGGGTTTTGCTGCAGGTATGTGACCACGGGGCCAGCGGCGGTCTGTTGTACGGTGTCTATGATGTTGTATGTCTTGCAGGCCAGTATCATCATGGCCGTGGCGGTGCACACCAGCAAGGTGTCGATATACACCGAGAAAGCCTGCACCAGGCCCTGCTTCACGGGGTGGCTCACCTTGGCGGCTGCGGCCACTATCGGCCCCGTGCCTTGGCCTGCCTCGTTGCTGTATATGCCGCGTTTCACGCCCCAGGCTATGGTGCTGCCCAGCAGGGCTCCACCCACTTCGTTCACGCCAACGGCGCCGCGCAGCATCTGCACGAACACGTCGGGCACTATCTGCCAGTTGACAACCAGCACCACAATGGAGAGTACGATGTATACCATGGCCATCACGGGTGCCACCACCTGTGCCACGTTGGCTATACGTTTCACACCGCCAATGATTACCAGCGCTATGAGCAAAGCCACGACGGCGCCGACAGCCCACACTGGTACGCCAAACGAACGCGAGCAGCTGAGGGCTATGCCGTTGCACTGCACCGGCGGCAGCAAGAAGCCGCAGGCCACGGCGGCGAGCACGGCGAAGAGGCCGCCGAAGAAGGGACTGTGGAGACCTTTCTCTATGTAGTAGGCGGGGCCTCCGCGGAACTGTCCGTTGTGGTCCTCCTTGTAGATCTGCGCCAATGTGGCCTCGATGAAGGCGCTGCCGGCGCCGAAGAAGGCTATCACCCACATCCACACTATGGCTCCCGGGCCGCCGAAGCCTATGGCCGTGGCCACGCCCACAATGTTGCCCGTGCCCACACGGCCCGACAGTGCCATGGCGAAAGCCTGGAACGACGATATGCCCGTTTTTTTCTTGTCCTTGCCGGCACTGCCGAACAGCAGCCTGAACATCTCGCCGAAACGACGCACCTGCACGAAGCGTGTCCTGAAAGAGAAATACAGTCCTGCCAGCAGGCACAAACCCACCAGCGCAGGGCTCCACACCCAGCCGTTCACCATATCAATGGCTTCCACCAGCGTATCCATATCCTTGTGTTTTTGAACTGCAAAAATACTAATATTTTGATGATGTGGAAAAAAAATCGTATCTTTGCAACAAATATAAACGCACCGAAACCATGAAAAAAGCCTTCATCCCATTGATGCTGTGTGCTTTGGCTGCCATTGCTACCAGCTGCAACAGCAGGCAGGTACCTGCAACCCCCGAAGCCGACGCCTCAGCCTTCGTCAACATCACCGACGTGGTGCCCGACGTCATACTTGAAATACGCTACTTCGGCACCTACAACTTCGTGGGCTCTCGCATCGACGGCTACCTCCAGCCCACCGCCCTCCTCACCCGTCAGGCCGCCGACAGCCTGCTGGCCGTCAGCAACGACCTCAAGGCCCAGGGCTACCGCCTGAAAATCTACGACGCCTATCGCCCGCAGATGGCCGTCGACCACTTTGTGCGCTGGGGCAAGGACCTCGACGACACCCTGATGAAGCGCTATTTCTACCCCCGTGAATGCAAGGACAGTCTCTTCATAAAAGACTACATCGCCGAGCATAGCGGCCATTCGCGCGGCTCCACGCTCGACCTCACCCTCTTCGACATGCGCACCGAGAAAGAAGTCGACATGGGCGGCACCTTCGACTGGTTCGGCCGCGAGAGCCATCCCGACTGCGGCGGCAACCCTGACACATGGGCCTACGGCGAGAACGACACCATCACCGCACAGCAGTTCGCCAACCGTCTCATCCTGCGTACCGCCATGATGAGTCACGGCTTCAAGCCCTACGATTGCGAATGGTGGCATTTCACCCTCAAGGACGAACCCTTCCCCGACACCTATTTCACCTTCCCCGTGCAGCAGCTTCCGCACTAACCCTCCGCACCCTCTCCGCACCCTCTCCGACTGTTCTACGGTTGTTCGCCGGTTGTTTAACGGTTTTAAACCGTTAAACAACCGGCGAACAACCGTTATAAATACGGCCCGGATACGGAGCGGTGATATATCGGGTGGGTTTAGGCGGTACTTTATTGCCGCATTGCGTCGAGCTCGGCTTTGAGGTACTGGCCGGTGAAGTTGTCTTTCTGTCGGGCAAGGTCTTCTGGCGTGCCGCAGAAGGTGATGCGACCGCCGGCGCGGCCGCCGTCGGGACCGAGGTCGATGACCCAGTCGGCCACCTTGATGACGTCCATGTTGTGCTCGATGACGAGGACGCTGTTGCCCTTGTCGACGAGCTTCTGCAGCACGCCGAGCAGTATGCGGATGTCCTCGAAGTGGAGGCCCGTGGTGGGCTCATCCAATATATATAATGTTTTGCCGGTATCGGTGCGCGAGAGCTCGGTGGCGAGTTTCACGCGCTGCGCCTCGCCGCCGCTGAGGGTGGTGCTCTGCTG
>JAEEGL012040262.1_pt1 | contig 67556 bp, 65 predicted proteins | sample 9134231 | NCBI WGS metagenome assembly JAEEGL01 (sample SAMN16246548, study PRJNA631951) | gut metagenome | biome: gut microbiome; feature: rumen; material: fiber-attached | host: Bos | place: Iran: Karaj | collected 2018-10 | reverse complement strand
GGTTCAGATAATCATTCAGATAATTTTGATTTTGAAAAATATAAATTTTAATTATTAGCTGACTTTAACTGTTTTTATTGTTTCAAGATATCTGACAGCACTGTTTCCTGCAATTGCCCCATCTGATGCTGCAGTAATAACTTGTCTTAGAGGAGTATTTCTGACATCACCGATTGCATAAACTCCTTTTATTGATGTTTCCATATTTGCATCGGTTTCAATAAAGCCTTGTGCATTTTGTTGGAGCTGACCTGAGAATAAATCAACATTCGGTGCAAAACCAATATATGGGAATACTCCATCTACCTTCAAAATTGTTTTTTCGCCTGTTTTAACGTTTGAAATTGTTAGAGTTTCAACATGCTCAACTCCATCTATTCTTTCGGGAATACTGTCCCAAACAAATTCAAGTTTCGAATTTTGGAAAGCTCTTTCTTGAACAATTTTATCTGCTCTTAAAGAGTCTCTGCGGTGGATTACATAAACTTTATCTGCAAATTTTGTTAAATATCCGGCTTCTTCAACTGCAGCATTTCCGCCTCCGACAACGGCAACCGTTTTACCCCTGTAAAAAGCACCGTCACAGACAGCGCAATAGCTAACACCATAGCCTTTAAGTCTGTCCTCACCCTCAATACCAAGTTTTCTTGCCTGAGCTCCCGTTGCAATTATGACAGTATTTGCTTTAAAAATTTTATCTGTTGTTTCAATGATTTTAGGCTCTGAAATCAAATCTACTCTTTGTATTTCAGACATAGGAAATTTTTCAGCACCAAATTTATCAACGTGTTCTTCAAATTTTTCCATCAAATCATATCCACCGATTAATGAAAAACCGGGGTAATTTTCAAGTTCAAGATAATTTGAAGGCTGACCACCGAACATTGTCGTATCAATAACAGCCGTTTTAACCGCTCCTCTTGCAGCATAAATAGCCGCACTCATGCCCGCAGGACCGCCGCCTAAAATAGCAACGTCAAAAAGTAACTCTTCTTTATCAACCATGTTTTCCTCTATCTGCCAAAAATCTCCGCTAACGAGACATTCGACATCTTTGTTCCCTTTACTTTGTATTCAATATAATCCTCTTTGACAAGTGCACCGTTACGAGTGGTTTTTATATAAATTCTGTCAAAACCTTCAAAATTTTCACCGTTTATTGTAATAATCGGTGTTTCTACCGTGAGTTCATCAGGAAATTCGGTTCTTTTCTCAAACTTGACTTTTTTCCCCGTAACCTCATTAACACCGATAGATGCCGTCGCACCGGACATAGGATTTGTTAATAATATTCTATCGTCTATTTTAGAAAAAATCCATATATCAACACTTGTTGTATCGAAATAGTCTTTATTGGTACTTTGGGTACATTCGGCATAGATTTTCCAAGCGCCGTAAAGTTCTTTAGGCACTCGGTCACTCAAAGTTACACCTCCCTCAAGGACTTGCGCTCTTGCAAACGAGCATAAGAAAATAATAAAAATTAACAATAAGCGTTTGAATATTCTTTTCATAATTCGTATTTAATAACAAAAAATGAAAAAGCAAATTCAATAACAGGATAAATTATTAAATCATTAAAATTTGGTTATACTCTGAGAAAACTTTGTTTGTTTTGTTTCTTTTTCGCTCTCTTGGGGCTGAACAAGGTCAAGGTTATTGATATTTTTAACAATATTCATTCTCTTTTTACGCCAGAGCATATCAACAAAAGCATCAAGTCTTGTCATAAAACCTGCTTCACCGGTATGTTCATCTATTGTTAGGTGAAGAAGCGGCATCTGAACACGTTTTGCGTGGTATGCAATTTCATCAACCATTAATGAATCAGGGCCGCAGCCAAAAGCAGAAAGAGCTATTATTCCGTCAACTCTGTTTTCTCTTTTCATAAAGTGTGCTGCCGTTCCCGTTAATTCAAACTCATTTGCCCAATACTGAATTTCACCTAAACCCTCAATAGCACTTTTTGCTTCAGTTGGACTGACCTGAAGCGACGTATAAACTTTAACTTTCATTTTGTCTAATTTTTCAATTAATTTCATTGAAATTCTTTCGTCAAAAAGATTATATCCATGTGCCATTATTGCAACCGAAAGCCAATAACCTTCTTTTCTTGAAGTATTATTGATTTTTCTTCCTTCAAGTGCTGTTGAAAGTGCAAGTTTATAATCAATTCCGCTATGAGTCATAGCCAAGAAATTATCATACATTTCCCAGCCTGCTTTTGTTGCACGTTTAACAACTTTTTTATCCGTTATTCCAAACGGTTTCAGGGTTTCTTCCCAAAAATCATAGAAACCTATTTCTTCGGTTTTATCCAAAGTCGGCTCTATCATATTAAAAGGAATATCAACAACATTTCTTATAATTTCGGGAAGTCCTCTGATTTTGCTGCAATTATTGACTTTAAACGAAATCGATTGCAGGGAAGGAACAAAAATTGTGCTGACACCTTTTTCAAGCAAATTCAAAAGATGTCCTACATAAACTTTTAACGGAAAACAACTGTCTGAAACCAGAACAGCAGAACCATCATTGATGATTTTATTTGTTGTTTTATCAGATATAACAACTTCAAAACCCAAAGACTTGAAAAAACCATAATAAAAGGGGAAATTATTATAATAGGAAAAGGCTCTCGGAATACCGATTTTTTTGGGTAAAGGTGTTATTATTTCTTCTTTTTGGTCTCTATTAAACATAAATGTTTCCGCTCAAAAATTCGTCTAGTTAATATTAGCACAAAAAACCTTTAAAGGTTGAAAAAATATTTTGTTTATAATAAGAAATATAAAGGACATTAACCGAAGATTAAATATGTTTTTTAAAAGAAAGCCGCGAAATTACAACAGAAGATTCAAAGAAGACTACGGGTTTATAAGAACTTTTTATATAACCTGGTTTTTGTATTTCGTTGTTTATCCCGCAGGTTTTTTGTTCTATAACGTCAAAGTTTTCGGAAGAGAAAATATAGACAAAAAACAAAGATATCTGTATACATCAAACCATACGTCTTATATCGATCCCCCGTTAATTTCAATTGTTGCAAATAAACCCGTTGCATATATGGCAAAAAAAGAACTTTACACCTCAAAAAACCTTTTGACAAGATTTTTGGTTATCAGCTTGGGTTCTTTTGCCGTTGACAGAGATAAACCCGAAATTGCAACATTCAAAACCATTAAAGATATTGTGAACGAAACAAAATGGTCACTTGGAATTTTTCCACAAGGAAAAATCACTCCCGACAACAGTGTTGAAGATGTTCAAAAAGGCTTTATTTCCGTTGCAAAAAAAGCAAAGATGGATATTGTTCCGATTGTTATAAAAGGTTTTGATGGTTATGCAAAAAGGCTTTTTCAAAAGCACATTGAGCTCTACATTCAAAAACCCATTTCTTATGAGCTTCCGGAAGAAGAAATTCTTGAAAAATGGAAATCTTGCTATGCTTGTTTTAAGAAACAAGAGGAGAAAAAAGAACTTGCTGGGAGTGTCAGATGAAAAAACTTGCGGTTATCGGAACAGGCGGTGTCGGTGGTTATTTTGGAGCGAAACTCTTGAAAGCAGGGTTTGATGTAACTTTTGTCGCAACCCCTAAATCTGCTGAAATCATTAAACAAAAAGGATTAACTGTTAAAAGCCCCAATGGTGATATGGAATTTAAACAAGTCAGCGTTTCTTCGGATTATTCCTCTATAAAAGATTCTGATATTGTTTTCTTATGTACAAAATCACAAAATACAAAAGAAATAGCGCAAGGAATAAAGCCATATTTTAAAGAAAACTCTGTTATAGTCTCTCTTCAAAACGGAATTGAAAATGAAGAAATTTTATCTGAAATTTTGGGTAAAAACAGAGTTATTCCGGCTCAAATTTATATTTCTGTTGCTTCTCCCTCTCCAGGAATAGTCGAACACGGGGGTTCTGGAGAAATAATTATCGGAGAATTAGACAACAAAACAACCCAGAGACTTGAAGAACTTCAAAAATTGTTAAATTCCGCTTCAATTCCGACAAAAATGACAAATGACTACAAAAAAATTCTCTGGTTAAAACTCTTGGTTAATTCTGTTTATAACGGTTTTAGTGCTGTTTTGGGCGATGATTTTAAAAAAATTCCGTTTTCAAAAGAAGGAAAAAATGCCTTTTGGGAAATGCTCAAAGAGGGGCAAAAAGTCGCAATCGCAGACGGAGTTAATGTTGAAGAAAAACATCTTAAAAAAATTATGGAAATGACAGAAGAAGGAAATGTATTCTTTAATTACCCCTCATCTACCCTTCAGGATATAAAAAAACAGAAACCTCTTGAAATAGACTATATTCAGGGTGCTATCATAAGAAAAGGCGAAAAATACCATATTGAAACACCAATGAATAAACTCATCTGGAGCCTTTTAAAGATTAAAGAAAAACAAAATTAATATTTCCCATTGTTTAGAGGACAGTCAAAAACGCAATTTATGATAAAATCAGAAAGATAAAAAGGGCTGTCACATGTTAAAAAAGATAAAAGTACAAAGCAGGCTTAGTTTAGTTGCAGCTGTATTACTATCTTTATTTTTTATTATCCTTTGTATTGTATTTGTTTATATTGCATATACTTCCGATTTTGTCAGTTCTCGTACAAAAGGTGATATATACGGATTTATTGGCACTTTGGCAATCTTTATTCCACTGTGGCTCAACAGTGCTCAGGACGACAGTGAATATGTATCCGATTTATTACTCGATGACAAAGCTTTAACGATAATATATACACAAAAAAATCTAAAACGTTCAAAGATTATCCCTATAGAAAATATTTCAAGTGTTCAAGCAAAGTTAAACGCTAATTATGTTAAAACAGGAAAATCAACAACTCTTTTTTGTGAAACTACGGTTACTATTAAAACGAAAGATAAAAACGACATTGTTTTTAGCGAAAATCCGACTGCCAGTATTTCTTTTTGCAATTATTCTTTTATGCTACGACTTTTATCCATAGCAAAATACTTACCCCATTTTACCTTCAAAGTTAATGGCAACGCAGATGACGTAAAACAAGACTTAAAATATTATTCAATTTACGGCAAACGACTTTCTTTTTTTAAAAGACAATATATTATTTTTAAAAAGTATCCAATCGGTTATCGTATTTTAATTTGTTTATTTTTTATTCCTCTTATCATTAGTATCGGAGTTCTGATATATCTTTATTTCCCTCCTGTTTTAAGTAGCAGCGATAAAGAATATCTTTCTTATATGGAACAGGGTTATAAATATTACCAAAATGATGATTATGAAAATTCCATAGCAGAATATGATAAAGCCCAGAATATACATGATAACGATTCGACATTATATTACTATAAAGGTTTAAGCTATTACTATGACAGACAATTTGAAAAAGCCTCTGAAGAAGCAGAAAAGGGAATTAATGTATTAAACAAAAAATCAGCTTATTATCGGGCAAAAAATTTTAAATTAGCCAATAATGACATAGGACTTTATTCACTGCTCGGTGACAGCGAAAAGAAATTAAAAAACTACTCAAAAGCAAAATCGGCATATACTTATGTCATTGACCATGTTAAATATACTTATACCGACGTTTATTTTGAAAGAGGACAATGCGAATTTTATTTAAACGAAAAAGAATCAGCCCTCAATGATTTTTATAAACACAAACAAATTATTGAAAAATATTTAGAAGATCAAGCAAACAGCGAATATAAAGATAAATATCCGACTTATTCAAACAAAGACTTAGAGAACATTAATCTTTGGATAGCTGCTTGTAATAATAATTAATTTAATAATGTTGTTATTGTTTGTAAACAATACTTCTCTGCATGCTTGACTATTACAACAGTAGTGTTTATAATTTATTCTAATATTCATATTAAAAATTTCCATTTTTATGCGGATATGTGTCGGGATATTATTATATGTCCAAAAAAAACCATAAAGCCTCATGCGACAAACAAAACGACCTTTTTTGAACTTTTTTTTAAAATAATCGTTTCATATTATGTAAGTACTTTGTGGTTTATTGGAGACGAGAATGTTTGAAAAATATTATTTGATATTAGTTTTAGGATTGTGTGTTACAACTTGTTACCAAACGGTTATGCCAAAAGAAACTTACTCTTTTGCCGCTCCGATTCAAGAACAATATATATGTGATTCAGAAGAATATTTTGATAATAGTGGAGATAAAGAAAATAAAAAACCAAAAGCAGCAGAGGAATTAATGGTTGCTTATGGAAATATTTCTCAAGATAAAGATGCTCATTTCCGTGAGTTCAGACCTACTTTTTAATTCTTTCTGACTATTTTTGGTTGTTCCCAATAATTATTATTCGGATTAACGTATTTTTTCACTTCAAAATATGTAAAAGGACAGGCTGTTCCTTTCCATTGCCACTTAATAACAACATCATCAGCGTTTGTTTCAAAGATTTTATTGCAGTTTTCCTTTGAACCATACATTTGCCTTTGAGTTCCTGAAAGATAAAACTTGTGCGCTTTCCAATAATAGAGCTTCCTACCGGCAACGTCTCTGACTTCATCAGGATAGCCCCATTGATCAATAACAGCATTAATATTCTCTCCAACCCAGCTTTCCATTAATGTATCCATAGTGCTTCTGATGCCGATTGCTTCTGCTGATATCGGTAAAAACGCAAAGAGAAATAAAAGAACTAAAAATTTTTTCATAACAAACTCCAAATAATTATTCTCTTAGGTTATATATAATTATGATTTATTTAAAAGCAATCATTTTTTATAAGTATATTAGTGATTTTTTTATTAAAGATTGTAAAATTTTAAATAAAAATCAACAATTTATTTTCATTATATGCTTTACAACTTTAACACAATAAGTGTTCTGAATAAGTAAGGAGATAGTTTGTATGAAAATTTTACCCATTTTTCCCCATTTTAAGAAGGATCGTTTAGAACCGACACCAACACCAACGCAGACACCAACACCGACACCAACACCAACGCAGACACCAACACCGACACCAACACCGGAACCAACACCAACGCAGACACCAACATCGGAACCGACACCAACACCGGAACCTAAATATACAACAACAATATATCCTCAAATGCCATCTTCAGCAAATAGATGTGAATTACCTCCTATTATGCCGAGAACTGAAGGTAAAATCGGAAATGTAACTGTTTCAGTTGCAGGCGGAGATATGACACAAATCAAAGCAGATGCTTATGTTGTACCTGAATTTGACAGCTGTATTTCAGAAGGAGGCGTTGGTGGTGCAATTTATAGAAGCGGTGCAGGAAAAGGTATGGAAGCTTACGGAAAACATCTTGCCGAACACGGCAAACTAAAATTAAAAGACGTTTTTGTGGCTGAAGCCGGCGGTGGTAAATCAAAATATTTAATCCATGCTGTTTCTGTTGGTGCAGATGATGATAAAGCTTTTGAAGTTGCACAAGACAGTGTATATAATTCTTTAAAAGCCGCTCAGGAAAAAGGAATTAAATCAGTTGTTATTCCCGCTATCGGAACAGGTATCATCGGCAGTTTAACAAATACTGAATCAGCAAATGCTATTTTAAGTGGTGTTAAGAAATTCGCAGATGAAGGCGGAGAAATGGATGTTTGCGCTGTTGTTTATAGCACAGGACAAGGCTTCAAAGATTTTTCAAATGCTTTGAAGAGCAAAGGTTATGAACAAGCAAAATCAACTCGCGGAACAAAACAATTTAATCCCTTAGCTTTTGTAAGAGAACTCTCTCATACCGTAGCAAAAGCTCCTCGCAAAACTTATATGGAAACTCAAAGAGAAAAACCTGTTCCTCGACCTTTTAAACAGGAAACTCTTGATAAACTTTTAGCATTAAAAGGCAAGCAAGGAAAAGCTCTTTTAACAGAAAGAGATATGGAAGATCTTACTATAAATTATATTTCTGGAGGTAAACCAATTCCTCATTATGAAGAAAGAATTATAGCGGTTATAAGTAATCCGGAAGAAATAAATGAAATTTTGAAATATGATAATCCGGCTTACGGCATTTGGAGAGCCATTCTCGATCCTTTGAATTCAACAATAAAAGCTAATCCCGGTCTTTTTAATAACTAATATTGGAGAAATGATTATATAAAATAAAAAGCCCCCGTATTTAATGGGGGCTTTATAATTTAAAAAAAAAAGAACCTTATGGCTCTTAATTTTAATGGTGGGCGTTGAGAGGCTCGAACTCCCGACATCCTCCTTGTAAGGGAGGCGCTCTACCAACTGAGCTAAACGCCCTCAGCAAATATATATTATTATGCTAAATTTTTTTAGTCAAGATTTTGTTTTTATTTCTCTAAATAAAGAAGTTATTAAGATTTGAGTTAAGAAATTGACTAAAAACAAATTATATTTTACCCTTATATAATAACAATAAAGGGATATCAAAATGAGTTCAAAAACCACATACACTAAAGAAGACATTAAGAAAATCATAAAAGAAAAAAATGTTGAATTTATAAGACTTCAATTCTGCGATATAAACGGACAAGTTAAAAATCTTGCTATGCCGTCAAGTCAAATTGATAAAGTTCTCAATAATGAATGTATGCTTGATGGTTCATCAATTAAAGGTTTCAGAAATATTGAAACATCAGATATGTTCTTCTATCCTGATTTAAATACTTTTTCTATTCTTCCTTGGAAACGTGATGACAAACATAACACAAACGTTGCAAGAATCATTTGTGATATTCATAACACAGACGGAACACCTTTTGAAGGCTGCCCTCGTGCAAACCTTAAAAGAGTTATGAAAAAAGCAAAAGAAATGGGTTTTGAACTCAACATCGGACCTGAAGCCGAATTTTTCCTTTTCAGAAAAGATGAAGAAGGAAAACCGACTACAATTCCTTTAGATAAAGCCGATTACTATGATGCAGGCCCAGATGATCTCGGAGAAGATATAAGAAAAGAAATTGTCAGAACAATCTCTGAAATGGGTTTTGAAGTTGAAGCAAGCCACCACGAAGCTGCTCCCGGTCAACAGGAAATTGATTTTAAATATTCCGATGCTTTAACAACAGCAGATAATGTAATAACTTTTAAACACGCAGTTAAAGCAGTTGCAAGTCGTTTTAAACTTCATGCAACCTTTATGCCAAAACCAATATATGGAATTAATGGCTCTGGTATGCACTGCAATATGTCACTATTTAAAGACGGCAAAAATATTTTTGTAGATACAAAACGTACAAACGGTTTAAGCGAATATGCACTCTATTCAATCGGCGGATTAATGGAACACGTTAATGGTTTCACAGCAGTAACAAATCCGACAATAAACAGTTATAAACGTCTTGTTCAAGGTTATGAAGCTCCTGTTTACTTAGCTTGGTCTTTAGCAAACAGAAGTGCATTAATCAGAGTTCCTGCAAAACGTGGAAATGCAACAAGAATTGAACTTCGTTCACCTGATCCATCTTGCAACCCTTATTTAGCTTTTGCCGTTATGTTTGAAGCTATTTTAGACGGTATTAAAAATAAAATTAAACCTCCATTAGTAGTTGAAAAAAATATCTATAAAATGGACGATAAAGAAAGAAAGAGAGCCAAAATAGATTCTCTTCCGGGTACTTTAATTGAAGCTTTGTATGCTATGAAAAAGAGCCAAATAGTTAAATCAGCCCTTGGAGAACACATTTTTAATGAATTTATGACTTCAAAACTCAGAGAATGGGATAATTACAGAATTACTGTTTCTCCATATGAAATTCAGCAATACCTTGAAAGGTACTAATCCTTGATTTTAAAAGAATTTGCTAAATTTTTACAGGAAAACAACGATAAAGACTCTGTTTTTCTTATGAATATTTGGCTTCAGGAAAAATTAAAAACACCTACTCATGAATTAATAGGCAAAATAATTCAACAGGAGTTATATTTAGCTAAAAATAAAAACGGATCTTTTATAATTTTAGGAAAAAATGAAAGCGGAAGAATTTTAATGAAAACTCTCTATAATTTTTCATTAAGTTATGAGAATTATAAACAATCAAAAATAGACCATGCAAAAAAACAAAAAAATAAGAATAATACTCTAAACCAATAAAAACGGCATGGAAGCATGCTTTTTTTGTAGCATTTTTTTACAATTATTTGTTTATAAATTGTAGATAACTTTTTAAATTTTTGTAGATTTTAATTTTATAACTTTTTATTTTTTCTTCCAATTTTGAACAAAAATTTTTTTAATTTTTATTTAATAATAAAAAATTTAAAATTATCTTATATTTATAAACAGTTATAAACAAAATTATAAACACAAAAAATCGTTGATTTTTTTTATATTTCAGATACTTATAAACATTTTTTCAGTTTCTACTATAACTACTAATTTTTTTAATAAAAAAAAATAACAGTAAATAGTAATTAGAAAAGTAAAACAAATAATGTTAAAAAGTTATCTATTTTTTATTTTTCCGATATAATCAAATAAGGAAAGAATTGAGGGAAAATATGTTATTTACAATAGATAGAGAATCACTTTTAAACAAACTAAGAATAGTTGAAAAAATAACAATTCAAAGAGGAATTCAACCTGTTTTGGCAAATATTTTATTTGAAGCAAAAGGTAGTGAGTTGACGTTAAGTGCAACAGATTTGGATTTGTATGTTGTTGTTAAAACATCAGTAGTGGTAAAAGAAGAAGGAAAAATAACACTTCCAGCTAAAAAATTGGTTGAAATTGCTTCAAAATTACCTGATTATCCGGTAGAATTTTCTCTCAATAAAGAAACAAATATTGTAAAAATTAAATGCGGAGTTGCAAAGTTTGAAGTTGTAGGAATTTCAGCATCAGAATTTCCAGTTCAGGAAGAAAAATTTGCAGCTGATGAAGAATTAACAATAAATACTGCTCCGTTTTTGAAGTCAATAAAAAGCACTACATATGCAGTTGCAGGGTATGAAAACAGAAACATAATAAGTGGTGTTTTGTTTAAACTCAGCGGTAATAAACTTGAGATGGCTGCAACTGACGGAAACCGTTTAACAAGAATTATTGAAGAAGTTAAAACAGCAAATAAAAATAATACAAAAATTGTTATTCCGTCAAAAACACTTCAGGAAATTTCAAGAATTTTCTCTATTGTTGAAGAAGAACAGCTTCAATTATTCTTAGGAAAAGCAAAAATATTGATTAAAACAAACAATATTTCTCTTCGTTCAAGACTTCTTGAGGGTGAATATCCTCCCTATGAACAATTAATTCCAAAAACTACAACATACAATGTCAGTCTTTCAAGAGCAGATTTAATAAATTCTCTTGAACGTGTTGCATGTATGGTAAATGAAAGAACAAGTGTTGTCAGATTAGAATTTTCAAAAGACAAATTGTTATTAAAAACTGAAACGCCAAATGCCGGAACATCAGAAGATGAACTTGTTTGCAATTTTGCAGGTGATGATTTAACAATTTCATTCAATATTAAATATGTTCTTGATGCAATAAGAGCAATGGAAAGTGAAAAAACAGTTATAGGTATATCAGGAAGTTCAACTGCAACAGTATTTAAGCAGGATGATACGGACAATTATATCTGCCTTATAATGCCCATAAATCCTATTCAGATGAGGTAATATGAAAGTAACCGTAAAAGTTCCCGCCACAATAGCTAATATAGGTCCGGGATTTGATTGTATGGGAATTGCAATTCCTCTTTATAATGAAATTACAGTTGAGGAAGCTGTTATGCCGGGAAGCGGAATAAAAATAAATTTGGTTGATTATAATGATGAACCGCTTGATTTGAACGTTCCGACTGACAAAAATAACATTGTTTATAAAGCAATTGAACTTTTATATAATTTTATAGGTCAAAGTGCAACAGATTTGGTTATAACAATAAAAACAGGAATTCCGGTTGCAAGAGGTTTAGGAAGCAGTGCAAGCGTTATTGTCGGAGGTTTGGTTGCTGCAAATGAACTTTTAGGAAAACCTGCTGATCTTGATGTTTTAATTTCCATTGCAACAGAGGTTGAAGGACACCCGGATAATATTGCTTCGGCTTTGCTTGGAGGTTTTGTTCTTTCTTCACTTGAAGAAGATGGAAGTGTTGTTTATAAGAAGATTGAATGGCCTAAAGAATGGAAATTGACTGTATTTATTCCTGATTTTGAACTTGATACTTCAATTTCGCGCTCTGTTTTACCTGAAACTATTCCCATTAAAGATGCTGCTTTCAATATAAGAAGAGCAGCAATGCTTATTGATGCAATAAGAACAAAAGATACAGAACTTTTGAAAAAATCACTTCAGGACAAACTTCATCAGCCATATAGAGCTAAGTTAATTGCCGGATTTGATGAAATTATAAAATCGATTAAAAATATAGAAGGAGTCTATGGCTGTGTTTTATCAGGTGCAGGTCCTTCTATTTTGGTTATTTCTGACGAAAAATCAGTAAACTCATTTAAAGAAAAAATTAATGAAATTTGGCTCAATTTAAATGTCAGATGTGAGTCCGAAACAATGAATGTAGATACAGTAGGAACAATAGTTTTATAAGTTAATAAAGGAGACAAGATTATGAAAAAATCATTGAAAGACCTAAAAGACATTAGAGGAAAGAGAGCTCTAGTCAGAGTTGATATTAATGTTCCTCTTGATGCCGACAAAAATGTTACTGATGATACAAGAATTCAAGCAATTATGCCAACATTAAACTTTTTGAGAGAAAATGGTGCAAAAATTATTTTAATGGCACATCTTGGAAGACCTCAAAAACTTAAAGAAGGTCAAACTCTTGAAGATTTATCACTTGCACCTGTTGCAAAGTATATGTCAAAAGTTTTGGGCGAAGAAGTTATGTTTATTCCTTCAGTTGATAAAGCAGAGGAAATGGTTAAAACACTTAAAGACGGACAAGTTGCACTTCTTGAAAACATCAGATACTATAAGGCTGAAGAAGCAAAAGATGACGATATGACTTTTGCTCATCAACTTGCAAAACTCGGTGATTTTTATGTTAATGATGCATTTGGTGCAGCTCACAGAAATCATACTTCAACAGCTAAACTTGCAAAAATTGTAAAACCGGCTGTTTCAGGATTTTTAATGGAAAAAGAAATCAGATGTTTATCTCAGGCACTTGATAATCCTACAAGACCATTTACAGCTGTTGTCGGCGGCGCAAAAGTTTCTTCTAAAATAGGTGTTTTAGAAAACTTGCTTGATAAAGTTGATAATATGATTATTGGTGGCGGTATGGCTTATACTTTTGTAAAAGCAAACGGCGGCAAAATCGGTACTTCAATATGTGAAGATGATCAACTTGAAACTGCAAAAGCTATTGAAAAGAAAGCAAAAGAAAAAGGTGTTAACCTTGTTATGGCAACAGATGTATTAGTTACTGATGATTTTTCAGGAAACGGTACAAACAAATTTGTCAAAATTAATGAAATTCCTGACGGATTTGAAGGTGTTGATGCAGGTGAAGAATCTAGAAAAGCTTTTGCTGATGTATTAAAATCATCAAAAACAATTCTTATGAACGGACCTGTCGGCGCTTTTGAAAATCCTAAATTTGCAGAAGGCACAAAAGCAGTTCTTGCAGCAATTGTTGAAGCTACAAAAAATGGTGCAGTTTCCGTAATTGGCGGTGGTGATTCTGTTAGCGCAGCAAAAAAATTCTGTAATGCAGAAGATTTCACTCATGTTTCAACCGGTGGCGGAGCTTCTCTCGAATTTATAGAAGGTAAAGTTCTTCCTGGTGTTGCAGCACTTGATGACGTTGAAACTGCAGTAGTTTAAATCTAAAAATTTATACTAAAAAGAGTGAGATTTAATTCTCACTCTTTTTTTGATAAATAATATTTTTTAATGAAGCTGAATAAAAGGAACAGAATTACCCATCATGTATTGAGGAAGTTTACCATCCCATTTTTCTGCATATTTAAGTTCAACAAGTTGGCGATTTGTTGAAAGTGCTTGAGCTTGAAGTTGAATTGATTTTGCTTCTGCTTCTGCAGTTAATATTTTCTGTTTAGCTTCTTCCTGAACTCTGACAGTTTGATTTTTTGCTCTCAATGCTTCTTGTTCGGCAGTTACTTTTGCTTCAATTGCTTTTTCAAAAGTATCTGAATAATCTACATTTGTAATTTGAAAGTCTGTCACATTAATATAATTATCGGATAATTGATCTTTTAATTGATTTAATATAGTTGCAGTTGCTTTTCCTCTGTTTGAGATTAAATCACTTGCATTCCATTCACCAATAACATTTTTAACAGTACCTTCAACAACTGGAAAAACTATTTTATCTTTATAATCTTTTCCAACTTCTCTGTACATTTTAGGTGCAAAATCAGGCATTAAGTTATAATTTACAACATACTCCAATTTTGCCTGTTGAATATCTTTTGTGAATACAATGGTAGAAATATTTGATTTTTGTGTTTTAACATCCATTTTATGAATTTTAGATATAAAAGGAGTTACAAAGTGGACACCTTCCTCAAAACTTTCGGGAGATGTTTTTCCTAATGTTACTTTTACACCTCTTTCACCAACTCCTACTATTGAAACGGAACTAAGAATTACAGATAAGAATAAAAATAATATTACTATTATTGTTATGATTCCTACAAAATTGTTTTTCATTTATTATCTCCTTCTAAAAATTGTCAAATAACTATTATTTTTGACAATATCTGTTTGCAAAATCGGATACATCTTTAATATAGTCTAATAAGAAATTCATATTATTCATTAAAGTTTCAATATCAGAAGAATTTTTAGTTTTAGACATTCTATCCAAAGTATTAATAAAATTTATTTTCTTTTCAGCAAACATTCTTGTTTCTTCTAACGGTGCTACAACTTTGCAATTTGAAATGAATTTATTTGTAAGAGGATCTTTTTCCTTCATTTCAAAAGTACACATTCTGTTTGATCTTCCGTATGTTTGAAACATAATTGAACCATTACTTATTTTTGCAGGAATACAGTTTTTTAATTTTTCATAATACCTTATTTCGTCTTGTTTATCAGGATTTACCTTATTTGCAAATGCAAAATGGCAAGCACCTAAGACCAAAAATAAAGAAAGGAATGATAATAATAATTTTTTATACATATTTTTCTCCAAATTTAAAAGCAAAATAATTATATCAAATTTTTTAAATTACAACAAATTTATACGTCCGAAAATGATATATAAATAAATTAATATAATAATATAAAAATTCATTTCTCTTATATCTAAACACAAAGTCTCAATTTTGAGGCTTTCTTTTTATGCTCTTAAATCAATTAAAGGACTTTTTGTTTTTTGTTCAACATCAGAAACAAAGCTTTTCAACGCTTGTTCATCCATAATAAGATGTCCGTTATCATCAGAAAAATGACATTTTTTTGTATAGAAATCTTTTGCTGTATAAGCAGGATCAATTATCATCAAAACAGAATTAGGAATAAAACCGGAAAGAATTTGCTTTGAAATACCTGCAAGAATTGATTGTCCTATATACTTATATTTTGATTTTTGAACATTATTTGATTCTAAATATTGAATATTAAAAAAGTTATTTATACCTGTTATTTCACATAAACCAAGCATCTCTTTTTTATCATTCTCCAAAACAAAAAATTTGTTATTTTGAAGTCTCTGTTTGTCATAATCTGAAAGAGTATCATAGTTTTTGATTTTTCTGTTTTTCCCGAACATATCAACAGAAAAATTATATTTATATTGCCAAGCATCATGTTGATTTATGACATAATTAATATCTTCATCATCTTTACAGTCAAATTCATACAAAGTTGCCTTTTGAAATTGATTGGTTTCTTTGTCTAAAATTTGAGTTTGATATAAGGGTATTTTTTGACCAAATGATATATTCATAGCAGTATTAATAAAAAGTCTAAAAAATAAAATTGTTAGTTTGTACTAAAAAAATATTGAATATATAATATTAACATGGAAAAAATAATTAATTTTTTAAAACAAAAGACAGTTATTGATATAATTATTCTTATATCTTTAGTTGTTTTATTTACTTTTTTATTTGGTTTTTCTTGTAATAGTATCTTTTCAGATAGAGGAAGAGAATTTATCTTTCCTTTATGGATTTTAGAAGGACTTGCACCATATAAAGATTTTGTAACTATTTATTTTCCTTTTTCTTATTATTTAAATGCTCTTGTTTATAAAATATTAGGTGTATCCATTAATTCACTTGTTATTTCTCAATCTTTTGTTTGTATGTTGTTTATATCTTTTTATTATTTAATTGCAAGAGAATTTTTAAACAGAAAAACAACAATTATTTTATCTGTATTTGTTTTGGTATCTTGTGTATTTAATATAAGTGATCTTTTCGGATATATTATACCATATTGCTATGGAAGAGTATATGGTATTTTAGGAAGCATTATATGTTTGTATGGAATAATAAAATTACATAATACAGATAACATAAAATTTGCTTATATTGCTTCATTTGCGGCAGGATTTGCAGCATCAAACAAAATAGAATATGCCTCTTTTTCCCTTTTTTTAATTATTGGCTTATTATTTTATAAAAAATTAAAAATTAAACAATATTTAAATATAATTCTTTTCTTTTCTATTGTTCCTTTTATAACCATTAGTTTATTATTTTTTAGTGGTGTTAGTATAAATGATATTATAAATGCAATAAAATTTTCAATAAAATTTTCTTCTACTCCAAGTATGAAATATTTTTATGCGATTATTGGTCTTATTCCAAGTATTAAAGTTTTTAAAGTAGACTTTTTAGTGTGTTTTAAAGCTTTGTTAGAAAAAAGCATAATAATTTTCTTTGCATTTTTATATTTATTTTCAAATAAAAAATATTTATTTCCTGTTTTTTTAATATTGTCAATATTTAGTGTATTTATTTTGTTTGAAAGAAACATTGTTTCTTTTTATGATAGTTATATTTCGCATCATTGGGATTATACAGCATTTGTTGTATTAGTTTTATTTTTATTTTTTTATAAAAACATATTTAAAGACAAAAGAGTTTTAATTTTATTAATTGCAACTATTTTTATTGGATTAAGAGAAATTTTCAAAACATATATTTGGGGACAAGGTGCATATAGTCTACCATTGATAATTTTATTTATAGTAATTGTATTTGAAAATTATATTTCAAAATATATTTCAAAAGAGAAAATATTAAAAGTAATAAATTTTTTCTTGGTTGCATTAACTTGTGTATATTTCATTCAGCAATATAACGTAAAAATAAATACTTTTGTTCCTTTAAATACAAATAAAGGTATTGTTTATATGAGTAATGATGTCCGAGATGTAATGGATGAAACAATTAATTATATAAGAATAGCTGTTCCCAAAAATGCAAAAATAATAACTCTACCGGAAGGAATAATATTTAATTATTTTTTAGATAGAAAAATTGATAACAAATGTTTTATGATGGATAGACTTTATTATGATGCTTACGGAAAAGAAAAGGCACTGGAAATAATTAAAAATGCAAACAGTGATTACATCCTTCTTGTTGAAGGTTTTGATTTAATTGATTTTGGTGAAGACTATTTATATTCTAAAGGTGTTTCACCTTCAGCTAATTATATTTATGATAATTATACAAAGATTTTTTCTAAATATGGATCAGATAACTTCAGCAATGTATCAATATATAAGAAAAAAGAAAATAAAATAAAAAAGGCAGTTTAACAAACTGCCTTTTTAGTATATTTAAAGTCCTATTATGCAATATCTTCTTCTTTAGCTGCAGCAGGTGTAGGTTCTGAAGAAGATGTTGTATGAAGTTCAATCAGATTTGTTAACTCTTCCGGTTTTTTAACCATATCTGCAGTTATAACAAACTCTTTCAGGTTTTCTTTTGAAGGAATTTCATACATAACATCAAGCATAATTTCTTCAACAATTGATCTTAAAGCTCTTGCACCTGTTTTTCTCTTTATGGCTTCTGCTGCAATTAAATCAACGGCTTCAGGTGAGAATTTGAGTTCAACACCATCCATATTGAGCAAACATTGATATTGTTTTAACAGAGCATTTTTCGGTTTTGTCAAAATCATCTTGAGAGTTTCTTCATCTAAAGCATCTAAGACTGCATAAACGGGAACTCTGCCGATAAATTCAGGAATCATACCGAATTTAAGAAGGTCATCCGGTTGAAGTTTTTTAAGAAGTTTTTGAGCTTCAAGTTCTTTTTCTGCCTGAGTTTTACTTTGACCAGCCGTGAAGCCCATTGTTTGAGAATCACCGGCTCTGCGTTCTACAATTTTTTCCAAGCCGACAAAAGCACCACCGACAATGAACAATATGTTCTTCGTATCAATCTGGATAAATTCCTGATGAGGATGTTTTCTTCCTCCTTGAGGGGGAACATTTGCAACAGTACCTTCAATCATTTTTAAGAGTGCCTGCTGAACACCTTCACCTGAAACATCTCTTGTAATACTTATGTTTTCGGATTTTCTTGCGATTTTGTCGATTTCATCAATGTAAATGATACCCTTTTCAGCTTTTTGAGCATCATATTCAGCACTCTGATACAGTCTTAAAAGAATATTCTCAACATCATCACCGACGTAACCGGCTTCGGTTAATGTCGTAGCATCTGCAACTGCAAACGGTACATCAAGCATTTTAGCCAAAGTTTGAGCCAAAAGAGTTTTTCCGCTACCCGTAGGTCCTACGAGAAGAATGTTACTCTTTTGAATTTCAATATCTTCCGTTTTGCCTGCTGAATTGTGAGCAATACGTTTATAGTGGTTATAAACTGCAACCGACAAGACCTTTTTGGCATCATCTTGACCTACAATATAGGTATCAAGATAAGCTTTAATTTCGTGAGGTTTTGGAACATTTGTGATATCTGCTTCTTTGAGTTCTTCAACGTCTTTTTTGTCTTTTCCGCCTTCAAAAAATTCTTCGTCTAAGATTTCATTACAAAGCTCGACACATTCATCGCAAATATAAACCTCAGGCCCTGCGATTAGTTTTTTAACCTGTTCCTGCGTTTTACCGCAAAAAGAACATTTTAAACGACTTTCATCATGATTAGGCATTTAATTATTCCTCAAATGTTTTTTTAGTATCAACTGTTGCTGCTGTAACAACTTTGTCAATCATACCGTATTCAAGAGCTTCCTCAGGGGTCATAATATAGTCTCTGTCGGTATCTTTTTCAATCTTCTTGATTGATTGACCTGTATTTGAAGCTAAAATTTCATTCAGAGATTTTTTAATTCTGATGATTTCAGCAGCTTGAATTTCGATATCAGTAGCTTGTCCCTGTGCTCCGCCTAGCGGTTGGTGAATAAGAACTCTTGAATGAGGAAGTGCCATTCTCTTACCTTTTGTTCCTGATGACAAAAGGAATGCACCCATAGATGCTGCCTGACCTAAGCAAATTGTTGAAACATCTGCTCTGATATGCTGCATTGTATCATAAATAGCAAAACCTGCAGTTACGCTTCCTCCGGGGGAGTTAATATAAAGCATAATGTCTTTTTCAGGGTTTTCGCTATCTAATAACAAGAGCTGCGCAACTATTAAATTAGCAACCATGTCATCAATCGGAGTTCCTAAGAATATAATTCTTTCTCTTAACAGTCTGGAGAAAATGTCAAATGACCTTTCACCACGGCTTGATTGTTCTATAACAACAGGTACAAAACTCATATTTTCACCTTTCTAATCTATTGTGCAACCGCACTATCTACATATTTAACTTTAGCATTATCAATAAGCATTTGAGTTACTTTGGTGCTCAGAATTTGTTGATTTATTGAGTTAATAAATCCCGGATTAGCGCCCATTTCTTTCATAATGTTTTCTTTTGTTGTACCGTACATTCTTGCAAGTTCTTCAATTTTTGCTTCAATATCAGAGCCTTCAATGAAGATTTTTTCTTCTCTTGCAATTTCGGTAATAATTAATGTTGTTTTAATTCTAGTGATGGCTTCTGATTTCATTTGTTCATAGATTTTATCGTGACCTTCTTTTTCAAGAATTTTGTTAAAATCCTGACCTTGCATTGCCATTCTTTGTTGCATTTCACCATACATAGCCTGAACTTCTCTATTAATCATTGATTCAGGAATGTTAATATCAGTTTCTTTTAAGAGTTTATCATAGATCTTATCTGCAACTCTCTTGTTATTTTCCATTTTTGCTGCATTTACGACGTACTTTTGAATGTCTTCTTTTAATGCATCAAGGTTGTCAAAATTAGCAACTTTTTTAGCTAATTCGTCATTTATTTCATGAAGAACTCTTTCTTTAATGCCATTGAGTTTAATTTTGAATTCGGCATCTTTTGATTGAAGTTTTTCATCGTGGTAATTATCGGGGAATTTTACATTGATAGTAAATTCACTGTTTAAGTCTCTGTCAACCAATTGTTCTGCGAAACCTGCGATAAAATTGCTGTGAGCGAGATCTAAAATATAATTTTTAGCAAATCCGCCTTTAATTTGTTCGCCGTCAACATAACCGTCAAAATCAATATTAACAAGGTCTGTCGCTATTGTTTTTCTGTCTGTAATATCTTTTAAATCAGAATATTTTTCAGCTAAAATTTTTAGTTCTTTATCGATAACATCATCTGGGTTTTTATATTCTTCTACTTCAACTTCAACCCCTTTATATTGGTTAAGTTTAACTTCCGGTCTTAGTTCAAGTTTAGCTGTAATTTTCATAGACATATCATCGGCAAATTCATATTTTTCAATACTTGGCTGAGATATAACATCAAATTTATTTTCTTCAATGGTTGATTCAATAACTGAAGGAAGAACAGCCTGAAGAACTTCTTTTTGAATACTGTCTATACCTACATATTTTTCAACTAAATTTTTAGGAGCTTTTCCGGGTCTGAAACCAGGAATATTAACTCTTTCACCAAGTTTTTTGCATGCTTTGTTATATTCGAGAGTAGCTGTTTCAGAACCGATTTCAATATCTAATTTAATTTCATTATTTTCAAGTTTTTCAATAGTTACAGTCATTCTTTTACCTTTTCTTTCTCATTTACATCATGGAAACATTATAAAACAAACAGAAAACAATTACCACTTAATTTTAAAAAATAGTAAACACAGATGATACAACCGTTTGAAAAAAAAATTCTGCTATGATATTATTTCACTATCAAAAGGAGATATTTTTATGAAGAAAAAATTATCATTTATAGTTTTATCATTAGTAATTCTGTCAGTTTCAACAGCTTTTGGTGCTGCAATGGGCGGATATGACCCAGGTCTTGTTAATTCAAATTATATGAAAGACATTAGAACATTCGATTTAAGAAAAGAAAATGCAAAAAGAGTTCAACAGATAGAAGCTCCTCAAGCACAACAAAGAATTGCTGCAGGAAATCTTGCAAGTGTATCATTTTTAAACAATAGAGCCTTTAGTGAAAAAACACTTCAGGGAATTGTCAATGAATATATTGGTCAACCGTTAACACCGACATTATTAATGGATATGAGAAAAAAGATTATGAAATTCTATCAGTCAAACGGATATTATTCTGCTGTTGCCGTTGTTGAAAATGAAAATATGAGAGAGGGCACAGTTACTTTCAGAATGCAGGAAGGGTCAAAAGATTCTATCCAAATAGATGGTGGTTATTACGATTAATAATTAATAAATCGAATACAAAAAAGGTCAGGTATCGCCTGACCTTTTTTGATTTTAATTATCTTTCCAACTGGTTTAAATCAGGAAATTCTTCTTTTAAAGTTTTTTCAAGTTTATTGTAACAAGCTTGTCTGTCTTCACTTTTACCAAATTGAGTTTCAATTTGAAGAGAAGCAAAATTCTTTTCTGCAATAAATTTGGCACTGCAAGATGCTGTTCCGACTTTCATTGTTCTTATTTGATAAGGAACGCAGTTGCCGTTATTGTATGCTTCTTGTCCTAATTTATATGCATTTTCGGTTAAAGCTAGAGATTGAAGACAAACACTGTAAGGAAGAGAAAAATCTTTTAAATGTTCACAGCTTTCTTCTCCGCCTTTAAAATCAGGGTCAAAATCACCTGTATAATTAGCACTTGAACAAAAATAATTTTCACCGATGGCTTCGTTAATATTACCGAAAATACAGACAATTAAAGATAAAACAAAAGCATATTTAATCAATTTCATAGAATATACCTCAATTAATTCCACAAGAATATTTTAGTATAAAAATCACAGCAAAACTATATTTTGTATTTAAATTTAAAAGATATTGCTAATTTAAAAAGTTTATGTATAATAGTAATCAAGATATCAGTTAATTATAGTTTCTCAACAGGTGGCTTTTTTGCTTAAAGTGTTTGTTGGGAGCGTGTTAGAGAGTATATGTCCGAATTCACATTTAATTTTAAGTACCTACAGGAAAATGCATCAGCTGGAAGTTGGCGCCGTGGATATGAATACCATCAAAAGAATCAGGTGCAAGAATACCACGTTGAAAATAATATAGTTAAGGCTAAAGTTGCAGGTAATTTTAAATCGTTTTATGATACTCAGCTTAAATTTAAAAAGAATGGTGTTGAGCCGCAATGCTCATGTCCTTTGACTGAAAAATGGTGCAAGCACTCGGTTGCTCTTGCTATTAAAGCAATAAACGAACACGAATTTGATAATTTTATGTATAAAAAATTCGGAGTTCAACCGGATTATTCAGATGAAATTGTACCTCAAAAGGAAAACAAAGAAGGAAATTACATTTTCCATTTTAATCCGAAACGCCGTCAAAATTTCTTCTCAATACTCGTTATGGATAGAAAAACAAACAAAGTAATTCGTGACATTGAAGGAATTTTAAAAACATTAATTGCTGCCCAAAAAGAAGATAAAGACTTTATTCTCAACAATGCTCAAATTGTTGAATTCAATATAATGAAAAATTTATTGCAAAATTCAAGACTAGATAAAAAAGCAGGTTGGTATGATATTCCGATAGCCAAATTTGATAATTTCTTCCAGCTCCTTTCAAAAGCAGAAGAAGTTATTGATGGAAAAACAAAGGATTTAATCAAATTTGTCGAAGATGAATGGAAATTAACTCTTTCGGTTAATTTTTCAATGGTAGGAAATGTTTTGCTTGCTCTTTATTGGGAACGTCCTGATAAAGATGAGGTATTGCCGTTTGAAGAAGTCAGATATTTTTCACGTCAGCTGAGATGGGGAAGGTATAAAAATATTATTTTCCCTACAAATGTTGCGGTTTCAACACTTCCACAAAACCTGACTAAAGCAACATTTACCGATGTTAAAGATTCTGAGGGTGCAAAATTCTTATATGAAGAACTCCCAAAATTAAGAGAACTTCTTCCATGCAGAGTTTCGGATATGATTAATAAACTGACCCTCGAACAAAGACCGCCTTTAAATATTGTCACAATGGGACTTGATTATGACGGTTCTTTGAAAGCAGAATTAGAATTTGATTATGACGGAACAAGAGTTCCTTATTCAAAATCTGCGGCAAAAAGCCCTTATGTAACAATTAAAAAACCAAAAGAAGATTTGCTTTATTGGGTTAAAAGAAATCTTTCACATGAAGAAGCTGCGTATCAGATGCTTTTAGCTTGTAAGTTTGCACCTATGCAAACGAATAATTTGGCTTTAGAGAAAGAAAATGCAATAGATTTTTATAACTATTACCTTAAACAAGCAGGTGATGGTTGGAAATTTGATGAAAAAGACGATATGTCGTTCTTTAAAATTGCCGAATCACCCTTTGAACTTTGTGCAAACATTGATTTTAACACTGATTCAACAGATAGTTTTATTGTTGAATTATACGGAAAAGTCGGAGAAGAAATACTTTCTTTTGAAGAGATGTATAGCGCAATTATAGAGGGTGATAAATATTTCAGAGTTAAAAACTGCGGATTTGCTGAATTGCCGTCTTCTGATGTATTTGCTCTGATGAAATCCTTTAATACATTTGATGTTTTCAGAAATGAAGATAATAAATATATCGTCAAAACCTATCGTGCCGGTTTGGTTTCCGAAATGAAAAACCTCGGCATGAATCTCAATATGACAGATAAATTTAAAGAATTCTGGAATCAGATTTCAACCTTCTCAACGATGGATAATGTTGAAATTCCAAAAGAAGTCAATGCAGAGCTTCGTGAGTATCAGCAAAAAGGTTTCAGTTGGCTTTGGTTTTTGTACAGTTATGGCTTAAACGGAATTTTGGCTGATGATATGGGGCTTGGTAAAACTTTGCAGGCGCTTGCCGTTTTGCAAAAAGCTAAAGAAAAGGACGGACCTCAGCCGACACTTGTTATATGCCCGACATCAGTTGTATTTAACTGGGAAAATGAAATTCAAAAGTTTATTCCCTCTCTTTCTTGCTTGAAATTAAGCGGAACGGAAAGACAGGATTTATTCAAAGAAATTCCTAATTATGACATTGTCATTACAAGTTATGCTTTAATCAGGCGTGATATTGCGAAATTAAAGAAGTATGATTTCAGATATATTATTCTTGATGAATCTCAGAATATTAAAAATCCCGAATCTCAAACGGCACAGTCAATTAAACAACTTGAGGCAAAGCACAAACTTGCACTTTCAGGTACTCCTATTGAAAACAAACTTGAAGAACTTTGGTCGGTATTTGATTTTCTTATGCCGGGATTTTTGCTTACAATGTCTGAGTTTAATTATCGTTATGTTACTCCAATTGTGGATAGAGAAGATAAATCAGTTGAAAAACGTCTTAAATCACAGATTTTCCCATTCATTTTGAGACGTATGAAACGTGACGTTGCAAAAGATTTGCCTGATAAAGTTGAAAATATCGCATACTGCGAAATGACACCGGAACAAAAAGACTTCTATCTTGATGTTCTTGACAGTACTAAAGAAGAATTGTTTAAGTCTATTGAAGAAAAAGGTATCGAAAAGAGCAGAATGTCAATCTTTTCAGCACTTTTACGTTTACGTCAAATTTGTTGTCACCCGAAACTCTATGATAAAGAGGATTTCAAGGGAGGTATTCACTCGGGTAAATTTGAAGCACTCAAAGGAATGCTCGAACAAATTATCAGCGAAAATCACAGAATTCTGCTATTCTCACAGTTTGTCAATATGCTCGATATTATTAAAGATTGGCTAATAAAAGAGGGAATCAAGTTTGAATACTTGACAGGAAGTACAAAAAACAGACAAGAAGTTGTTGAGAGATTTAATTCTGACCCGACAATACCTATTTTCTTGGTCAGTTTAAAAGCTGGTGGTACTGGTTTGAACTTAACAGGTGCTGATTATGTTATCCATTATGACCCATGGTGGAATCCTGCCGTAGAAGACCAGGCAACAGACCGTGCTTATCGTATTGGTCAGACGAAAAAGGTCTTTGTTTACAGGCTAATAACCAAAGGCAGTGTTGAAGAAAAAATTCAAAAACTTAAACAGAGAAAAAGAAACCTTGTCGATTCCGTAATCTCAATTGATAGAAATATCGGAAAGACATTGACTTATGCCGATTTAGAGGATATTTTCTCAGTAGATTAAATTTTATAATTTTAATTTGTCTGCAATGATAGGAACAAGGCTGTCCCATGATTTTCCTGACGGATGTATGTTGTCCCAAGTCAAAAATTCATTTGTATTTAAATAATCAAAATCAGGGGTATCAAAATGAATTAAAATGAAACCTTCATCTTCAAGTTCATGCCATCTGTCAGTCAAAAATGGAATGGAATTATTATGCGTGTAAGTATCACAGTTTAAATTATAAATGATGATAACAGGTTTTATATTAGGATACCGTTTTTTTAGTTCATTATTAATTTCATGCAAATATAATTTCAATAAATCAAATTTTTGGTCGTTGGTTTTTATATATCTGTACATTGTATAATTTAACAGTTTCATTACTTTTGATATTTTAATATAGTCTTCAAATGTAACAATATCTTTTTTTCGGGGTATAAGTTTTTTGTTTCTTACCTTGTAATAGCCTGTAATCCAATTGTCATATTGTGCACCTAGATCAAAATAATTCGCATACATTCTTCGAATATGATCTGAGATGAAAGTATAAATATAATATTCAGGTTCTATAATTTGTTTTTTATTGAAAAAATCGTCATGTTGTATTTGCCATAATAATTGTTGTGGACCAAACCCCGAAATACCTACATTATAAACTTTTCTATTTGTATATTGTTGTAATTTATAAGCAAAAGTATCTTCTAATTCAATATATGAACCGAATGTAAAAGAACAACCGGCTGTAATAACAGATTTTTTAGTATCATCAAAAGATATATCATTCTCGGGGCGAAAGAATGCCCAATTTGAAGTAGCAGGACTAAGCCAATATGGTTTGTAGAATTCATTTGCTAATAAAAACCAATCGGCAAATACCAATATAGTTAATATTGCTAAAAAATTAATAAAGATAATTTTTAGTATTTTTTTCATATTATTGACTTTTTATTACTGGAATATCTTAATCTGTAAATCTGAATTTAATTAATGCTAGAATGGCATGAATTCCATCTTTCCAGCCGATTTTTTTACCTTCATTATGTCCTCTGCCAGAATAAGATATAGGAACTTCTTTTAGTCTTGCTTTTTTCTTCAAAACTTTTGCGGTTATTTCGGGTTCAAAGTCAAATCTGTCTGATTTAATGGTAACGGATTTAATAATATCTTTTTTAAATGCTTTATAGCAGGTTTCCATATCAGAAATTTTAGAGCCGAAAAGTATATTTGTCATAATTGTCAGGGCTTTATTTCCGATTAAATTTTTGAGCATAAAGTTTTTATTATTTTCAATGTTTAAAAATCTTGATCCGTAAACGACGTCGGCTTTATCTTCAAGAAGATATGGCAAAAGATTATTATAATCTTTTGGAGAATATTCAAGGTCTGCATCTTGGATAACAATGAAATCTCCGGTAGCTTTTTCGATGGCTGTTCTGATAGCGGCACCTTTGCCCTTGTTTTTTTCATGGTAGAGAACGATATATTTATTTTCCATATTTTTTAAAATATCTCTGCTCCCGTCAGTTGAAAAGTCGTCAACTAAAAGGATTTCTTTTTCACAACCGCAAAAATCAACTTCTTCTACTGTTTTGATTAATTGTTCAAGGCTGTTTATTTCATTAAAAACAGGAATAATAATGCTTAATTTTGCCATTTTATTTTCCATATTTGTATATTTCACTAAAAATATTGTATAATCAAATAGAATTTTTGTTAAGGATTTAATTTTATGTTACATGCAAATTCAGATAAAACACAGGTAAATATTGATAAACAGGCAAGTGAATATTTTGAAACTGCACTGAAAGAATTTGAATCAGGTAACTATGATAATGCATATAACAAAATAACAGAAGCTCATAAATGTTATCTTAGCGAAAAAAATATGGAAATGGTCTCGGGATGTCTTTCTTTAATGGGGTTATTTAAGTATTATCTTGAACCTGAAACATATTATAAAAGTCTTTTAATCATTGAAGATGCAAAGTTTTTATCCGAAAACATTGATTCAAAATTGGCACAAGGAATTAATAAATTTGCATTAGGTCAGATTGTTTTTATTGAAGGTAATTTCCGTGAAGCTGTTTTATATCTTGAAAATGCTGCATTGCTTTTGGATAAAAATCTTTATTTAAAAATTAAAGCACTTGAATCATTATCTGTTGCACAGTATAAAATGGGTAATCTCGAAAAGTCTTATCGTGCAATAACAACAGGTATTGATATTGCAAAATGTGCTAACTATAACAAGTTTGAAGAGCGTTTAAGCAAAATTGCAAAGGATATAAAATACAGTTCTCAAATTAATGCAGATTCAAGACCTGAAAATCAAGATAAAGAACCGTCCAAAAACGTTATAGATCCAATGATTGCGCTTTTAAAAATAGCAAGAACAATAAATGCGCAAATTGATTTGGATTCTCTTTTGGTTACAATTGCAGAACAAACCAAACTTGCGCTTAATGCTGACAGATGTACAGTATTTTTGATTGATAAAGAGAAAAAAGAACTTTGGTCAAAGGTTGCTTTAGGTTTAGATAGTAAAGTTATTCGTTTTCAAATGGATAAGGGACTTGCCGGACATGTTGCAATGACAGGTGAAACAATCCATATAAAAGATGCATATAATGATTCAAGATTTAATAAAGAAATAGACCTTCAGACAGGGTATAAAACAAAAAATATTCTCTGTATGCCTATTCGAAATATTAAATATGAAATTATAGGTGTATTTCAAGTTTTGAACAAACTTGACGGAGAATTTACCGATAATGATGAAGATTTGCTTTTAACAATCGGTTCAAGTGCAGGTATTGCAATTGAAAATAACATTTTACTTTCTATCCAGCAGAAAATGATTAAAGAACAGGAAAAAATGTTCTCAAGCTTCATTGATACCTTAGCAGCATCTATAGATGCAAGAGACAAGATAACAATGGGTCATTCAAGAAGAGTTTGTTTATTTGCAGAGTTAATAGCAGAAAATTTGGGACTTTCCGGACTTCAGATAGATGTAATTTCCAGAGCTGCAATGCTCCATGATATTGGAAAAATTGGTATCAGAGATTCCGTTCTTCAAAAGGAAGGTAAACTGACGGATGAAGAATATGAACACATCAAAAAGCACGTTGAAATTACCCATGATATTTTAAGCAAAATTAATCTGTCGGAAGGATTTCAAGATATTGTTGATATTGCTTCGACACACCACGAAAAATATAACGGAACAGGCTATTATAAAAAATATTCCGGAGAGGAAATACCTCTTGGAGGAAGAATTTTGGCTGTTGCGGATGTATTTGATGCAATTACTTCAAAACGTCATTACCGTGATAAAATGCCGATTAAAAATGCTTTGGATATTATTGTGGAAGGGAAAAATGCACATTTTGACCCGAAATGTGTTGATGCTTTTATGTCTTCTCAATGTAATAAAATTATTCGTATCTTTTTAACCGAATATAATGATTTTACGATTAATGAAGATGATGAAAGAATTCTTGCCGCATGTACCCTCAAAGATCTTTATGATTTTCTGTCCTGTGAAAATCCGACACGTGAACAAACAGAATTCATTGATTTATTTAACAGTTATTATATTTTAAAAGTGGAAAAGAAGTTAACGGATTAATTATGTATAGAATTTTAATTGTAGAAGATCATGCATTAATTCGTTTTGGACTTAAGACAGCATTTGAGTCAAAAGATTTTGTTAAAGAAATTTATGAAGCCGGAACTGGTGAAGAAGCTGTTGAAACGGTTAAAAAACACAAAATAGATGCTGTTATTATGGATTTGGGTTTGCCTGCTATGGATGGAATTGAGGCAACCAAAAGGATTAAAGAATTTTCAAAGAATATAAAAGTTTTGGTTTTGACTTCTCATAACAGCGAAGAGGAAGTTATAGAATCCTTAAAAGCCGGTGCGAATGCATATTGTTCTAAAGATATTAATCCTGATACTCTGGCTCGTATAGTTCAATCGGTAATAGAAGGTGCTGCGTGGTTTGATCCGAAAATTGCCCACGTTGTTCTTAATGCGGTTTCAAAGGATAAAACTACTCTGAAATCAATTGATGAATTTAACCTGACAGACAGAGAAAAACAGGTTTTAAAATACTTGAGAGAAGGAGACAGCAATAGCGAAATTGCGAAAAAATTGCAAGTTAGCATAAATACGGTTAAAGTTCATGTTAGCAGCATAATACAAAAACTTGGGGTTGAAGATAGAACACAGGCTGCAATTAAAGCACTAGGGTGTAATCTATAAGAACACGAAAAAATATTTCCTGAGATGTTGAAAATTTTTATAAATCCTATACAATAATAAACAGGAGAGAAAATGGCAGTTGGATCAAATATATTAATTGTTGATGATAATCCTATGGATTTAACGGAAGTATTGCCGATGTATGGTTATGACATCGAAACCGTTGAAGATGGACAAGAAGCGATTGATAAATTATCCCGCTCAGAAAGAAAATATGATCTTGTTCTTCTGAATGATGCGGCTTTAAACGCAATGGGAACACTTAAAACCATCAGAAACGATTCAAGATTTGCCACTATTCCTATTATGATGTTTACAGGAGAAAACGAAGACAATAGACAAGTTACAAGCCTTAGAATAGGTGCAGATGACTGTTTAAGTCTTCCTTATGCGTTGCCGAACCTTCTTGCAAGAATAGAGGCCCTTTTGAGACGTGCCTCTTGGCAAAAATCCCAAACATCTCAAATAGCTTCTTCCCAATACTCAAGAGAGCAGATTAAAAAGACGGTCAGACTAACACAGAGAGAACTTGAAGTTCTAAAACTTGTTGCGATAGGAGAAAGCAATTCTGCCATTGCTCAAAAGCTATTTTTAAAAGAAGTTACTGTCAAAACACATTTGAACAATATTTTCAAAAAATTCAAAGTACAAAACAGAATGCAAGCTGTTTTGGCGGCAAAAAAGATGAATATAATAGACGGCTAAAGGAGAAATATATGCAAAGCAAAGAAAGCATAATGGATATGATAATCAAAAACCCTGAAGAATATGCCGCATATAAAGAGCAAAACAGTGAGGGGATTGATTTAAGTGAGGTTGATTTTTCAAATACAACCCTTGAAAACATTGATTTTTCTTCTACCGAACTTAATGGTGCATCATTTGCCGATTGTTCAATTTCAAATTGCAATTTTTCCAATGCCGATTTGAATGCAACTGATTTTACACACGCAAGAGTCGTTGAATGTGACTTTACGGAAGCTGTTTTAAACGGAACAGATTTCAGTTATGCAGAAGTCAGTTATTGCAATTTCCCGGATGCCGATATGACAGGTTGTATATTACTTGAAACAGATTTAAATAATTCCGATTTATCATCAAGTTTAAATTTGGCGGCTTCAAGAGCAGATGAAACAACAATTTGGCCTGATGAAGAATTTTTGCCTGCTGACTTTGATACGAACTATACAAAAGAGGATGAAGAAGGCGAAGAACCTTCTTATGAACAGGATTATTAATCTTTAAAAAGCTATATATTAAAAAAGCCTGATTTAATCAGGTTTTTTTATTGAAATAGTTTTATAAACACAAAACAACAAATCATTATAAGATTTATAAAAAACAGAATTATGCTGACAATGAGCAAAATATTGAAGTATTTTTTATATTTTATCATTCTGTTGATTGTAGAATTGTCGTTTAGATAATCATTAAAATATTGTTTTGTAACTTGAACAATTACATCATCTCTGTTCAATTTTATAGCAGATTTTATGACATTATTGAAGGCATCAGTAATTCTGAAAGGAGGCTCGAGATTATATTTTGCAAACATTTTTTTGCATAATAAAGTAAAATTAAGAATTTTCACAGCATATTTGACATTTCTTTCATCTTCCGATTGAATTGTGGAATTCCAAACACCTGTTTCATTAATAGTTTTTACTGACATCAACTTATCTATATATTTGAATTTGCCTCTAAAGGAGAAGAAATAAATATGCCAGCTGTCACCATTAATAATATTTAGGGGATATTCATTTAAAAGTTCATCTTTATAATTCTCTAGACGATACATAACAGAAGGTGTTTCGATAAAATAACCATGCTTTGTGTCGTTTATTGTGAAAACAGTTTTCCCTTTCAAATCAAGCAGAGTTGGCATAAAAGAAATGTCTTTCCCTGTTGTTTCATCACGTCTGACTGATTTATGAAAACATCCTGTGAAATCAGGGTGAGATTCAAGAAAATCAACCTGAATTTGAAGTTTGTTTTCATCTATCCAATAGTCATCACCTTCGCAAAAAGCTATATATTTACCTTTGACTCTTGGATAATTATAAGTATAGTTAATATTTAATCCTTTAGAAAATTGGTTTTCTTTTTGATAAATCGGTTTAATTATATCAGGATATTTTTGTTCATATTCTTTTATTATGTCAGCTGTTCCATCTGTTGAAGCATCATCATGTATTATTACTTCAAATGGGAATGTTGTTTTTTGCATAACAAAGCCGTCAAGACACTTTCTTATGAAAGATTTTTGATTATATGCAGTACAAATTATTGAAACTAAAACATTATTCATATATAAAACTCTTATAAGATTTAAACATACTGTCTTTTTTTAAGCAAATATTTTTATTTTTTTCAGCCTTTTTAACTTTTGAATACATCCAATTTGCTAAATATATATCAACAAATGACATACCGACACTATTAAAATATATAAATTCGCTATCATTTTCTCTCGGAAGTTTTTTGTTTGTTATTATTTCATCAAGATTAGCATAAATATCTTCATCTTTTAACAAACCTAATTTGTACATTCTGCTGATTGTTTGAGTTCTGTGTTTGACGGATTCCCAGTTATCACAAACAATCTTATCTGCTTTAAGGGCAACGGAAAAATCATCTTCAAGTCCTGCAACATGACAATAGAATGTACCCTTTGAAACCCAATCAGCCTGAAGAATTTTTTCTTGTCCGCTTATCGCAGTTACAATAATATCTACATCTTCAACCGCTTTTTTATAATCAGAATCACATTGTTTATATGATACATCATTATAAAATTTTTCCATTTGTTCAACAAATCTTTGTTCTGTTTCTTTTGTTCTTGAAGCAACATTACAGAATTTAATAGATGGAAATGCTGATTTCATACACAAAAAGTGTGTTTTAGCCTGCTCTCCTGCACCGATAAAGCCAATACTTACAGGATTCTTTTTCGCCAAATAAGTAGCTGCTAATGTTGAAATGCCTGCAGTTCTTAAATTTGAACACATTGAACCTTCCAAAAAAGCTATCGGATATCCAGTTTTTAAATCTGATAATATAATTGAAGCGGTCAAGTTGCTTATTCCAAAATTAGATGGATTATTGGGAAAAACAGAAACCCATTTCATTCCGAATATGTTTTTGCTTATTATTCCGGCAGGAAGGCAGTTTATTCTGTTTTGAACAGCTTCGTCAAAAATAACTGATACTTTGTCCGGGAAAAGAACATTCCCATCAGAATATTCTATAAAAGCCTGTTTACAAATCTCTAAAACTTCTTTAGGGCTGAAACAACCACTTTCTAATAAATCTTCTTGTGTAACTATGTCAATATTAACCTGATTATTCATAATCCCTAACTTGTATTTTATTTGTATCAAATTTTTGATAAAGCAGTTCGTTATTTGATATGTCATAAACATGCAAAGTTGAATTTATTAAATTTATTGTATTTGTTATACCTTGAATATTATTTTCCAAAATATCAATTTCTGCAAATCTTTGATTTATATCATACGTCCATTCCACAAAATCATCAACTTTATATCTTGAATTATATGATAAAACACCATTTAATTGTTTAATTATATTTTCTCCGATAATTTTTTTAATTTTGCCCTTTTTTATATTTGGGAAAAGAATTGAAGCTTTTTTCCCATCTAAGTCAAAACTGTTTTGTTTAAGTTTAATATCAGGCATTTGTCCGGTTAAAGAGAAGATTATAATCAATTTCATTAAATCCACATTAAAAACCTTTTTGTAAAGTCTCTCATAATCAACACCTGGAAATCTTAAACCTGGGTCAAAAAATCTGTAACAATTTCCGTCTTTAAAACCCTGCATAAAAACAGGTCCGTTTTTAATTCCTAAAGTTTTTAACATATTGATGATTTTATTATTAGTTGTTTTTAAAAAATTTTTTGTGTATTTTGATGGTGAAATTGCACACGATACTACTTTATCCAAATTATTTTGTTTTTCACCTTTGTAACTGTCAACAGTTCTGATTAAATATGGAGTGCCGTTTACAAAGAAGTAAGTTATCTGAAATTCTTTTCCGTCCTCAATATATTTTTCGATAATAATATCACCGTTAGAGGAATTATCTTTTGCAAAATCTATTGCCTTTAATAACTCTTCTTTATTGTAGCAAATACTTTGACCTCTTGAACCTCTGCTGTCAACAGGTTTTACAAAAACGGGATATTCAATTTTATTGTTAATTATATCTTCCTGACTATATTCAGGGATAACATCAACATTATTTTCAATACACAGTTTCTTAAAAGCATGTTTATTTGTCATACAATAAAATTGTTCAGGAGTTCCTATACAAGGCAGGTTAAGTTTTTGGCATAAAGTTGCATAGGGTATTTGGGCAGGGTCTAAATGAGTTGCTATTATGCCGTCAATTTTTTCCTTTTTGCATATATCAAGAACACCATTAATATCTTTTATGTCGCATAAAAAAGCCTTATCAGCTATTTTTTTTGCAGGAGAAGCTTTTTCTTCCAAATAGTCTATAACAACAGTTTTAACTTTTAGTTCTTTTGCTGCTTCTACTAATTTTATATGATGATAACTGCCACCAAGAATTAGTATTGTTTTATTTTCGCAATTATTTTGCAATTTTTATTACCTCGCAAATAGTTTTGATTATATCTTCCTCTAAATTACCGTAATACGGCAAGCAAAGAACTCTGTTTTTTAAATCGTCAACAACCGATAAATCAGATTTTTTAATTGAGGGATTATTTTTATAGCAATCGTAATCGTGGCAAGCAGGATAAAAATATTTTCTTGTTAGAATATTTTGTTCCTTTAATATGGTATAAAGGCTATCTCTTGAAATCGGATAATCTTCTTCAATCACAATAGGATAATATTGGTATGAATTTGTCGTATTTTCAGGCATTTTGGGAATTCTTATTCCTTTAATTCCCTTGAGCTCATTGTCATAAAACTGTTTAATTTTTTCTCTTTTTTCCTGTTCTTTTCTGAAAATTTTAAGGTTTTCAAGTCCGAAAGCAGCCTGAAGTTCGTTCATTTTACCGTTTATTCCGACAGTTTCAACGATTTCTTCATTCCTGATTCCGAAGTTTCTGAGATTATAAATTTTTCTCTCTAAAGATTCGTCGTTGTATGTCAATGCGCCGCCTTCAATGGTGTTAAAAAGTTTTGTTGCGTGGAAAGAAAACATTGTTATATCACCGAAAGTTCCTATTCCTTTGCCGTCAATCTCGGTTGAAAAGACGTGAGCACCATCATAAATAACTTTGAGATTATGTTTTTTTGCAATTTCTTCAATCTTTTTTACATTGCAAGGGAAACCATAAACGTGAACGCCAAGAATTGCAGAGGTGTTCGGAGTAATCAGGGCTTCAATTTTATTTGCATCAAGAGTCATTGTATTTGGTTCAATATCACAAAATACGGGTTTACAGCCGTTCCAAACAATACAATGGGGTGTTGCTGCAAAAGTAAATGGTGTTGTGATGATTTCACTTCCTTGAGGCAGGTCTAAAACCTTTAAAGCAGCCAAAAGAGCAATTGTGCCGTTATTGAAAACAGAAATATTTTTAACTTTTAAGACTTCTTTCAGCCTTTTTTCAAGTTCTTTGTGTTTTGAACCCATATTTGTGAGCCATTTTGACTCCCAAATTTCATTAACCTGTGCCATAAAAGCTTCTTTGTCAGGCAAAAGAGGTTGAGTAACATATATCTTTTGATTTGTTTTTGTTTCAATCATTTTAAGATTTTTATCCCTGTTATTTGTTTTCATTTTACTTAAAATAAAAGTGTTTGTAAATAACAAGTACTTTATATTCAACATTGAGCAAAAAGAATTTTGTTCGGTTTTAAAATGAGTATGCAAATATATTCCTATCCAAAATATACACTATCATTTACCTCGAAAAAGAGTGAAATTAGAAAAGCCGACGATATACAAAGAAAAACAAGAGTTGCTTTTCCTTTTTTCAGTCCGAAATATGCTGATGACTACTATAAATCCTGTTCTTCATTTTATAGGCCTAAATCAACATTAGATTGCATAAAACATTGGGATAATGTTCACAGATTGGATAAAAAAGCGGCAAAACTGAGCTCTGTCCGAGGAAACCGCGCAGAAGAACTCTTCGGAAGATATACTTTTGCTAATAATGTTGTCCAAACAATTTTGGATATTCAGCATTATGGTTTAGCGAATTGTGAAGAAGCTTCAACTCTTACAATGGCAAGTTTGATAGCAAACGGTTTTCCAAATACTTTCAAATGCAGTCTTAAACTTGACACCATGGTTGTTGATAAAAAAACGGGCGAAATAAAACATACCGAAAAAGATTCACTTGACCATGCTTTTGTTATAAGTACAATGGATAAAGACCCCAAAAAACAGGACACTTTTTATGTAGTTGATTCCTGGTTTGGCTTTGCGGATAGTATTTCAGGCGCAAAGGCAAGATATAAACAACTAATTGATAGTGCAAAATTCAAAAAAGCCGAGCATAAAGCAATCAATAACTTTAAAAATAGGTTCAAGACTAAAATTGATATGTCTTTAATTCTCAATAATTATGAAATAAGGCAAAGTATCAGTTATGATCCTAAAGAAGGCTCATCACCAATAGAGGATGAAAAAATTAGAGAATGTTTTGAAGAAAAATATCCTGAATTAATCTTAGACAAAGAAAACACACCATCATGCGAATAACATTTAACCCGACAATTAAATATACACCTTCTTTTTCGGCAAAAAGCAAGGAAATCCGAAAAGCAGATGACATACAGAGAAAAGCAAGAACGGTGCTTCCTTTTTTCAGTCCTCGTTATGCGAAAATTTATTACCCTACAACTACTTCAAGCCGTTTAGGAAAGAAAATAAGTTCCGATAAGGCAGAAGAATTGGACAGTATGAGAAAAGAGAGATATGAATTTAGCAGAGAAATTTCGTTACCGGAGGAAATTCAAAAAGTAATAAATGATACTAACAGAGAAAGGATAGCCAATTGTGGAGAATCGGCACTGATAACAATGTCAACTCTTTTGGCAAATGGTTATACTAATACACATAGATGTGCGGTTATATTAAGTAATGAAATTTTTAATAAAGAGACCGGAGATTTATGTTTTTTGGAAAGTTATGATTTAGATCATGCTTGTGTTGTAAGCACAATGGCAAAAAATGGTGAAAAGAAACCATATATTGTGCTTGATTCCTGGCATGGTTTTGCTGACAGCCTTTCTTCCGCAAGAGCAAGATACATACAGTTAACCAACGAGGAAGAATTGGAAGAGTATAAAAGTGCAACTATTGCTGCATTTGAGGAAAAAAGTAAAAAAAGGTTTGATTCCGAAAAATATGAAGTCAAACAAAATATAAACTTTGAAATTATTGATTCTTCAACAGAAGAAGATGATAAATCAATAAAAAATATATTTAAAAAACAATATAAGCAATTAATTTTTGAAGAAAGATCTAAAGATTAATTTTTTATTAATTTAATTTGAATGATTGCGGTAAACTTGCTATAATATTTGAGTTATGGCAGATGGAAATGAAAAAGAAATAACTAATTTAGAGCAGGCTCAGCTTGATTTTATTTCGACAGTCAGCCATGAGCTGAGAACTCCCCTGACAAGTATCAGAGGGTTTGCGGATACTCTTTTGTCTTCGGGAGACAGATTAACGCCCGAACAAAGAGAAAAATTTCTTACTATTATTAAAGAGCAGTCAAACAGGCTTATTAATCTTGTGGAAAATCTCTTGACTGCTTCAAAGGTCAAACTCGGGGAAGAAATGTTTGTTTATAAGTCTGTTGTGCCTGTTTCTTATATTGATTCCTGCATAAAGCTTATAAAGCAAAAGTATCAGACGCATAAATTTGTCTTTGAATCAGAGCCTAAAATTCTGCCGATTTTAATTGATACTGATAAATTTCAGCAGATAATAATTAACCTGCTTGATAATGCAGCTAAATATTCTCCAGAAAACTCAACTGTTACGGTTAAAATTTTACAAAGTATAACTGAAAACCTTGTCAAAATTGAGATTACAGATGAGGGAGAAGGAATCAGCGAAGAAAATCAGAATAAAATTTTTAAACGTTTTTCGAGGATTGATTCTCCTCTGACAAGAACGGTGCAGGGTAATGGTTTAGGACTATTTATCACAAAAAATTTGACTGAAAAAATGAATGGTCAAATCAGCATAAAAAGTGAACAGGGCGAAGGTTCGACATTTGTTTTAACCTTTCCTATTGCAAAGGTTGAAGATCCTTGTTCAAAGAAGCTGAAGGAGTAAGCCGTGCTTCCTGTTAAAGTTGTTTTAATTCTTGATAAAAGAAAAGAGCAGTCAATCAAGTATAAGAAAAATCTTGAAAATATCGGTTTAACAGCAGTTATTGAAAATGATTTTGCAGGAGCTTTAAATTCAATTAACAGACTGGAACCTGATTTAATTCTGATTTCAGACAGTATAGAAGATGTTATGCCGACAAAGGCTATAGAGCAGATTAGAATTTTAACCTGCAATACTCGTCCTGTAATAGTTGTACTGTCTAAATCAAATCATATTCAGGATAAAATAAAGGTGTTAGATAGCGGAGCTGATGATTTTTTGAGTGAACCTTTGGCTCAGGAAGAATTTTTAGCAAGAATTCAGGCACATTTAAGGAGAAATTTTGAAGATTCTCTTACTGAAACAACAAGATTATTCGGTCAAAAAGTCACCGTTAAAATGATTAAAAGGGTTTTAAATTCTGAAAAACCTTGGGCAAGCTTGCTAATAGATATAAATAATCTCAATGCATATAAGGAATTATATGGTGAACTTGCGTGTGAAAAAATGCTCCAGACGTGTGCTGCGATTATTAATGCTTCACTTGAAAATGATGATTTTGTCGGACAATTGAGTGACGAAAACTTTTTGATTTTGACAACACCATATAAGGCGGAAAAAGTTGCCGCATATTTGATTTATGCTTTTGATACCGTAATTTCAAAATTCTATAATCAACACGATGCTAAACGAGGGTTTGTCTTTATGCAAAATGAAGACGAAGCAGGGAATAAGGTTTCACTTGTTTCAACAAAAATTGGTATTGTAAGCAGTGAATACCGCAAATTTTCAAGTGCAAAACAGGTTATTACAACTCTTTTAACCACTCAAAAACTTGCAAAATATAAGGAAGGCTCAAACTATATTGTTGATAGACCTCAAATCAGTGCAGAAGATAGTGTTAGAAAAAAAGAATTTAATAAACGTCTTATGATTGTTGAGCCTGATGATGCAATGTCTTTTCTTCTTGCGACAACTGCCGATATTTACGGTTATCAGACAATGGTTTTGAATGATTATAATTCACTTTTTGTGGCTCTGTCAGAGTTTCAGCCGTCTGTTATTATAATTGATTCGGGTGAAGATATGGAGGCAAAGGCTCTTGAATGCTGTAAAAAAATCAAATTTGCATCTGATTTTTCAGCATCAAACATTATTTTTACATCAACTCTGCACGATAAAGAGAAAATCCTGAGTGCAGGAGCGGATTTATATCTGCCAAAACCCTATGAAATGTCAGCGATTTTCTCTTGGGTAGCTAAATTAACGGAAGATTTTAATTCATAGAAAAAGAGGATAAAACAATGAAAATCACAATTGAAAACAAATCTATTCTTGATTCGACTGCAGATTTAATCGTAGTCAATCTTTTTGAAGGTGTTAAAACACCTGGAGGTGCAACAGGGGTCGTTGATAAAGCTTTTGGAAACGTTATTTCAAAATTTATCATCAAACAGGAAAAATTCAGTGCTAAACTTGGTGAAATTATGGTTGTTACTGTTCCTGATAACAAAACTTTCAAAAGAATTGCCGTTATAGGCCTTGGTAAGAGTAAAGAATTTAATCTTGATAAGGTAAGAACGCTCGGTATAAAACTATATCGCAAATTAAAAGTATTGAAAAATGTCAAAAAAATAGGAACAATTTTGCATGGTGCAGGAATTGCAGGGCTTGATCCTGAATTGTGCGCACAGATGTTCTCAGAGGGCTTATTGTCGGCAAGTTATGAATATAATAAATACAAAACTAAACCACAAGAGCCTAAATTCAGCGAATTAGTTTTCTGTGAAACGGATAAAAAGCACTTTGCAGCTGCTAAAAAGGGCATTAAAACAGCGCAGATATTGGCAGAAGCTCAAAACAGCGCAAGAGATTTAATCAATGAGCCTGCTATGTTTGTGACACCTCAAAAGATTGCCGAAATCGCAAAATCCATAAAAGGAGTAAAAACAACTGTTTATAATAAAGCTCAGGCTAAGAAAATGGGTATGAACGCATTTTTAGCGGTAGGTGAAGGAAGTGTTAATCCTCCTGAATTTATCCACATAAAATATACTCCCTCAAAAGGAAAACCAAAAAGAAAAATCGCCTTTATCGGTAAAGGTATTACATTTGACAGTGGTGGACTTGACCTTAAACCTGCAGCATCTATGCTCACAATGAAAGATGATATGTCAGGTGCTGCTTCGATTTTATCTTTGATGAAAGCGGTTGTTGAACTTCAGCCTAATCTTGAAATTCACGGAATAATTGCAGCCTGTGAAAATATGCCCTCCGGCAGTTCTTATAAACCGGGAGATGTTTTAACAGCAAAGAATGGTAAAACAATTGAAGTTGATAATACTGATGCAGAGGGAAGAATAACACTTGCAGATGCTCTTTGTTATGCTGAAGAACTAAAAGTAGATGAGATTATTGATATGGCAACTCTGACAGGTGCTTGTGTTGTTGCCCTCGGAACATTTGTCAGCGGTGTAATGGGCAACAACCAAAAGTTAATAGATAAAGTTATTGAATGTGCTTATCAATCTGGTGAAAAATTCTGGCAGCTTCCTATGTTTGAAGAATACGGAAAAGTGCTTGAAAGTGATATTGCAGATATGAAAAATACCGGTTCAAGATATGGCGGAGCATCAAGCGCAGGCGTATTTTTAAATAATTTCGTTAAATCTACTCCTTGGTGTCATATTGATATTGCAGGAACTGCATATCTTGATAAGGCAGGCGCAGACGGAATAAAAGGTCCAACCGGAGTCGGAATAAAGACTCTGATAAATTACGTCAGAAGTTATAAATAATCTTTCAGATCGGGTTCATTAACAAATAATGAGCCCGATTTTTTTAGGTGGTTGTGAATAATTTATTCTTCATATATAATCTATTTGTAGATTAGTTTTATTTATTGAGGAGAATATATGAATATAGCTCAAATGATGAAGCAGGCACAGCAAATGCAAAAGAAAATGCAAGATGTACAAGCTGAATTATCTGCAACAGAAATAATAGGAACTTCAGGTAATGGTGCTGTAAAGGTTGTTCTTGACGGACATGGTAAATTTAAGTCCATTAAATTACTTCCTGAAGCAATTAATCCTGAAAATCCGTCTTCTGTTGATGCAGAATCACTTGAAATGCTTGAAGAACTTATTTCATCAGCTTTACAAGAAGCAGGTGAAGAAGCTACAAAGAAATCAGAAGCTAAAATGAAGGGAATTGTTCCTCCTGGCCTTCATATTCCGGGGCTTATATAGTCAAAAATGGAATATACAAAACCTTTAGCAAACTTGGTGGAATATTTTCAAAAATTCCCAGGAATTGGGCCAAAATCGGCTCAAAGAATGGCATTTTTTCTTTTAAAGATGCCGCTATCGGAAGTTGAAAAATTTGCACAAACAATGGTTACCGCGAAAGAAACAATTAAATACTGTGAAACATGTTTCAATCTTTCAGCCTCAAACCCTTGCGAAATTTGTTCTGATGAAACAAGGGACAAATCAATCATTTGTGTTGTTGCAGAGACAAAAGACCTAATTGCTATAGAAAAAACAAGAGAATATAGAGGTCAATACCATGTTTTGCAAGGTGTAATCTCTCCGATTGACGGAATCGGTGCAGATGATATAAGAATCAAAGAACTTTTGGTAAGAATAACCGATGAAAATGTCAAAGAGGTTATTCTTGCTCTTTCTCCTTCTGTAGAAGGCGAAGCAACAAGCCTTTATTTAAGCAGATTAATAAAACCTTTTAATATTAAGGTCTCAAGAATAGCATTCGGGCTTCCTGTCGGTGCCGATTTGGAATATGCTGATGAAATAACTCTTGCTCGTGCAATTGAGGGCAGACGTGAATTATTATAATTTCATATAGCAAAAATATTCTTGTGTGTTTTTTTTTAAAACGTTAAAGGAGAGTGTATGAATATTTCACGAGTTTCAAATTGCAGTTTTAAAGGTGTTTATATTGCAGATAACCTTGATTTTGGTCAACAGCATAACTTAGCCAGAAAAGTGAGAGAAGCTCTTATTTCTTCAGGTGTAGCTGATGTCTATGAAAAAGAAGAAAACAAAGACATGTTAATTAAAAAAGCACCTAATGACGGTGTCACAATTGCAGTGGAAAAACTTGATCCTAAAAGACTTTATGATGATGACTATATGAGTGTTCCATCTGTTTCAAAATGCAGTTTTAAAGGCGTTTACCTTGCAAACAATCTTGATTTCGGTCATCAGTTTGAATTAGGAAAAAAAGTCAGAACAGCACTTGTTTCTTCAGGCGTAGCGGATTTCTACGAAAAAGAAGAAGACAAAGACATGTTGATTAAAAAAGGTCCCAACGGTGGAGTAACTGTTGCCCTAGAAAAATATGACATCAAAAGGATTCTTGATGACGATTATTCAAGATGGAACGGAAGATTTTAATCTTATTTTCTTACTTTAACAATAGCGCAGGCTGCTGTCATTCCTGCACCAAAAGCGCTCAACAGAAGAGTTGAGTTGTCTTTTATAGTGCCATTTTTCATAAACTCTGAAATAACGCATGGAATTGATGTTGCTGACATATTTCCATATTTTGCAATGTTTGTCAAAACCTTTTCTGAAGGAATATTCAGTCTTTCGGAAAGTGCTTCTATCATTCTCAAATTAGCCTGATGAGGTATGAAGAAGTCAATATTGTCCATAGTCATATTTGTGCTTTCAAGCGTATCTTCAATAATTGCCGGAATTCTCTTCATAACGTATTTATAAACTTCTTTTCCGTTCATAAAGATAACTTTGGAAGGTTCTTCTTTCGGTTTTTCGTGAAGAGGGCAAAGTGTTGAGCTGACATTAAGAGAGATAATTTCTTTATATCTTCCGTCAGCGTAGAGGTTAATTGTTCTTATATCGTCTTTACCGTCAGGAGAAACTTCAACGATAGTAGCACTCGCACCGTCTCCAAAAAGTACACAGCTGCCTCTGTCTTCCCAATTTACAAATTTGTTTGTTGTATCGGCTGCAATAACTAAAACACGTTTATAAATTCCTGCACCGATACTTGCTCTTGCAAGCTGAAGCCCATATATAAAACCAGAGCAAGCTGCAACAATGTCCAGTGCACCTGCTTGTTCTAAATGGAAGGCATATTGAATTTCACATGCAACACTCGGATAAGGTCTTTCAGGAGCTGATGTAGCAGAAATAATCAAATCAATTGTATTAGGGTCAATTTTTGTTGAATCAAAAAGCTTTTGAACGGCTTCAATTGCGAGGGTAACAGAATTTTCTTCAGCAGAAGCGATGTACCTTGTTTTGATACCCGTTCTTTGAGTAATCCATTCATCACTTGTATCAACAATTTTAGCCATATCATCATTAGTAAAACAGTGCTTTGGTACAGCAAATTCCATTCCTCTGATTGCAACAGGTATCATTAATTGTTCTCCCCTCTTAACTCTCTGCCTGCGCTAAAAGCTCTGAAATTCAATTCTGCGAGCTCACTTTTGCTCTTTGGGAGCATATCTTTAATGATATCGTGAATGTGTGAAAAATCTACGTTATCAAATAAGGTGCTTAAAAGCCCTAAAGCAACCATATTGGTAACTCTTACGTTTCCTAATTCGGCGGCTTTTTCCGTAATCGGGGCTTTTATAAATCTGATATTTCTTTCTTCTTTGATGTCTTTGATTAAAGTTGTGTTAGCGATGATAATTCCGCCGTCTTTAACCTGAGGAAGAAATCTTTTGAATGAAATGTCATTTAATGTAAGCAAAATATCCGTTTGTTTTTTGTGCACGGAGGTAACTTCTTCATCGCTGACAACGATTTCGCAGTTAACAGCACCCCCTCTCATCTCTGAGCCGTAGCAAGGGTACCATGTGACTTTTTTGCCGTTCATCATAAAAATATTAGCGGCAATTTTTCCGCATAGAAGCACGCCCTGACCGCCAAAACCTGCTATAACAAGGCTTTTTTCCGTTGCAGTTGCCGAATTTTCACTATTTGCTAATACCATTTCTTCAATCATTCTCTATTCTCCGTTACGTCTTTGAATATGCCTAACGGATATTCTTTCATCATATTATCTCTTATATGCTGGTTTGCCTTTTCAGGACTCATTTTCCAGTTTGTCGGGCATGGAGAAAGAATTTCAACAAACCCGTAACCAAGTTTTTTAATCTGAACTTCACAGGCTTTTTTGATTGCAGCCTGTGCTTTGATTATGTTTGGAACGCTGTCAAGAGAAACTCTTGCGGCAAAAGCTGTTCCGTCGAGTTTTGCAATTTGTTCCGCAATTTTTACGGGATAGCCGTTTAATTTCGGGTCTCTGCCATAAGGTGTTGTTGTTGTAACCTGACCAAGCAGTGTAGTAGGTCCCATCTGACCGCCCGTCATACCGTAGTTTGTATTATTTACACAGATTGTTGTGAGGTTTTCCCCTCTGATTCCCGCATACATTGATTCTGTCATACCGATTGCGGCAAAATCACCGTCACCTTGGTATGTGAAAACAAATTTGTCGGGATTAATTCTTTTAACTCCTGTACCCTCAGCAGTTGCTCTTCCGTGAGGACATTCAAGAGAATCTATATCTATAAAGTGGTATAAGAAGGCTGTACAGCCAACACCAACCATACAAATAGCATTTTCTCTGACATTAAAATCATCAATAGCCTGACAAAGCAAACGAACGGCAACACCATGTCCGCATCCTGGACAGAAAGTGTATTCTGTGTTATCTCTTATACTCTCAGGTAATTTAAATACTTGCTGCATAGATACCTCCGAGTGCTTTTTTCATTTCATCAATGATTTCGTCCTGATCAAGCCAGTTTCCGACAGGGCGGCCAATGTGTTTAACATCTTCGCATCTTGTGGCAACTATGACATCATTAATCATCTGACCCATATTCATTTCTGCAACGATAAATTTCTTTGTGCGTTTGCTTAATTCTCTTAATCTTGCATTTGGGAACGGCCAGAGAGTTTGAGGTCTGAAGCTTCCGACCTTTAAACCTTGCTTTCTTGCTTCTTTAACAGCAGCATTAACGTTTCTGCCTAAGCTGCCGAATGAAACAACGATTAAATCCGCATCATTAACGAAGTTTTCTTCATACATAACTTCGTTTTGTTCGATTTTTGAATATTTTTCAAACAGAGCATATACTTTTTCATTATGCTGAGCTTCTTTTTCGGATAAGGAACGGATAAGTCTCGGACTTCTTCCTTTTGCACCCGACAAAATCCAGCCTGAATTATCAATTTTTTCGTAAGGGTGTTCAATATAGTTTGCAGGTTCCATCATTTGCCCTAACAATCCGTCAGCAAGGACAAATACGGGATTTCTGTATTTTTGAGCCAAATAGAAGGCTTTATGTGTGAAATTAATACATTCCTGAACATTTCCCGGAGCCAAAACAATGTTATGATAATCACCGTTTCCGCCGCCTTTAACCGCTTGGTTGTAGTCAGCCTGTGAAGGATAAATATTTCCGAGTCCCGGGCCCGCTCTCATAACACTTGCAACAACGATAGGAAGCTGCTGTGCACAAGCATAGGAAAGACCTTCCTGCATAAGAGCAATTGCACATGAAGCCGATGAAGTCATCGGGTGACCGCCTGAAGCAGCTGCACCTATACACATATTAATTGATGCAATTTCACTTTCACAGCAAACATAAGCTCTGTTTGCTTTCGGCATAATTTTGCTTAAATATTCGCCTATTTCTGTTTGAGGAGTAATCGGGTAGCCAAAATAACTATCGCAGCCTGCATCAAAAGCACTCTGCGCAATAGCAACGTTTCCCTTAATTAATTCTTGTTTCATTATCTGTAAACTCCTGTGATGGCTAAATCAGGGCAAACAAGAGCGCAGCTTTTGCAGCCGATACATTCGCCGTTATCCGTGAAAGAAACAACCTTTTCTCCTGTTTTTCCCGTTCTTTCCCCAATCTTTAAAACTTTTTTCGGGCATGCATTTATGCATAAATAACAAGATTTGCATTTAGTTTCGTCAATCGTTATATAAGCCAAAATTATTCCTTCTCTTTTTGATTATTTTTTTATCTCATTTTCAAAAATATATTAGGTCGAATAAAAAACTAAGTCAAGTTAAAAATTGTTATCAAAATAGCTAAAAGCTATATAAAAACAGAATTTTTGACCAAAATTAATAATTTGACAACAAAAATATTGCTGTGGTAGGATTTTATAGTTATGAAGGGAAAAAAGAAACTTTTAGCGGTTATTTTTGTTAACATAATTTTCGTTTTAGTCGTTTTGGTATCAATTGAATATATAATATATTGTTGCGCTAAAGTGGATTATTTCAAATATCATGGGGAAATAGAAGAGGTTCCTCCTCCGCCGAGGTTTTTGAAAACCTATATATTGGGTTATATGCCTCAAACCATTCAGTATTATAACAAAAATCTGCCCCCTCTTTGGATAAGGCCGTTTTCGGTTGATGATAGCAATACAAAACCTCCTATTCTTCTTTTTGGCTGTTCTTTTACCAATGGTACAAAGCTTTTGAAAGATGAACAAACCTTCGGTGCGAAATTGTCAAAAATGACAAAGAGAAATGTGTATAATTTTGCAATGTGTTGTTGTGGTATCCAACACATGCTCTTTACAATTCAAAAATATCTAGATAAATACCTTCCTCAGGATATTTCGCCTGAATATGCCATTTATACTTATATTCCCGATCATTTTTATCAGCGAATGAGGGTAACCGTTTATCCGATAATGTTCAATAATGGAACATTACTCCGGTATACCTTCAAAAATTCAAAACTTGTTTTAGAGAAAAAAAAGTTTCCGCTTTTAACTAAATCCTATATTGTTAAAGGATATTATACACTTACTGACAAATCGGTTTATAAAATGACAAAAGAGAATCAATATAAAAACTTTTTGCTTGCGAATGAGTTGTTTTTGGAAAGTAAAAAGGAGCTGGAAAAAAGATATCCTAATATCAAATTTGTCATTTTTAGATATCAAGTAGAAAATGATGAAGAGGAAATTATCGAACCGCCGTTTTTATGGGATGTTTTTAAGTCTGAAGGATTTAGAATTGTTAATTCTTCTGATTTAATCGGAAGAAGATTCCGTTATCACTCAGAAGATACTGCGGAGGATGGATACCACCCATCAGAAGCTGCTTGGGATTTGATTCTTCCCGAATTTATTAAAAAACTTGAGTTGTAAAAAAACTTTTGGAGTATAATATCTGTCAGATTTAATTCTGACTAAAAGAAAAGAAGATATGTTTTTTCACAATCAAAACGATACCATAAGTGCAATAGCGACTCCTTTCGGAACAGCCGGAGTTGGAGTTGTTCGTTTGTCAGGAAATAGAGCATTTGAGATTGTTGAGAAGATTTTTTCAAATAAAAACCTCATTCCGAACCAAATTACTCACGGCTGGATAAAAGACGGCGAAACCTTAATTGATGAAGTTATTGTTCTTCCTTTTAAAGCACCAAAAAGCTATACAGGTGAGGACGTTGTTGAAATTCAATGTCATGGCGGAGTTCAGATAGTCAGAGAAATTTTAAACCTTACGATTAAAAATGGTGCAAGACTTGCGGAGCGTGGGGAATATACCAAAAGAGCCTTTTTAAACGGTAAAATGGATTTGTCTCAGGCCGAAGCCGTTTTAGATTTAATTCATGCAAAAACGGAAAAATTTGCAGTTAAGAGTGCTAATAATTTATCAGGAAAATTAAGCATCGAAATTGAGAAAATAAGGAAACAGATTTTTGATTTATTATCAAAAATTGTTGCTGCGATTGATTTTCCGGAAGACATAAAAGAGCCAGAATATAGTGATATTGAAGAAGAATTGCGAAAAATTTTAAGTGAAATTGATAATATTTTGGCTGTTTCAAAGAGTTCAAATATACTTCGTCAGGGAATAAAACTTGTTATTGCAGGCAAGCCAAATGTCGGAAAATCTTCTTTATTTAATAGACTTTTGAACCTTGATAGAGCAATAGTAACTGATATTGCAGGAACAACAAGAGATGTTTTACAGGAAACTCTCAATCTTGATGGTATTCCCCTGACAATTTCGGATACTGCAGGTATCAGAAATGATGAAAATATAGATAAAGTCGAAGCTATCGGAATTGACTGCTCGAAAAATTATATTGAAGAAGCAAATATAGTTCTGTTTTTATATGATTTAACCCAAGGGTTTCAAGAAGATGACAAAGAAATTTATCAGTTGATAAAAAATAAAACCCATATCCAAATCGGTACAAAAGCTGATTTAACAGACAAAAGAGATGACAGAGCAGTTTGTATTTCAGCGGTTTCAGGAGAAAATATCGAGGCTTTGAGAGTAAAAATAAAAGAGCTTGTCCTCGGGGAAAACAATCTTGAAAGTGAATTTGTGACGAATGAAAGACAGCAAAAGTGCCTTGAAAATGCGAAAAAATCACTTCTTCAGGCACTTGAAACGACAATAAGCAGAGATTTGCAGGATTTAATTTCGATTGATATAAAAGCTGCACTATTGAGCATTGGCGAAATTAGCGGTGAAGTCATTACTGATGATATTTTAAATAACATTTTTGATAATTTCTGTATCGGAAAATAATTAATGGTTGTATATTCTTGTATATATTGGCTTGAAAAGTCTCTCGAAAAAGAATATAATAGATATTGTGTTACAATTTGGAGGCTTGTATGAAGATATACAATAAAATATTAGTTGGTGCAATTATAACATCTTTAATTATTCCATTTCCTGTAGATTTGTATAATAAGAAAGAAGTTAATAAAGAAATAACGAAAACTTCTTGTAATAAACTTACAAGAATTTTAAATAATTATAATATTGCGTATGCTGGAATTGATCCGGAATTGCCACATTATATAGATGAGCCAATTGTTTTTAACTTAGGCGGAAGTGGAGAATATGCAACGAGCATAGAAAAAGGCAGATATTTTGACTTCAATAATGACGGACTTGCAGAGAAAATGGCGTGGGCATCAGAAGGATACGGAGTACTTGCGGCAGATCTTAACAGAAACGGAATGATAGATAGCGGAGAAGAAATAATAACAGATGAAAACTTCTCATCATTTGATAGTAACAACGATGGAATAATCAATAAAGAAGATAAAGATTATGACATCTTGAGAATAGTCAGAAGAGATGGCAGCATCACAACATTAGAAGAAGAAAAAATTGCATATATTAATACAAACAGAGATGCAGCTGATTATACAGATGTTAATGGAAACTATAATTTTGGATCAGGAACATTTAACAGAACAGACGGCAGTATTTCTAATTTTAAAGAATATTATTTTGTAGCAGATACAAGAGATGCAATAGAGTTGAATAAACAACCTGAGACAAAAACAGTAAAAGCCCTTCCCGATATAAAGAATCAGGGAACCCTACATTCCCTTCATCAGGCAATGTTAAAAGATAAAACACTAGAAAATCTTGTATCGCAATTTGTAAAAGAAACAAATAAAGAAACAAGAGCAGAACTGTTAAGCCAAATCTTATTGAGATGGACAAACAGCGATAATCTTGATGCATCAGCACAACATATAGCAGTAGCAGATTCAATACTCGGATTGAGAAATCCTGTAGCAAATGAAGAAATCACAACATCAGATGAAATAAATGTATTAAAAGAACAATTGTATGCACAATTTGAGAATTATGTATATTCTGAATTAATGAGACAATCTCATTATAAGAATATAATAAGCTTAATTAAATTCAAAGATAACAAATATGATTTAACCGCATTGGTAAAATATTTGGATAAACAAAACAAAACAGATAAAGACACAATTGCAGATATAGCAAGAGTAATAAAGGGATTGGGAATAGATAAACAAAGTAATTTCTTTGATCCTAAAAATGACGATTGTTTTTATACAAAATTCATAGCAAATAACAGAGATTTGAAATGGGAAGTAGATACTATAGCAAAAACCCCAATGGATACAAAGAATCCAGTAATTAAACCTGTTGAATATGATTTAAGCAGAGGCCTAGGATTGAATGGTACTAACTTAGATGATACATATAATGCAATGCTTGATAAAGTAAATAAAGAATATGCATTTGTACATTCATTTGGAGGTGATGACGTAATCTTCGGAGATAATGGAAGAAGTGTAATCTATACTTGCCACGGTAGTGATATGCTCGATGGCGGTGATGCAAATGATATGTTATTTGGTGTCTTTGATGATGATATTATATATGGTAGAGGCGGAAACGACACTATATATGGCGGAGCAGGTAATGATGTTATTATCGGCGGAGCAGGAAATGACGAAATCTATACAAATCAATTCGATGAAAGACGTATGATTATTGAGTATAATACAATTTTAGGCAGAAATGTAGGCGGCGGAGATAATATTGTAAACGGCGGAAAAGGAAACGATACAATATATAGTGCAGCCGGAAATGATACATATATCTTTAACAGAGGCGATGGAGAAGATGTCATCTATAAAGAAGGCGGATTCGGAACAATCTCATTTGGAAAAGACATCGCTTGGAATGATTTAGTATTCAATAGATTAGACGATCATATGGTAATATCCTTAAAGAATTCAAAAGATTCAATAATAGTTACTAACTGGTTCAATCCATATCATAATGAAGAGATATCCAGAAATGCTAAAATATCCTTATTTGAATTTGCAGACGGAACAAGACATTACGAAAACGAAATCAAAGTACAGGGATAAAAAACAGTACAAAATCAAAAACATGTAAAAGACCTCCTTTTTAGGAGGTCTTTATTTGTTAATAATTATAATCTGGCGCAGTATTCAAAAACTTTTTCTGTTCTCTCCCAGAGTTTTTTAATGCTTTCGTTTTCCGAAAGTTCAAGTGTAATAACGGGAATTTGTCTTTCAACTCCTGCATAAGTGCCGAAACTTCCGGGAGTGGGGTAGCCGATATCCTCTTGAACAGGGTAGCCGCATAGTTCAGAGATTCTTTTTGCATCTTTTTCGGCAGGGCCGTCAAAATTTACTATTTCAAAAGGTGCGTGGAAAGAGAGAATGAAATCGGGCTTATATTCCTCTAAAAGTTCTGCCATAAACTTTGTTTCAATTTCGCTGTTTGGTTTTTCGCCACCAAAGTAGTCTTTTTTTTCTGAAATAACCCAGTTTTTAGTCGGAAAATTTCTGTTTAAATCAATAAAATTTGAATTTTGTCTTGTGTTTAAAGCTTTACCGTCAGGATTTAAACAGGGAATAAAGAGGAGTTTATTTTTTAAAGTCTTTTCGTTCAGGTTTTCCTTATATTTATTGATTAAAATTTCGCCCTGAGGCTCATCTCCATGGAAAACTCCGATAAAAAGAATTGTTTTGTTAAACGGTTCATTTTCCGTTTCAAACAGCTCAATTTGATTATTATTCTTTGAAATTGCCGTTTTTGTTCTTTTCATTTTATCCTCTTAAAAATATTTTAAATTACGGCGGAATATTTATCAATATTTTTGTTTGTTATATAATTTTTTAAAAGACATTAGGGAAACATTATGGAAATGACATTAGAAAAAACATACGATAAAGAATATACAATCCGTTCTGTTGAAATGGATTCAGAGTACAGATTGAAAAAAATTGAAGCAGTCAGATTTTTTCAGGAAACATTTGCTCTTTGCTGCAAAGATCATAAAGTTGCAGCATTTGACATAATTGGGCAAAACCTTATTTGGGTTTTAGCTCAAATGAAAATTGAATATACGGATGAAATGCCGAAATGGAGTGAAGATATAACTGTTAAGTTTTGGTTTTCCGAAATCGGAAAACTTAAAATCTTTGCCGAATTTCTAATACTTCGTCAGAACAAAGTTGTTGCAAAAGGTGACAGTATTTGGTTTTTGTTAAATTCAGAAACAAAACGTCCTGTTTGCCCGATGCCGACACTTGAATCAATGAATGTTAATGAAGAAACTGTTTTTGGAGCACATACAAAATTCATTAATCCTGAAAATGGCGAATTAATAAACAAAGCAAATTATAAAGTCGGTATATTTGATATTGATTTTAATCATCATTTAAACAGCCTTAGATATATTTATTTTGCTATTCGTACTCTTGGTGAAGACTTTTTGAGAACAAGAACTGTTAAATCATTTGCTGTACAATTCAAAAAGGAATGTTTCCTTGATGATGAAATTGAAAGCAGTGCATACAGAAAAGATGAACAGAACATGTACTTTATTTTGAGAAGAAAATCTGATAATATGGTTGTCTGCGAAATAAATATGGTTCTGGTATGATTAATTTTGACTCATTAACCTTAAAAGCTTTTTTTGAAGAAAACAAAGATTTTTTAATCGGTGCAAGAATTCAAAAAATTAAGCAATTTTCAAGGCTTGAGGTAATGTTTCAAATTCATAAATCAGGTGAAACGAGAAATTTATACATCAATATTAATCCTTCCTGCTTTCATATCTGTTTTATGAATAAAGAAAATGAGCAAAAACGCTCTCTTGTTGCTCCAAAGTCTGCTCTTATGTTTTGTATGCTTCTGAGAAAATATATGGACGGAGTCAAAATCGCAGATGTTCAGGTGCCAAAGAACGAGAGAATTTTTGAAATTTATTTTGATTATTTTGTCAGTGAAACAGAAAAAAACAGATTTTGCCTTGCAATCGAATTAATGGGGAAATACAGTAATATAATTCTTTATAACTATGATACAAATGTCATTGCAGGTTGCTGCCATAATGTCAGTGCACAAAAGAGTAAAGAGCGTGAGCTTTCGGGGCTTCTTCCATATACTTACCCTAAAAAACAAAGAAAAAAAGATCTCTTAAAAACTTCTTTTGAAGAATTTAATACGGTTGAAAACCTGAGTGAAACATTTTATTACCTCACAAATGTCATTGTCGAGAATGTTTCAAAGACCGCAAAAGATAAAAAGAATTTATATGAAAAACTTTGTGCGCTCGTTTCTCTTTCAAAAATTTCGCCGAATATAACGAAAGATTTTGAACAATTTTCACTTTTTGAACTTGAAAACTCAAAAAAATATGACAGCATAAACTCAATGATAGATGACTATTTCACATTTCATCAGTGCGAAAAAACAACAAATTCCGTTAAATCAAAACTACTTGCTCATATTGTTCAGCAAATCGAAAAACTTGAAGAAATAAAGGAAAATCAGGAAAATTTTGCTTATGAAACCGAAAAAATCGAAGAACAAAAGCAAAAAGCAGATTTAATTATGGCAAATCTATACCAATTAAAAGGCGGAGAAAAAGAGCTGAAAGTAGTTGATTTTAGCGGAAAAGAAATCATAATCGAGCTTGATGAGAATTTAAGTCCGACAGAAAATGCTAACAGATATTATTCACAGTATAAAAAATCAAAATTAAAGAGCGAAAAATCAAAAGAATTACTCTCTGACACCATAAAAAATCTTGAATACTGGAGAGAAAAACAAGCCTTTACCGAAGAAACAGAGGACAACAAAAAACTTGAAGAATTAGCGAAAGAAATTTTGCCATCTCCCCAGCAAAATCAAGCAAAGAAAAACGATAAAACTCTTGAGATGATTGAGTGTGCAGGGTTTAAAATCTATGTTGGCAAAAACGACAGACAAAATGACTATTTACTATCCAAACTTTCTTCCCCCGAGGACTTATGGTTCCACCCTCTAAACGGTGCAGGTGCACATGTTCTAGTTAAGAAAAACAGAAATAATGAAACTGTTCCTGATGAAGTTATTTTGAGGGCTGCAAAACTTGCAAAACAATATTCATCATCAAAAAATGCAACGAAAGTTCCCATAATCTATACAAATCGTAAATATGTTAAAAAGGCGAATAACAAAATCGCTTTTGTAACATACAAATATGAAACCGAAATTATGGTTTAACAAAGCCTTAAATTAATAGCCATGTGGCTAATATACAAGTCGGCTATTTAATAATATTCTAAATGATAGGCGGAATTAGCGGTTTTATAGGAGAGCGATATTTTGGTCAATTTTTTGGAGAACAATTGACTCAAAGAGAAATGGAAGTTTTGAAGTATCTTGTTGAGGGGAAAAATAATACAGAAATTGCCAAAGCTCTTATGATTAGTACTCATACCGCAAAAGCACATGTCTGCAGTATTTTGCAAAAATTCAGAGTCAAAGATCGTGTTCAGGCTGCTGTGAAAGCAGTCAGAGAAGGCATTATTGAACAAAATACTGAGTGTTAATAATTATTAATTTTTTTTATTAATAAAGCAATTTTTAACTTTTACCTTCTTTAAACGAGACATAAAGCAATTAAAGGAGAATAAAATGTATAATGTAAGTTTTGGTAAGATTACCCCACAGGCTGAGCATACTGCAAAAATGCAACTTCTGGGAATGCAAGCGGTTGCAAAGACGTTCAAAACTGAACATGAATATAATCTTTTAAATACAGCATTAGAGTCTCTTGAGCGTGCAAAAAATGATCCGGATTATTTATTTGATATAAATCCAAATCAAAAAGCAATAATAACGGAAGATGGACACCTTGGATTTAATGATAATAATACTTTTACAATGTATAAAATTGGAAAAGGTAATGACAGATATTGTTATATGGGTAAATGTGAATTCTTGCAAGATGGTATCAAACTTGCAGATACTATAAATAAATTGTTGAAACAATACAAAAAAGAAAAAGATTGTTGTGGTGGATTTGAAAAGGTTATTGCTGTCAAACTTCTTAATGCCGATAAATCTATGGATCATAAAACTGCAATAGAAGCAGGAAAAAAACTTTTGGATTTAGCTGGTTAACCATATACTATATGGGTTTTAAATAGTTATTTATTTTTAGTATTTAAAACAAAATCTTTATCTCTTAAATTTTCAAATTTATAACTTCTGTTGTAAATTTCATCACACTTTCCTCCTTTTGAAAAGAAATATTCTATTGTATTTTTTTATATAAATTGTAGTACTCTTGTGAATTATAAATATAAACTTTGTTATTCGGAGCAGATAAAACTTTTTTATAAGGTAATTCTTCTGGGAAATTTATTGTTAAAGAAACCGCAATATACTTTGGAAATCCATATTCTGTTAGTATATCCTTTTCTGTTAATGTGTATTTTTTCTCGTTAGAATTCTCTATAACATTATGAAAAAGACCATTTTTTTTATGTATTATAAAATTATCAAGTGTCATACCTTCATAATCTTGTGTTATAACTAATATATCTGAATCTGTATCGAGATTAACCAGTTCGCATATTTCTTTGGTATTTGTATAGGTGTTTAGTATATCATCTCTTATAATGTTAAAAAATAAAGGGTTAAAAAATACCGTTAAGAGGAATAAAGTAAATATATATTGGGATATTTTACTAAATATACATTCATTTTTACCCACAATCCATTGGCAAAAAACAACCAGTAATACTATTAAATATATTTTTTGGTATAAAATTCCGCCATACCAAACTTTTAATAACATATAATAAATAAAGGAACTTGATATCAGAAGATATAAAGCTGCTTTTCTTCCTGTTTTGAGCAATAAAAAAAATATTAGTGCAAACAGGATTAAAGATATATTTAATAATGTTGGATTTGTGTTACTTTTATATAAAGCTTGAAGTATATTTTTAGCATTTTCTATATCATTAATTGAAAACCGGAAAAAGGTTTTTGAAATAGTCGGATTCCAATTGTTATAAAGAAATACAATTCTGTAAATAAAGAACATACAAACATAATATATAGATATAATTACAGGAATTATTATAAAATTTGCATTTTTTTCTTTAATAAATTTTTTTATACATTCTATTAAGAATACAAATGAACATATTATGCATAGTCCCCAAGTAAGACAATGAGTTTGTGATAATAGTATTAATACCGTTAAATATTGGTATGGTTTATTGTGTCTTTCAGAATATAAATATGCAAGCAGAAAAATAAATAAAGGAATTAAAGCATAAGGTCTTGCAATAACAGGTAAAAAATAAACAATTCCAGAACTAAATACAAATAAAATTTTAACTAAATAATTAAACGGTGATTTTACCAAAAAGAACAAAACAGCGGCAGAACATAATATAACGCTCACAATTTGCATTGAAATATAACTTGCCCCCATTTTTGCAAACGGAAGTAATATTAAGTACCACAAGTAAAGATGTCCGTCCAATCTTATAACATCAAAGAGGGTTTTAAAGTCGTAATTATTATTTAATACAAACCATACTCTTGCTTCATCTCTCCATATTTCATGGAAAAACATTGAAATAAAACATACAATGACATATAAAAGAAAAATTGCCAAATTATATTTGTTTTTTATAGCAAAATGTCTTATATCATTGAGCATAAATGTCCTCCGAATATACTTAATATACTCGAAAAAAGTTGAAAAGCCAATGAATGAATTGACAAATGAAGCATATATTTTAATGCAGTCTGTATTGTTATAAATGGTTAATAAAGAATATTATCTAAGAATCCTGTAAGTATTCTACCATTTGATCATATAATTCATTGTATTCGGTTGTATTTTCCGAAGATGTTTCAATACTTTTATCTCTTAAATCAGCCAATACACCAATGAAATTGGGAACAGATAATGTAAATTCGTCTTGTTCACCTGATGCAAAATTATAGATATCAAAACCAATATTTATAATTTTATTATCTTTATCTCTTCTGATTGGATAAATAATATCAGATCCGTTTGACCAATTTTGACCTTTTAATATTTTGTCGCAAAGACTTTTTATTCCGACATTTTGAAGAAATGCTTTCATATTTTCCGTATCTATTTCTTCATCAGTATTTGTTTGTTTGACAAATTCATCTTTAATTTGGCCAAAACTAATTTTGGGATTCGAAGTTTTATTATTTAAATTATTATCCATAAAATTAACTATTTTTTTTATCATCATTATGCTATGTTCCCTATTTATATTATATCATAGAAATTATTTAAGAAAAGGTACTAAGTCTAATATAAAGCCCCTTTGTGTAACAGCATCACTTGTTATTGGGAAACAAGAAGTTATTCCGCCTGTTTGTCCGTTAACTTGTACAAAATAATATGAACCATTGCTGGATACAACACAAGATGTTCCAAATTGTCCGGGATTAGTGCTTGCCGGTAATTTACCTGCACAACCTTCTATTCCGCCATCTCTTAATCTGCCTAATACACTTTGTATGTCACTTTCAAGTGCGAAAGTTTTTGTTTGCACCTTTCCACCTGTTCTTAAAATTTCAATTGTATTAGGTGATGTTTCTGTTATTGTTACTGTATTTGTGTTTGTAGTTCCTCTTGGCGTTAATTGCATTTCATATTGTGGCGGATATGTTTCAGGGATTAATTTTATTCTTGCACTTGGCGCATTATTAGGATTTTCGGCAAAATGAGAAATAACATCATCGATTTGGACAAATTCACCTTTTCCTTTATTGGCTGCATCAATTATTGAATTTTTGAATTCTTGTGTATGGCAGCCGTCAAGTCCTTTTTTAGCACTAAGAGACTGGAATTTTGTATCATGTGCTAATAATTCACTATATTGATCACCATTTATTTTCATTTGTCTGAATAATTTGTTGGGATCATAACCATCTTTTATAAGTTGTTCGTATGCTTGTAATGCTTTTTCTTTATCTGCGAAACTGATTTCACCGGAATCAATTCTTCTTCTTAAATCAGCTACATATTCTTGTGTCGGATTTTTTAAACCTGTTGCTTCATTAGGTTTTGCTTCGATAGCTTTTGGTTTGCCTTCTTCAAGGCATTCTGTTTTCCTTGTTGTCTCTTGGAGTGCAGCTTTTTTTGGCGCAAATGCATTTGCAAGATTTGTGAAAGCTTGTCCTGATTTAAAAGTATTAACTGATGCTGAAAAAGATTTGCCGGCATTTGTAATACAAGCTTTTGTAGCCTGTAAAGCTGTCATTGATTGAGCACCTTCAAATCCTTTAACTCCGGCAGCTGCTGCACTTTTTGCGGCTGCTTTTGCTCCGGCGACAGATAAAGCTACTGTAGCTGTCCCACCGCCAATTTCTTCCCAGGCGGCTTTTGCTTCTCCATCTGTCTTAGCATTATGTGCTTTAACAGCTCCTTTTACAACTTGAAATCCGCCCATTGCAACACCGCCGGCAACTAAAAATGGTGTTGCAGCACCACCCGTTGCTACACAAAGAGCTGCGCACCCTGCTATCATAAGGGCGCCTTTGATAAAGTTCTTGGGCGATTTAAACATTGAAGTAATTGGAGAAACTATACCTTTAGCAAAACTTTTTAATTTTTCTCCAAAACTAATTTTTCCATCATCAGAACCATCAGAGCAATCTGTTTTAGTTGAATTGTCTGATTTACAGAATACATCAGTTTGGTCTTTATTTACCAACCTGAAGATTGACTGATTATTTTCATACCTACCATAATAATTTCTATCCAAATATTGTGGGTAGAAATTAGCACTTACAATATTTGTTTGCATTTTTTACCAATACTTTTTTATTATTATTTATAATAAAAATTTTTTTTACTGAAAATTGACTAAATTAATCTTTTTATTTTTTTAAATTATTTTTTGCATGTCTAAAAAATGTTGTGAATATTAATATAATGACTGTAAAAAAATGTAAATGAAAGTATATAAAGTCAATTGAAATAACAATTATTTAAATTATACTTTTATTGTGTTTATTTAAGGAGAAGATATGTATATTAACAAAATTTCAGGTTCTATGAACAGAAATATCTATAAATCGAACGTTAGTTTTAACGGATATTATAGAAGTATTGAAGTTAAAAATTCGGAAAAATCCGGTTTTCAGGCAAGAGTAGCAGGAAATGATTCAGGTAGCGGAGTTTGCAGAAGCAGAGAAGAAGCCGTATATTTTGCAATAAGAAATTCAAAAGACTATGTACCATATAATAAAATAGAAAAATTGGACAAAAAAGATTCAGGCAAAACCTCTGACGTATTAGAAGTGTATTTTACTGACAAAAATGAAAAAGTTAATACCAAAACAGTTGAACCATATGCTGATTATATTGTATTTGCATCAGGTTCGGGAATTGTAATTTATCCGTAAATGTCCCAAAATGTAATATTTTTTGTACCTATGAAATCTTTTGAATAATTGCATTTATCCAAGCATTAATTTATACTTAGAGGCATATTTATATAAAGATTAGAGATTTTGTAATGAAAAAAAAAATATACGTTTTCTTAGTTAATGTAGTATTTTTAATAATAATTATTTTAGGAATAGAATTTTTTTTATATAAATCTAATCCGGAATCAGAAAACCTACCTTTCTTGTTTTTAGCATCATCTTTAAATCATCCTGCAATGTCAGAGGATTATAAGGTTTTAAAAAACAATGGATATTATGAAAAAGGAAATTCCCAAGAAGAATTTTTATTCAGGAAACCGGTTGGTTTAGAGTATAAAAAACCGCCTATAATAATTTTTGGTGGCTCTTATGCTTGGGGTGCAAGATTATATGAAGATCAAACTTTTCATTATAAATTATCAGAATTAATGCAAAGACCTGTATATAACAGAGCAATAAGTGGCTGGGGAGTTCAGCATATGTTGTATCAGCTTGAAAGAGATGATTTTTATGAAGATGTTCCAAAGCCGGAGTATGTAATCTATCTTTATATTTCTAATCATATTTCAAGAATGCATAAATACAATTTTATTTATAAATATAGTAGAAAATACAGCTATAATTATTTAAAATATAATTTAATAGCTGATAAACTAATTGAAGAAAAAAAACCGCAACATATACCATATTTGAGAATATATGAACAGTTTATTCTCAGATATTTTGCAAAAATAAATGAAAATAATTCTAAAAAATCTTTTGACATTTTTGAAAAACATCTGTTAGCTTGCAAAGAGCAAATGGATAAACATTGGGGAGAAAATAATGTCAAATTTATTTTATTATATTATGATAGCCAAGATTGTTTTAATGACTTCCCGAGTATTTTAAATGAAGAAAACATAAAAAAGCTTTCAAACGATGGTATTACAGTAATAAAAACATCTGATTTAACCGATATTGCATTAGATGAAAATTATTGGCTTGATGATAGAGATCCTCACCCGCACGAGAAAGCTTGGGAACTTATAACTCCATTATTTGTAGAATATCTAAATAATAATAAACAATAAATTGATTAAGATAAAAACTTTGTATTAAATAAACAGTTGATAATTGGGAATGTCTTATATTATTCCGAAAAAATCAAACATAAAAAGAACCCGATAACACTTGTTATCGGATTCTTTAAACTGATTTATAGAAAATAATTTTCTATTTTTGATTAGAGTTTATTCCATAATATGCAATAAAGAAATCTTTGTTGAAAGCCGGAGTAGGTTGATTATAAATTGACAAAGCATTGTTTGAACCAAAAGTCGGATTTTGTTTTTCAGAAACATTGGTTCTATTTACATTGGAAATCTGAACAGCTTCTCGTATCTTTTGGAGTTCTAAAAATTCGTTTATTCTGTTAAGCTGATCTACTTCAATTGGTTTTTCCACAATACGAGATCTTTGCACGCCTGTTATTTGAGCCATTCGTGAGACCATATATGGGGAATATACATAATCAATAGCACTGATAGGACTGATAGCCATAGTTTAATCCTTAAAATAGTACTCAAATTTATTATAACACAAAAATGGCTGCATGTCAACTATAGTGTGCTATTCACAAGATGGGAATTGACTTTTGCCACATATAGTTGAGATAAAACGATTTAAAATTAAATATTTCAGTCATATCGTGCCTTTAAGTCTGATATTTTCTGCTAAATTAGGTTTAATTATTCTCTTCATTATTTTCTTTTTGAACAAGTGATAATGGGAAACTAAACCAACTGCCTCTATTATCTACAAATTTAAGTTTGGGGTTTAATAATAATGCTCCTGCATAGGTATTATCGGAGAAGTTGATATCTTTATCGCATATTACATCAAAATGGTATAACTCTCTTAACCATCTTGATGAAGGTAAATCAACACCTTCAGGGCTTATTCTGTTAGTAACTTCATGTTTAATTAAATCTGGTAAATCTTTAATTTCATCACCTTGATATTCAGGATCACCGCTAAAATACTCAGGGTGCGATTTTACATATTTGTTTACACCGTGAGCAAACGGTCCAACCAAAATGATTTTATTTAAACAATCATTTATTTTATTAACTGAAATTAAAGAAACTGCTGCTGCATAATCTTTTATTGATGATATTCTTGCTTCTAACAATTTTTTGGCAGAAGCTTCATCATCAGCTTTAATTTCAAATACTGTTTCATTTGGTTTTTGTTCTTTTACTCTGAATACTTTTTTACCTTCTTCACTTTCAAAAATATTAATTAATTCGCTATCTTTAACATGCATAGCATTTTCTTCAACAATTCTTGCATCACCTGCAGCAATCATAGCTTTTCTTAACGGACTATCTTTAGCCAATTCGGGTATATTAAGAATATTGCAAAAATGATTAATATGAGATTTAACGCTGACGCCTAATCTTCCTAATTTTTCAAGTTTTCCTTCTTTTGGACTTGCGGTTAAATAACTGCTGCTTTCTGAAGTTTCAATTTCAACTATTCCGTTTTTTACTTTTATGTCAACACTGCCAAAGCCACCGCCGGTCATAACGCCCATGATATAATCGCCTTCTTTAAGCATTCCTTTTTCGCCCATGACTTTTGCGAGTCCAAGCCCTGTTCCGCCCAAATCTTTTGTTACAAATAATTCAAAATCATCGCTGACTTCAATCGGTAATTTGCCTGTTTTTAATTGATTTTCATATTCTGAAAAATCTATATTAACAAGAGATTTTCCTTCGGTATCTCTAATATTAGGCATAAATGCAATAATATCATCTTTACCATTTGTCATTGTTGTTCCGGGAACAAAAATGCTGACGCCAGATAGTTTTTTTTCATTTTTTGGAAGTTCAAATTCTCCGTTTTTAGAACGTTGCAAAGTTTCATCATATGTCTTTTTAATTAATTGACTTACTTTTTCAATGAAGGCATTTCCGTTTTTAAAACCTCTTATTGTATTGTTCAAATAAAATCCGTCTTTGAAATATAACGGTTTGCCGTCATCTGTTGTAACAAGACATTTTGCGGTAACTTTCGGACTACTTGCACCAAAGTCAAATATAATTTTATGACCGAAACTCGGATTATGTTTATTGTACATACCAGGGTTAATTCCGCTAATTCTCATATTATTTATTCCCTCTTGTTTACTTACAGCATGTTAATAGTCTAAAAATCGTAAAAATAAAATTTTCCATTTATATTCAAAATAATAACATTTTGAGTCTGACATTTCAATAAAAATAGGAAAAATTATAAACGCAATTTAAATAAAAAATTAGTTTTAATTAAAATATGAAAATATTTTCAATAAATATTCCATCAATAAGAACACCTCGCACAATTCAAGAAAATACACCAAGGCAAATTCTACCCCAAGAGCCTGTGCAAGATGTATTTCAGCGTTCAATAAAAAAATTTCCGGATTTTAAATGTGACACAGCGGATTCATCAACACCGGGTTATATGACAATAGTAAATAAGAGACATAAAGACAGAATGGCAAAATATGGAACAAAAGAAAAGCTGCCACCTGCAAGAGAGGTCACTAAAAAAGAATTTCAAGCCATGAATGATGTTCAATATGAACTTGGAGAATATATAAATTTACAGAAAAAACTAAAAGAAAATAAACCTTTAAATGAAAAAGAAGAAAAGTTTTTAGTTTCGGTATTGAATCAAATGAAACCCGCAGAAAAAAATACTGTTTTATGGCGAGCTGTCGGGATATATGACGGATTTGAAGAACAAATTAAAAACGGAATTATGAAATTAGATTGCTTATCTTCAACAAATGCAAAGTATGATGACTTTTTCGATTTTTGGAAACCCTCTTCATATATCAAAAAAGATAATAAGACAGTCGAAAAAGAGGGATATATATTGAAATTTAATGTTCCAAAAGGAACTAAAATGTTAGATTGCAATGCAACTTATAAGAATACATATACAAGAATGCCATCAGAAGTGATACTTCCTCCGTCATTATGGCAAGTTGATTCAATTGATAATGACTTAAAGGTAATTGAGTTATCACCGTTAAAAAACAATTAATTTAACAAGTATAATAAAATGGAATGATAGCTTATTCCATTTTTACTTATAATTTTTTTGTTCGATTAAAGTTTTTTTTATTTTCGTCGATATAAATAAAAGTCTTTAAGGAATGTATTTATGTCTGATTTTGAAATAAGAATAAACAAAATAACCGCTGCTAATTCTAATGAGAAACAACAACAAATTGTTTCCGAAGATAGTTATGAAAAATCTATTTTTGATGATTATTGTGATGACAACATCAATAATCAAAATAACGAATTATCAGATTATGTTGAGGAAACCCCTCCAAAATATGAAGATACATATGAAAATTATACGCCATATTTTTTCTTATTTAGTATCAATCAGGATCAAGCATCTGAATATTTATCCGGAAGTCAGAAAAAAGCAATAAATCAACTTGAAACAGAAGGTTTACCAACAGAAAATGCAATAATTGATATAAAAAGAAACGGAGATATTATTATTTCATTTCGGGAACCGAATCATAATGCATTAGTAATGGACTATAACGGAAATATCAAAAAAGAATTACCGGTTAAGGATCGTTATAAAGAAGGATATTTATGTGCAATATCATATACAGATATTGATGAAGAAGGTAATATAATTGAAAAAAGCACTTATTTACGTAAAGACGAACTCGATTCCGATATATCAGATTTTTATATTTTTGATGAACATGGAAATATAATCAAAAAAGAAAGCTATGATCACGAAACCGGTAGATTATACAGAAACCAGGAAAACAGATATTTCGAAAATAATTCTAAAACAAGTGTTTATAACTTTTATGATTCAGACGGAAATATTACTTCAGGAGCAGAATTTTACTATGAAAATAATAAACTTACAGAAAGAATTGCTTTTTCGAAATATGAAGAAGATGGAAATATAATAAAAGAAATTACCAGTTATAATGCGGATAAAGAAAAAACGGGTATAACTAAAGAAATTCAAGACGAAAACGGCAATGTATTAGCAACAATAGATATAAAAACACCAAATGAAATAGCTGAAATATTACATAAAGATATATCTCAAACTTCTCTTTTAGTATTACCTTCTACCGGCAAAGATTTTGCAAAACATTTGTCTATGTTAGATAAAGAAAACACCTTAGAGGTTATGAGAATATACCAAGATAAATATGGGAAACCTTTGGATATTGCAATAAAAGAAGAAAAATTACCCGATGAAGTCAAAAATGCTGTTTTAGATAAAATGGAAGATTGTCTGAAAAAAGAATATAATTATTCAGATGATTTTGAAACAACATCACAGATAGAAAATAAATATTATACAGGTAGTGCATATGATGTTGTTCAAGACGGAGATACAATGACTATAACAAATAAAGATGACGGTAAAGAAACTGTTATTAATATTGAAAAACTAACAAAAGACCTTCCGCTTGAACAAAAAATAAAATTCAAACAAGTACTACAAACCATTCCGGCAGAAGTTATTATTGACATGTATAATGAAGATAACATAGATTATTCGGATAAAATAAATCGTGCATTCTATCGCCCCGCTAATGATAGTGTAAATATAGGAAATTATGCTATCAACAGTGAAACGTTAGTGCATGAAACAGGTCACGCACTTGATTATGGTGATGTAGCTGGCATAATTAATCTAAGCATGGCACAAGATAATTTTGGTATTATGGCAATGTATAACAAAGAATTACAGGCTTTTATTGATGCAGGAAATGTCAAATATGATGAACGAGGAGGTAGGGAAAATCCGAAAATAATCGGTGAAGTCAAAAATTATGTAACATGGAACATTTGCGAAATGGTTGCCGAGACATATTGCCTGTTAATGTTGGGAGATACTACTTGTAGAGAATGCATAGAAAATTATTTTCCGCAAACTATGAATATTATAAAAAATCTTATTAGGGTACGCCGAGATCCCAATTTAATAATAAATATGTATTGGTCATAATTTTATTGAGTTTGTATTTTCGATTTTTTATAAAGCATTGTATGAAGATGTAGATGAAACCTACAAAACCAATATAAAAAAATATATTGGTAACATTCTATTGAAAAAAAATCTTTACATAATTAAAATGGGGTGGTAGTAGAAAGGGAAAAGAAATATGAAAAAAATATTAATCCTTGCCATGGTTTTGGCATTATCAACATCAGCATCATATGCTATGTCTTTCGGGAAATCACTCAGAAATGCTATAAAACAAGATTATAAAGCAACAAAACAAGAAGTCAGGAACGACATTAAAAATACTAAAAAAGATATAAAAGACACAAGAAAAAGTATCAGAAATCAAATAAAAACAGATATAGAAAATTCTAAGAAAGCTCAAGCAGAGGCTGAAGCAGCAAGAAAAAAAGAAGCTGTAAATCAAATTAACTCTAAAATAAACGCTTTAAATGCTGAAATGAAAACTGTTAAAAATGATAAAAATATAACAGAAACAGAAAGAGTTATAAGAACAAGAGCTTTGCAAAGACAAATTGATTATTATAAAAAACAAAAAGCAGCTTTAAAATAAAACATATCAAATAGAACATAAAAATAACCCGATAACAAGCGTTATCGGGCTATTTTTTGGAGGATAGGAGACAGTCTTGAAAACCTTTGCTTTGTGCTTTGCCCAAAATGTTTTATAATATTATTGTTGTTTAGTGATTTTTATAGGAAATTTTTATATGTCAAAGAATAAAACATTATTTGTTCTCTTATTCATTTTCTTTGTTCTTGTTTGCGGTTTGGTTTTATCTTTAAATTTGGAACAGCCAAAGCAGGAAACACCGGAACCGATGGAGAAAACTTCAATGCCAATGCCCATTCCCGAAGAGCCCGCTAACCCTTTGGAAAATAATGAAATTGCTTATAATTTCCCTGACAGCCTCAGCGGAAAATCAAAGGAAGAAGTTTTTGAGCTCAGAAAGGAATATGTTGCAAAGTCAATTTTTGCAAGTGATGATTATTCACCCTCAGAAGAAGTTTTCGGTGAAATTGAAAGTGGAAAGCCATGGATAGCACTGAACATCTGTCGTAACCCCGAAACTTTCGTCAGTTGGACAGAAGGACCGTCCGAAGAAGCGAGATTTATCAACAATCCGACCATTCTTGTTGCTCTTGAACACCCGTTTGCTTTTATTGAAGGTGATAATTATGAATGGTGCACAAGTAAACTGAATAATATGATTCCTAAGAGAATACTTTATGATAAAGATAATAACGAAATTTCCGTTTTTTACAAGCAACTTCCGTTCACAACCAACAACGGTGATTATTATAGCTTTAACGGTATAAACGCAAGAGATTTTGGGTATAAATATGCTTATGTTGACCTTTCAAAATCAACGTATCACCCCGAGTTCTGTAATGAAGAGAATGTTTCAAACCAAATTGCGGAATTTCAAAACTATATTCATCTTGGCGGCTCATGCGGTGTTGAAGGTGGTTGTAATAACGGCTCGCCCGATCAACCTATGTTGAATTTTTATAATCATCGTACGGAAATGTCAGGTAAAAACGGAATGATTTATATTAAACTGTGGAAAAATCCCCCCGCTTCACCTGACGATGAGCCGGATATCGTTGAAAAAATTATTCTTAAAAATTATTAAAACAGTTTAAACACTTAGTTTGTATGCTGGACTTCAGTTCACCATTATTTTGGTAGACTAAAGTCTACCCTACTTTCTTTCTTATTAAAACGTTATTTACAAAACAAAAAATGTGCATAAAATAATAAACCCTAAAATCATTGTAAAATCAGATGTTTAGAGTACGTTATAAAACAAGTAAAAAATTAATGTAAAGTATATCATGATTTTTGTAATTGTTTGAGTGTTTATGTTAAGATAATTTCATAATCGGGGTAAAAGTATTTATTCAAATTTCAATAGAATTTATACTTAAAGAAGTGGTGTTTCCCTAAGTCGAGTGCAAATAAAAAATAAAGAGGAATAAAGAAGTGATGAAGTCTGGAAAGAGTTACAAAAGAAATTTATTATTAGCAGCAACAATTGTAAGTTTATCAGTAACAATGCCAACGAATGTGGCTTATGCGGATAATCCGACACCGACAAGAGGTGAGTATGCGGCTTATACTATAACTGGCGGTACGGCTGATAACTATAATTTTACTACATCTGATGGCTCAACAACGAGTTATTATAAAACCAACCTTTCTGTTTTCAATTTGTTAAATAAAATAAATGACTCTACCGTATGGCTTGAAGGCACTCAAGACAACAAAAATTTCTCTGTTGTTCTTC
>JAEEGL011341075.1_pt1 | contig 67592 bp, 57 predicted proteins | sample 9134231 | NCBI WGS metagenome assembly JAEEGL01 (sample SAMN16246548, study PRJNA631951) | gut metagenome | biome: gut microbiome; feature: rumen; material: fiber-attached | host: Bos | place: Iran: Karaj | collected 2018-10 | reverse complement strand
GTAGGATTCACCGTCTTCAAGCTTGCGATCTATAGTGGATTGAAGATCACCTGTTTCAAGTTCAAAATGTGTCTTTGTGGCTTTCCCCGATCCTTCCGCCACAAGATTAAACCGTGTATTCGCAAAGGCGATGACGTGCATATCGCTGTCCAAAAGAAGCGTCACGTATGACTCTTCTCCGGTCTCAACAGTCTGGCCGGATTCAAGATGCTCTCCAACGACCACTTTGATCGTATTGCCTTCGGAAGTTGCCGTAACGGAACCTTCAAGTTCTTCAGCCTCGATGGTTCTTTTGGCAACAAGCTTTTCCACACTGACGGAAGACGTACTGCCCGAAACGGATGAAACAGAGTCCGATGCGGTTGTTTTTCCACCGCAGGCAACTGTTTCAAGCACCAAAGCCGTTGCGATTATGGTTGCAATCGTCCTTTTAAATCTGTAATACCCGTGACCCATATCAATTCCCCCTATAGATACAGCTATCATTCTCATATTTGTCCGCTGACCGTTCTCAGGCTCCACAAAACGGTCAAAGGGCTCTAACCTATAACAAATGCGCTCTCAGTTCATCGCCGCTTAAAGGACTTAAATAAGCGGGTGCGATGTCAAACACGGTCTTGCAGCCGTTAACGCCTTCCTTGTGAAGCCTGTTGATGGCTCTGGCAAAAGCAACAATAACGGAAGAAGTAAACTCAGGATTTGAATCCAGTTTAAGACTGTATTCGATGACATGCTTGTGTTCTTTTTCCCAGCCGGTGACACCGGTCCTGAATACAAAACCGCCGTGAGGAATGCCTGCATGGTCGCGGTTAAATTCCTCCTCGGTAATGAAATGTACGGTGGTGTCGTACTCGTCAAAGTAGTTGGGCATGGTCTTGATATCATGCTCGATCTTTGCAAGATCCGCACCTTCTTTGGCCACAACAAAGCACTCTCTTGTATGCTTCTGTCTGGTGGTAAGTGTGGGGTTCTCTCCGTTTCTTACCGCTGCGATGGCTTCGGGAACGGGGATTGTGTACTGCTTGCCGTTCTTAACACCCTCAACTCTTCTGATGGCATCGGAATGACCCTGGCTTACGCCCTTGCCCCAGAATGTGTAGTCGTTACCTTCGGGAAGGATGCAGTTAGCGTAAAGTCTGTTCAACGAAAACATTCCGGGATCCCAGCCTGCGGAAATAAGAGCGATGTGTCCGTTTTCTTTGGCTGTCTTGTCAACATTGGCAAAGTGCTCCGGGATCTTTGCGTGGGTATCGAAACTGTCTATTACATTGAAATACTTAACGTACTCGGGGGTCTGCTTGGGAAGGTCCGTTGCAGAACCTCCGCAGATAACAAGCACATCGACTTCGTCCTTGTGTGCTTCAACTTCATTGACACTGTATACGGGAACGCCGGGGGTAAGGATCTTCACCGTTGAAGGATCTCTCCTTGTAAACACACAGGCAAGCTCCGTATCAGGGTTCTGCTTAACTGCACATTCAACGCCGCGTCCCAGGTTGCCGTAACCTAAAATACCTATCTTCATAAAATATTCCTCCTGTTTTACGCCTAAATACCCTGCTTCGCTGCAAAAAGAAGAGGGTTTATCATCAACGCTAATGATAAACCCTCAAAAATACGGCTGTCAATCTGAAATCTTTAATGCTTTAAAACATTAACTTGCTGTCCTGCTCCGCACTTTACAGCTTAAATACCGCAATGGCCTCGCTCATTTCTTTGTTTACTTCGCTCATCTCTGTAGTGGAGTTCTGGGTATCCATGCAGGCATCGGTAACGGTCTGACAGGATGCGGCAACTTCCTCGGCGGAAGCACCAAGCTCTTCGGAGATCGCTCCAAGTTCGCTGGTGGAGTTGGTAAGCTCGTTCTTGATCTCGTCAAGCTTGCCGGTCATGACCTTGATGGTCTCGATCTCTGCGATGGAAGCCTCAACGGATTCGGACAGTACGGAGAACTTGTCTCTTGCGGTCTCAATGTCGGACTGTTCCTTACTTACAACTTCATATACTCTGTTGGAAATATCCACAGTGCCGTTGGAAAGGGAGATGACATTGTCGATGATCTCCTTGATCTCTCTTGCGGAATCAGCGGAGGAATCTGCAAGGGTTCTGATCTCTTCGGCAACTACGGCAAATCCGCGACCTGCTTCACCCGCACGGGCTGCCTCGATGGAAGCGTTAAGGGAAAGAAGGTTTGTCTGAGCCGCGATGGATTCAATGGCCTGAACAGCGGAACCGATCTTGCCGATGGCTTCATTGGTCTCACCGATTTTGTCGTTGATGTTGCGCATTGCCTCAACGGACTCGTTGGCGCCTTCATATACGGACTTCATGCAGCCTGTTGCTTCGTTGTTGGCATTCTTGATGTTTTCGGATGCTTCGAACAGGTTCTGAACGTTGCTGTTAAGGGTTTCGATATCGTTACCGAGTTCAACGGCTTCTTCAGCCATCTTCTGTGCATTTTCCGCAACGCTCTGTGAGGTGGAAGCAACCTCGTTGATGGCGGTATTGATCTGTGATACGGACTCAACGTTGTGATTGGTCTTTTCATCAACGCTGACAATGGATTCGTTGAGCATCTCAGCGGAACTCTTTACGGCACCCATGGACTTTCTCAGGCCGTCCTTTAAATCCTTAAAGGCAGCTATGATACTTGCGGTTTCGTTGATATGAGACGTAGCATCGCAATCAACGGTAAGATCGCCGGTACTGAGTACTTCGATGGCAGCGGATACACGGTTAAGAGGTACCGAAACTTTTCTTTCTACGAAAAGGGAAATGGCCATGAATACGATTATGCAGACAATGGCGATGATAAAGGTGGTCTGCTTGGTAGCATTGATGCCGTCCATTATTTCTTTTTCATCCGCGGTAAGAACTGCGATGTAATTTTCATTCTCACCTACATAGTATGCCGCATACTTGTTGGCACCCTTGAATACGTAACTGATGCAGGCGGGAGCGGGATGTTCACCGGCTGCGAGTCTTGCAACAAGTCCCTTAACGGCTGCGTTTTCAACGGGGTTTCCGATCTTGCTCTCATCGGGGTGATAAAGCATGGTGCCCACTTTGTCTACGAAATAAATATATGCTGTCTTTAATCCAAGACCGGATACATCAGAAATCTGTGCTGCGATATCGTTGACGAAGGTACCGCCGCCCACAAAGCCGATGGGTTGTCCGTTATACATTACGGGGCAGTAGAACGACTGGGTAAGCATTCCGGATGCGGGAGATGTGATGATACCTGTGTTAAATACTCCATCTGCGGTCAGCATGGAATTACGAAGACTTGCAAGGGAATCTCCCTCTCTCAGAACTCTGCCGATAACCGCCGGAACCTGGTGGGTAAGAACCTTGGTGTTCCAGTCGGCCAAATACAGTCCTTCCCATCCGGACAGGCCTGCAAAGAAGTCGTTGGTATATTTGTTGGCAGCTGCAATTACTTCGGGATCGTCGGGATGCAGGAGTGCTTCCGTAACAATGGGTGCGGTGGAGAAGGCCTTAAGTGTCTCCTTCGCTCTTGCCGTTGCAAAATCGAAGGAAGTACCTGTTCCTTCAATGATGGTAACCAGCGAATTACCGGTCTGATTGTTCATTTCGCTTGATGATTTTCTGATGATCATTACCGCTACGATAACGGTGGCAAGCAGCATAGGCAACAATGCGAACATGATCAGGGTGAATCGCATGTTGACCACGCCTTTTTTCTTTGTCTTGGTCTTGATGTCTGACATGGTGTTTCCCTCCCAAAGGATAAGTTATTGAATAACATATAAATATTATCACAAATGCTCGGGAATTGCCACAACAATTCAAAAAATGCAGTGAATTGATTGATAATTTATTGTTAATTGCTCCCATTTTTTCTTCAAACTAGAAAGAAAAACATTTTTCTCCATAAAAAAGACCCCATGCCTTGCAGGATCCTGCATGCACGGGGTCTATTCTAACTATATATCTAAGCTGTCTTAAGCTTCCACAACCACATCACCGGATACGCTGGTGGCGGTCACTTCGCAGGCACCTGTTCCGAAGGTGTAGCTTCCGCGCTTAACATCCTCATGGGATTCTGCGCCAAAGTACAGATTGATGTCGCCGCTCTTGGTGTCTACGGTTGCACTGTATCCGTCAATCCCTTCAAGTACCGCATTGACGTCACCGGATACGCTTACAGTCTTAACCTTTCTTGCACCTGCGATCTTGGCCTTAACATCGCCGCTGGTGGACTGGGTGTTCACATTGATCACGTTGCCGTCGATCTCCACATCACCGCTCATGGTCTTAAGTTCGGCAATGCCGGAGGTAAGGTTGACAGCATCTACATCACCGCTCATGGTGGAAGCGTAGATATCCCGAACACTTAAGTTGTTAAGGATAACATCGCCGCTCATGGTGCTGATATCGGCCCTCTTATCGAGAGTCACATCGGAAAGTTCCACATCGCCGGAAAGGGAAGCAAGCTTAACCTTGTCCACACTGCCGGGAAGCTTAACGTAAATTGCTTCGGGGCCGGTGATCTTCTTAAAGAAGCTTGATACGCTGCTTTTCTTTTTGATATATGCATAAGCCTTGCCGTCTTCACAGCCGTATTCGATCCTGTAAGCAAGCTTCTGACTGGGAGTAGCATCGTAGTCGCAGTCAAAGTGCACGCAGCCGTCCTCGGAGGGCTCAACAATGATATCTGCGCAGTCGGTCTCAACGGAGATCTCGTTGACATCGGAATAAGAAACACTCATTACGATGTCTTCCGCATCAGCAGAATTATCTTCGCCTTTTTCGGCATCGCACTTCCTTTCACAGGTGCTTTCGTTTCTGTTATTTTTGTAGCTCTCAGCCACATCCTTTGCAAACTGTACGGACTTGTCCGCAAAAGCATCCGCTGCCTTGCCGAAGCTCTCAGCTGCCTTACCAAAACTTCCCGAAAGGCTGTCTGCCATATTGCTTGCGTAACCGGAAGCGCTGTCGGTAAACTTCTGTGCTCCGTTGGTAACGCCTGCTGCCATGGAACCGATAAAGCTTGCGAAGGCCTTGGAGAAATCGTCGAAGGTCTTCTTTGCTTCTTTTTCAAAATTCTCAAAGGATCTTCCGTTGTCGGAAGTGTTGTCGTCCTTAAGATCCTTAAGTTCGCGTACGAGATCCTCAATGCTTCCCAGCTCTGCGATGATCTGCTCCTCGGTCTTGCCGTTTGCAAGGCCGTCATTGAAGTGTTCCTCGTAATCGCTGATTATCTCATCCTTAATGTCACTGCCAAAGCTCTCAAGCGCTTTGGAAAGTGCGTCCATGTATTCCTGTCTGTTCATGCTGTCCTCCTTATTCACCCACGATACCTGCAACGGCTCTTACAAATCCAAGCCAGTCGCTCTTAAGCTGTCCCTGATAGTTTCTACCCTCATCCGTAAGATGATAGTACTTTCTTGCGGGACCGTTCTCGGATTCTCTCAAATAGGTGGTCACAAGATTTTCTTCCTTAAGTCTCCTGAGTACCAGATACAAAGTTCCGGATGCGATCTCCATTTTTTCCGATATGGCATCGGTCAGTTCATACCCGTAGCGGTCGCCGTCGGTGAGCATTGACAGTACGCAAAGCTCAAGGGCTCCCTTTTTAAATTGTGCGTTCAATACCCTACTCCTTTCTTTATAGAGGATGTCCCTTCTTACCGAAAAAGAACGGTTTCGGACATCTGTGGTTTCCTGTTTACATGATGGATTGTATCACATGCTATATTGTAATGCAAGATAGTAATTATAAAAAAAGAGTAAATTTCTTTTTTTGAAATATAACACCCGGAGGAAATGTCGCTTCCTCCGGGTGCTGTAACGATTTCTTTAATGAATGTACTGATCGATATTGGCTGAATTTATAGGTACGAAGGGTACCCACACATATTTAAGATCTTCGGTGGCACCTGCCAGGGTAGAAACCGATTTTCCTTTTGCAAGAGTGATGGCACTCTCTATAGCCGCTTCGCCCTGACCTACGGTATCCTGTAATACCGTCATGAAGAGATCTCCGTCCCTGATGGCGTCGCATCCGCCGCTGGTTGCATCGATACCCGCAACCAAAACCTTGTGAGTATCATATCCGTTGTCCTTGAGCCACTTGATGGCGCCGATGGCCATAGGGTCGTTGTTACAGATGATGCAGTCGAAGGGCTGGCCGGTTATCTTAAACATCTCAAGTTTTTCATAGGCCACGCTGTCGGACCAGTCACCGTAATCCACAAACACCATGTTTGCTTTTACATTGTTATCAAGGAAGAAGTATTTAACCGCATTGGTTCGCTGGGGAACTGCCGCATGACCTTTCTGACCCTCCATGATGACTACGTTCAAAGAAGAGGGTTTTCCCAGTCCGTTCCAGACATATTCAGCCTGGAACCGGCCCGCATCCTGCTCATAGGAACCTACATAAATATATTTGTCGGCTTTAAGGTAGTCGGCACTGGGCTCATTGTTTATAAAGACAATGGGTACATCCCCTGCCGCGATCTCCATCTGCAGTATGGTGGAAGCATCCGCAAGGCGGCAGATGATCGCATCGTATCCGTCTTTGACAGCCTTCTCGATCTGCTGTCTTTGCACGGTTGCATCGCCGTTACAGGAAGCGGCTTCAAGCACAGCCCCTGCGGAAGCCGCCTTATTGTTCATGGCCTCTGTCAATGCCATAAGAAATGTATCGGTATCATCGTGAATGGTCATGAAGATCTTCAGGCCGCTGCCGCTTACCGAACCGCCGGAGGACTGTCCGCAGCCTGCAAGACATCCGATGACCAAAGCCATACATAAGATAAAAGCACTTATTTTTCTCATTATCAGATCCTCCTTATCAGATCTTAAACTGCTGAACGTAAGACGTAAGTGTATCCGACGTCTTTGCCAGCTCGTGGGAGTTGTCCGCAACATCCTGGCTGCTCTTGGTGATGCCGTTGGCCTGTTCCACCATCTGGCGGCTGGTCTCAAGGATCTCATCCGTGCTGGCAGCCTGTTCCTCGGAAATGGCGGCAACATTGGTGGCAACATCGTCAACCTTCTGAACATCCTGGATCATCAGGTCAAGGAGTTCATTGGATTTCTCGATGTTCTCATAGATCTTTCCGAAGGTATCAACAGCTGTATTGATAAGTTCGCTGTTCTTTTCAATGTTCTGGGCGCTTGTCTCTGCCTGGGAAACAACCGCTTCGATCGCATCCCGGACATCATTGATGAGCTTTGAGATATTGTCTGCGCTCTGAGCCGAATTCTGGGCAAGCTTACCGATCTCGGTAGCAACCACGGCAAATCCTCGTCCGGTTTCCCCTGCTCTAGCGGCCTCAATACTTGCGTTAAGAGAAAGAAGGTTGGTCTCTTCCGCGATCTCTGCGATAAGACCCACGATCTTGGTGATCTCCTCGGAGGCCTTGCCGACTTCGTTAATGGATTCAACCAGCTCATTGTTGCTGTTCTTGATGTCTTCCATGGCGATGGCCAGCTGTTCCATATCCTTGCGGCCCTTCTTGCTAATCTCAACGGCTTCCTTCATGCTGTCATTGGCCTGATTGGAATTTTCCCTAGTATCGGAAACAACCATGGCAAGAGTGGTGGCGCTCTCCGCTATCTCGTTGACAGCAACCGCCAGCTGATCCACGGTATTGTTAAGATTCTGCATTGCTTCGGACTGTGCCTGTGAGGCTTCGAACATATCCTTTGAAACCTCTGCGGAACTGTCGGACTCATCTTTCAGTTTCTCGGATTCATCACTGATGGAAGCAAGCATACGACGCATGGAATCCACAAATTCCCGTACTTTGCCGCCCATGACTCCGATCTCGTCGTCACTTTCTTCTTTTACTTCGATGGTGAAATCACCTTCGGACATGGCCGCAATGTTCTTTGTGATGGAACCAAGGGGTGCTACGACCCTTGTTACCACGATCTGTATTATCAATATGATAAGGACTATGGCCGCGATTCCCACCGCTGCAAGTGTCCAGATAAGCTTTGTCACATTCTGCATGATGGTCTTCTGTGATACATAGGAAACCAGTACCCAGTCCGTTCCGGATATGGTCTTAAAAGCAACCACATAGCCGTCCGCATCCATACCGGCGTAGTTCCTTGCTGTGATCCTCTTTGCCACTTCAGCCATCATTTTGTCGCTGTCGCTTGAAGTAAGCTTGGTGGAAACCCTTGCCACATCTCTGTGAGCCAGGATGGTCTTGTCCATCACGTCCACAAGGAAGGAAGCGGCATTGTCCATCTTGACCCTGGAATTGACTATGACGCTTATCTGATCCAGAGTAAGGTCCGCCGCAAATACTTTAACTTCACCGGAGCCGTCATTGATCAGTCCGGATGCACTGATGACCTGGGTGCCGTCGGCATCCACATAGGTGCTGCCGTAAGCAAGGTTCACACGGGTAAGACCCTGTTTGAACCACTCTCTTGATGTGGGATTGTCCGTAACTTTGGTGGATCCTGCAGCCTTAAATACCTTGCCGTTTCCAAGAGCGATGTATGGACCGTTCTTGCAATAGCCGTTAAAACCGTAGCAGGCATCCATCATGTCCTGCATTGCGGCATCGTCGGGCTTTGATCTTTCCACCATCAGCTTGACGGTGTTAAAATTCTGCAGATTCTCCGTAAGCCAGGCCTCTATGTTGTCAGCCTGATTGGATATGGAGGAATCCAGCTCCGAAGTTGCCATTTCCCTTAAGCTCTTTCCCGACAGAAATGCCGAAAGAACAACCAGTAAAAGAATGGTCACAACTACAGCAGGCAACAGAAAAATCAGCAGTTTGTTCTTAATCTTTTTGTTCTTTTGCTTTTTCTCCATAAGTCTTCTCCTTTAAAGGTATATGGTGCCATTGTCAGCCAATACACACAGATGCCTTAACTTTATAAGTATATTTTACACCTATTAAAGAAATATTAGAAAAAAGAAACAAAAAACGACCCCGGAATATCTCCGGGGCCGCGAATGGAATCTATTATCTTTTTGTCTGAGAAAACTGCGCGATAAGTGCGGCAGAAATTACTTCCCGAGGAATGCCTTTACATCTCCGTATACGCCCTTTCCGTCGAGTTTGTACTTCTCAACAAGAGCGGCTGCGGAACCGGACTCACCGAAGACATCCTGCATACCAAGTTTCTTAACGGGTACGGGGTGCTTTGCGCAAAGAGCGTCGCAGACTGCGGAGCCGAGACCGCCGATAACGGAATGTTCCTCAACGGTTACGACCTTGCCGGTCTTCTTTGCACTGTTGACGATGATGTCCTCGTCAAGGGGCTTAATGGTATGGATGTTGATAACCTCGGCGCTGATGCCGTCTGCAGCCAGCATCTCTGCTGCGGTAAGTGCGGAATCAACACAGATACCGGTAGCTACGATGGTAACATCCTTGCCTTCTCTTAAAAGAACACCCTTGCCGATCTCAAACTTGTAATCGGGACGATCGTTGATAACGGGCACTGCGGCACGTCCGAAACGGATGTAAACGGGGCCTACGTACTCAACTGCGGCACGAACCGCTGCTTTGGCCTCAACATCATCGGAAGGACACATAACCACCATTCCGGGGATGGTGCGCATCAAAGCGATATCTTCGTTACACTGGTGGCTGGCACCGTCTTCACCTACGGTGATTCCGGCGTGAGTCGCACCGATCTTAACATTCAAGTGAGGATAACCGATGGAGTTACGAACCTGCTCGAAAGCACGGCCTGCGGCAAACATGGCAAAAGAAGATGCAAAGGGAATGAGGCCTGTCAAAGAAAGACCTGCAGCTATGCCCATCATGTTGCACTCTGCGATACCGCAGTCAATATGTCTTTCGGGAAATGCCTTCTTGAATACACCGGTCTTTGTAGCTGCAGCAAGGTCTGCGTCAAGTACCACAAGGTTGGGATACTCAGCTCCAAGTTCCTTTAAAGCATTACCGTAACTTTCTCTGGTTGCGATCTTGATTACTTCTGACATAATGCTTCACCTACTTTCTCAAGGTCTGCCATGGCGATGGCATACTGCTCGTCGTTGGGTGCCTTGCCGTGCCATTCGATGCTTCCTTCCATGAAGGAAACTCCCTTACCTTTTAAGGAATGAGCAATGATAACGGTGGGCTGACCCTTGGTCTCTCTTGCTTCCTTAAATGCTGCACGGATCTGGTCGAAGTCGTGAGCGTCGATGTTGATAACGTGGAAGCGGAAAGCCTTGAATTTATCTTCGAAAGGCTCTGCGGAACATACATCCTCGAGCTTACCGTCTATCTGAAGTCCGTTGTAGTCAAGGATAACGCAGAGATTGTCAAGCTTCCTGTGGCCTGCGAACATGCAAGCTTCCCAAACCTGTCCTTCTTCACTCTCACCATCGCCGATAAGGGTGTAAACTCTGTAGTCCTTACCCTGCATGCGGGCACCGAGAGCCATGCCTACGGCTGCGGAAATACCCTGACCAAGGGATCCGCTGGACATGTCCACGCCGGGAACATGCTGGAGACAGGGATGACCCTGAAGATAGGAACCAAGCTTACGAAGAGTGGTAAGATCCTCAACAGGGAAATAACCTCTGTTGGCAAGTGTGGCATAAAGACCCGGAGCGGTGTGACCCTTGGAAAGAACAAAGCGGTCTCTGTTCTCCATCTTGGGGTTCTTGGGGTCTATGTTCATTTCTTCGAAGTAGAGATAGGTATAGATGTCTGCTGCCGAAAGCGATCCGCCGGGATGTCCGCACTTTGCGGCATGAGTGGCGGTAACTATACCCTTACGAACTTCGTTGGCCATTTTTTGAAGCTCTAAGTTAGTCATAAGTCCTCCTCATTTACTGTATAGTCTCTACGGGGCTATACTCTTGTTCTTCTTGTAGATTAGCATAGTTTACACCTGCAAACTATGTGCATTCTTGTTAAAAACTTGCCGAATATTGCTAATTTTGTCCGTAATAAGCGTTCTTGCCGTGCTTCCTCAGATAATGCTTGTCCTGCAGCTCCTGAGGCGCAGGCTTTACCTCGGGATTGATGAGTTCGGTCCTGAAGGCCATCTTGGCAACTTCCTCAAGGACTACCGCATTGTGTACCGCCTCGTGGGCATCCTTACCCCAGGTGAAGGGACCGTGATTCTTGCAAAGCACTGCGGGAACGGCGGAATAATCCTTGTCCTTGAAATAGTCCACGATCAAAAGGCCGGTGTTGGTCTCATAGGCTTCATCGATCTCTTCTTTGGTAAGACACCGAAGACAGGGAACATCTCCGTAGATATAATCCGCATGGGTGGTGCCGTAGCAGGGGATGTTGCGCCCGGACTGAGCCCAGCTGGTGGCGTAAGAAGAATGAGTATGGACGATACCTCCGATATTGGGAAACGCCCGGTAAAGTTCAAGGTGAGTGGGGGTATCGGATGAGGGCTTGTACTTTCCTTCAACTCTGTTTCCGTCAAGATCCATTACCACCATGTCTTCGGGAGTGAGTTTGTCATAGTCGACACCGCTGGGTTTGATAACGAACAGACCCCTTTCGCGGTCGATACCGCTGACATTGCCCCAGGTAAAAGTAACAAGCTCATACTTGGGAAGAAGCATGTTTGCTTCGTAAACTTGCTGTTTGAGTTCTCTTAACATTGTGACTCCTTATTAATGCTGTGATACATATAAGATCCTTCGACCCGCTTACGCCGGTTCAGAATAACATTACTTCACTGCGCCGATCGCTGCGCGTTCAACCGCCAGAGCCTCGGCATATTTCTTTGCATACTCGTCGAAGCCCTTAACGTCCTCGGGGGAAGCGGTAAGAGTTTCCGCTTTCATGCCCGCAAATACCTTGTTGTTAAGATAATCGGGAAGGGTCTCACCCTGCTCCTTCTGAATGAGATAATTAGCAAGGACCGCCATGCCCCAGGCACCGCCTTCACCTGCGGTCTCCATTACGGAAACAGGGGTGTTGAGTGCTGCGGAAAGAATGGTCTGTCCCACACCCTTGGTCTTAAAGAGCCCGCCGTGGCCGGTGATGGAATCCACCTTGACTCCTTCCTGCTTAAGAAGGATATCACAGCCGATCTTAAGGGTTGCAAGGCTTGCGTAAAGATTTGATCTCATGAAGTTTGCAAGATTTACCTTTGCATTCTGCTCGCGTACGAAAAGGGGACGACCTTCATCAAAATGGGTAACGCCCTCGCCGGAGAAATAGTTAAAGGAAATGAGACCGCCGCAGTCCTTGTCGCCCTCCAGAGCTTTGTTGTAAAGGGTTCCGAAGAGCTTGTTCATGTCAACGGAAACACCGTAAGCTTCCAGGGATTCCTTGAAAAGGCCAACCCAGGCATTGAGGTCTGAAGTACAGTTGTTGCAGTGTACCATACCTACCAGATCCCCGGAGGGAGTAGTCACAAGATCGATCTCTTCGTAAACCTTGGAAAGGGGCTTCTCGAGAACGACCATGGCAAATACGCTGGTACCTGCGGACACGTTACCGGTGCGGACCTTGACCGCATTGGTGGCAACCATTCCCGTGCCTGCATCGCCTTCACAGGGAGCGACCTTGGCACCTGCTTCAAGTTCGCCGTCTTCGTCTATGAAGAGAGCTCCTTCTTTGGTAAGGGTTCCCGCATCCTCACCTGCGGAAAGAACGGTGGGGAAGATATCCTTAAGGGTATAGGTCAAACCTTCTTTTTTCAAAAGTTCATCGAATTTTGAAACCATAGAAGCATCAAAATCGCCGGTGGCTGTATCGATGGGGAACATACCGGATGCCTCACCCACGCCCATTACTTTCCTGCCGGTAAGCATGTAATGAATGTATCCCGCAAGGGTGGTCTGGAAAGCAATATCCTTGACATGAGGTTCCTTGTTAAGAATGGCCTGGTAAAGATGAGCGATGCTCCAGCGCTGGGGGATATTATAGTTAAAGAGTGCGGTAAGCTTCGCAGCCGCTTCTTCGGTAATGGTATTCCTCCAGGTCCTGAAGGGAACCAGAAGCTTTCCGTTCTTGTCAAAAGCAAGGTATCCGTGCATCATGGCACTGATGCCCACAGCCGCAAGACGTGTTAACTTCACGCCGTACTTTTCGGAAACATCCTTCTTAAGGTCCTTGTAGCAGGACTTAAGACCCGCATGGATCTCATCCATGGGGTAGGTCCAGACGCCGTTTTCAAAGTGGTTTTCCCACTCATGGCTTCCGGAAGCGATGGGATTGTTGTTCTCATCCACCAGGACCGCTTTGATCCTTGTGGAACCGAATTCGATTCCCAGAACGGCCTTGCCGTCTTCGATGAGTTTCTTTGCTGATTCGCTCATGTTGTCACTCTCCTGTTTATATATTGGTTTAATTATGTCCGTTCAGGCGACGCTCGTCTCGCAGAAAATAAGCCGAACTATTCAACCGACTTCAATGATTCCGCCATGTGTATCCTTTCAAGTTTACCTGAAAGTACCACATCTACAAATATAGCATAAAGAAACGTTAAAAGCACTGCCATAATGAAACTTACGGGAAGGATCTTTACGTCAAAAGAAACCAGATCCACCCTGATGTTACGCATTACGTACCAGTGGAGGCCGATACCCATGAACACTCCCGCCACTATACCGATGGCAGTGAGCACGAAATTCTCCCTGAACACATATATATTGGTCTCTTTGGGATAGAAGCCGAGGACCTTAAGTGTTGCTATCTCCCGGATACGCTCGGTGATATTTATGTTCGTGAGGTTATACATAACGATAAAAGCAAGAGCCGCCGCCGAAACTATGGTAAGCCATACCACGTACTTCATGCTTTCAAGCATCTTGTCCACACGGCGTACCATTTCATCGGTGATGCTTACGGAAGTGACACATTCAAGATCCGAAACCGCTGCACCGGTGGCGTAAACATCTTCATCGGTGCGAAGATATGCGGTATTGACCCTGAAATCTTCCTTCATGGCATCCACGTAAGTCTCTTCGGTTATATAGGCCAGATGATTCACGTAATTTAACATGATGCCGGAAACTCTGACCTTAATCTCCTTAAGATCCGGATCCCTTAACACGATGTCATCCCCAACTTCGATACCAAGATCCCCCGCCATGGGCGAAGAGATCACAACTTCACCGTAACCCGGCAAAGAGATGGGATTTTCTTTTACATCCATGTAATTCATGAAATCGGACATGGTGACACCGTCGCTTCCCTTGGAAGAAACCGACAGGATAGTGCTTTTCTGTTTGCCGTCAAACACCGTATCAACAGTCTTGACTCTTGCATAAAGGTATTTGTCCCCGGACGAAAGAACACCTTCGAATTTATCAAAATCCTCCTCGGAGACACTGTCACCGAAGTTCACGGTTATATCGATATTCTGGATCTTTTTGAACTGACTGTCGGTGATGCCGGTAATGGAATCGTTGATACCAAGACCCGTAAGAAGCAGGGCATAACAGCCGCCAACCCCCAGGATCATCATGAAGAAACGTTTCTTGTACCTGAATACGTTCCTTACGGAAACCTTGCCGGTAAAGCTCAATCTCTTCCAGAAAAATCCTATCTTTTCAAGGAAAACGCGCTTTCCGCTTGCGGGAGCCTTGGGCCTTATAAGGTCTGCTGCCTGGCTCCTTAACTCTCCGTGAAGGGTTGCGTAGGTGGCACCCATGGAGCAGATGATACTCACAACAACGGATATGATGGCGTACTTTACATCAAAGACAAACACGATGGGCTTCATGTTGTACATGATATCGTAGGCCGTCCAGATAACTGAGGGGAATATATAGGAACCCCCGAGAAATCCTATGATACAGCCCACCATTGCGGCACTTCCCGAGTAAAACAGGTACTTGCCCATGATGGATCTTTCGGCATAACCCAGTGCCTTCATGACGCCAATCTGCGTACGCTGCTCCTCTACCATTCGGTTCATGGTGGTCATACATACAAGAGCCGCCACCAGGAAAAAGAACAGGGGGAACACATCCGCCAGACCTTCCACAATGGAAGAATCGTTGTCAAAGCACACATATCCTATATTGGTGGAACGGGTGAGCACATAGACATCCGGCTCCTTTAAATCCTTAAGCTTTTCTTTGGCATCCTCAAGCTTCTCTTTGCCGTCGGCTACTTCGATCTTTGCATCGGCAATCTCTGCCTCGTGCTCCGCAATTTCTTTCTTGGCATCCTCTATCTTGACCCTGGCATCCTCAATGTCCGCCCGGGCATCTTCGATCTCTTTTTCTTTGTTCTTAAGTTCCTTGCGGGCTTTCTTTATTTCCGAAAGCTGCGCATCATACATTGCGGGAGGAAGAAAGGCTTTGGCATCGTTTAATTCCTTCTCGGCCCTGTCCAGTTCCTTCCTGCCGTCGGCGAGTTTCTTTTCCCCGTCGGAGATATCCTTTTCCGCATCGGCTATCTTTTGTTCGTTCTCTTCGATCTCTTTCTTTCCGTCCGCAAGCTTCTCCTCGCCGTCCGCGATCTTAGTCTCCGCATCGGCGATCTCCCGCTCAGCATCCGCGATCCTGTCATCGGCCTCGGTCTTTAGATCTGTGTAGCGGTCGCCTGCAAGTTTTGTAAGGAGGTCTTCGGCCTTTTCTTCTTCGATATCCATCTCATCCTTGTAGGCATCGGAATAGATCCTTAAGGAAGACGCCTTTGTCACCGCATATATTTCCGTAAAATACTCGGTATCAAACTCCGAAGGAGCCACATAGACAAAGCCGGAAAGGGTTCCGTCCCCCAGAGTGGTGTTGCCGCGTTCGTAATTTACGTAGGCTACAGCCTTGCAGCGACCGGTGACGGTAAACTCTTTGTTCTTGAACATATCGAGAGTGTCCTGTTTGTTCCCGTCGGAAAGAAGGATGGTCTTCCCTATGAGATCACCGCTGAAAAAATCATCCACCAGACACTCGCCGGGATTCTCGGGAAGCCGGCCCTCAGTGACGATGACACGGTTAATGGTGTCGGACAAAGAAAGAAACTTCACCGCACTGCCGGAATTACCAATGGTCACCAGTGCATCGGTGCTGTAGGCTCCCTCCGCTTCGGTAACAAAATCCAGTTTCTTTATCTCATCCACATCCTCGTCATAAAGACCCAGTGTGGAAATAAGTCTGAGATCGAAAAGAGCGTTTTCCCTGAAATACTCGTCCCCGGTACGGACCATGGCTTCCTTGGTAACGGAAAGACCCGCATAAAAACCGACTCCCAGCGCAACTATGGCAAGGATTGCCAGGAAACGCCCGAAGCTTTGCTTTATCTCTCTAAAGGTATTCTTCGTAAGAGCTTCTTTTACCATGAAATTTCCTCGATGGGGATCACGTTATCGTTAAGTTCGACGGATTCGATGACACCGCTCTTGACCCTGATGATACGGTCTGCCATATGTGTGATGGCCTGATTGTGGGTAATGACGATGACGGTCTTTCCGTCCTTACGGCAGGTATCCTGCAGAAGCTTTAAAATGGATTTTCCGGTATTGTAGTCAAGAGCACCCGTAGGCTCGTCGCAAAGGAGAAGCTTGGGATTCTTGGCAAGAGCTCTGGCTATGGCAACTCTCTGCTGCTCACCGCCCGACAACTGAGCCGGGAAATTGTTCATGCGATCCCACAGGCCCACGTTGTGAAGAACATCGTCAGCCGGCAAGGGATTCTTACAGATCTGAGCCGCCAATTCAACATTCTCAAGGGCTGTAAGGTTCTGCACCAGATTGTAAAACTGGAACACAAAACCCACATCGTAACGCCTGTAGGTGGTAAGCTGTCTTTTGCCGAAAGAAGAGATCTCGCTTCCGTCCACCGTAACACGCCCGGAAGTAAGGGTATCCATACCGCCGAGAATATTTAAGATGGTGGTCTTACCGGCACCGCTGGCGCCTACGATCACGCAAAACTCACCCTCTTCCACCGTGAAGGAGGCTCCGTTCAATGCTACAGCCTTAACTTCGCCGCTTTGATAAACTTTTGTTACATTTTCAAAATTGATGAAAGAATCCATATCTGGTCCTCTGATAAAAGGGTTCAGGTGCCGGAGTTACACAAAGATCCGCCGTGTCTTATCTGAAATCATCCGCCGTTGCGGCGAAAAGTGCGATACTTGCCGCAATGGGCAGGTTCAGACTGTCGATCCTGTCGGAATGGGAAATAAGGACTCCCGTGCCCACATTGAGAAAAGAGTCGGGAAGCCCTGTGGCTTCATTGCCGAATATAAGTGAAAATGGTTTCTTAAACTTAAGATTTGAAAGAGTCTCACGCCCCTTTAGCATAAAGGGATAGAGATTTCGATCGCCGTACTCCCGGGAGTAGTCCTCGAAAGAATCAAAGGTTTGAATGTTCAGATGGAAAACCGCTCCCATGGATGCCCGTACCGTCTTGGGATCGAACTCATCCACCGCCGGTTTGATGATGGCAAGGTCCGTCACCCCAAAGCCTGCAGCGGAACGCATGATGGTGCCCATATTTCCGGCATTGGAAGGATTATGGAGTACCACATGTGACCCGTCTTTGGAAAGAGGTCGGGAAAATTTCTCAAACTCTCCGATACAGAAACAGTTTTCTTTTTGCGAAAGGATATTAAAGGGCTTGTCGCCGTACTCCATGGGGACGTTCAGTGACTTGCAAAGAGCCTTGAGCTTCTCAAGCGACTCTCCGTCCTGCATCTTGGAGTGGATATAGACCCTCTTTGCCCTGTCGGGGGCATATTTTAACAGTTCAAAAGTCAGGGTTATGCCCAGAGCATAGGAATTGTCGTCTTCTCGCCTATAGCGCTTCATCCGCACTTTTCTCCTTATGTTTCAATCCCCATACAAGCATCCCGATACCGAAGATCAGCATGAAAATACCATAGAACTGTGAGGTGGAAAGGGCGCCCACACTGCCGCGGGGGTCATCTCTCAACAGCTCCACAAGGAACCTGCCGATACTGTAGAAAATAAAGTAACAGCCCAGGATCACTCCCGGTTTCTTTGTCCTGGAAGAAATAAAAAGAAGCAGGGCCATATTAAGGAAATTGCCGCCTGCGGAAATAAGCTGTGTTGGTATGAGGCTTACGTTATTGGGGGCAAAATCCGAATGATGGAAGGTCACTCCGATACAGGAATCCGTTTCCTTGCCGTAGCAGCAGCCCGCCATAAAACAGCCGATACGGCCGAAAGCCTGACCCAGAGCCACGGAGGGAAGGCAAAGCTCAAAGTACTTAAGGAAATCTGCCTTCTTGATCCTTGCGTATAAAAAAATGGCGATCATTCCGAGAGTCAGTCCGCCGAAGACCACAAAACCGCTGGAAGAAAGGGCTCCCAGAGGATTTGCGATAAAATCCTTCCATTCCACGATAAGATAAAGGATCTTGGCACCTAAGAATCCGAGGATAACTCCGGTAAACACCATTCCGTAGACTATGTCCTCGCTCATGCTTCTTTTCTTAGCCCTGTGGCAGCCCAGCCAAAGAGCCAAAAGAACCCCTATCGCGATGCAGGCTCCGTAGCCGTGCACGGTGAAGGGGCCGATATGTAACCAGTCGTTAAACATTTATGAAACAATCCTTCCTACATTGACATGCAGCGCAATTACACACTCATGCTGTGCAATTTAATTATGCAGAAACAATAAGACTCCGGCCTGAGCCGGAGTCATAAAAGTCAGCCATCAATCAGTCGGCATACTTCTTAATGAATTCGCAAACATCGCCGACGGTCTGGATATCCTCAAGCTCTTCGGGATTTAACTCGATGTTGTATTCTTCTTCGAATGCCATGACCAGCTCAAGAAGATCCAATGAATCAACTCCAAGATCGTCCTTGAAGGAGGTATCCTCATCAATTTCGGTATCTTCGATTCCAAGCTGTTCTCTTATGATCTCAATAACTTTCTCTAACATATCTTTCTCCTAAAAAAGTCTAAAAACTAGTGCTGCTAAGCAAAGTATATATATTTAGGTTTTGGGTGTCAATACCCATATATATCATAAATTTCATCGGTATATTTTCCCGGCTCTTTGTATATGATCAAAGGCTTTTCAACCGTAAGCCGGGATCTTCCGCCGCGTTTACCTTCCAGAAGGACCATATTGGGTTCTTTGTCCGCAAAAGGATAGACTAACTGCATCCTTTTGGGTTCAAGTCTGTATTTCTGCATGGTGGCCATTATCTCCGCCAGCCTGAAGGGTCTGTGTACCAGGAAAAAGCTCCCGCCGGGTTTTAACAGTGCCGACGCGGCCCTTGCAACATCTTCAAAGGTACAAAGAACCTCATGCCTGGCAATTGCCATGGCGGAATCCGGATTCTTCAGCCCGTGGGCACCGATCATATAGGGGGGATTGCAGGTAACCGCATCAAAACTCGCTTTTTCAAAAAGAACGGGGGCTTCCTTTATATCCCCATGTACGATGGAGATCTTTTCTTCAAGGGAATTAAGCTTAACGCTCCTCTCAGCCATCTCGGCGCTTTCTTCCTGTATCTCAAGGCCTGTCAGATGAGCGGCATCGGTCTTTGCGGAAAGAAGGATGGGAATTATCCCCGTTCCGGTTCCCAGATCCAGAAGGTTGGCACCGGGCTTCACTGTCACAAATCCCGAAAGCAGCACGGCATCCATTCCGAAACAAAAGCGCTTCGGATCCTGGATGATCTTCAGTCCGTTCCTCTCAAGGTCATCGACCCGCTCCCCTTCTTTAACAAGTTCTTCCACCGTTAACTCTCCAGATCCTTAAGGGCTTTCTTCTCCTCGTCGGTCAGTTCCATCTTTCGGCCGCGACCGCGCTTGAATCTGAGCTCTTCGGGTTTAAAAGTGACCAGTTCTTTTTCGTCGTCGTTAACTTCGATGACAACCTTTACCAGCTGTCTCAGCACATCGATGCTGTGAACCTTACCGGTGGTGTTATCCGCAATGACGGTAACATTCTCGCCAACGTAAGGGAGGTTCCTGTTGAGTTCCTCGTAGGTTTCTTCTTCGTTTTTAAGGCAGCACATAAGTCTGCCGCAGACTCCCGAGATCTTAAGGGCATTAAGGGACAGATTCTGTTCCTTGGCCATTTTGATGGAAACGGGAGAAAAGTCGGCCATATAACTGTTGCAGCAAATGGGACGGCCGCAGATGCCGATGCCTCCGCGAAGCTTTGCTTCGTCCCTGACGCCTACCTGGCGCATCTCGATCCTTGTATGGAAGGTGGAAGCAAGATCCTTCACCAGCTCTCTGAAATCCACACGGTTATCGCTGAAATAGTAGAAAATAGCCTTGCTGTTATCGAAGGTATATTCCACGTTGATGAGCTTCATGGGAAGATTGTGCTTGTCGATCTTCTCCTTGCAGGTGATAAATGCCTTCTTTTCTTTTTCTCTGTTGGTCTCTTCTCTTGTATCATCCTCAGGGGTTGCTACCCTGACAACGGGCTTTAAGGGAGCGACAATCTTGTCATCCTCAACCTCCGATACACCAAGCACCACGGTGCCGTACTCAAGCCCTCTGGCGGTCTCCACGATAACGTGTTCCCCGCGCTTTATGTCTTTGTCGCCGGGAGCGAAGTAATATACCTTACCCGTCTCCTTAAAGCGAACTCCAATTACTTTGGTCATGTCTCCTCCGTGCCCGTCAGTTTTCTTTGATACACAGGAACAAAAGCTCCATGGTAAGATCAAAGTTGACATTGGCAGATAAACGTTTGCCTGCCTTCTCAACAGCATCGATGACTTTCTGTATGCCTTCGTAACTGCTTTCGTCGGCCGCTTTTCTAATATACTTTAATTCGTCCTTAAAAATCAAGCCGTTTGCGTCTTTTGTGGCTTTAAAAAGAAGCACATCCCTGTACCACACAAGGATTATGTCGAGATAATCTTTAATCTCAAGTTTATATTCCGATGCTTTCTTAACGGAAGCTATGAGTTCCGTGATCTCCATATCCTTAATGAATTTAAGGAGATTCGTCACGTCTCTGCGGATGTTCTCAAAATCCTCATTGCCCGCAAGGAGCTTGGCTTTACCTATGTTACCTCTGGCAAAAGCAACACATACATCGGCCTTGTAGTCCGGGATCCTGACCTCTTCCATAAGGAATTTCTTTACAAGGCTGTCCGCCACGGGCTTCATGCTGAGTACTACCGCACGGGAGCGGATGGTGGGAAGAAGCTCCTCCACACTTGTGACAAGAAGAATGATCACCGCATATTCCGGCGGTTCCTCAAAGGTCTTTAACAGCGCATTCTGGGCCTGAGGGTTCATTTTCTCCGCTTCGTTGACAATGTAGATCTTTCTTTTGCCACCGTAGGGCTTTGTGGTAATGTCTTCGTTGATCTGGGTCCTGATCTCATCGACACTGATGACTCCGGGTTTTTCGTGAGTCACAAAAATGATGTCGGGATTGTTGCGGCTTTCCGCCTGCCTGCAGCTGTGACAGATACCGCAAGGTTTATCGCAGCCGAAGGGTGCGATGCCACCCGGCGAGGGCTTATCGCAGCCGGGCTCCCCTTCACACAAAAGAGCCGCGGCAAAGATCCGGGCGATAAATTCCTTCCCGGCGTACTTTTCCCCCGCAATGATATAGGCGTGGCTGACAGTATCCTGCTCCACGGCTGTGATCAAATGCTTCTTTATCTGTTCCTGGCCTACTATATCGTTGAAATTAGCCATATATTCCCCTGATCGAATCAAATTAAGTAAAGATGTCTAAGATCAGCCCCCTGATGTCTCCTATCTTCTGAAGGATGGAGAGATTGTCCTTCTGCTCTTTGAGAAGTTCCTCCGCCAGTTCGTCAAGATTCTGGTCCACCAGGCGAATGATCCCGTACACCCTGTGACGACCCTTCCTGTCAAGAAAGTTCTCTCTTGAAAAAGCATGGGACCTTGATACGATCTCATTCATGAAATCCTTGATAAGGCTTCTGTATCTGCGCATGTCCTTGATATCTTTCTTTTTGGCTATGCGCTCACCCTGCTCGGATATTTCATTCATCAGTGAAGAAAGCCTTGCCTGGAGATCCTCCTCGGCAATGCGGCTCATGAGCATGAATTTGAATTCTTCGTTCGTAGGCTGAACAGCCTGTGTGGGCTGAACCTGTGTTGCCTGCGTAACCTGGGTGATCTTAACGTCCATCCCTTGCCATCTCCCCGGAAATATACCGGTTAATCTCCCGCAGACACTCCCTTAAGTCGTTGTTCTTAAATCGACCGGTTATCCCTGCGGCTTTGATCTTGTCTTCCGAAAAGTCGACGCTGTCCGCCAGAAATCTTCGGCACATCTCTTCGTATCTGGGAACAGCCTGTTTTCTTTCTCTGTTGAGAGCTCTCTGAAGTCTGTCACCGTCATCCAGTTCCACTAAGACAGGGATCAGACGGTCCTCTCCGAAGTATTCTTTAAGTTTGACGTAGGATTCAATGGTCCCGATGGTAATGTAGTTGTCCGTGAAATCGATCTGTCCGTCATCCACCGTAAAATAACGCCAGGGGCCGTGAGCGGAAGGGTAACATCTGTCCTCGATGATCTTTCCCGACTCCTTGAGGGAAAAGAACTCCTCCTCCGTCACAAAAAAATACTCGACTCCGTTTCTTTCTCCGGATCTTATGGGTCTGGTGGTATAGGATACCACGGTTTTGAATGAGTAGCTGTTCTCCCTGAGCAATTCACGAAAGATAGTGTCCTTGCCCGTGGAACTCTTACCCATGATATAGACTATTTTTCCCAATTTACCTGCTCCGTACCTTAACATATTTGGGTCTGTTGTGGAGCCTTAAGCTCTCCAACGTAGAGATATATTTGTCCGCTGCCGTAACGACCCATGCTTCCCTGCATTTGGGAAATTTAAGAGTCATGGGCCACATGTGCTTGGAAATTATGTCCTTTTCTTTGTCCGTAAGGTCAAAATCCCTTATGGCATTCTTTAAAGCAATGCCCGGGTGGTAAAAGCCGTGGAGAAACTGATAATTCTCCCGCTTGGTGTCATGCCAGTCATAAAGAAAATAGTCGTGAAGCAGCGCTCCCCGTACCAGTTCCCGCTCGCTGCATTTGATCTTCAGCTTGCGGTTCAGCCACATGCTGGCATAAGCAACCTTCAATGAATGCTTCATGACCGAAACATCACCGTGCTGTATATTCTTTGCGGAACTTAAAAAATTCTTTGAATTCAGTATGTCCCGGCCGTGCTTTATCATTTCCCTGCGGATCTCGTAGGATTTTTTTCTTCTGTCTTTGATCTTCAATTATCGTGCCCTTCCTTCGACACCCGTGTGTCTTTAACATCATAACACAAGAAGTGTTAAGAAAGATTAAAAAATCATGACGAAATGTTTTAGCTTTTCAAGCATCTCGGGATATACCGCAGTAAAGTTTCCGTCATCGGGCGCCATGAGCAAAAGCATGCACATGAACACAGCCTCCAGGCAGAAAAGCCCCGTGACAAAACAAAACCGTCCCCTGTCCTCTTCGGCGCTTGCATTGTACCAGTGACCGATGACAAGAAAAGCGAGAATGGCAAGAAGATAATAAAAATCCGTCCTGTAGCGCTCGGCGTTGGCCATGCCCGGTCCCCACTGAACCTGCAGGAAATTGATGACCAGGACTGCAATGGGAATTGCGATCACAAGCCCTAAAAATCCGGAATCCTTAACGGCATTACGTATTTTCCTGTTAAATACCGCAAAAGAAAAGGCAAGAATGGGGAAATTAACGAAAACGCTGTTAAAGTACACATAAGGGAAATGACCCGTAATGGGGGTATAGCCGATATAATTCAGCACAAGCCCGTTAAAGGTTTCCACAGGGCTGAAATTAGCCAAAGAACCGAACCTGGTCTGATCGAAACTCGTAAGCTGGTATGCCTGCCCGAACTCAAAAGGATTCTCGAAACGGGCGTAATTATACATCATCAAAAGCACGCCGACGATGACATAAGGCGTAAGTACCAAAGAGATACGTCCAAGGAGAGTCCCGGTCTTTGTTTTGGTCTCACCCGAAGTCTCGTCTTTGATATATTTAACCAGCATGGGGATCAGGATAAGATTTCCGAAGGCTGCTGTGGGTCTGCAGCCAAAGGCCAATGCTCCGCAAAGTCCTCCAAGAACCGCAAGCACCACACGACGGGATGCTTTTTCTTTTGCCGTAAGATATACGGCGGTAATGAAAAGATAAAGGCTCCAAACCTCAAAGCACACTCCGGATACGATGGCTGTGCTGTAAAGAGACGAGTAATCGGTGGAATAATAGACCGGTATCCAGGAAAGTGCCACACACAAAGACAAGAGTATTATCCGGGGAAGCTTTGGGAAAAACCTGCGGACAAGGGCATGAAACAAAAGAAAGATGCCCACAATGGCCAGCGCCGCAAACAGCTGTGTTCCGTGATATGTGGTCAGATCCCGGCCGGTGATGAGATAATAGGGCAGGAAAACGATGATGGCGGGAACCACACCGAAATACATGTAGTATCTGCCCTTATAATAAGCGTGGTCGGAATGATAATTGACTCCCGCCTCGATCCTTTCCGCGGGGGAGTAGGGATTGCTCATTTCCTCAAGCCCGGGGTCAATATCGTCATAATCCAGATAGATATGCCCGTTTGCCAGAGAACGTGCCATAACTTCGTACTGATTCCTGTGCTGCGGGACCTCTCCGTTCCAGAAGGGCGAAAGAGACATGGGAAGGATACAGATAAGAATTGTTGCGCAACAGACAACACAGGAAGCAATGACACCTGCCACCTGTGTCCTTTCCTTAGAATCTGTCTGAGTCACTGTTCCTTTCTTCAATAATCCCGACTTCGGTCTGATCGAAATGGCATATATCACGATCAGTCCCCACATTACACATCCCAAAATACTGTATATCATATGATCCGCTTTTCTCCGTTTATTTCTGTTCTTTTTTCCCGATCAGATGCAATAATCCATATATGCAAAGGACATACCCCTCCAGGTAGAACGACAAAAGATACATGATCCATCCGGTGGGCTCTGTCAGGAATACAATCGCCAACCTGCCCATTACGGAAGCAAAAACGCATGCCAAATACCATTTCTTTTTAACTATGGACCATACGGTTCCGGCAATCAATACCGCGATCGGGATCAATGCATTCCAAAAAACACACCGAAGTCCGGTCATGACCTTTCCCGTTTTATTGTTCTTCAAACTCAGTGTATTAACCGCCAGTCGACGGATCCTTTTAAACGGTGCCAGATACCCTCTGTCTATAAATTCATCATCATATGGGCTGCTAAGGTCCCCGTCGTAGAGGATTTCTGTCTGCCAGTTGATCCGAAACATGTTCCCGAGCGTTCCGGATGAAACAATAAAAGTATTAAACCTTTCACCCAATACTGCTCCCGGATATTTTAACGAAAGTCTGACCAATGCTTTGATGGATCCGTTCAAAGCCTCATTGCTGCAATCATTGTAGTATGCATGAGCGGCCCAGAACAGATCCTCACCCGTCATTTCGGGATTAGAAAGAACAAGATCGGTCCTGACCACTTCACCTATGGCCTGCAATTCTTTGGCATCCCTGTCGCTGTCAGCGGCTTTTATCACCGCAGAATATGGGCCCATCAAAGCAGCGGTCTTATAATCATTAGTCCCAAGAAGCCGGTCCTGAATGAGATTTACAAAAATCGAACCAAGCACTATAGTCGCGCAGGCAACGATCTTGCCCAACTTGCCCATCGTCTTGCGTGGAAGCAAAACGATCAGCAGCGGCAGAAACAGCATATAGATCATAGCCTCCGACCGCCAGCAGGTCACAACGATCCCAAGAAAGCATAAAAGCCCGATATAGGATGGTGTCCACCGGACATCCTCCTTTTTACCGCATATAAGCATCACGATCAGGGTTAATTCCAGATAGATGTAAATACCCATCCGATAGCCGGAAAACTGATACATCAATACCGGAGGCATCAAAAAGGGAATTATCTTTACGATGATATCCATCACCCGGTTCTTAAGCGAAAGTCCGAAGGCCTTTTCGATCCTGACAGTGCAAAAAGCAACGCAAACTGATGCCAAAACGCACTGAAGCAGGATTATGCCACCGGGATGTGGAATGACCTGAAGCAAAAGGGCGTGATAAAACCCCGAAAAGAAATGATGCCATGGCACAAAATCATCATAAGAAAGCACACACAAGAATATACCCGCATCATCCCATGACCATGTTCCGGGCCAGAGTGCAACGAGCAAAACAGCCATCAGCAACATATATACAAAAAAGACCGTAACTCCTCTGCGGATGGTTTCATCCCCCTTTTTGTACCTTTCGATCACAAAAAAAGAGAAGCAATATGCTCCCAAAAGCAGACAAAGATACGCTGCCTTGATAACCAGAAGATACCCTGTCTCCGACTCATAAGTAAAAACTTTTCTGTCAAGCTGAAAAATAACTGTCAGAAACCAGTGTATAAAAGCGATGATTATGGGAATTCTGTACTTTTTGATCTTTTCTGCCATCTGATTCTGTCCGTTGTTATTATCTTTCCGATGATTTATAATTCAGTATAGCACAGACCATTTCGGAAAGGAATCACCATGTACGGCGAAACATACTCGGAAGACTTTAAATTGGCACCCTACAGACCCTATCCTGCTGCTAAGGACAGAGAGGCCTATGAGGCGTTGCCTGAATCCGTTAAGGAAGCCGGCATAAAAGAAGCCGAAGAATACCTTGATTTTTCTTTTAACGGCCTTCCCATAACGGCATTCATGGATTTTACACGGACCGGAAACAGGGTTAAATACGAAAACCTTTACTTTGCAAAGCGACATGCCATAAACGCTCTGATAATGGGCGAATGCATCGAGCATAAGGGACGCTTTACCGACGGGATCCTGAACGGGATCTACTCTCTTTGCGAAGAGTCCGCCTGGCAGCTGCCCGCCCATAATTCCTATAAAAGGGACAGTGTAAACCTTCCCCTGCCGGATGTCACGGATCCGGTGGTGGATCTGTTTGCTGCGGAGACCGGCGCCTTGCTTGCCACCGCTTCCTATCTTCTCCACGATGAACTTGATGAGATTTCCCCTGCCATCAATATCATGATCCTTGATAACCTCAAGCGCCGTATCTTCGAGCCCTACATGCGAAGACACTTCTGGTGGATGGGTAACGGCTCCGAGCCTATGTGCAACTGGACCGTCTGGTGTGTTCAGAACGTGCTCCTGGCGGTTTTCTTTACGGATTCCGCTTTTGATCAGAAGCCCGGGATCGACGGGTTGGATTACGACGATTTCAAGAAAAAAGTCCTTGAAAAAGCATGCCGTTCCATAGACTGCTTCCTCAAGGATTACGGAGTTGACGGCTGTTGTAACGAAGGAGCCCACTATTACAGGCGCGCCGCTCTGTGCCTGTTCAACGCCACAAATATTCTCGATACGGTTACAAACGGAGGATTTCGTCGACTGTTCAAGGAAAAGAAGATCCGCAATATGGCCGAATACATCTTCAATGTCCACATAAGGGATCGCTATTACTACAATTTTGCCGATTGTTCAGCTGTCATGGACCGCTCCGGTGCCATGGAATTTCTTTTTGCAAAAGCAACCGGTAACGAAGAAATGATGCGTTACGCAGCCGGGGATTATAAAAAATCAGCAGACGAGATCAATGAAAAGGAGATCAATCTTTTCCATCGCCTGCAAAGTCTGTTCACGGCAAAAGAAATGCTTGAATATGATACCTCCGCTCCTCTTAAACACAAAGATATCTACTACGAGAGCGTAGGGGTGTTCATAGCTTCGGACTCGCGCTTCAACCTAGCTGTCAAAGCGGGCTGTAACAACGACAGTCACAACCACAACGATACCGGAAGCATTATCCTGTACAAAGACGGCAAGCCCCTGCTCATAGATGCAGGTGTTGAAAGCTATACCGCCAAGACTTTTTCCGACAGAAGATATGAGATCTGGACCATGCAGTCCGCATATCACAACCTGCCCACCATTAACGGTGTCATGCAGGCTGCCGGTTCGGAATACAAAGCCAAAGACGTCAAGACCTTCTTCAGTGACAAAGTCTGCGATATTTCCATGGACATTGCCGATGCATATCCTTCAGAGGCAGGGGTTTCTTCCTACCGGCGACATGTTTCTTTGTACAAAGAATCCCAGGTTGTTGTGGAAGACCGGATAGTCTTTAAGAGCCCCGAAAGACAGAATAATTACTGCCTGAATCTCCTTCTTTCCGAGGAGCCCGAGATCTCCGGGAATAAAATAAAACTCCCCGAGGCTTCCGTAGAATTCCTCGGGGACGTAATGCTTTCCTGTGAAACCATCAAGATTACCGATGAACGGTTAAGATGGTCCTGGAAAAAAGACCTTCATCGTGTCATCGCAGTTCCGGCCGGTGACAGGATCACCTTCACCGTTGCCTTTTAAGCGGTTTTCGATTATTTCAGTCTCTTCAAAAGTTCCTCTCTCTGAGCTTCGTAACCGGGCTTTCCGAGAAGAGCGAACATGTTCTTCTTGTAGCTCTCGACACCGGGCTGATTGAAGGGATTGACACCCAGCATATATCCGCTCACGCCGCAGGCAAACTCGAAGAAGTAGAACAGTTCACCGAGATAGAACTCATTTACTTCGGGAACATTGACCATAAGGTTGGGAACCTGACCGTCGGTATGAGCGAGGATGGTTCCGTTCATTGCGCTCTTGTTGACAAAATCAACGCTCTTGCCTGCAAGATAGTTAAGACCGTCAAGATCAACGGGTTCTTTTTCAAGGATGATCTCCTCTCTTGATGTCTCGATATTGATAACGGTCTCGAAGAGATTTCTGGATCCGTCCTGAATAAACTGTCCCATGGAGTGAAGATCTGTGGTGAGATCGACGCTTGCAGGGAAAATTCCCTTCTGGTCCTTACCTTCGGACTCTCCGTACAACTGCTTCCACCATTCCGAAACATAATGAACTGCGGGCTCATAGTTTGCAAGGATCTCTATCTGCTTACCCTTACGAAGAAGGATATTACGGATAGCTGCGTACTTAAGAGCATCGTTGTCTTCAAATGCGTTGTTAAGCGCATTCTTTCTTCCGCTTCTGGCACCTTCCATAAGTTTATCGATATCCGCACCGCTAACTGCGATGGGAAGAAGTCCTACTGCGGTAAGAACGGAGAAACGTCCGCCAACATCATCGGGTACAACGAACTCTTCATAACCCTCTTCGTCGGCAACTTTCTTAAGAGAACCCTTAGCCTTGTCGGTAGTAGCATAGATACGCTTGGAAGCCTCTGCTTTGCCGTACTTTTCTTCAAGCATCTTCTTGAATACACGGAAAGCGATGGCAGGTTCGGTTGTAGTACCGGACTTGGAGATCATGTTGATGGAGAAATCTCTGTCACCGATTACATCCATAAGATGTCTGATGTAAGTCGAGCTGATGGAATTGCCCACGAAATAGATCTCGGGGGTCTTACGCTGCTCCTTGCTGAGTCTGTTGTAAAAACTGTGACGCAGGAATTCGATCGCAGCTCTGGCACCGAGGTAGGAACCGCCGATACCGATAACAAGAAGAACATCGGAATCAGACTTGATCTTCTCTGCTGCCTTCTTTATTCTTGAAAACTCATCCTTGTCGTAATTCTCGGGAAGATCGATCCATCCCAGGAAATCGTTGCCTGCTCCGGTCTTGGATACAAGCAGTTCTTTGGCGCTCTCCGCCTGTCTTTTCATGCTGTCGACTTCGTGACTTCCGATAAAGGACGAAGCCTTGGAATAGTCAAATGTTACTTTGCTCATTTGTACCTCCTGTTTATCCGAATTTGTCCGAACCGGGCCTTCCGGTTTGCCCGATTTCTGTAACGACAGGTTCTTTCATTCCGGCACCTGTTCAAATTCGCTAACAGTGTAGCAGAGATTATTACTGTTTTCAAGCCTCACAAACTTATTGCGAAAAAGAAAGATTTGTTTTATTTTTGTAATAGAATTTTCTAAGGAGGAATCGTTATGCACTATAAACCTTCAGGTATCTGCGCTGTGGGAATAGATTTTGAAGTTGTTGACGGCAAGGTTGCCGATGTGAGTTTCACCGGCGGCTGCGACGGAAATCATAAGGGTATCACTGCTCTTATCAAAGGTATGAAAGTCGAGGAAGCCATTGAAAGAATTCGCGGAATCAAGTGCGGCCCAAGACCCACATCCTGCCCCGATCAACTTTCGAAAGCACTGGAAAACTACTTAAGCGGTCAGGTATAAACATGTCAAAGAAAATCGTATTGACCGGTGGCGGTACCGCCGGACACGTTACTCCAAATCTGGCACTGCTGCCCGAATTGAAAAAATCCGGCTTTGAGATAACCTATATCGGTTCCAAGGACGGCATCGAAAAACGTCTGGCAGAAGAAAGCGGTCTGACTTATTACGGAGTTTCCACAGGAAAGCTTCGCAGATATTTCGATCTTAAAAACTTTTCGGATCCCTTCAGGATCGTAAACGGTTTCTTTGAAGCTAAAAGACTTCTCAAAAAGATCAGACCGGACGTTGTCTTTTCAAAGGGAGGTTTTGTCAGCGTGCCCGTTGTCAGAGCCGCTGCGGCTTTAAACATTCCCTGTATAATCCATGAATCCGATATGACCCCGGGGCTGGCCAATAAACTTTGTATCCCGGTGGCAAAAAAGGTATGCTGCAATTTCCCGGAAACCATGCAGTATCTTCCCGAGGACAAAGCAGTTCTCACGGGTACCCCCATAAGAGCCGAACTTCTTGAAGGAACCATGAAAAACGGCCTTGCACTTTGCGGTTTTTCGGAATACAAGCCTGTTCTTATGGTCATGGGCGGAAGTCAGGGTGCCAAAAGCATCAATGCCGCGATCCGTTCAAACCTTGATGATATCCTCAAAGACTTTCAGATACTCCATCTTTGTGGAAAGGGCAATCTCGACCCCTCTCTTGAATCTGTTAACGGATACAAACAGTTTGAATACCTTAACGAAGAATTGAAAGATGCCTTTGCAGTTGCGGATATAGTGGTTTCAAGAGCAGGCGCCAACGCCATCTGCGAACTTGTGACGCTGAAAAAACCCAACGTACTGATCCCTCTTCCCACCAGCGGAAGCAGAGGAGACCAGTTGCTCAATGCAGCTTCATTTGAAGCTCAGGGATTTTCATATGTGTTGAAAGAAGAAGATCTGAACAAAGAGACTTTACTTGAAGCGATACATACGGTTTATTGCAACCGCCGGTCATACCTTGAAGCAATGGGCAGATCCGGTCAGCTGCAACCCATATTGACGATACTGAAACTGATCAACGATCAGCTTTTATGAGAAAACAAAGAGTTTATCCAGTTCACGAAGAGCATTAAAGTCACCCTTGATGCTCATCTCACCTGCCATAAAGGCACGCTGGAAGGTGCCGCTGCCTTTGATCAGGCTTTCAAGCCGCTCCTTTGAGACCGTGATCTCAACATCCACCTTGGGTGCCTCTTTGTAGATCATTTTGAGTTCATGCCCCTCTATTACCATATAGAGGGGTATTTTTTTGCCCGAAATATGGAAAAGATATGATGCGTCAACTCCGGGCTCGGGATGAAAAGCGGCTTCGAAGTCCTTGATGAATTCATCGGGATCTTCCTTGTCATCACTTCCCATCATGGTCTTAAACATAGCCGTAAGCTCGGAAATATCTTCCTTCTGTCTCTGAACATAGGCATCATCGGCAGCATACTTTGAAAGCTGCTCCGTCTCCTGGGGAGTAAGGTCTATGTTCTTTGTCATGTAGACTTTCTGTTTTACCGCCTGGTTGCTGGCGGGAAGTGCAGGAACCTTCTGATTGATGGTCCTGTACATGTTCTCGGCTTTACGCTCGATAAGCTTGATATAATCGTCGTTGTCTTCAAGGATCTTAACATCCTCTATGTAGCCGCAGACTCCGCTGCAGGGACGACCGCCCAGGATCTCCCATGCGGTGGAAAGATTGAGTTTGCCTTCTCTCTCTCCGTAGGTTGTGGCCATTACCACGGGACACATATAGAGTTTACTGATCTTTTCTTTATCCCCGTACAGCCAGCAGGCATCCAGGAAGGTCTGCATATATCCCCCGATACCGTACCACTCGACGGTGGTCGCCAAAATGATACCGTCAGCATTCTTCATGGTCTGCGGAAGGGTTGTGATGGTGTTCTTTAATTCGTGCAGATCAAACCGCTCCACCGTAACGTGAAGCTCCTCCAGCACACTCTGCATACGATTGATAACAAATAACGTGGGGTCATCGATCAAGCCGCGACCGCCGTAATAAATGTTGATTTTCATTCCCTGTTCCTCTTCACCAGACAGAATATCATTCCGAAAATAAACCCTGCCGCAAGTCCGCCGATATGGGCCCAGTTGGCGACATTGGTCTCAGTAAAGCCGGCATAGATGCTGAGTATGAGCACGACCGCAATCCTCGGAACCTTCATGGTGGCACCCTTCACTCTCTTAAATATCACAAGAGCAAGCAATGCGCCAAGCACTCCGAAAACCGCTCCGCTGGCACCGATCATGACCACGCTCTTACCGCTTATGATCTCGCTTACGAAAGTTAAGAGACACCCGCAGATTCCCGAAACGAAATACAGAAAAGAATAATGAAGGCTTCCCATGGCTCTCTCGGTTATCTCGCCCGCAAACCACAAAAGCAGCATGTTGTTAAACAGGTGACTCATACCGGAATGGAGAAACATGGAGGTGATAATGCGATACCACTGATCCGGTGTCCCCACAAGGCTCAATCCGACTTCGCCTATATTATATAACAGTTCACCCGTGAAAGTACACACCAGGAAAACCAGTAAATTAAAAAGAACGATAAGCGCTGTTGCCTTGGGGATCGCGGCAAACACTGAAGCGGCGCGCTCTCCAAAAGAAAGATCCTTCTTGAGTCCGGGGGCTTCTTTTTCGCTGCCTCCCCCAGCATCGTAATCCTCAACATCGGCTTCCAGCAGTTTTCTCAGACCGTAAAATTCCTCCGCCTGAGTTTCAAATACTATGAGTTTATCCTCGGATTCTTCGTAGATCCAGGCAAAACTGTTATCGTTGCAGACCTGTTTTGCCACCGTATACTGCTCTATGTAATGGGGGGAATTAACATTGACGCACAGAATGATCATAAAATGTGCCGAGTGGTTCTGAGCTTCCAATGCGGGAACCAGTCTTCGCTTAAAGGCTTCCATCATCTCCGCCCTGTATTTCTCGGCATCGACCACCACCACCACATTGACCAGACGCTCCATGAAATCGGCAAATACCTCAAAATCCTCAAAGCCCTCTTCTAAGCCCATATGAAAATATCTGCCTCTGTGAAGGCGGTTTTCCAGTTTATTAGTCATAATTGTCCCTTTTTGTTTACAATTGTATCAAGGGACGGGTCTGTTTTCAATGGAGAAAGGAGGAATACAGGTTTAATCCTATGAGAGCCATTCCGGTGACTCCCAGGAGAGCCGCTCCCCACTCTTGTAGGGAGGGGATATATATCTTTCGACCCTTTTCAGGTGGAAGAATGCTTTCCCAGTTCTCCTGCTGTTCTTCTTCCGGACTCTCTTTAGTCAGTTTTGTTTCTTTCATTTCTCCCATGTAGGTCTCATAAAGAGTTGCAAAATTCACATTCTTAAAGGCTGCCATATCGTAAAGCCCATAGATGCACTCCGTCAAAAGTTCATCCCCGGTGTCGACACATCCTGTGAGAAATCTCATCAGTTCTTTTGCAGGCTCTTCTTTTATCCCCTCCTCGCGGTCATTATCGGGAAAACAGATAAACTCAAAGCCCCCGGTCTTTACATTTCGATAGATCAGTTCCGGACGCATTATCAGGTTTCCCTCATCGATCAGAAACTTCTCGATATTTGAAGATACTCTGAAAACCGCCTCCAAAAGAAAACGGATATCCTCCCTTCCCGCAGGTCTGCCTTTATAGTATTCCGCCGCCGGCTCTCTCTCCGTAATGTCGAAATATACTTCTCTTTCTCCGTTTATAACACGGATCTGCATGGGGATGACTCCCTCCATACAGTTTGAAAGAAGCATCCGATATCTGAAATCATCGGTTTTCTCAATACAGTCTCCCGTGATTATCAAATACGTATGATTGAGTTCATGGATCGTTTTTGTCTGTATCATTTATTACCTCCGCTTTTTCTGTCAGATCTCTCACCGTTCTCATTATTTCCGTGGGATCGGTCATCCATTCAGTCTTTTCGTACTCTATCCTTCTTTTCTTGTTTCCGAAAACAGGGTTTACCCAGTTTCCGCCCAGGCGGACCGTCAGTTTTCCACCCTTTCTTTGCACCTCCATCTCCATATCTCCAAGTATAATATATGGATGCTCCGAAGGTGTGCTCTCATTGTGTCCAGCTCTTATATCCGCAAAAACAGCGTTAACATCCTGCACCACCATGGCCCTGTCATAAAAATATATGACTAACAACATGGCGGAAAAAGTCAGTATCAAAAGAAATGGAACCAGAATAGCCGCCTCAACGGTAAACATGCCGCTCTCGTTCTTTCTCAGCATAAGATCGTCCCCGCTCTTATGATCATTCCCGCAAGCAAAAAGGGGACAAAGGGTATCCTGCTTTTTCTTCCCGCCCTCTTTGTGACAAGTAATCCAAGACAAAAGACCATGGCTGTCACCAGGGCAAAGAAAAGCACCCATACTGTCTCCGTAAAGCCGAGAAACAGACCGATCATCACAGTGATCTCACCGTCTCCCTTTCCTATGCAGTCCTTAGCAAGCAAAGACACCAGTAAAAGAAACAGTCCCGGTATGCACCCTGCCAGGAGCTTCATGATACCGTTTCCCGCAGCCAGATTGATGACGATCCCCGTAATACTTCCAAGGATAATGGGAAAGACCATGACGGTTTTCTTTCTGATATCCAAGACCGTCTCGGGTACAAGAATTGCAAGAGGTACAAGCCAGAGCCACCGGGGCACGGTTCCCTCCGTCATGGACAGAAATAACATTTTCTTCTTCCTTTCGCAGAACTTTTCGGTATTTCATAAATGGTGGTGTTCAACTCATAACAGTTTCGATCGGTATGATACCTGTTTCCGTAGGGGGTTATGAATAAGGTTTCTCCGGAAGGCTTTTTTCCGCATTTCTCACATGGATAATATTTCGCCCCGCTTTTGTTTCTCTGTTCCCCCACCTTGCCTGCTGCAACACCGATCACAGTTGTTTTTAAGGCCCGACAGTCTTTCGCGGTGTGATACACCTTTCCGGTCTTTGTAATAAATACGCAATCCTCGGTCCTGTTTTCATCTTTACAGCCCACATACATCCGTGAATAAAAACTGTTCTTTAAAAGAAAGCCTTTAAAGAACGGAATGGACACAGGCGGTTTCACGTAATAGACAACCGTCAGTGATATCTCCCCGTCTGTAAAAACGCGGCTGAACCCGAATATCGGATCATGGATGTACGCTGCAGCCCCGCACTTCATCACTTCGTTTCTCAGATAGAGCTCCGACCAGCCTGTGGAAGCCGCAAGTTCAGCCAGATCGTCCCCCGCTGTCTTTTCTCCGAGCAATTTGTCATAGGCATGGGAGAAAGTCACCATACCGTTTCCAACCCGATTCAGAGTACCCCCGATCTCGGCATGGATACGAAAAAGATCAAATAGCCAGCTTACGGACAATATAAAAGTTATAAGAATGGGAAGGATCAGCAACGCTTCGACGGTTGCGCTTCCGTTTCTTTTTTCGGACATGTGCTTTAGAGGACAGGGGTAATGTTCTTTTCGGAGAAGAAGGAGAAAATACAGAATTTCAGATTTAGGGGAGAGTAGTATAGTTTTATTTGCTTGTTATCGTTAATAATCAATTGGGTATAGACAACCCCGAAAAGAACATTACCTTTGTCCTCTAATCAACCTCCGCATCGTATAATCTTTTTACCGCAAAATCGTAACTGTATTCCGAGGTTACATAGGAAGTCACGGCCCAGGCATCAAAACAGAAATCAAGTCTGAAGAAATCATTACCCTCCGCGACCCTCACATTCAATTCCAGAAGATCCGCAAACCGCTTCGCCAGTTCACGGTCCGACTCAAGAAAAAGAAAAGCTCTCAGATAATCCCTGTAATCCATTCCCTTTTCTTTGACTTCCCGGTCCGTAACGGAACCAATAATATCCGTGTAGAAATCCGATCCCGTCTTTATAAGCGGGACCTTCCCGCCGGAAAACAGGACCCGAAGGTCTTTAACGCTCTCCGCATAGGCCCACGCCGCCACTATTATCTCCGTGAGAGGCTCCTCTATTTCCGGAGAAAGCAACACAAACGCTATGAGAGCAGACACCGCACGGATCAATTCCATCCTTGAAGGATCACGGCTTATGGCATAGAAGTTTGCTGCCTCCCGAAGCAAAAGGATCCTCAGCGCCGTCCCGCTTAAGTTGCCCCTGTCAGAATCGGCTCCGCAAATAAGATATTCGATCTCATAAGCAAGTGCAGTATCCGGCTTCTGCTCAAGATAGTCCCCGCATTTCTTCATCAGGTATTCTTTAAACAGTAATGAGTCTGTCGGGTTTGATGCATACCCTTCCCAATTTCCCTTATTGAGGACCCTTTTACCGATCAAAGCTTCTTTCCTGACTTTTTTTGCCGAGATATCCCCATGATCCTTGATAAGCAACGACAGGACCAGATCTTTCGACCCGTTTTTATCTTCAAGCACGGCGTCTTTGAGTTTATCGGTCCACTCCGTGATCTCAACCGAATCTTTTACCTTCTCCAGCTTTGAAAGTGCGGAATCTATGTGATCTTTTAAACTTACAGAGGAAAAATCAATGTCCGCACACTGAGATGCCAATTCATACAGACCGGTCACATACTCGATACCGAAGCGATACTTCATGTATCCGGCCCCCTGTCTTATCAGGGGCTCGCAGTCATGATCCGTGGCAAATCTCACATTTGTCGCTTCACTCAGATCGCATTGCAGCTTTAAAAGGTCCCTTCCGAAAAAGGGAATTTCCGGCATCTCCTCAAAATTCCGGTTCATACAGTCCTTGTGGCGTTCTTCGGACATGATCATTGATTCCGCCTTGCGGTTGTATCCCGCATCCACAAAGATAAGTCCGTATCTGTCCCACAATGTCCTTTGGTATTCTCCAAAGGAAGATCTTACGGAGATGTCGGCAGCTTCCTTTATCCGCATCCTCAAAGCATTTTCCCTGATACCGCGAAACATCACCATTATCAGTGACATGCATATCGCCATGGTAACGGTAAAATAAACGGTTACATATCCCTTTTTCACAGCAGATCTGTCTGGGATGTGATCTTATCAAACAGTGAATTTACTATCTGGGTGACCTGTTTTTTGAAGATGACCACCAATGCCACAAGGACAACGATTATCAGGATAACTTCCACGGTTCCCATTCCGTCCTCTTCTTTGATCAGTTCTTTGAATCCTTTACACTTCATATCTGTCTCCTTTCTAAGATCTAAACTATTGTCATAAAAGCCGGGACCATTATGATGGCCATCATGTCACCAAGCAGTAGCATCATTGGAAAAAGAAGCTTTGTTCCCGCTTCCTCACCCGCTTTGACGGCACGTTGCTTTTGTTGTGTCACGGCTTTTTCGGTCTCTTCACGCAACAGATCCGAAAGTCTGCTGCCGCCTGTCCTTATGTTCTGCGATAACAGTGCAGAAAACCTCACGGTTTCGGGGATTGCCGTTCTTTTTCCGAAGTCCGCATATGCTCCCGCTTCGGAAGCCCCGCTTTTAAGTTCATTTACAGTTATCTCCATTTCCTCGGTCAGAGGACTTCGGGGCTTGCCGCTCCCGGCTGCCTCCTCGCAAAGGAAGAACCAGATATTCCTGACTGTCATTCCTGCAGACAGGTACATGGTCATTTGGCGGAGCATCCCGGGAAAATCCTCCCTGATCCTTTGGAGCCTCTCAGACTTACGTTTCTCACGATCCTTTTTAAAACCGTACCAAAGTGCGAAACAGACTCCCGCCGTAACCGCGAGATAAGCCGGATTTCTCCTTTCGCCTGCGGTAAAATATTCTATTTTTTCCCCTTCCATGCTGTCCGGCAAGATAAGTTCGTTCTTCTCTGCAGACTCCGGATCCTTATCGGCCCCGGGTCCTTCGGCATTATTCATGGCATTGTTTTCAAGCTGTTCCGTTACAAGTTTTTGTAACTTTCCGCGTTTTATTGCGGTCTGTTTTCTTTTTCCCGGTACAGCACGGATGGGTATACCGAAATCCCTGCTAAAGGATCTGTGGTACGCGATCATGCGGATCCGGGTCTCAAAGGGTTCCTGTGATAACAGTTCGCCAAAGACTCCGATCCTTTCGGGATCTTCCGCCTCCCATTCAAAGGAAAAGGGGTATCCCTCTATCTTTTCAAAGAAATACAGGTCATCTTCCACGCTGTCAAAACCCGCGTTTCCGTTTAAAAGCATCAGTTTTGCTTTGGGGATGCAGTCTTTGAGAAGATCCTCAAGTTCTTCCTCCGAATATTCCCTTGCAGGTACCCTGATCTCAAGTTCCTCCAAAAGATCTTCTCCCACCCTGGCATCCACCGAATAATACTTTGTTTCGCCTCCGGGGGAATTCTGGGGCAACGCATTATCCTTTATCCTTTCACTCTTCGTCCCCGAGGTCAGATAAAGCAAAATCCCAAGGATCACCACTCCGACGTAGATCAGTTTTTCCTTTCGCTTCTCTTTTTTCATCGTCGAGACCTCATGGTAAGACCCGACAAAACCGTTTTTTCCGCCAGTATCACCGAAGCGATATATACTGCCAGGCATACCGTCATAAAGACACGGCCCGGGATCCCTTCATAGAGAACATCGAAATAACCCACGGAGGTTATCCCGAGATATATCAGGATAAAGAACGGCATAACTTCCATCATTCGCAGCTCCAGCTTTTTTTCCGCTATCAACAGTTCGATTTCTTTGTCAACACAAATCTTCCCGCGAATTCCGTCCGCCGTCGCTCTCAAAACCTCCGTGACATTTCCGCCATAGCGCTTTGCACATTCAAGTACATCGGAAAAGGCCGCTATGTCTTCGTCCCCGCTGCGTACCGCAAGGTCTTTTATGGATTCCTCAAGGGGTATATTTACCTCGAGGCCTTTTCTTATTTTGATGATCTCCTCTGCCATCAGACTTTCGTCTCCGTAAAAAAGCTTTATATCGTCATAGGCCGACAGAAACGCGTTTTCCATGGAAAGGCCGGCATTCATGCCGCCTCCGACACATCTGAGGGTTTCGGAAAACTCTTCTTTCAAAGCCTTCAGTCTCTGTTTCTTTTTCCGGTCTGCGTAGAATCTCAGGAATCGGAACACACCCGGACCAAGGATCGCAAAAACGATCAGAGATCTGTAGAAAAAGAACGCCACCGCTCCCGATAGGAGCAGATACAGGCAAAGGGCTTTTGCCGTTTCCTTGAGGCTCAGCCTGTAGACTTGATAATTCATAGGATCTTCTCGACCTCTCCTGCCTCAAAAGCCCGAAAAAGTTTGTCTTTGTGTGTGAGCTCGCCTTTTTTAACAAGATTTCTTCCGTCAAAAAGAAACAGTGTCTTTAGATCGATCTCACCCTCACGGATCCCCATTATCTCTGATATTTCCATCACTTTTCTGCTCCCGTCACGCATCCTTGTAAGATGTACCATTACATCGATCCCACCTGCGATCTGACTCCTTATGGCAGAAATCGGAATTTCCGCACCCATAAGTACCATCGTTTCCAGTCTTGAGAGCATATCCTTCGATGAATTTGCGTGACCTGTGGAAAGACTTCCGTCGTGACCCGTATTCATGGCCTGAAGCATATCAAGGGCCTCTTCACCGCGACATTCTCCCACTACGATCCGTTCCGGCCGCATTCTCAGGGCTGTCTTTATAAGTTCTCTTATGGATATGGGTCTTGCTTCTTCGGAATTGGGGATCCTGGCTTCGAGACGTACCAGATTTTCTGCATTCAAAAGTTTCAGTTCCGCACTGTCTTCAATGGTGATGATACGTTCTTTGGATGGAATAAACTGCGATAATGCATTTAAGAAAGTGGTCTTACCGGAACCGGTTCCACCTGAAATAAAAATATTGTATCCCGCGATTACAAGCCTTTTTAAGAATGCCGCGGCTTCTTTGGTGACAGATCCAATTTCCACCAGTCTGTCCATGTTGATGGGAAGTGACGGGAACCGCCTGATCGTGACTATGGGACCGTTTATCGCAACCGGAGGAAGGACTATGTTCACCCTTTCTCCGGAAGGAAGTCTGGCATCGGCTATGGGTGAAGCTTCATTGACGCTTCTGTTGCATCCCGCAACTATCTGCTGAACAATGTCCTCCAGCCTTCCGTCGCGTTTGAAGCACTTTTCGCTTCTGATGACCCTGCCGTTCTTTTCAAGGAAAATCCCTTCCCTTCCGTTGATCATGATCTCCGTTATCCTGTCATCCTCCAGATATTCCTGGATGATATCCAGCTTTCGGAGCGAATTGAAGATCTCCCGTTTCAGCCGGATCCTTTCTCCCAGTGAAATGCTTCCTCTGGTCTCAAATTTGAGGATCCCTTCATCGATCAGGGAAAGAACCTCTTCGTCCGTCAATTCTCTGGAAAAGTCCATTGCCACCACTACCCCGGCACGGATCGTTTCCTTGATCTCTTCAAAATTCATTTGTCCGCATCCTGTTCATTCACCAGTTTTTTAATGTAATCCGCCAGTTCCGAATAAGGCAGCATGGCAAAATTGTCCGGTATTTCCTTAAACTTCGGCATCTCTATCCTCATGGTCTTATCAATGACTTCCTTGCACCCGGCTTCCGACAGAAGCGCTTCGTACTGGGCGAATTTGGCGGAGGCACTTCCGTCATTGCCCACCATGGAATAGATCCTGTCGCATTCTTTCAGGACCTCGAAAAGTCCTGCCACCTGCTCCGAAAGATCCAGGATCAGACACTCATAACAGGTTTCCGTCCTGATCCGTTCGATAAGCTTTAACCACTGACATTTGTCTACATCCCGGTATCTTGTATACATTCTTGCGGGAGGGATATAATCAAGTTCTCCTATCTGCTCCGCCAGGCTGCTGACCCTGTACTCAAAGGACCCGGTTCCGCATTCGGAAAAATACAGAAGATCCATCAGATCTGTTTTCTGCTTTTTCCCCTCAAGTATGTCAAATCCGGAAAAACTCTCGAAATTCAGGTATAATGTTTTGCCCTTCTTCGCCCGGATCTGTCCCAGCGTGACCGCAAAGGTGGTCTGGAAGCACCTTTTTACGGGTGAATAAATCCCGATAATTTCCATCGGTTCCCCGGTCCGTGAAAATCCCGTGTCAGCAGCGGTGCCGGCAGCGCAAAAACTCATGACTTCGCGTAGCAAAGAATCTGCGGAAGAAAACTTATAAACTGCAGCTTCCGTTTCCTCAGCGGGTCTTATTTCAGACAGTCTGACATAACAGGCTACACTGTCTTCTTTTACACCCTCCGGAATTTCCTCTGCAGAAAGAAGCACATCCGCACGCGCGGTGCTCAAATACTCTGCCAGTGCTTTTCTTTCCGTAAACAGCAGTATCTCGTGACTGTCTTTAAGCCTGCTTTGCAGGTACTCCCACAATCTTCTGGAATAGTTTTCATCAGTGTCGTAAATCACGAAAGTTTTTTTATTCACCTAATCCTCCGAAACACAATTCCCGCCTGAATGAAAGGTCATAAAACAGGGATAATGCACACAGCAAGATATGCAAGAAATACAGGAATTGAAAGATGAACCGAATATCTCTTTTTTTCCTCCGGGGTTTCGTTGCCCTTTAAATAAGGCATGACCCTGCCTTCAGACATGGATGTTCCTATATAGTTCCTGAGATGGCAAAGCCTGACAATCAGGTTTTTTCCCGCAAGCATCCTGAATAAGGAGATGATCGCTCCGACCGTAAAAACTATACAGGTATATTTCAGAGGATCCGCTGCGGAAAGATTCAGGACCGTTATGAGTTTAACGTCTCCCGCACCTATGGCTCCGATGGAAAAAAAGAAAAATAAGATAAAAAAGATAAAACCGACTGTTAGATAATGTGTTGCTGAAATGGATTTAGACAGTATCTGAATCAAAATGAGAAGAATCAGAAAGACGTTGGGAATTTTGTGTTTCCACACGTCAACAAGAACCGTCACGAACAGAACCGCAAGAATCAAAAACAGTTCATTTGGACCACCACCCGTTCTTCATGAGTTGTAAAATGGATTATATTTATGCCCGGATGTTTTGTAAATAGCTTTTTAAAAGATTCTTCTTTTTTGTGAAAAACTGTCAAAAAAATAAAAGACCGAGGAGTCGAAGCAGCTTCAAATCCTCGGTTTTACGCGGTTTTTACATGTCAAAAAACAAATTTCGCGTGTGAATCATTTCTTATGATTATATTGTACGCAGTTTATGCCAGTATCCCCCGGTTTCCTTCCGATGATGACATATACTCGTTAAGCCTCTTTTTGTTGTAGGTAAGTCCGGAATAGACTCTCTCGGTATTTACCATCACGGGACCGGAAGTATCCTGACGGCTCACCTCGGCGTAACCTTCCCGCAACTTACTGAGAGTATTGTACACATGGTTTAAGGGCTCCTCGGAATAGTCTAAGAAAGCTCTGGTCAGTTCGCCGTTACAGAACACATAAAGCCGCATAAGATTAAGGCCTATGTCGGTACTTGTGTTTACGGAATCCATAAGCTCCTTCACAGTGTTCCTTATATGCCCCACTTCCAGACGGAAGGTAGGTTTGTCGCCCTTGGCAAGGGCCTTTTTGGCATCGCCGATATAGGTTATGGCAATGTCGTAGAGTATTACCACCATTTCAGTCTTGTTGGCGCTTGATACTCTCATAGTGAATTCTCTGATCATGTCCTTGTTCATGCTACCCCTCCTGACTTACCCGCACTGCAAGGCACTCTCCCTCATTTTCTTTGTCCTAAGATCCGGAACACAGAGCCTGAGTTCGATGATTATTGTAACAGCTGTAAAACCGACGAAGGTCTTTCGTTGGCCTGTGCAAGCATGCTGGTTCCTGCCTGTACCAGCACGTTGTTCTTGGTATATTCGGTCATTTCTTCCGCCATATCCACGTCCATGATCCTGGAATAAGCAGCCGTCATGTTTTCCTCTGACACATCCAGAGTATTCACGGTATGCTCCAGTCTGTTCTGGTAGGCACCCAGTTTGCTCCGTGCCTCGTTGATATAAGATATGGCTATATCCATTCTGTCTAAGAATTTCTCGGAATTTTCTTTTGTAAGGCAGTCGTAGCCTTCAATGCCAAGGGTTCTCAAACTGATGGCGGAGATCCTGACATCCAGCTCCTGGCCTTCATTGGTACCGATCTGCATGCGCATCTCGCCAAGACCGGTAACATCGATATTGATGCTTGATGCACTCATATCCTGCTTGATCATGAACTCCATCTTGAAACCGTTGGCTCCTTCGACAACAAGGCTGTCATTCTCGAAGGTAGCTTTGCTGTCGGCGGGAAATCCGGTGCCGCCGGTGAAACTGCACTGATTGGGATCAAGCTTGCCGTCTACGAACACCGCCGTAAGGGAATCAATGGTATACTCACCGCTCCTTACTTCGTCGCTGTAGGTGGTTACTTTAAGGTCGAGATTGTCGGTATAGCCCTTTACGTCGAAGCTTCCGTCAAGAAGCACCTGTCCGTTGTACATGGTAGCCTTGGAGATACGCTCGATCTCTTCTTTTAACTGCTTTATCTCATCGTCGATGGCCTTGCGGTCAGTATCTTCAATGGTTCCGTTGCAGGCCTTGATGGCAAGCTCGTTCATTCTCTGGACCATATCTTCAACTTCCTGAAGAGCACCCTCGGCGATCTCAATAACGGAAATACCGTCGTTACTGTTCTGGTTGGCAACTTCAAGACTTCTTATCTGTGCATTCATACGACGGGCCATGGCAAGTCCCGAAGCATTATCCTTTGCATGGTTGATCTTTAATCCCGAAGAAAGCTTTTCAAGAGAATTTCCGAGTGCTCCGTCGTTCTTCTGCAAAGCGCTGTTGGCAACCATAGCTGAGATATTGTAGTTGATCTTCATTTAGTGTATTCCTTTCTGTCGGGGATCATTTCTTGAATCTACAGGGTCTTTACTGCTTCAAGGAATCTCTTCGCTGCCTTGTAAAGCATTCCTGTGGGAACGGTGTCATCATTCTTTCTCATGGGGATCTTGTAATCCTTGTCATCCGAACCCTTAGAAAGAACAACATTTATGCCGCCACTTATTTTATCGGCAAGTTCTTTGCATTTCGTGAGGGCATCTTTGTAATTACATGTGATAAAACCTGTAATTTCGTCATTTTCAACAAAGAGTCTGGCTCCGATCCTGCCAAGTTCTTCCGTATATGCGGAGATTACCACGTTGGCCTCCTCGTCCGGGTTGTGGACGATCTTTAAGGTCACGTCCGTCAGTTCGCCGGAGATCTCCACGGGAACATGATAGGTTTCGCTTTCGGAATATCTCTTTACCAGTGACAATTCGGTAAAAGCAAGTTTTAAAGCTCTTACATCCACGTACCTGTCCTTGGAAAGAGCACTTTCACCCACTGCTTCCATGGCGGAATCCGCAAGTTCTGTATAGGTTTCTGCGGCACTTTCTTTATCTTCGAATGCCTCAGTCAGTTTTTCGCTTTCCGCTGCGCCGTCAAGTCCGTCGCTTTCAAAAGCTTCGGCAAAAGCACTGCCGCGCCGCTTCATGAGGGAAAAGGCCGCATTCAGGTTTTCCGCCGTAACGGGAACCTTGTTCATCACAAGCTCGGTGACCGCCTCTTCCGGAGTCTTTAAAGCCTGCTTCATTTCCGCATACTGCTCTTTGTTCCAGGCTTCATCGTATTCATCGGTGACTTCGGCCTCGGAAAGTCCCTTGTAGAGTGCATCCAGAGAAGTTGAATCGTTGAATTCGGTCTTTGCGATCCTTTCGGGAGATAATTCGTTTCTTATATCGGATACCAGGAATCCGAAAGACTCGTCCACCTTTATATCCATTCCGCGGTATTTTGCGGTCTTCATCGCTGTCTTAAGATTGCCGATGGTAAGCTCATTACCTGCATTGAGTACGCTGCCCACGGCGGCAAAATCAGTTTTTTCCAGCTTATGGAAGAATCGGTATACTTCGATGTATTCTCTTCGTTCTTCCTCGGAAATGTCACCGTTTCGTTCCAGTTTATAAAGGAACTTGGAGTATTTTTCTATTTCTTCCTTTACGGAATCTTCCTTTTGATCCAGATAATCGCTTAATTCCTTAACGCTCATCTCGATGGGGGATTTTCCGTTTCGGATCAGCTTAAGAGTGTCTTCCGGGGTGATCCTTCGAAGTATTCCCGATACCTTGATATCCGCTTCTTTGACTCTTTCCACTGATTCTTTGTTTATGGCCATGCTGTTGTAACCGAGGATCCTTACGGCTCTGCGGTTTTCGGGTGTAAGATCCATTCCCGTTTCTTTAAGGATCTCATCCACATTTCTGAAGGCTTTCTTTATGGAGTCACCCAGATCTTTTCTCACCTGTGTTCCCACCTGCTCGTAAGCAAGTCCCGCCGCCTCAAATCTTGCCTGTATGGGGGCACCCTCATCAAGTATGCCCGACAGGCTGACTTCGTTGATCTTTAAGGATATAGGAGCCAGGACCGCTGCCGGAAGGGTCTTTACCGCTTCCACGGTTTCCGCGGTCACGGCCACTGCTTTCAGTTCCTTATATCCTTCCGTTGCTTCGACGGACTTAAGGGCTTCCACGTAGGCTTCCAAATCTTTTGTGTCTATATGATAGTCGCTTTTAAGGAGCATGAGATTTGCTTCTGCCGTCATCTTAAGACGGGTTTCTTCCATCACACGGGTGAGCCTGACCGCTTCGTTGTAGATGCTCTCCGTCCGCAGAAGATCTCCCTCTGCGGGGCGTTTTCCTTCGGCCAGGGCAGAGGCTGCAACCTTTACGAAATTTTCGCGGGATACGGGAAGGCTTATACTGTTAAGTTCCGCAAGTCTGTCAAGGTTTTCGCCGTTGACACAAACGGAATTGTCCACCAGCCACTCTCCGTTTTTAACGGTTTCTTCGTCCGTGGGCAATGAAAGACCGGAAAGAAGGTCTCTGACCCGTTCTGTCAGGTTTTCACTTGAGTTGTCGCCGCGCTTTGCAAGATATCCGGGCGCTTCTATGGAAAAATAGCCGGAAGGACCGGGATTCTTTGAATCAAAGCCTTCCACGCTGTGCTTTGCAAGATACAGATATCCAACCGTAACATCCTTACCGGAAAGAAGAAAATATTTCTTCATACCGTCGGTCATCTCGGTAACGTCGGATAATTCTTTAAAAGCCTGCACCGACTCTTTTATCGCATCGTTATCCACCGTGACATCGTATTCGGGGATACTTAATCCACCGTTTATCTTACGGCTGCCGGTCATGGCTTCTATGGTCTCTTCCGAAAGTGTGTCGGTAAAGCCCTCTATCACGGTTCCGCCCTTGGCAACTTCAAGCTTGATCCGGTCTAGGATGGTCACACTGTCCTTTACCTCGGCACTCATGGGGTTCACCCCTTCTTTGACCATTTCGCCGTAATCCTCACTTGATACGGTGTGAGCCATAACGGTCATATAGTCCTGAGTGTTCTTTACATCTATATCCTTTATTCCGTTTTTAAAATCTTCAAGGGAAGTGCGCTTGCTTTCATAGGCACCTTTGCCGTCTGAGATCGCGCTTGAAACATCGAATGCATCGGAAACACCCCGAAGAGAAACGCCGGGGTTCTGAGGATGGTTTTCCGTTGCTCTTTTAACTTCCGCAAGGTCACGGTTTTCAAAGGAAATTCGCATAGTACGTCCTTTCTTGTCACGCTTCCCTGCGCATAAACAATGTAGGATATTATCTCCCACAAAAAAGATGAGCAAATCCTTTCGCTCATCTTTTATTTCGGCTTTTCAGACCGCAATCTTTAGTTAAAATTCAAAAACAAGGGCAGTATAGGCCGGAAGATCGAATTCTACCGCATAGGGTTTGTAGTCGCATTCTTCCTTTTTCGCCTTGAGTTCGGCGGGCACGGTATTGCCGTTTCCTCCGAATTCTTTGTCATCGCTGTTCAAAAGCAATTTATAGGTGCCGCTCTTCGGAACTCCCATCTTATAGTTTTCCCATTTCATGGGGGTCATGTTGCATACAAAAAGCAGACATCTTTCATCCTTTTCGGTCCTGCGAAGGAAAGCATAGGTACTTCTGTCCTTGTCATCCGCTTTGATCCATTCAAAGCCCTTCCAGGAGTTGTCATCCGTATACATGCAGGGATAATCGCGATATATTCCAAGGAGTCGGGACATGTACTTTTGCATGCCGGAATTCAGCTCGTTCTGCAAAAGAAACCAGTCAAGTTCACGCTCCTCGCTCCACTCTCTTTCCTGGCCGAAATCCTGGCCCATAAAAAGAAGCTTCTTGCCGCAATGCCCGAACATAAAGGTATAGCCTACACGAAGATTGGCGTATTTGTCCACCTTGTATCCCGGCATCTTCTCCACCATGGAACACTTAAGGTGAACCACCTCGTCATGAGACAGGGGGAGTATATAGTTCTCATACTCGTTGTAACTCATGGCGAAGGTCAGGGCATAGTGGTTGTCTTTGCGGAAGAAGGGGTCTAACTTCATGTACTCGCAAAAATCATGCATCCAGCCCATATTCCACTTGTAGGAAAAACCCAGACCGTCGTCTTCCACCGCACCGGTGATCTTGGGCCATGCCGTGGATTCCTCGGCGATGGTCATAAAGCCCGGGTATTCCTTATGGACTATTGAATTTAAATGCTTAAAGAACTCTATTGCTTCAAGGTTTTTGTTTCCGCCGTACTTGTTGGCAACCCACTGTCCTTCTTTTTTGCCGTAATCAAGATAAAGCATGGAGGCAACGGCATCAACTCTGACACCGTCCACATGAAATTCCCTTATCCAGTAGAATACGTTGGCAATGAGGAAGTTGCTGATCTCGGTCTTTTCGTAGTTAAAGATCTTGGTTCCCCACTCGGGATGCTCACCCTTTCTGGGATCGGGATGCTCAAAAACCGGACCTCCGTCAAAATCGGCAAGCCCGTGGGCATCCTTGGCAAAATGTGCGGGAACCCAGTCAAGTATCACGCCTATGCCGTTTTTATGAAGCTTATTTACAAGATACATGAAGTCTTTGGGCTCACCGTATCTTGATGTGGGAGCGTAATAGCCGGTCACCTGGTAGCCCCAGGAACCGTCAAAGGGATATTCCGCGATACCCATAAGTTCCACGTGGGTATAACGCATATCCTTGCAATAGTCTACGATCCTGTCAGCGAATTCGCGATAGGAATAAAAGCCTTCGTCATTGCGGCCGGGATGTCTCATAAAGGAACCGATGTGGCACTCATATATGGCCAGCGGTTCTTCGAACATGTTCTTTTTCTCGCGATCCTTGATCCATTTGGAATCGGTCCATTTAAAACCGGTAAGGTCATAGATCCGGGATGCGGTCCCCGGACGCTTCTCGGCATAGCAGGCAAAAGGATCCGCCTTATAAAGAGTCCTTCCGTCGGCAGCCTTGATAAAGAACTTGTAAAGATCACCCTGTTTTGCGCCTGCCACAAAGCCGGCCCAGATACCTCCGGGACCAAGTTTGCAAAGGGGCTTGTCCCACTCTCTCCAGCCGTTAAAATCCCCAAGTACATAAACTTCGGCGGCGTGAGGAGCATATACGCCGAAATAAACCCCTTCCTCACCGTCAATCTCACAAGGGTGGGCCCCGAGTTTCTTATAGATCTCGTAGTGAGTACCGTTGGCAAACAGGTATTCATCGGTCTCGGTAATGAAAAGCGGATTCATGAAACATCTCCTTAAGAGTTATTTTCCGGTAAAATCCTTTTCCTTTAATACGATCATGTCGTTGGCATCGTAGCGCTTGCCCATCAGAACGTTAAAGAAGTGTCCCACGTTCTTTTTGGAAGCATGGACTATAGCTTCGTCAACGATCTCCTTGACTTCGCCGACAGTAACGCTGTGTGAATTTGTCTGGCGCTCATCGATCCTTGTATGAAGTGCCAGCATGCCCATTTCATCAATGGCATATTCCTTGGAATATGCATAGCTCTTGGCGAATCTGGCAAGTTCAGAATTGGTCTCTGCATCAATATCCACCGAAATATCAAAAGATGAGAGCATGGACGAATTCTCCATGATAAATCTGTGTTTATGACGTTTGTTCACTGTCAGGGCAATGAAAAGCTTTTTATCCCCGACGGCTGTGGCTCTGTTTATGGCATCAAGGGTTTCGGGGCGGAGTTCATCGGCGTCCTGAATGATGATGGCACCGTCATAAAGTGAAGTGAGCATTCCGTACGCATCCTTGGCGTTAAGGGTGCTTGCCTTGATCTTTGCAGCCTTGCCGGATATAAGTCCGCGACCGGACAGTTCAAGGATAAGATCCTTGGCGAATTCCACGGAACCGTCGTTATCATCGCTACCGATGATGGCATTGCCGTGATCCGCATCCATTGAGAGTTTGGCGATGGAATCGATTACCTGCTCTCTGCCGGAATCCTTTTGAACAAAGGATTCGAATCTCTCGGACTGTTCCTCGGTAAGACCCTTAAATGAACTTACGTAGGGTTCGGGTTCTGCTGTATTTATGTTTTCTTCCGTTTCGGAAGCCTCCGGCTCTGTTTCTTCTTCAGCGGGATCCAAAGTTTCAGTTTCCGTAACGGACTCTTCCACGGAAGCGGTTTCTTCGGACTCAGGTTCTTCGGGCTTAAATATCTCCTCAGGGTCTGTCTGTTCTTCCTGCGCTTCGCTCTCTTCCAGTTCCCGGTCCGCCTGATCTCTGGCTTCGCCGGCAGCGGCAAACTTCATGAGATACTCCAGTTCTTCCGCGTTGGGAAGAACGGAAGTGTTGTCATCCGCATCGGGTTCGGGAGCGTGAGAAGTGATCTCGGGAGTGAGATCGATGGTGCGCTCTTCGCTGCGAACCGCGGGGGTCTCTGCCTCCGGCTCCTCGCTGCCCGGCTCTTCCGTTTCGGGTTCTTCGCTGTCCTCCGCATTCGTTTCGGGCTCCGACACTCTGAGTTCCTCATGTTCAGGCTCTTCGTCACGGTCCACGGTGATCTCATGAACGTCCCTGACAGTCTCTGCCAGGATACGGATAGCCTCGGTCTGGATCTTTTCGTTACTGAATCCCGGTGACATCGGAGGAGTTGAAGCCTCTTCCCTTGTTTCTTCGGGTTCCTTGTCCCTGTCATCGGTCTCTTCAAAGACCTCGGGCTCCTCGATATCTATATTTAAAGCCTCGGAATTGTATTCGTGTCTCAAAGCGGTCACTTCTTCGGGAGTGAGCTCCACTGTTTCCGCTTCACTGACGGTCTCTTCCAGTTCTTCCAGCAGACCGTTCTTTGAGTTCTCATCAAAGTCGCGGAACATGTTGTGGGTCTGCTCCATTACACGCCTGCGTACATCAGCCTGCCACTTGCGCTCGTTGTCGCTCTTGACCTTTTCCCACTCGGCAAGAACATCGTCGATGCTGATCTGACCGGTGATCTGCTTCTCAAGCATCTCCTGCTCGGGAACCACCAGACTGATCTGACCGTCACCCTCCAGAGCCATCATATCGTCAAAATTGGGGAACTTGATGGCGGGGTTTGTATTGGCATCCACCCGTACGGAATGGATATTCAAGGGATCGTTCTTGGGAAGGATCACATCGGATACCCGCTCATTCACAGGCTCCGTGTTGGCTCTGATCTCTTTAAGTTCCGACGCGGTAAAGATCTTGGTGGCTGTTTCCTCTTCGGGCGTTTCGGTTTTAGGAGCCGTGATCTCGGTCATATCACCGTCTGCAGGTACTTCTGCTTCGGAAGTCTCCACAGGTTTATCAGCCTCAGGTTCCGCCTCTGAAATCCGGAGGTTTTCGGCCTCTTTTGAGGCAACATCGTCCACAGGTGTCTCTGCCGAAACAGATCCTTCACCCTCTGTTTCCGCCACTTCGGAAGCAGCGGTTTCCCCATTGTCCGGAGCCCCAGGCTCGTCATCTTCCACGGTTTCATATATGGTGGCAACGGCATACTCCGGTTCTTTTGCCTTGCCGTCATCAAAAAGCACTTCCTTAAGATTGTCCGCAAGTTCTTTCTGAAGATCCATTGTATTGCAGTTGCTGAGATCCACATCTTTAACAAGCGCAACATCCGGCTCCGTCAAACGTTTGTAGAGAGCCTCCTGCTCCTCGGACAAGGGCTCGTGCATCATCTTTAACTCAAGAGCCTTGACAACATACTTGCCTTCTCCGAAGAAAATAACAAGCTGGTTACACTCCTCAACACACTTCTCACCCTGGCCTACCATGTGGTACAGGTACGCAAGCTCATACATCCACTTTTCCTTGGGCTCAATGCGCTGAAGCTCTTCCAGAACCTCTATGCGCTCATCAAGACCCACCTCCTGCATGGTAAAGAGCTTGTATTTCAGCACATACCTGCCGGAATCCTTGGGCGCAACCTGCTGGAATTCCTTATAATATTCGATTGCATTGACTATATCACCGAGTTTTATTGAGAGTTCACAAAGAGAGTAAAGAATCATACGGCCCCCGGGATTTCTCTCGTAAGCCAAAAGAAGGACGTCGCGACTGTCCTCGTAACGCTTGCATGCTTTGTAAAGGTCACTGACGGTACAAAGCATCATACTGTTTTTGACATTTTTCCAATCAATGGAATCGGCAATCTCAACTGCCTCTTTATATTTGTTTTCCTGTATTAATGAGCGGATTTCCTCGGCCCTGATCTTATATTCGTATTTATCCACGCTGCTCACCCGTCTTCTGTTGTAGGGGTATATTAGCCCTATCCTATAAAAGTTTATCACACCATATAGGGAATGTAAAGAAAGGTGACCACAAAATATAGAAAAAGAAAGACAAGAAAAAAGGCCGCGAACCTGCACTGAGCTAAGCTTGCGACCGATAAGTGCGCCTTCAGGGGCTCGAACCCTGGACACCCTGATTAAGAGTCAGGTGCTCTACCAACTGAGCTAAAGGCGCGTTTTTACTGCAACGAAAAGAATATAGCACAAGGATTAATGTTTTGCAACACTTTTTTTAAGTTTTTCGTTTTTTTTGATATCACGATGTGCTAAAATAGTCGAAACACCATGAAAATCCTATAGAAAGAGACCATATAACCATATTCCCATGATCTTTGAAACCCACTCACATTACGACGATCCGGCCTATGACGAAGACAGAGATCTTCTTCTTTCTCATATGAAAGAAAACGGGATCGGAAATATAATATGCGCCGGCGCAGCCTGGGACTCCATCCCTCTTATGCTGAAGATCTGTGACACATATCCATTCTGCCACTTAGCCCTCGGCATCCATCCCGACAATTCCGCCGACCTTACCCCGGAACACCGCCCGGAGCTTGAGGCACTCATAGCCTCAAAGAAACCCTGTGCCATCGGTGAGATAGGCCTTGACTATCATTATGACGATGTTCCGCCCGAAGTTCAGCGGGAAGGCTTCATTTATCAGTTAAAACTGGCCGAGCGGTTCGATCTGCCGGTAATAATCCATTCCAGGGATGCGGCGGAAGAAACCTTTGATGTCATCAAAGAAAATCTCCCCTCAAAGCGCGGTGTGATCCACTGTTTTTCTTCTTCCCTTGAAATGGCGGAAGAATACATCAAACTCGGCTTTCTTATCGGCATCGGAGGGGTTGTCACCTTTAAAAACGGTCGTAAACTCAAGGAAGTGGCTCAGAATATCCCTTTGACATCCATTCTCCTTGAAACCGACTGTCCCTACCTGGCTCCCGTGCCCCACAGAGGCGAGAGAAACTCTTCCCTCTATATTCCCCTTATCGCAGATGAGATCGCTTCACTTCGCGGAATCTCTGCCGATGAGGTCATAGCAGTTACTGAAAGCAACGCAAAAAAACTCTTTAATATAGAATAAACAGGAAGGATCTTACCTTCCCAAGGTACAGATTATGGCATATCTCGGAAATTTTACCAACACCAAGGCAATCCTTGATAAATATGGCTTCACCTTTCAGAAAAAGTACGGCCAGAACTTTCTTGTAGACTCCAACATCCTTGAAAACATCGTGACGGGTGCCGGTGTCACCAAGGAAGACTGTGTTCTCGAAATAGGTCCCGGAATCGGAACCATGACACAGTATCTTTGTGAAAAAGCAGGATTTGTTGTGGCTGTGGAGATCGACAAAAAACTTATTCCCGTTTTGAACGACACCCTGTCTGAATACAGCAACAAGGTCATCATCAACGAAGACATCCTTAAACTCGATCTCAACGAAATAGCCCTTAAATATAATGAAGGCCGTCCCATAAAAGTGGTGGCCAACCTTCCCTATTATATAACCACCCCCATAGTGATGGAACTTTTTGAAAGTCACATGCCCCTTTTAAGCATCACCGCCATGGTCCAAAAGGAAGTGGCCCTTCGTATGGAAACCGGCCCCGGCTCCAAGGATTACGGCGCACTTTCTTTGGCCGTCCAGTACTACTCAAAGCCCGAGATCATCATGAATGTTTCTGCCGGCTGCTTTATCCCCAGACCCAACGTGGACAGCGCCGTTATAAAAATGGAACTGTATAAAGAAAACCCCGTTCCTGTCAGGAACGAGGCTTATATGTTTTCTTTGATAAGAGCATCCTTTAATCAGCGCAGGAAGACTTTGGTCAATGCCCTGTCCAATGCCGGTGTACCCGGTGCCTCCAAAGAAGCCGTCAGCTCGGCTCTTACGGAAATGGGCCTGTCACAGACCGTCAGGGGCGAAGCCCTTTCTCTTAAAGAATTCGCAGCTCTTTCGGATCTTTTGGATAATTAGTTATGCTTCGCAGCACGCTTCAGATTCTTTTCGATTATCTTCTGAAGCTGTGTAAGATTAAAGGGCTTGGAAACATAATCCGAGAATCCCAGTCCCATGTACTCTTCTCTTGCGCCGTTCATGGCGTTGGCAGTCATCATGATGACAGGGGTATCGATGTTAATGTTCTTTTTATCCCGTCTAAGATCCCAAAGAGTCTGAACACCGTCCTTCTCGGGCATCATGTGGTCGAGAAGGATTATATCGTACTTTTCGTTCTTACATTTCTCAAGACACTGCTCACCGCTGGTGGCACTGTCGATTATCATCTCTGATTTCTTGAGAAGACTCACAACAACCTTGATATTCAACTGGACGTCATCAACCACAAGCAGCTTGACTCCGGGGAATTTAACAATGTCCGCTCCTGTCTTGGGCGGTTCCTCCGCAACCTCGGTCTCCACATCGAACTTGCCCACGGCATTTTCGGAGATGATCCTCTGGGGGATCTCCACTATGAACTCCGAGCCCTGACCGTAAACGCTGTTTACGGAAATGGTACCTTCCATGAGCTGAACGAACTTGGAGGTAATGGCAAGGCCGAGACCCGTTCCTTCTATCCTTCTGCTCTTTGCTTCGTCGATCCTTGTGAAAGCATCAAAAAGATAAGGAATGTTTTCTTCTTTAATGCCGCGGCCCGTATCCTCTACTGAGATCCTGAGTCTGACCGTTTCTTTGTTCACAGGCTCCGAGGAAAGTGAAAAAGTGATCTCACCGCTGTCGGTATATTTGATGGCATTGTTCAACAGATTGATGATAACCTGCTGGATCCTGACTTCGTCGCCGTAAAGAACGGAAGGAATGTCCTCAGCTACACGGATATGCAAAGCCAGACCTTTTTCTTTGGCCTTGCCTTCCACGAGACTGTAGCTTTGGGATACCAGCTTCTTCACTCCGTAAGCTGCGTAAACCAGACTCATCTTGCCGGATTCAAGCTTACTGAAATCAAGGATGTCATTTACAAGATAAAGAAGGAGTTTGCCCGCATTTTCCACATCCTGGGCATAACCCACAATGTGATCCTCACCGCTCTCTCTTATGATCGCTTCGTTCATACCCATAATGGCATTGATGGGTGTGCGGATCTCGTGGGACATGGTGGCAAGGAACTGGCTCTTAAGATCTGCGGTGGCAAGCGCTGCCTGCTTTTCACCCTGCATACGGATGACCTTCCTCAGGGCATTGGCAAATGCCATAAAGGTAAGTACCGCAAATCCGGCGCTTAAGAACATGCCGTCGGAACCCTTGGAGGGCGAATAGAAATTGTATACCTGAACAAGTCCGCCGATGGCTACGGCACAGAAGCCGATCATGATGTCATCGTAGGTGATCCTGCCGAATTTTCTCTTATCCTTGATGGCGGATACTACCGCAAAAAGAAACAGGCCATACAAAAATGCGAAGGCGGGTTCAAGACCGTTTCTGGGAGATACCACTCCCGCAAAAGAAAGAACTATCCAAGTCACTGCGTTAACGATACATGCCGCAATAAAGACCGAAAGGAACTTCTGATATCTGCGCTCCTGGATCCAGTTAAGATACAGTGCGATATGTATGGGGATTATCAAAAGGGCAAAAGCGGGAACACCGTTTATGGGGTTCTGGTTTGTGAAGATAAAATCACCGAAATCAGACTGAGTCAGATCCCACAGGGCAATCAGCAGCATAGCCCATCCGATGTATTCAAGCCGCATCCCGTTCCTGACCACGAAACGAAGGGCATATCCCACAAAAATGCTGACAAGTCCCAGTGCAAAAAAGGCGGTGGCCAGTACTATCCCCAGCAGCTGGTCAGCCATGTACTTTGTCCGGATCGCACTCTTTTCACCCAGAAAGACTTCGGAAAAAGTACGCTTGCTCCTATCGCAATGAAGGCCCTCTATACGGACAACCTTCCCGGCATCCTCAGGATTCAATTGAATATACAGGTAGTTACTGATGGGTGTACTCCAGTAAAAAATTCCCTCGGGGGACTCATAGAATTCCCTCAGCTCACCGTCGATATAAACCTTAACATTCTGGCGGAGAGCACGAAGGGAAAGACAGTCGCTGCCCTTTACAACGGAGGGAAGCACCGCTTCGATTGACAGGATCTCATTATCCGCCGCACTGTCAACATAAGGCAGTGTTATAGTGGTTCTTCTTCCGCTGGAGCGTACAAGCTCCCAGCCCTTAACGGTCTTTATCTGTTCTCTGAAAGTTCCGGATTTATTCCCTTCGAGGGAAGAGACGAATACAAAAATAATAAGACCAACAGCAAGGATCACGGCTGCGATCTCACATATGAGCAGAAAGATTTTTTTATTCAGAATATTTTCTTTTTTCATGCGACAACAAACCCCTCATAATCTCCTAAAGCCGCTAATTATATTATCATTATAGTATTAACGAATAATATATAAACCCCTTTTGGTTGACTTTTTCCCAAAACAGTAACATAATTGTATTCACAACAATTTAGTGCCTTAACTTGCTAAAGGATCAGAAGGGAGTAATCACCATGGAAAAAGCAAACATCGATTGGGGAAACATCGGCTTCGGCTATATCAAGACCGATAAGAGATATGTCTCCGACTATAAGAACGGCGCCTGGGACGAAGGCCGTCTTACGGATGACAATCAGATAGTCATTAACGAGTGTGCCGGCGTTCTTCAGTACGCCCAGACCTGTTTCGAAGGCCTGAAAGCCTACACTACCGAGGACGGTCATATCGTTTGCTTTCGCCCGGATCTCAATGCCGAGAGAATGATCGAAAGCTGCAAGCGTCTGGAGATGCCCGTATTTCCCAAAGAGCGTTTCCTTGATGCCGTAGTAAAGACCGTGGCTGCCAATGAAGCATACGTTCCTCCTTACGGAAGCGGTGCCACCCTTTATATCCGTCCCTATATGTTCGGAAGTTCCGCCGTTATCGGCGTTAAACCCGCAGAAGAATATCAGTTCAGACTTTTCTGCACACCCGTAGGTCCCTACTTTAAGGGCGGCGTTAAGCCTCTTACCATCCGCATCAGTGATTTCGACAGAGCGGCCCCTCACGGAACCGGACACATCAAGGCAGGCCTCAACTATGCCATGAGCCTCTTTGCCATTGTCGACGCTCACGAAAAGGGCTTTGACGAAAACATGTATCTTGATGCCGCTACCCGCACCAAGGTTGAAGAAACCGGCGGCGCAAACTTCATCTTCGTTACCAAAGACGGCAAGGTAGTAACTCCCAAGTCCGGCAGTATCTTACCTTCCATCACAAGAAGATCCCTTATGGTAGTTGCCAAAGAATATCTCGGACTTGAGGTTGAAGAAAGAGAGATCTACAAAGACGAGCTCAAGGATATGGCAGAATGCGGACTCTGCGGAACCGCAGCCGTTATCTCTCCCGTCGGAAAGATCAACGATCACGGTACCGAGATCTGCTTCCCCAGCGGCATGACCGACATGGGCCCCGTTACAAAGAAACTCTACGATACTCTTACAGGTATCCAGATGGGCAGGATCAAAGCTCCCGAAGGATGGATCTGCAGGATCAAATAAACACTTTTCTTTTTCAGTAAAAGCAAAACAGCCATGCACCGGATTATCGGCACATGGCTGTTCTTTTTATTTCTTTATGTCCGGATCGGATCAGTTTTTCTTTTTACCGATGGAAAGTACCTTGTTGGTGATGATACCAAGGATAAGAGCGCATGCAACTTCGGTAATGGTAACGGAACCGAAGGATACTGCGAAGCCGCCGATACCTGCGATGAGGATAACGGATACGGTGAAGAGGTTGGTGTTGTCATCAAGGTCTACCTTCTGGATCATCTTAAGACCGGATACTGCGATGAAGCCGTAAAGAGCTACGCAAACACCACCCATTACACAGGCGGGAATGGTGGAAAGCACGGTTACGAAGGGTCCGAAGAAGGATGCGATGATGGCAATTATGGCGGTAGTAAAGATAGTTACTACAGAAGCATTTCCGGAGATAGCCACACAGCCTACGGACTCACCATAAGTGGTGTTGGGGCAGCCGCCGAAGAAAGCACCCACCATGGAACCGATACCGTCACCAAGGAGAGTTCTGTGAAGACCGGGCTCCTCAAGAAGGTCGGATTCAATAATGGAGGAAAGGTTCTTGTGGTCTGCAATGTGCTCTGCGAATACTACGAATGCTACAGGGATGTAAGCTGCCGCAACGGTTCCGATGTATCCGGGAGTAAGATTGGAGAAGCCGCCGTTAAATGCGGTTACGAAGGTGAAGTCGGGGATCCACTTCATGTTTTCGAAAGCGGAGAAGTTGATTACCTGAAGTGCTACATTGCCGGTAGCATTGCCGATGAGAGTGAATACGGTTGCGGTTAAATATCCTGCGCAGATACCGATGATGAAGGGGATCATCTTGAGCATTCTCTTACCGAATACGGAGCAGAGCATGGTCACGAAAAGTGTTACGAGACCGCAGATGATGCAAACATAAGTGGAAGCGGTTCCGTGAGAGTTACCCAGTACATCGCCTACCGCATTGCCTGCAAGTGAAAGTCCGATGATGGCAACGGTGGGTCCGATAACAACTGCGGGCATGAGCTTGTTGATCCACTTAACGCCCACTGCCTTAACGATGATAGCGATAACTACATAAACAAGGCCTGCGAATACAGCACCGAGGATGATTCCGGCATATCCGATGGCTGCGGATGCTGCGCCGCCGAATGCTGCGAACATTGAACCGATGAAAGCAAAGGAAGAACCGAGGAATACGGGGCTCTTAAATTTGGTGAAAAGAAGATAAACGATGGTACCTACACCTGCACCGAAAAGTGCTGCGGATGCGGACATGTCGTTACCGATGATTGCGGGAACCGCGATGGTTGCTGCAAGGATAGCAAGCAGCTGCTGCAGAGCAAACACGATTACCTGGCCCATTTTGGGCTTGTCTGCTACGCCATAAGTTAGTTTCATGAAATTTTCCTCCTTCTTTGACCGTCGCCCGCTTTGTTTTGACCTTTGGCCCGGGCTGACGTAAATGCCTGTCCTTTATGGGACGGCAAGATTTTTGGATTATATAGTCACGGGTCTCCCCGGTCACTATCCGTAAAGTTCCACGCTCATTATTTCATCAAAGGGCGGGATCTTGACTTTAACGTGCTCAGCCTTGGAGGTAGGTACGTTCTTTCCGACGTAGTCTCCACGGATGGGCAATTCTCTGTGTCCTCTGTCTATAAGAACCGCAAGCTGGATTGCGGAAGCTCTGCCGTGGCTTAAGACCGCCTCCATGGCAGCTCTTGCGGTGCGTCCGGTATAAAGAACATCATCCACGAGGATAACGGTTTTCCCTGTCAGATCCACAGGGATCTGGGACTTGCGGATCACCGGCTCCTCCGTGTTCATCTCAAGGTCGTCACGATAGAAGGTAATGTCTATCTCGCCGATATCCACGTGCTTTCCCTCGATCAGGACTATGTTGTCCCTGATGATCTCCGCCAGCGGAACACCTCTTCTTTTTATTCCAATGAGGAACAGATCATCGCAACCACCGTTATGCTCCAGGATCTCGTGGGAGATCCTCTTCATGGCACGGCCGATGGAAGCCTCGTCCATCAAAGTAGCTTTGTATTTTGACATATTGCCTGTTTACCTTCCGCAAAACAAAAGCCGCATGCTCAGAGAGCACGCGGCGATACATACAAAGTCCCACCAAGGGGGTCATATGTGACACCTTACCGGCCTCTCTGTGCCGGACTTAAAGGAATCTTACGAGTATTATTATTGCACATACACTATATGTTGTAAAGAGAAAAATAGCTCACACTAAATAGTCTGTCTTTTTAGTTCTTTTCTTCTTTTTGACAGTTCTTTTACAAATACAATGCGGTTTGTGAGCATGGTGAAAAAGCCGAAATGTCTGTTGAATTCCCAGGTATTGTTTCCGTGCCTTCTGTATTTGATGAGCTTATCCGGGATAAACACGCTTCCGCCTTTAAGATCCGCCAGAACTCCTATCCACTGATCGTGCATGACTATAGTGTCTGGAATGGGAAGGATCGTATTCTCAAGGCTTTCTTTATCAAACGCCATACAGCAGCCTATGTAAGTGTTCTTTAAGATGTTTTTAAATACCCCGGGACCGGATCTCTTCAATCTGAAAAAAGAATCTGTCATCACGCTGCCCTTTTCATCGATAACGCTGCAGTCATGGACAACAACGGGACATTTTCTTTGTTCGAAGATGGCAAGCACTCTGTCTACTTTGTCCGAAGCCCAGATATCATCCTGGTCGCAAAGGAAAATGTACTTTCCGCCACAGTTCCTTATGGCATTCTCAAAGTTTTTCTTTACTCCGAGACCGGGGCCCTTTATGACCCTGATCCTCGGATCGGATATCAAAGATACCACCCTGAGGGTACCGTCCTTAGAACCGTCGTCGGATATTACCACTTCATCCTTATCCTTCAGATTTGAAAGAACGCTCCGGATCTGTTCCTCTATGTATTTTTCTCCGTTGTAGGTGGCAATCGCCACGGAAACCCTGATCTCTTCCATTTTATCCTCGATAATCGGGCAGGGGTTTGATTCCCCCGCCTGTCGTAAGCCGGCAGACCGGCTTTGCGATAATAATGAACCCTGCAGAAACGTATCCGCAGGGTTTATTATATCATATTCTTCTATTTATTTAGCGAACGATCACTTAAAAATGCTTAAACAGAAGGGCTTTTATGTTTCTATTTGATCACATTTCTCTAAATGTCAGTACAATTCTCCCTGAGTGGTGCTTTCCACTTTAAGCCACTGGTAGAACTCTCCGGTGGAGCGTGTAAGCTTAAGGCCGGTAGCATCCAGTGTCTTCTGGGATACATAGATCTTTTCAAGAGCGGTGCAGCCTCTGAAAACGGCGCTTCCAAGATTGGTTACGGTATCAGGAATCTTAATCTCCTTAAGATTTATGCAGCCCGAGAAAGCACCCATGGGAATAGATTCGAGGCCTGCAGGCAATTCAATGGTTTCGATAGCCGTCCCGTCAAAACCGCTCACAGACTTTAATCCGGCGGGAAGTTTTACATTCTTAAGAGAAGTACAGCCGCCGAAGACATCCAATTCGGTCAGGCCTTCAGGAAGTATTGCTTCTTCCAGTGATTCACAGTATTTGAATGCGTATATGCCTATGCTTTCCATTCGGGAAGGGAACTTAACCTTCTTAAGGGATGCGCATTTATAAAATACTTCTTCATCGATGACCTTTAGACTTTCGGGAAGAGAGATCTCAACGATACCGCTGTCAGCGAAAGCCTGTCTATCAATCTTTTCAAGTCCCTCAGAAAACTCAACGATGGTTAGGTTCGTACAGCCTGCAAAGGCACCGCTGTAAATATTCTTAACAGACCCGGGGATGCTGACAGACTTTAATCCCGTACAATCCTGAAAAGCATAAGCTCCGATCTCCTGAGCCTTGGAAGGAATGTTGATGGATTCAATGGCGGTACACTCTTTGCACAGATAATTTGGAATTGAAGTCAAAGAATCCGGCAGGTGAAGAGATGTAAGCTTGGGAAGTTTTTTAAACATCTCTGACCATAGAGTCTCAACCGTATCCCCTATCCAGACTTCCGTAAGATTATTACAGTCGTAGAAGCAGTTCCTGTCAATATGTTTGACACCGTCCTTAACCGTTACTTTTGTAAGGTTTGTACAGCCGGAAAAAGCAGCCTCTCCCACGGTATCAACGGTTCCGGGAATGGTTATTTCCTTAATGGATGAGCAGTACAGAAAAGTCCAGTTACCTACGGTCTTGGCTCCCTCAGGAATAGTGACTTCTTCAAGAGCGGTACAGCCTTCAAACACGCTGTTGCCCATTTCCGTAAGCCCTGCGGATAATTTTACCTTCTTAAGGGATGTGCAGTATTTGAAAGCCCCGGTTTCAATCTTTGTGACACTGTCGGGAATCACGATTTCAGTAAGATTTGTGCAGTCTTCAAATGCTTCGTAACTGATTACCTTAGTTCCGTCGGGAATGGTAAAAGATGTAACTGTCTTATCGGGAATGTCATCATCACTCAGGGTCTCCTTGACCGATACCGAAACTGAAGTTCCGGCCTTGGTTTCTTTTTTGCCGGAAGAATCCTTGCTTTCCGAAGAAGCAGGTGCTCCTCCGCAGCCGCAAATCAGAACTATTCCCAATAACAACGCTGCTATTTTTAAAATATTCTTTTTCATGAAGTCCTCCTTACGGGTTCAAACTACCCTTCATTTTACACCTTTACCGAACACGGATAATTAAAGAACGCCCTGCCCTTCGCAAAACAATGTCAAAATGACCACTAACCTGCAAAAATGTGATAACATACACGGATTGACACCGATCTTCCGCCTTGCTACATTTTTCCTGTAACGGCAGGTTTTCTGCCCCTCTACACTTTATGAAAGGATACTCACTTTATGAAAAAGAAAATCGCCAGATTATTGCTGATCGTGATTTTGACGGGAACATTGTCAGGGTGCGGTGGATGTGACTCACCCGCAAAGATGATGTCGCTTTACAAACAGTGCCGTGCGGAGAGTCCCGATACCATGCGTGCTCTCGGGAAGTATTTTGCTTTGTACGGATATGACTATTATCTTTCGGACAAATCCGAAAGAAACGTGTCCTGGGACAAAACCGTTTCTTTGTGCGATACCATGAAGTATATCCCCAAACTTACGGATACTGTGGACACAGTCGAATACTTCTCGGACCACATGTATTTATACTACAAAGTTCCCGACGACTTTGAGACTTTCATCGGAGACCTTCAGAAAAAGCTCTTTGACGCCGGGTTCGGACAAACAAGTTATAAAGAAGACAAGAAAAAGAACACCTACAGTCTTGATTTAGGCATGGAGACACCGGAAGGTGCTTCCGACAAGAAGTTTCTGAGAGTATACATCGACGGATATCCGCAGAAATACAGTGCATCCCACAATATAAGTGTCAGCATATACTTCTCAAATTATTGATTCACAGGAATAGCGGGAGGCCAAACTTATGGTATGGAAAATAATCAAACAGGTTCTCAGAATACTTCTCGGAATCGCAACCTATATAGTCGCTGTATATTTCTTCGTCGGAAGAACAAATAAATTTCTGGATTTCTATCCCTATACCTTCAAAGAAGCATGGGATAATATGAAATGTATCCCTTTCTTTGCTTACTTCAGCGTACTGTTTAAACAGTATTTCGACATGATATGGCCCGTGGGCGTACTGGCTGCCTTCACGGATCTTATCGCAATAGCCAGAATCTGTTTCAAAGGTATCATTGCGGAAATGGAATATGAGCTGGATCACAACGACTACGTGCTTATCAGAAACGGCAGTATTATTGGAGAGGGAAGTGACGGCGGAATTAAAGCACTCGGTGCCGTACTCTTCAGATTTCTCATTATGCTCTTGATTCTGCCCTGCTTTTTGTTCCTTAAACCCATTATTATGGTTGTATATGTGGTAAAACTTGTTATGATTATTGTAAAAGGAATCAAAGGTGAGTAACGGACTTTAACATGATCAATAACACGGTAGTAACACTGAGAAAAGGCGAAGGGCGGGCCCTGAAGGCCGGCGGCGCCTGGATTTACGACAACGAAATAGAATCCATCACGGGAACCTTCAAAAACGGGGATATCGTGCGAGTTCACGACTTTGACGGTTTTCCTTTGGGTGCGGGATTTATCAACCAGAATTCCAAAATCAGGATCCGCATGCTCACAAGATCCAAGAACCCTGTGATCGACGAAGCCTTTCTTTATGCCAGAGTGAAAACGGCCTGGGAATACAGAAAAGCGGTCATGGCTTCGGAAGACTTGAACTGCTGCCGAATCATCTTCGGAGAAGCAGACTTTCTTCCCGGACTTGTTGTTGACAAGTATTCCGATGTACTGGTGGTGGAATGTCTGGCTTTGGGAATGGATCGCCTGAAAGAAACCATCCTTAATGATCTAAAAGAGATCCTGGAAAAAGACGGCTTTAAGATCCGCGGGGTCTATGAGCGCTCCGATGCTCCCGTTCGGAAAAAAGAAGGACTGCTGCCAAGCAAAGGTTTCATCGGTCCCGAATTTGATACTGATGTGGAAATCGTTGAAAACGGCGTAAAATATCTGGTGGATGTGGTCAACGGACAGAAGACCGGTTTCTTTCTCGACCAGAAATATAACAGACTGGCTATGCAAAGAGTCATCTCGGGGCTTAAAGCTTCTCAGGGTTCTGTGAAGGTCCTTGACTGCTTTACCCACATGGGAACCTTTGCTTTAAACTGCGGTCTTGCGGGTGCCACCGATGTGACCGGGCTTGACATTTCCGAATTTGCGGTTTCCCAGGCTACGGAAAACTCAGCCCGTAACGGTCTTTCGGATCGGGTCAAATTCCGTGCCGCCAACGTACTTGACGAGCTTCCGAAACTTTACGACGCAGGGGAAAAGTACGATGTGGTGATCTTGGATCCCCCTGCTTTTACCAAGTCAAAAGAAGCCACTAAGAACGCCATGAAGGGGTACCGCGAGATTAACATGAAGGGACTGAAGCTGGTTCGCGACGGCGGTTTCCTTGCCACTTGCTCCTGCTCCCATTTCATGACCCAGGAGCTCTTCACCGAAGTCATAGGGCAGGCTGCCAAAGCTGTCCACAAGCGCCTTCGCCAGGTTGAATTCCGCACCCAGGCCCCGGATCACCCGATCCTTTGGGCAGCGGATGAATCATATTATCTGAAATTTTATATCTTCCAGGTCTGTGAAGAAAAATGATCTTCATGACAAAAAAACACCCCCGACGCGGCCTGATACCGGCTGTCTCGGGGGTGTTTTCTTTATCATCTGTCCATCGTCATTCTTTGTTCGTATTCATTGCCCGGCATGGGCTTTGCATAGTAGTAACCCTGGATCATGTCACAGCCCTGAGCAGCCAGAAATTCTACCTGATCCTTGGCCTCAACACCTTCGGCAACGGTTCTCATGTTCAGTTTTTTTGCAAGGCTTATGGCTTCGGATACCACGATCTCGCCGCGGTTGCCGTCAGAATTGCCTCTGAAAAATTCCGCATCCAGCTTCAGGACATCAAGAGGCATGTCCTTTAATGAATTCAGAGAAGAATATCCGCTTCCGAAATCGTCCATGGACACGGCAAAGCCATATTCCTTAAGTTTGTTGATGATATTTATCAAAGCGTTCTTATCATCAAAGAAAGCGCTCTCCGTAAGTTCGATCTCTATAAGTTCGCGGGGCGTGCCCTCTTTGTCAACAGCATCCCTTATCTGCTCGGCCAGATCCGGTTCGATAAAGTGGGCTCTTGATATATTGACGGAAACAGGCACGCAGGACAGACCCGCGTCAAACCATTTCTTTTGATCTCTTGCCACGTGGGTGAGCATATAGTGATCGATCTTTTTGATAAAGCCGTTCTTTTCAAAGATGGGTATGAAGGCTCCGGGGCCTTTGAAACCGTACTCGGGGGAATTCCAGCGTATCAGCGCCTCGGCTCCGTTAAGCTTATCGGTCTTTGGATCGTATTTGGGCTGATAATAAACCAGGAACTCTTCATTTTCCAGTGCTTTTTCCTGGCTTGCCCTCACCACATCATTCCATTTCTGATCTTCCACCAGTTTCTCATCATAGAAGGCTATTCCGGAACTGTCATTGTTTACAAGTGTCGCCCTGGCTGTGCAGGCATCATTGTACTCAACCTCAAGGTCCGTGTCTTTTCTCCGCCTGAATTTGCCGTTCTTTTCCGAGGCGGCGGGCAAAAACTTGACTCCTATATGGAACTGAAAGATCTGATCGGGGTCAACCTTCATGAGTTTTGAAAGGATGTCGTCCACTCTTGCCTTGAATTCCTCGTCACTGCCGTATCTGAGCATGACCGCAAAATTGGCAGAAGCATAGTGGGCAACGAATTCATGCCACCTGTTGGTGTTATCCCTTAAGATCCTGTCCACCCTGGTAAGCAGCTCCTCACCCTCCTCAATGGAATGGCACATACAGTAATTTCTGTAATTGACGAATACAAAATCCAAAACGGCATAATTGTACTTGTCGTGCCACTTCTTGCGGATATAATTTCCGCCCCTGAGAAGAAACCACATCCAGTTGTGACCTTTGGTGGAGTCATCCGTTAAGAAGATCATGGTCATTTTCTTTTGATAACGGACCGTTGAAATGATATTGATCACAAGGACCGCCAGAACCACCAGAATAGTGGTGACGACCCCTATGATAAGTGCAATGGCAAAAGAAAAATCCCGACCGGTGACGGAAAGAAAGACCTTGCCGTACAGGGTTTCCTTACCGTCCTTCACATCAATGGCAACCCAGACCGGATGTGCGGAAATAACGTCATTGCCTTTATATTTCCGGTTATTGAAGAACTCGCCCTTCGGTATCAGTTTTAAGAAGTTTAATTCAATATCGCCTTCGGAAGAATGGATTGCAGATTCACCCATATCCTCATAACACTTTACGGTTACCACCTCAAAACCCGACAACCTGATGGCATCCTTTTCGTCCACAGTTCCGAGATGAACATCGATCCCCGGAATATCTTTCCCCTCCTCGATCCGGAAAGTCGCAAAAGAATCCATCAGCTCCATTCTTCCGAATCGGTCACTCATGGTATTTACGCCGTTTTGATGTATGATCTTACCGTCTTGATCTTTGATAAGATAGGTACGTCCCGAACCGTCCAGACGGCTCCAAAGATCCTCATCCGCCGTCTCGCTGCTTTCGTACATATTCGCAAATGCAGAAAACCCTTCATATTCTATCCCGATCCTTGATGTGAAGATCGCATTGCCCATGGCTATGGCACCAACCATCACGGCCGCATCAAGCAGCAGAAAAACTATCACCAGAATGAAGATCCCGCTGAAAACACTCTTTCTTCGGATCTTTCTGAACCGCTGTTCTTTTTTGTATATTGCTCTCTTTTTCATCTTATATCCTCACATCGGTCACTCCACGGTATATCTGATCACGGTCCGTCCCTGCCCGTATTCTCTTTCCTTTTCGTTTAAGACGCAGGGATTTCCCTCCTCAATAAAGTTTTGAAGAACATAATCCACGGCATCACCCTCAGCTCCGTCTCTCACGATCAGCATAAGGTCCTTGCCGGGCTTTGGCGAATATGTCCCCGCCAGTGCTTCAAGTTCATTGGCCCGTACAACCGCCACTTTATCAAACTGCATGAGCAGTAAACAGTCTTCCGTACTTTCATTCCACCATCCCGGAGGAAGGATGTATATACAATCCGCACTTCCCTCGACTTTTTTCGTCTCCTGTCCGCCGGTATAAAGGTGGTTGTTTCCAAGTCTCAAAGCATTGGAACTAAGGAAAAGCAACAGGGCAAAACCGATGATCAGCCCTGTCCGTACCCTTATTTCTGCCACAAACCTGCGAAAAAGAAGAAACATACCGCAGATCAACAATACACTGACCCAGGGAAACAGGCACATGATGTATCTGTCCACAAGGTAGGGTGCGACTTTGGATACAAACAGAAAGTATACTGCCACGGGAGTAACGAGCATCGCCGCTTTTTCGGCGGCATTGCTGTATCCTTTTTCTTTTTTCAGTATCCTGACCGTCAGAAGGACAGCCGCGATCACAAGAAGCAGACAGGGAAAGACCCACCCGGGAACTCCCATAGTATGATATGTCAGGACATTCAGCATGGCTTTAAGGCGATAAAAAGTATCCGACATATTAAACAAAGCCCCGAAAGTATCGCCGGTGCGGGTCCCGCCAAATACAGCCTTGATAGAGAATGGCCACACAACAATACCGATCACACCCGAAATAGCCATGGTCAGTATATATCT